>ENA-UPTA01001696-UPTA01001696.1-activated-sludge-metagenome-genome-assembly--contig:-NODE-1696-length-24052-cov-9.383423_pt1 | contig 24052 bp, 20 predicted proteins | sample MGYA00238184_ERZ773361 | MGnify/ENA primary metagenome ERZ773361 (study PRJEB29100, sample SAMN05720205) | activated sludge metagenome | isolation source: anaerobic digester from wastewater... | reverse complement strand
CGCCCGCCTCACACCTGTTCGTCGATGTGCTCCAGCGCCGCCCGGTACTTCTCGATCGCCCGCGCCCGCACCTCGGGCAGGTGATAGGACGGGAACAGGTCTTCGGTCGCGCGGTAGCGTGACAGCACCTCGCGCGCCAGCGTCACCTTGTGCACCTCGACCGGGCCGTCGGCCAGGCCCATGTGGAACGACTGCATCACCAGACCGGCGAACGGCATCTCTTCGGAGATGCCGAGCGAGCCGTGCAGATGCAGCGCGCGCGATGCGATGTCGTGCAGCACCTTGGGCATGATCGCCTTGATCGCGGAGATGTCGCCGCGCACGGTCTTGTAGTTCTTGTGCTTGTCGATCAGCCAGGCGGTGCGCAGCACCAGCAGGCGGAACTGCTCGAGCTCGATCCAGGAGTCGGCGATGCGCTCCTGCACCATCTGCTTGCGCGCCAGGCGCTCGCCCTGCGTGACACGCGACAGCGCACGCTCGCACATCATGTCGAGCGCGCGACGGGCCTCGCCGATCGTGCGCATCGCATGGTGGATGCGCCCGCCGCCCAGGCGCACCTGCGCGACCACGAACGCGCCGCCCTGCGGGCCCAGCATGTGGTCGGCCGGCACGCGCACGTCGTCGAAGCTCAGGTAACCGTGCGTGGCGGCCTTCTCGGTGACGAAGCCGACGTTGCGGATGATGCGCAGCCCCGGCGTGTCCTTGGGCACGATGAACATCGACATGCGCTGGTAGGGCGGCGCATCGGGGTCGGTGATGGCCATCGTGATCAGGAACTCGGCGTAGTTGGCGTGCGACGCGAACCACTTCTGGCCGGAGATCACCCAGTGGTCGCCGTCGCGCACGGCCTTGGTGGTGAACACCTTCGGGTCGGCGCCGCCCTGCGGCTCGGTCATCGCGAAGCAGGACACGATGTCGTTGTTGAGCAGCGGTGCGAGATACCTGCGCTTCTGCTCGGGCGTGCCGTAGTGCGCGAGGATCTCGGCGTTGCCGGAGTCGGGCGCCTGGCAGCCGAACACCGTCGGGCCGTAGCGCGCGCGGCCCAGGATCTCGTTGAGCAGCGCCAGCTTCACCTGGCCGTAGCCCTGTCCGCCCAGCTCGGGGCCGAGGTGACATCCCCACAGCCCGCGCCGCTTCACCTCGGCCTGCAGCGGCCGCACCAGCACGGCACGGCGCGGATCGTGCACGTCGGCCGGATGCCCGAGCACGTGCTCGAGCGGTTCGACCTCCTCGCGCACGAACTGGGCGACCCAGTCGAGCTGCTTCTGGTAGTCGGCGTCGGTCTCGAAATCCCATCCCATGAGTCGTCTCCCTTGTGGTGTGTGTCCGCGAACGGATCGGGTCAGACTGAACCCTGCGAGCACCGGGCGCAAGACCCCGGCAGGCGATCGCCGCAGCCCTTGCCCGCTCCTGCCGTCCTTGGCCGTTCCCGCCGCCCTTCGGATAGCATCGGCGCGTACACCCAGCCCCCTGATCGAGGAGCCATCGATGGCGCGCCGACACGATCCCGCTCAGCCGCGCTTCACGCCCAAGCCGGAGCAGCAGGCCCTGATGCCCGACGTGTCGGGCAACGCGATCAACGGGCTCGGAGAACCCGCGCCGCGGCGGCCGAAGCCCATCTACTGGCACGATCCGTCGACGCTGCCGCACGGCCGGCTGCAGCAGTGGTTCTTCACGCAGACGCCGGACGATCCGCGCATCCACGCGGCGCGGGCCGAACGTCAGCAGATCGTCGACACGCCGCTGGCACCGCGGGCGGCCGACGCCTCGGCGCTGAGTGCGCAGCAGTGGACGGACGGCGTGAAGACCGCAGCACTGGAGCACGGCGCCGATCTGGTCGGCATCGCGCGGATGCGCGACGACTGGGTGTTCGAGGGCCATCGGGTGGCCGAGCGCTGGGTGATCGTGATCGGCGTGGGACACGCGTTCGACGCGATGCGGACCGCGCCCGACGTGCCGGCGGCCGTCGAGGTGATCCGCCAGTACGGACGCGGCAATCGTGCCGCGAATGGTGTCGCTTCGTGGATCCGTGCGCGCGGGCACGAAGCGCGCCCGCATGGCGGGCCGATGGCGGGGCCGGCCGTGCTGATCCCCGCGGCGCTCGCCTGCGGCTTCGGTGAACTGGGCAAGCACGGTTCGATCATCAACCGCACTCTGGGATCGAGCTTCCGGCTGGCGGCGGTGTTCACCGACGTGCCGCTGCTGCCCGACGCGCCCGATGCCTTCGGGGCGGACGACTTCTGCACCCGCTGCCGCGTGTGTGCCGACGCGTGTCCGCCGGCGGCAATCGGCGATCACAAGCAGCTGGTGCGCGGCGAAGTGCGCTGGTACGTGGACTTCGACCGCTGCCTGCCTTACTTCAACGAGCACATGGGCTGCGGGATCTGCGTGGCGGTCTGCCCGTGGAGCCTGCCGGGCGTGGCCGCCAACCTGGTGACGAAGCTGGCGCGGCGCGGGTGACGGGTGCGTACGTCGGTGACGGGCGCCTGCTCGGACGCCCTCGCGCCGACGTTCACTCCGCCTCGAGCGGCGCCTTCAGGGCAACGCCCGGCAGCCGGATGCCGCTCGGACGGCCGCTCGTCCCCGGATCCTGCTCCCTGCGCATGATGGCCTCCGGCAGCGCGGGCCCGTCGTCACACGACAGCCACAGGCGCAGCAGGTGCCGCCGCCGGTCCGCTTCGGGCCAGTCTTCGAAGGCGGTGCGGCTGTGCAGGATGCTGTGGTTGCACAGCAGCTGGATGTCGCCCGACTTGAACTCCATGTCGAGATAGAGCTCCGGGTCCTCGGCGAGCGCGTCCATCATGTCGAGCGCCTCGACCTGCCGTGCGGTCAGGGGCGGCACGCCGGGAAGCTTCTGGCCTTTCGTGATCGCACTGCGCACGTAGCTGACGATCATGCGCTGGTCGGTCGGCATGAAGATGGGCATCTCGGACCAGGGGCTCCGGCCCTCCGACACTTCGCCCCACCGCGTGCGATGGAAGACGCCCATGAGGACTTCGGCGAGATCCGGCCGGCGCACGGCCATCTCGTTGTAGACCGTGGTCGAGCTGACGATCGACGACAGGCCGCCGGCCTTGCCCGGGCGCCAGCACAGCAGGCCGACGATGTCGGTGGAATCGGTGTGGTAAGGCAGGCGCGCATTGGTCTGGTAGCCGCGCGCGAGCGGGTCGTGATAGTCGCGCCCGAGGTCCTTCACGTGACCGAGCACGTGGCCCTGCGCATTCTGCGAGCACGGCTCGCCCAGATGCGCGCCGATGCCCCAATACGCGACCGCCGCCTGCCGGATGCTCCAGCGTTCCACCGGCAGACCGCGCAGCAGCACGAAGCCGCGTCCGTGCAGCACCTGCGTGCGGATGTCGTGCAGCACGGGTTCGAGCGTGGGCAGGGGGAACTGCGCGCGCCCGATCTCGAGGATCTCGAGGTCGCGCTCCAGCACGTGCGCGACGGCCGCCTCGATCTCGGCAAGCTCGGAGGCGGTCCAGGGGCGCAGCCATTCGCCGCGGCGCTTCGCCATGTCCGGTCCGTACCACGCCTGAGGGCCCTCGTAGCGCGGCAGCGGCCGATGCGGGCTCCGAATCTGGGCGGCGATCTCGGGCGAGTTCATGATGGCTTCTCCGTGTAGCGACAGGACAGACGGCTGGAGCCCTTGCGCCGGCGCAATGCCGACCTCAGGACTCCAGGGGAAAGTGACAGGCGACCCGATGTCCGGGCGCGAGTTCGCGCATCTCGGGCACGACCTGCGCGCACTCATCTCGCGCCCGCGGGCAGCGCGTGCGGAACCGGCATCCGCTCGGCGGGTCGATGGGGGACGGCAGTTCGCCTTCCAGGACGAGCGCGTCGTCATCGTAGTCGGTCGGGCGATCGACGCGCGGCACACATCCGAGCAGGGCGGCGGTGTACGGGTGCCTGGGATTGCCGTACAGCGCATCGGCAGGCGCCAGCTCGCACAGCCGGCCCAGGTACATGACGGCCACACGGTCGCTCACCTGCTTGATCACGGCCAGGTCGTGGGAGATGAAGATCATCGTGAGGCCGTAGCTGGCCTTCATGTCCTCGAGCAGGTTGAGGATCTGCGCCTGCACCGAAACGTCGAGCGACGACACGGGCTCGTCGCAGATCAGGAACTTCGGCTCGCCGACGATCGCGCGGGCGAGGCTGATGCGCTGGCACTGCCCACCCGAGAACTGGTGCGGGCGACGATCCCAGACGACGGCCGGGTCGAACCCGACGGTCTCGAGGGCCCGCTCGACCCGCGCGCGGATCTGCGGTTCGGCAATGCCGCCGGCGATGCGCAGCGGTTCGGCCACGATGTCGCCGCAGGTGCGGCGGGGATTCAGCGACGAGATCGGGTCCTGGAACACCATCTGCAGTTGCCGCCGACGGGTTCTCAGCGCGTCGCCGCGCAGCGTGGTCAGCTCGTCGGCCCCGAGCCGCACGCTGCCACCGGTCGGGCGCGGCAGCTGGATGATCGCCCGGCCGGTGGTCGATTTCCCGCATCCCGATTCGCCGACCAGCCCGAGGGTTTCACCGAGCCGGACGTCGAAGCTGACGCCGTCGACCGCATTGAACGAGCGGTTGCCCCGGATCGGATAGCTGCACACGAGGTCACGGACCTGCAGCAGGACGCCGACGTCCTCGGTCGGGCGCAGCGGGGCATGCGTCGCCGTCATGCGCGCGACTCCCGGGCCGCCGCGGTCGGACACGGGAACCAGCAGGCGAACGCGTGCGGCGCACCCGACAGGTGCGGCCGTTCGGTGGCGCAACGCGGCTCTGCATAGCGGCAACGCGCCTGGAACGCGCAGCCAGCCGGCAGCGCCGTCAGCAGCGGCGGCCGGCCGCGGATCGCGTCCAGGCGTCCGTGGCTCGGGGCGTCGAGCCGCGGAATCGAGCGCAACAGGGCCTCGGTGTAGGGCATCCGCGGCGCGTTCAGCACCTGCGCTACCGGTCCGTACTCGACGATGCGCCCGGCGTACATCACGGCGATGTCGTCGGCGATGCCGGCCACCGTGCCCAGGTCGTGGCTGACGAAGATCATCGCCATGTCGTTCTCGCGCTGATACCGCTTCAGCAGCCGCAGAATCTGGGCCTGGATGCTCACGTCGAGCGCTGTGGTGGGCTCGTCGGCGATCAGCAGGCGCGGACGGCACGCGAGGGCGATCGCGATCACCACGCGCTGGCGCAATCCGCCGGACAGCTGGTGGGGATACTCGTCGAGTCGCCGCTCGGGCATCGGGATGCCCACGGCCGTGAGCAGCTCCAGGGCCCGCGCGCGCGCTGCGGCCCGGTCCATGCCGAGGTGATGACGCACCACCTCGGCGATCTGCTCCCCGACGCGCAGCACCGGATTCAGCGACGTCATCGGATCCTGGAAGACCATCGCGATGTCGCGTCCGCGGATCCCCCGCATCTCGTGCTCGGGCAGCACGAGCAGATCCCGGCCGTCGAACAGCACACGCCCGCCCGCCCGGATGCCGGGGGGCTCGGGCACCAGCCCCATGATCGATCGGGCAAGCATCGACTTGCCGGAGCCGGACTCGCCGACCACGGCGAGCACGCGCTTGCGCGCCAGCGAGAACGACACCTCGTCGACGACGCGGGCGAGCCCCTGCGGCGTCCTGAGGTGCGTGCACAGCCGGTCGACGACCAGCAGCGGGGCTTCGGGCGGATTCTGCGCGCCCGGTCGGACGGCACCGATCGGGATGGCGTCGGCGGGCATCCTCATTTCCCGTGCACCCGGATGTCGTAGGCGCGCTGCGCCCGCTCGCCCAGCAGGTTCAGGGACATGACGGTGAGGAAGATCGCCGCGGCCGGCACGAAGATCACGTGCGGTGCGGTGTCGAGGTTGGCGCGTTCGTTGCTGATGATGCTGCCCCAGCTCGGCGCCGGCGGCGGGACGCTCAGCCCGAGGAATCCGAGCGACGCCTCGGCGAGCACGGCGATCGCGAACATCACCAGACTGTACGACAGCATCGGCCCGACCAGGTTGGGCAGGATCTCGCGCAGCAGGATGCGCGGATCGCGTGCCCCGAGCGCCTGCGCGACGAGCACGAACTCGCGGCGGCGGAACACCAGCGTGTTGGCGCGCGCGATCCGGGCGAAGGCCGGCACGAACAAGGTGCCGATCGCAAGCGTGACGTTGAGCAGCGAGCCGCCCAGGTTGGCGACGATGGTGATCGCCAGGATCAGCGCGGGGAACGCGAGCAGTACGTTCATGAAGCCCATGACCATCTGCTCGCTCCAGCCGCGGTAGTAGCCCGCGACCATGCCGAGGCCGCCTCCGACCAGCAGGCCGATGGCCACCGAGCCGAGACCGACGGTCAGCGAGATGCGGGCGCCGTAGAGCACACGCGCGAAGACGTCGCGTCCGAGCGAATCCGCGCCCAGCCAGTGGGCTTCGCCGGGCGGCGCCAGCATGCTCACCAGATCCTGCGCGTTCGGGTCGGGGATCGGCAGCAGCGGCCCGACGATCGACAGTCCGACGAGCAGGGCCAGCCAGCCGATCGACAGGCAGACCGGCACGTCGAGCGCGCGCCGCCGCGCCGCGACGGGTTCCGACGCCGGCGCGCGCGCCGGCAGCACTGACTCAGCCATGACTCGTCCTCGGGTCCAGGAAGGTGTAGAGCAGGTCGACGGCGGCGTTGACCAGCACGAAGGCCACCGCGACGAAGAGCACGATGCCCTGCAGCACCAGGAAGTCCTGCTGGTACACGGACTGGATCAGCAGCTGCCCGATGCCGGGCAGCGCGAACAGCACCTCGACGATGATCGCGCCTCCGATCAGCCGGCCGATGTTCACCCCCACGACGGTGATCAGCGAGAACGACGAAGGCCGCAAGGCGTGGAACAGCAGGATGCGCCGCGGCGGCATGCCCTTGGCGCGTGCCACCGCGATGTAGTCCTGCTGCAGCGTCTGCATCATGTCCTCGCGCAGCAAGCGCAGGTACACCGGGATCTCCGCCAGCGCAAGCGCCAGCACCGGCAGCAGCAGCGATTGCAGGTTCTCGAGCACGCCCTCGTCGAGCGACGCGTAGCCCGTCGCCGGCAGCAGCCCGAGCTGGATCGAGAACAGGTAGATCAGCAGGATGCCGATGAGGAACGGCGGCATCGACAGCAGACCCAGCGACGTCCCCATCGCAGCGCGGTCGAAGTGCCCCCCCGAACGCCAGGCGCTGTAGATGCCGCAGGGCACGGCGATCGCCAGCGCGACGATCTGGGTCAGGAGCAGGATCTCGACGGTCACCGGCAGCCGGTGCAGGATCATGTCGAAGACCTGCTCCTCGGTGCGGTACGAGGCGCCGAAATCGCCCTGCAGCGCATTGAGCAGCCAGTCGGCATAGCGGACCAGCAGCGGCTGGTCGAGCCCGAGTTTCGCGCGCCAGACGGCGACGTTCTCCGGCGTTGCATCCTCGCCCAGCAGCGCCAGCACCGGATCGCCGGGCATCAGGTTCGCGAGCACGAAGGTCGCGATCGTGACGCCCCACACGACCAGCACCAGCGACAGCAGTCGCGACCGCATCCGTGCGAACGACATCCGCCGCCCCTTCTAGCGCTCCAGCCAGACGTGACCCACGCGCGGCAGTCCGTCCGGAACCTTCGGCAGACCGTCGAGCTTGCGGCTGGACAGGAAGTAGTTGGTCGTCGAATGGAGGAACAGGTAGGTGCCGTCACGCGCGAGCAGCTGCGCGACCTTGCCGTAGGTGTCCAGCCGGACCTTCGCGTCGAGCGCGCTGCGCGCCTGCTCGAGCAGCTTGTCCATCTCGGGATTGCGGTACTGCGTGTAGTTCCGCGGGCTGCTCGAATGAAAGAACTGGTACGCGTTGAGGTCGGGGTCGGCACGGCCGGGCCAGCGGAAGTACATGGCGTCGAAGTCGTTCTTGATCGCCTTGCGGATCAGCTGCAGCTGCTCGAGCTGCTCGATCGTCACCTCGATGCCGACCTTCTGCCACATCTGCTGGAACACCTGGGCCATCTGCACGCTGGAAGGCACCGCGCTCACCGACAGGGTGAACCGGACCGGCTTGCCGTATTCCTTGAGAAGCGCACGCGCCTTGTCGGGGTTGTACTCCGGGAACGCGACGTCGATCCGGCCCGCCATCATGCCCGGCCCGAACGGCGCGTTGACGATCGGATAGACGCCCCGGTTGATCGTCCGGAGGATCAGCGCCCGGTCGGTGGCATGGAACAGCGCCTGGCGCACGCGTGCGTCGTTCGTGGGCGCACGCTGCGCGTGGAACATCGCAAACACGCTGCCCAGCCCCGGCGACTCGAGCACCTTCACGCGCGTCTGCCCCGACTTCGCTGCGGCGACGTCGTTGGCGGCCGGCACGGCGGCGAGCTGGATGTCGCCGGCCGTCAGACTCGCCATGCGCGTCTGACCGTCGGGGATCGGCCGATAGACCACCGCATCCAGGTGCGGAAGGCCCTTCTGCCAGTAGTCGGGATTGCGCTCGACCCGCAGCGAGATGCCGCGCTTCCACTCGACGAAGCGGAACGGACCGGTGCCGACCGGCGCTTCGGCGTAGTTGCGTCCGGCCGACTCCGCCTTGCGGATCGCCGTCGGCGAAGGCTGAAGTCCGGCGACGTCGGCGAGCACGGCCGGGAAGGCCGCATTCGCCACCTTCAGGCGGAACTCGACCGTGTAGGGCCCGGTCTTGTCGACGCTGCGCACGGAAGACACTTCCGCGAGGCAGCGGCAGCCCTTGGCCGGATCCATCAGGCGCCGGAAATTGGACACCACCGCGTCGGCGTCGAACGGGGTGCCGTCGTGGAACTTGACCCCTTCGCGCAACTTGGCCGTGTACGTCATGCCGTCGGCCGACACGGACAGGGACTCGGCCAGGTGGGGCACGATGTGCCCCTTCTCGCTGATCTCCATCAGCGGCTCGTAGAACGACACGGCCACCATGCGCTCGACCAGCGCACCCATGCCCAGTGGATCGAAGCCGGGGAAGTCCGCCTCGAGCCCCACCGTCAGAACGCCGCCCTTGCGCGGCTCGGCGGCGGTTGCCGTCGCCGGTGCGAGACCGACGGCCACGGCCGTCAGCAGCACGGCCGCACACCGGCCGACCGTACGGGCCAGCCTCCGTGCGATCACGCACGATGATCCCATCGAGATGCCGCGCATCCCTGTCTCCTCAGATCCGTTGCGGTGATGGATGCCTGCGACGTGCGCAGGCGGCCGCAGCGTGCGGGTTCGATATGCCACGCCCGGCCGCGGGCAGGCCGACAGCCGGGGGACGGCTGCGCAACGGTCGCGCGATGACCGTTGCGCAGTCGCGCACGCGCACGCGTACGTCGTTCGGGCGTCAGGCCGCCATGGCCCGCTTCTCGGGCGTGTTCGCCCGGAAGAACGGCTTGTCTCCGGCGATCGTGACCCGGAACCCGCTGCGCACTTCGGGGAAGTAGTCCCACATCGCGTGGTGCTGGGTGCAGCGGTTGTCCCAGAAAGCGATCGACCCGACGCCCCACTTGAACCGGCACTGGAACTCAGGACGCGCGCAATGCGCGTACAGGAACTCGAGCAGCGCATCGCTCTCGCGCCGGTTCAGCCCCTTGATGTGCGTCGTGAAGCTGGAGTTGACGAACAGCGCCTGGCGACCGGTTTCCGGATGGGTGCGGATCACCGGATGCTCGGAGGTGGGGAAGTTGTGCTTGGTGTCCTGGCGGGTGCCTTCGGTGTACTCGTAGCGCCCGCGGTACACGTGCTCGCCGGAGTGCACGGCCGTCAGCCCGCAGAGCAGGTCCTTCATCGGCTGCGACAGCGCGTCGTAGGCGGCGTACATGCTCGAGAACAGAGTGTCGCCTCCACACGAGGGCACCTTGTGCAGGCGCAGGATGCTGCCCATCGGGGGTTCGGGATCGCAGGAGACGTCGCTGTGCCAGCCTTCGCCGGCGACCCGCTTGGAGTTCTGGTCGGCGTGGATCCGCAGGATCTCGGGATGGCCTTCCGGCGCCGGCGCGGCGGGATGCACGTGGAGCTCGCCGAACCGGCGGCCGAAGTCCTTGTGCTGATCGAGCGTGATGTCCTGGTCGCGGAAGAAGATCACCTGGTTCTCCAGGAGCGCGGCCTTGATCTCGCGGAACGTGCGATCGTCGAGCGGCTGGGACAGGTCCACGCCCGAAATCTCGGCCCCGATCCGGGGCGTCACCTTGTGTACCTGAATGGTCTGATACGTCATGGGGGTCTCCTCCCGCGCACGGGTGGCCCGTGCAGTGTTCTTGAACGACTCGAGTTCGGGAAAAGAATGCGGGGCGTTGCACCGGCACGCAAATTCATTATTCTTTTCGCGTCATAACATCGTGTTATAAGACCGTGAACCTGCATCTGCTGCGCACCTTCGTCGCCGTGGCCGAGCACGGCAGCTTCACGCGGGCCGCCGAGGTCATCCATGTCAGCCAGCCGGCCGTCTCCCGGGCCGTCCGGGAGCTGGAGGAGCAACTCGGCCTGCCACTCGTCGAGCGGTTCGCGGGCCAGGTGCGCTGCACCGAGGCCGGCGCGGCGCTCCTGCGGCATGCGGGTGCGATCTTCGCGCTCGAGCGCACCGCCGAGTCGGATCTGCGCGCACGCCGCGGCCTCAAGCAGGGCCGGCTGATGGTCGCCGGCAGCCGGACGATCGCCACGTATCTGCTGCCGCCCCTGGTCGCCCGGTTCCTCGATGCGCACCCCCACGTCTCGGTGCGCATGGTGAGCGACAACAGTCACTCCATCGAACAGCGACTGCTGGCGTACGAACTCGACATGGCGCTGGTGGAAGCGCCGCTGCACGATCCCCGGATCGAGCTTCTGGAATGGCGGGACGACCAGATGGCGATCGTCGCGAGCGCCAGCCGCTTTCAGGGAACACGCGGCCCCCTGTCCGCAGAGCGCTTCAGCGCGATGCGATGGATCATGCGGGAGACGGGTTCGGGCACGCGCGAGATCGCGATCAGCCGGCTGCGCGAGGCCGGGGTCGAGATCAGCGACATGCTCGAGGTCGACGGGAATGCGGCGGTCGTCGCAAGCGTGGCGGCGGGGCTGGGCGTGACCATGATCAGCCTCGAGGCGGCGCGCGACCCGCTGGCGCTGGGCCGACTCGTGAAGCTCGAGCTCGCCGGCCTGCGGACCGTGCGCCCGCTGTATCGGGCACGCATGCGCGAGCGTCCGATGAGCCCGGCGGCGCTGGCGTTCGATCGACTCGTGCAGGAGACCGGACGCGAGGATCCGGCCGTGGCCGGAATCCAGGCCGCGGCCGCCCCGACCTAGCATGGTTCTTGCACAACCCGCGGCAGCGTCGGCCGTGCCGCATCATGCAGCCTGCCCGCACCACGCCCGTGCCCGACGGCACAGGCACCGCGCACCGCCCCCGTGCAACCCGCCCGCCGGCGCATGGTTGGTGCGCCACCGAGGATCGATCCGTGGACCAGCGAACCCGCGCCCCGAGCGCCCCCCTCGACGAGAACGACGACCGCACCGGGCTGAGCAAGGAGGCGCTCAAGCGGGCGTTCATCGACAACCTGTTCTACATGCAGGGCAAGTTCCCGGCGCTGGCGACCCGCACCGACTACTACCTCGCCCTCGCCTACGTGGTGCGCGACCGTCTGCTGCAGCGCTGGATCAGCACCGCTGCCGCGTACACCCGTGACGGCGCGCGCACGGTCGCCTACCTGTCGGCGGAATTCCTGACCGGCCCCCACCTGGGCAACAACCTGATCAACCTGGGCATCCACGCGCGGGTCAAGCAGGCGGTCACCGAACTCGGCCTGGACTTCGACGAGCTGCTGAACGAGGAGGAGGAGCCCGGACTGGGCAACGGCGGCCTGGGCCGCCTCGCGGCCTGCTTCCTGGACTCGATGGCCACGCTGGAGATCCCGTCGCTGGGGTACGGCATCCGCTACGAGTTCGGCATCTTCTACCAGGAGATCCAGGACGGCTGGCAGGTGGAGAAGACGGACAAGTGGCTGCGCTACGGCAATCCGTGGGAGGTGGTGCGCCCCGAATGGGCGGTCGAGGTGAAGCTGGGCGGCCACACCGAACGCTTCCACGACGCGCACGGGCAGCTGCGCGTGCGCTGGGTGCCCGACCGCGTGGTCAGCGGCATTCCGTACGACACGCCGATCCTCGGCTACCGCACCAACACCGCCAACACGCTGCGCCTGTGGCGCGCCGAGGCGCCCGAGTCCTTCGACTTCGCGCAGTTCAACCGCGGCGACTACTACGGCGCGGTGAACCGCAAGATCGTGTCGGAGAACATCACCAAGGTGCTGTACCCGAACGACGAGCCGCTGCAGGGCAAGGAGCTGCGCCTGGAGCAGCAGTACTTCTTCGTGTCGTGCTCGCTGCAGGACATGCTGCGCATCATGCGCACGCAGCGTCTGCCGCTGGAGCGCTTCCACGAGAAGTTCGCCGTGCAGCTGAACGACACGCACCCGGCGGTGGCGATCGCCGAGCTGATGCGTCTGCTGGTCGACGAGCACGCGATGCCCTGGGAGGCCGCCTGGGACATCACGCGGCGCACCTTCTCGTACACCAACCACACGCTGCTGCCCGAGGCGCTCGAGCGCTGGCCGCTGGGCCTGTTCGGGCGCGTGCTGCCCCGGCATCTGGAGATCGTCTACGAGATCAACGCACGCTTCCTCGACGAGGCACGGCTGCGCTTCTTCGGCGACGACGCGCGCATCGCGCGGCTGTCGCTGATCGACGAGACCGGCGAGCGGCACGTGCGCATGGCCAACCTCGCCTGCGTGGGCAGTCACGCGATCAACGGGGTCGCGGCGCTGCACTCCGAACTGCTCAGGCAGGACGTGCTGGCCGACTTCCATGCGCTGTGGCCGCAGAAGTTCTCCAACAAGACCAACGGCGTGACGCCGCGCCGCTGGGTGGTGCTGGGCAATCCGCGCCTGTCGTCGCTGATCTGCGATGCGATCGGCGACGGCTGGATCAAGGACCTCGCGCAGCTGCGGCGCCTCGAGCCGCTGGCCGACGATGCGGCGTTCCGGGCGTCCTGGCGGGAGATCCGCCTCGACAACAAGCGCGAGCTCGCGGCCTACATGCGCCGGCGCACCGGCGTGGCGACGGACCCGTCGTCGATGTTCGACGTGCAGGTCAAGCGCATCCACGAGTACAAGCGGCAGCACCTGAACATCCTGCACGTGATCGCCCTGTACGTGCGCCTGCGCAGCACGCCGTCGATCGCGATGCCGCCCCGCACCTTCGTGTTCGGCGGCAAGGCCGCGCCCGGCTACCGGATCGCGAAGCTGATCATCAAGCTGATCAACGCGGTCGGAGCGACGATCAACCGCGACCCGGCGGTGCGCGACCTGATCAAGGTGGTGTTCCTGCCCAACTTCACGGTCAGCAACGGTCAGCGCATCTATCCCGCGGCGGACCTGTCGGAACAGATCTCGACGGCCGGCAAGGAGGCCTCCGGCACCGGCAACATGAAGTTCACGATGAACGGCGCGCTGACGATCGGCACGCTGGACGGCGCCAACATCGAGATCCGCGACGCGGTCGGCGAGGACAACTTCTTCACCTTCGGCCTGTCGACGCCGGAGGTCGCCGCGGCACGCGCGCACGGCTACCACCCGCAACGGGTGCTGGAGGAAGATGCAGAGCTGCGCGAGGTGTTCGGCCTGATCTCCTCGGGCTTCTTCGCGCACGGCGATGCGACGCTCTTCCGCCCGTTGCTGGAGAACCTGCTCGAGCACGATCCGTATCTGGTGCTGGCCGACTTCCGGGCGTACAGCGACTGCCAGTGGCGCGTGGGCGAGGCCTACGGCGACCCGGACCGCTGGACGCGGATGTCGATCCTGAACTGCGCGCGCTCCGGGCCGTTCTCGTCGGACCGCACGATCCGCGAATACTGCGACGAGATCTGGCAGGTGACCCCAAGACCGGTGCGGTTGCTGACGCGGGACGAAGTGCGCGCGGGGATCCTGCAGTAAGCGGTGCGCAGGAGGGACGGCATGAACGCGGCCATCGGAGCTTCGGGCGGCACCGGCGACGCCGGCGACCTGGCGGCGGCGATCGCCGCCCTGAGCGCGGACGACACCGCGATCCGCGCGCTCGGTCCCTGCCGGCTGCCGTCACCGGTCGCCGCGCATCTCGGGCCGACGGCGATGTCCTTCGTGGGCGCGGCCGACCAGGTGCTGATCGACGACAGCGTGCAGCGCCTGCTCCGCGCCGGTCCGATCGGACGGCTGCCCGCCTTCGAGCTGGCCGGTCCGCGCGACCGCATCTTCTTCGACCCGCGCACGGTGCGCTGCGCGATCGTCACCTGCGGCGGTCTGTGCCCCGGGCTGAACAACGTGATCCGCGGCCTCGTGCTGGAACTCGCCCACGGCTACGGCGTGCGCCACATCCAGGGGTTCCGCTACGGCTACGAGGGACTGATCGCGCGGCTCGGCCACGCGCCGGTCGCGCTCACGCCCGAGTCGGTCGCCAACATCCATCACGGCGGCGGCACCGTGCTCGGTGCGTCGCGCGGCGCCCAGGATCCGGCCGAGGTGGTCGACAACCTCGAGGCGAACGGCATCGGCATCCTGTTCGTGGTCGGCGGCGACGGCAGCATGCGCGGTGCGATGCGCGTGGCGGACGAGATCGACCGGCGCGGCCTGCGCATCGCGGTGGTGGGCGTGCCCAAGACGATCGACAACGACATTCCGTTCATCGATCGCAGCTTCGGGTTCGAGACCGCGTATTCGGCCGCCGTGCAGGTGATCCGCACCGCACGGGTCGAGGCGATGGGCGCGCGCGACGGCATCGGGCTGGTGAAGCTGATGGGCCGGCATTCGGGTTTCCTCGCCTGCCAGGCGGCGCTGGCGTCGGCCGACGTCGACCTGGTGCTGATCCCGGAGGTGCCCGCGCACCTGGACGGCCCCGGCGGCGTGCTCGCCTGCCTCGAGCGCGTGCTGACGCGCCACGGTCACGCGGTGGTCGTGGCGGCCGAAGGCGCGGCGCAGGACCTGATCGACGCGCAGCCCGGGCCGCCCACCGACAAGAGCGGCAATCCGCGGCTGAAGGACGTCGGTGCCTTCCTGCGCGACCGCATCGGCGCGTACTTCCAGGCGCGCGGGCGCGAGGTCACGCTGAAGTCCATCGACCCCAGCTACACGATCCGCAGCATCCCGGCGTCGCCGTCCGACAGCGTGTTCTGCTGGAACCTGGCGCGCAACGCCGTGCACGCGGCGATGGCAGGCAACACGGCGATGCTGGTGGGGCGCTGGCACGGCCGCTTCGTCCATGTGCCGATGGCGCTGGCCACCCGCCGGCACAAGCGGGTCGACCCCGAAGGCGAGCTGTGGATGTCGGTGATCGAGGCCACCGGGCAGCCGCGGCGCTTCGGTCCGGCGTGACCCCGCGGCGCTTCGGTCCGGCGTGACGCCGTGCCGCACGAATCGGCGGATCGAGTCGGTGTAGTCTTGCGCGTCGACGCACGGATGCGTGGCGACGCACGGACAACGAGGAGACCGACGACATGGACGGACAAGGCAAGGTTGCGCTGATCACCGGCGCGAGCGCGGGCATCGGCAGGGCGACCGCGATCCGCTTCCTGGGCGCGGGCTGGCGCGTGGTGCTGGCGGGCCGGCGTGCCGACGAGCTCGACGCGACGATCGCGAAGGCCGGCGCACCGGCGGGCATGGCGCTGGCGGTGCCGACCAACGTCGCCGACCCGGCGTCGGTGGCCGCGCTGTTCGACCGCACGCGCGCGGTGTTCGGCCGCCTCGACGTGCTGTTCAACAATGCCGGCGTCAACGCCCCCGGCATCCCGCTCGAGGAGCTCACCTACGAGCAGTGGAAGAACGTCGTCGACGTGAACCTGACGGGCGCGTTCCTGTGCACGCAGCACGCGTTCCGCATCATGAAGGACCAGACCCCGCGGGGCGGCCGCATCATCAACAACGGGTCGATCTCCGCGCATGCGCCGCGGCCGAACTCGGCGCCCTACACGTCGACCAAGCACGCGATCACCGGCCTGACCAAGTCGACCTCGCTCGACGGGCGCAAGTACGACATCGCCTGCGGCCAGATCGACATCGGCAACGCCGGCACCGACATGGCCAACCGCATGGCCAACGGCGTGCCGCAGGCCAACGGCACGATCGCGCCCGAACCGCTGATGAACGTGAACCAGGTCGCCGACGCCGTGCTGCACATGGCCAGCCTGCCACCCGAGGCGAACGTGCAGTTCATGACCATCATGGCCACCAAGATGCCGTTCGTGGGCCGCGGCTGACCGGCCCCCCGCCGCGGTCTTCCGCCCTCTCCACAGGACCCTCCGGAGCCCTCCATGTCCTTCGTCAAGATCGAGCGGCACGGCCGCATCGCCATCGTGCGCTTCGACCGCCAGGACCGCGCCAACGCGCTGTCGATTGCAGCCTGCCGCGCGCTGACCGACGCCGCGCGCAGCTTCGAAAACGACCCCGACGTCTGCGCCGTGATCCTGACCGGCACGGCGACCAACTTCAGCAACGGGGCCGACCTGAAGGATCCCGAGCGGCTCGACCCGCAGACGTCGCGCCTGTCGGAGCGGCGCCTGCAGCTGCAGACCGGCGGCAAGCTGTGCCGCGCATGGGAAGAGATCGAGGCGATCACGATCGCGGCCGTCGAGGGCTGGTGCGTGGGCGGCGGGGCTGCGCTGGTGGCGGCCTGCGATCTGCGGGTGGCCGCCGAGAACAGCCACTTCTACGTGCCCGAGATCGAGCGCGGCATGAACCTGCAGTGGGGGGCGGTGCCGCGCATCACGCACCTGGTGGGACCGGCGCGCGCCAAGCGCATCGCGATCCTGTCGGAGAAGCTGCCGGCGGCGCGTGCGCTCGACTGGGGCTTCGTCGACGAGCTGGCCGCGCCGGGCAAATCGGTCGAGGTCGCGATGGCACTGGCCGAGCGCTGCGCGAGCATGCCGCCGGTGCAGGTGCGGATGATCAAGCAGGCGGTGAACGCATCGGCCTTCGCGCTCGACCGCGCCGTCAGCCACGCCGACTTCGACCAGTTCGCACTGGCCGCCGCGTCGGCGGACTATGCCGAGGGCGTGCGCTCGTTCCTCGAGAAGCGTCCGCCCCGCTACACCGGCGGTTGAGGCTGCGCCGTGCCGGACTTCTCTCACCTGCGCACGCGTGCCGCAGACGGTGACCCGGCCTGGCTGATCGAACTCGTCGCGGATCTGCGGCCGCGCGCCGGGGAAAGCGCCGACGCCGCCGTCGCGCGGCTCGACGCGCTGTGCGCCGCGCTCGCCGACGACGAGGCGCTGGCGCAGGCCGTCGCCCGCCTGCTGTGCGCGACGATTCCCGGTCGCACCCAGCGGCACCTGCTGTCCGAGACCGGCATCGAGTCCGGGCAGGGCTTCCTGTCCGAGCTGTTCCGCCGTGCCTGCCTGCGCGTGCTGCCCGAGGCGCCGAACCGCACGCACTGGATCGACCTGCTGGGCGAGGTCTTCTCGCGTCGCGACGACCGCGACTGGGTCGCACTGGCCGGGACCGAGCGCTGGGCGACGCTGATCGGCGCGATCTGGCGGCAGATCGACCTGCAGTGCGCACACGAACCCGACGGCCCGTGCGCGCGCGCCGCCCTGGTGTTCCGCGTCGAACTCCTGGATGCGTTGCGCATGCTCACCCACCGCCTGGCCGCCCTGGGCGTCGACCCCGAGCTGCTGCGCTACAACGCGCCGGCACCGCAGCAGGGGTCGCCGTTCCTGGCGCAGGCCGAGGAGATGCTGCGCTGCCTCACGCCGGCCGATGGCACCGACGTGCCGGGTCCGGAGCACGCGCCGCCGCTGGACGAGGACGCGGCCCGCCATCTGGCCGTGCTGCTGGACCAGTGCGACGACGTGCTCCTGCGCACCCGCAGGCGTGCACGGCAGCAGGGCGCCAGCATCGCGCTCACGCGGCTGGTGCTGCGCGGCCGGGCGACGATCCGGCGCATGTCGACGCTGATGCGCCTGCTGCGCAGCGACGACCACACGCAGCGCACCGTCACGGCGGCACAGCTGCTGATCGACCTCGTGAAAGGCGAATCGCGACGGCACGGCGTGCGCGAACTGATCCTGCGCAGCACCGACCTGCTGGCGCTGCAGGTGACCGAGAACGCGAGCCGGACCGGCGAGCACTACATCACCAGCACCCGCAGCGAATACTGGGCGATGGCCCGCTCGGCCGGTGGCGCCGGGATCATCGTCGGCGCGATGGCGCTGATCAAGATCTGGCTGGCGTCGCTGCACCTGCCGGCGTTCTGGGAAGCCTTCCTGTTCGGCGTCAACTACGCGGCCGGCTTCGTCGTCGTGCACCTGCTGCACTTCACGATCGCGACCAAGCAGCCGGCGATGACGGCCGCGCGGATCGCCGCCGCCGCGGAGGACGCCACCGGCCGGCAGCAGGCGCTCGATCGCATCGCGGCCCTGACCGCCCAGATCTCGCGCACCCAGATCATCGCCATCCTGGGCAACGTCGCCGTGGCGTTTCCGGTGGCGCTGGCGATCGCGCTCGGCTGGCACGCGCTGACCGGTGCCCACGTGGCCGGCCCGGCCAAGGCCGCGCATCTGCTGGGCGACAGCCATCCATGGCAGTCGCTGGCCCTGTTCCATGCCGCGATCGCCGGCGTGTGCCTGTACCTCGCCGGACTGATCTCCGGGTATTACGACAACCGCTGCGTGTACGGCCGCGTGCCCGAGCGGCTGCGCCGCGTCGGCTGGCTGCAGCGCCTGCTGGGGGCGCCGCGCCTGGACCGTCTGGCCGATTACGTGGAGAACAACCTGGGCGCGCTGGCGGGCAACGTCGCGTTCGGGTTCATGCTTGGATTCGTCGGCTTCTTCGGATCGATCCTGGGCCTGCCGCTCGACATCCGGCACGTCACGTTCTCGAGCGCCAACGTCGCCTACGGCCTCGCGGGGCTGGACTTTTCAGTGGCGGCCGGCACGGTGCTGGTGACGGTGATGGGCGTGGCACTCGTCGGCCTGGTCAACCTCGGCGTGAGCTTCAGCCTGGCCCTGTACACCGCGATGAAGGCGCGCGGGCTGCGCGTGCTGGGCGGCCGGGACTTCGTCGACGCGCTGCGCAGCCAGTGGCGCGCGCAGCCGTTCAGTTTCCTGCTGCCGCCGCGCTGAGGCCTGCTGCCGCCGCGCCGGGACCTGCAGGCGCCGCGCCAGGACCTGACGCCGCCGCGCCGAGACGCTCGACGCGCTGCTCGAGCGCGTGCACGCGCCGGTCGAGCGCCGCGAGTTCGTCGCCCAGCGCACGGGCGGTGGTGCCATCGACCACCGGCGCCCGGCCGGACTCGACGAACTGCTGCGCCGACGTGCCGGCCCGCCCGAACAGCGACCCGATCTGCCGCAAGGCGGACGAGGCAAGGCCGTGCAAGCGGTGGGCCGCCACGTCGCCGACCAGCGCACTGAGGTCTTCTTCGACGTCCCAGCGCAGGTGCTGCGCGAGTTCGCCGAGCGTGGCGGCCAGCATCACATCGCCTTCGACCCGGAGGTGACGCTGCACGCCGGTGGGCCCTTCGCGCACGAGCGCGAACGCCGCGTCGATCGACGAGCGCACGAGCAGCATCGCCGATGGCGGCGCGGCGGCCCGGGTGTCGGGGTCGGCCTCGGCGTCGGAATCGTCGAACAGGGGTTGCAGCAGGCCGTCGGCACCGATGAGCGCCGTCAGCCGCGGGGGCGCCGCCAGGGCGCCCGGCGAGCCCTCGAAACCGATGCACACGCGCTTGCCGGCGTGCATCGCGAGCCGTGTGCGCGCCCACTCCTGCTGCCGCAGCACGTGGTTGAGACCCCGCAGCAGTGCCGCGGGCAGCACACGCGCGGGGTCGAACAGTGCAGGGATCGGAGCGGCGCTCACGTCGAAGCGCCGGACGGCACGGGCCGTCCGGCGAGGGGCCGTGGGGTCAGCCCAGCTGCTGGATGCCGGACAGCACCCAGCCGGACGAACCCGACACGGGCTTGCTGAGGTTCCAGACCTCGTCGAAGTTCTGGGCGGCCGCACCTTCGCCTTCACGCAGCATGCCGCTGAACCGCACGCTGGCCAGGTAGTCGACCGGACCCGTCTCGATGCCGAGCAGTTCGGCGTCGAGCTTCACCACGTCGGTCTGGTTGCGCGCGGCGCCGCGCTCTTCGATCTGCATCTTCAGCTCGGCAAACAGCTCGGGCGAGGTGAACTCGCGCAGGTCGGCCAGGTTCGCCGCGTCGAAGGCAGCCTGCAGGCGGATGAACTGGACCTTGGCGTTGCGCACGAAGCCCTCGGCGTCGAAGCCGGCGGGAATCTGCCAGCGCGACTCCTCGCCGACCGGCGCACTCGCCACCGGTGCCAGCGCTGCGCCTGCCCCCGATGCGGGCGTCGACACCGGCTCGGGGCGCAGCGGCGCGTAGTTGACCGTCGCTTCCGAGCCGATGCCCGTGTGGCCGTAGGCCGGGGCGGGCGTCAGCGCGGGACGCGCCGCGGCGCCGCGGCGCGCCATGACCATCCGCACGATCACCAGCACGGCCACCGCGAGCAGCGCGATCATCATGAACGAGGCAAGCTCCTCGCCGAAGCCCAGGTGGCTGGCCAGTGCGGCCAGGCCCAGACCGGCCGCCAGGCCCGCGATCGGCCCGAGCCAGCGGTTGCGCTGCGGCTGGGCGGCCGGCGCCTGATTGGGCCGCATGCCGGGCTGCGCCTGCGCCGCCTGGCCGGGTGCGGCCTGCGGCGCCTGCGGCGGCGTGGCCTCCCGATTGGTCACGTTCTGCGACTGGCGGCCGACCGACTTGCCGCCGCCCAGGCGCGCGGCCTCGACCTGCGCCGCGAACAGCGCGAAGCAGGCCGCCACCATCATGAACACGCTACGAATCCTCGTCATCTGACGTCTCCTGTGATTCCTTGGAACAGTTCTTCTCGGATACGGCCGGCATGCCGGCGCGTCTCGCATCCCCCGCGCGCGCCGGATCCGGCCACGCGCTGTCGGCTCAGTCGGCGCAAACCCCCGAACCCTACAGCCGGATGCCCTCGTGCAGCGCAACCACCCCTGCGGCAAGATTGAAATAGCGCACACGCGACAGCCCCGCCGCCTCGAGCATGCCTTTCAGCGTCTCCTGGTCGGGGTGCATGCGGATCGATTCGGCCAGGTAGCGGTAGCTGTCGGCATCGCCGGCGACCGCCTTGCCCAGCCAGGGCAGCACCCGGAACGAGTAGAGGTCGTACAGCGGCTCGACCGGCTTCCAGACCTTGGAGAACTCGAGCACCAGCAGCTTGCCGCCCGGCTTCAGCACGCGGGCCATCTCGGCCAGCGCCCGGTCCTTGTGGGTCATGTTGCGCAGCCCGAAGGCCACGGTCACGCGGTCGAAGTAGCCATCCCGGAAGGGCAGGCGTTCGGCGTCGCACTGGGCGACCGGCGACACCAGACCGTGGTCGATCATGCGGTCGCGCCCCACCTTCAGCATGGCCGCGTTGATGTCGGTGAGCCACACCTCGCCGGTGGGGCCCGCCTGGCGTGCGAAGGCACGCGACAGGTCGGCCGTGCCGCCCGCGACGTCGAGCACCTTCATGCCGGGACGCACGCCGGCCTGGGCGATGGTGAACGCCTTCCACAGCCGATGCAGACCGCCGGACATCAGGTCGTTCATCACGTCGTAGCGCGATGCCACCGAGTCGAACACCTGCGCCACCCGGCTGGCCTTCTGGCCTTCCGGGACGGTCTCGAAGCCGAAGTGGGTCTTGTCCTGCTCGCTCATGTCGGACCTCAGGTGCGCGGCCGCGACAGCGGCTGCGCGTTCAGCGGCGCCGCACCGGGCTGCCGGGCGGCCGCATCGGCGGGCGCCGCGGCCGGTCCGGCGCCGGCCGGGTCACGGCTCGCGCCGGCCTTCTCGAGCCGCTGCAGGTAGTCCGACCACAGCGACGCGTGGTTGTCCCCGAGCCAGTACAGATAGTCCCAGGCGAAGATGCCGGACTCGTGCCCGTCGGAGAAGCGCGGCTGGATCGCGTAGTGCCCGACCGGCTCGATCGCGTCGATGCGGACGTCGCGCTTGCCGGTCTGCAGCACTTCCTGGCCTGGGCCGTGCCCGCGCACCTCGGCCGACGGCGAGTACACGCGCATCAGCTCGAACGGCAGCCGGAAGCAGCGGCCATCCGCGAACTCGATCTCGAGCACGCGCGACTGGGTGTGCACGACGATGCGCGTCGGCTGGGGGGTCGACTTGTCCTGAGCGGCCATGGGCTTGCCCTGCGTGTGGTGCGGCCGTCATGGTAGCCGAAACGCCCTGACCGGCCGCCCGTGACCGCCGGGCCGTGGGGACGACGGCTCAGGGCGACAGCCGGGAGATGCGCACCCGGTCGTAGTCGGGGCCGCTCTCGATCAGGTGATCGACGCGGATCCGCACGTCGCGCATCGCTTCGCGCAGCATCGCCGAATCCGCGCCGCGGAAGGTGCCCGCCTTCATCAGCAGACTCAGCGGCTCGCCCGAACTGGGATCCGGCGCCAGCAGGTAGGCGTCGTTGAAGAACGGGTCCTCGCCCAGGCGCACGCCGACCAGAGTCGGCGATGCCGGCCACATCGCGACGCCCACCCGCTGCACCGGCGACTGACGCGAGTCCGATGCCAGCTGCTGGCACAGGGACACCACCCGTCCGAACATCCGGCGCCCGTCGGACGACGCTGCGCCCTGCGACAGCAGCGGCGCCTTCGCGTCGGCAGCCGGCGCCGACAGCACGACGGTCACCAGGCTGCCCAGACGCAGGCCCTCGGTCGCAAACGTCACGTCGAACACCGACTGCTGACGCTCGATCGACACCCACTCGGCAGGCCGCGCCCCACCCGCCCATTCGAGCAGCGGGTCGGCGACGGGCTCGTCGCCCAGCGCCATGCGGATGATCGTGTTCTGCTCGAAGCGCCCGTAGATGTACGCGCGGCTGGCCGCCGAATGCCAGGCGACCGGACGGTCGGATCCGGCAGCCGCGCGCCCCTGGGGCTGCGGCGCCTGGATCTGCGGAAAGCCGAAACGCAGCCGCATCTCGCCCAGACGCACCAGCGGAACGCGCGGCACCAGGCCGGGCGCGATCCACGCCTGGTCGAGGTCGGCGAGCAGGCGCTGCGTCGACTCGATCGTCATGCCCTTGGGCAGGCGCGACGCGCCCTTGCGTCCCAGCGCGTCGACCTCGGCACGCCGTTCGTCGAGGCGCCGCTTCAGACGGTGGGTGACCAGGCGCACCGAATTGCGCTCGCTGATCGCCAGCGACGGGCCCTGGCCGCCGTCGTGCGACACCGCACCCTCCATCAGCCGGAACCCCACGCGTCCGGACCAGCGCCGCGCCAGGCGCGCTGCCACCGCGAACTCGGCCGAGGTGCGGGCTTCGGGCCGCGCCAGCCGCACCAGCAGCGGATAGACGAACAGCGCCCGGGCCGTCAGAGGCCGCAGCAGCGGCGTCTCGTCCGGCAGCGTGGTGTCGATGAAGGTGCTGGCCCGCAGGTGGCGCGCCAGCACGCACAGTTCGTCCCACTCCTCGGTGTCGACCGTCACGCGCAGGCGCTGCAGCGCGACCAGCAGCCGCGACTGGAAATCGAGCGCCCGCGCCAGCGGGAGCACCGCCCGCAGCGACGGCGCCGTGCCGGGGATCACCGAGCGCGTCGACACGCCGCTGTCCTCGACGAGGCGCGTGTGCAGCTGCTTGTACAGGTTGCGTCCCAGACGCAGGCTCTCGGTCGCCGCGAGGAAGCGGCGGCGATCGGCCTCGTTCATCGGGAAGACGCCGGTGTCCAGACGGTCGATGACACCGCCGAGCTCGACCAGGTGGACGGGGCGCGCCTGCTCCGCGATCTCCAGCACCAGGTCGGGCGCCTGGTCGGAGCGCATCAGGCTGCGCAGCAGCCGGTCGACCGCCGACAGCCTGCTGCCGTCGTCCGCCGACAGGCGCGCGAGCCAAGCGCGGCAGCTCGCCGCGTCCCGGATCCGCGAGGTCTCAACCAGGGATTCACCACTCATCGCATCTTCTCCACCGCCTCCGCTGTGCATCGACTATGGCGGCTCGAACGTGATGGTCCCCTGAACAGCGTCACAGTTGTCGGCAGCCGGCGGCGCGCACCGACGGACGGCAGGAAATCCGCCGCAGGCGGCAG
>ENA-UPTA01001695-UPTA01001695.1-activated-sludge-metagenome-genome-assembly--contig:-NODE-1695-length-24061-cov-5.158877_pt1 | contig 24061 bp, 21 predicted proteins | sample MGYA00238184_ERZ773361 | MGnify/ENA primary metagenome ERZ773361 (study PRJEB29100, sample SAMN05720205) | activated sludge metagenome | isolation source: anaerobic digester from wastewater... | reverse complement strand
CTACACGACGCTCTTCCGATCTGCCATCCTTCTTATTTCCAGGCGGGCTTTGCATATCAGGCGACCGATAACTTTGCGATCAACTTTTATGGCGGCGGCGCCAAGAACACGGATGAGGATGTGCGCGTTACGCTGAAGCTTTCGTACACCTTCTGAAGATGACGGGGCGTTTCGTCCTGTCGTGTAAAACAGCACCCGCTTTTCACGGGTGCTGTTTTGTTTTCATTCTGTGCGCTTCTGCCGTTGCCCAGATTCACAGGCCTGTTGATCCGCTTGCGCTTCCGCACGTGTCGCAGGAAATCAAGGATCCCGCCGGGCAGATCAAAAAATATACAGAGATTCTGAAAGAGGAGGAGATGCATCCTTCTGTCCGGGCGCAAATGCTCTATGACCGGGGCGTGGCTTATGTGCTGGCGGGCAATGCCGGTGCGGCCCTGACGGATTTTACAGCCTCTCTTGCAATCAATCCGCTGAATGTGATGGCCCGGTGCAACCGGGCCCATCTGCTGGCCCGGCAGGGCGCTGTGAGGGAGGCACTGGCGGATTATGCCCGCGTGCTTGAAATGGATCCTTATATGGCCCTGGCGCTGTATTCCCGGGGCGTGCTTTATCAGGAACAGGGCCGGCTGGATGAGGCGTTCACTGATTTTATGGCCGCCTTTACAGCCGATCGCCGGCACGCGGATGCCGGCATTCGCGCCGCATCAATGCTCAAAGATAAGGGGCAGTTGAATGAAGCTCTCCGGATATTTCGGGAGCTGTCGGAGTTGTTTCCAGCCCGTCCCGAATTCTACTTTGAGTGCGGCCTGCTCATGGAACAACTGGGGAACCCCGAAGAGGCTTTGCAGTTTTATAACGCGGCTGTGATCAGGAACCCCGATGTTCCCGAGGCGGTATTCAATCGGGCGGGCATACATTACCGCGACGGCCGCACGGACGAAGCCATTGCTGATTATACCCGCGCGCTGGAACTGGATGCGTCGCTTGCCAATGCCTGGCTGGGGCGCGGTCAGGCCTATGCAAAGAAGCGCAACTACGCCGAAGCCGTGAAGGATTATTCGCGCGCGCTGGAGCTGGATCGGGACCTGGCCCCGGCCTGGCTCCAGCGCGGCCGCTCAAACTATGCCCTGCATGACTACAGGCAGTGCATCATTGACCTGACGGAATACATGCGCCGGGCCGGGCGCGACCCTGAAGTCTGCGAATTGAGGGCCGATGCCCTGGATGCCTATGGAAAGCCCGCCCGTGCGGCCGAGGACCGGAAAAGGGCGCGCGCCCTCAGAGGAGAATTCCAATCACCAGAGCAATCCCCGTGACCAGTTGCGTTCCGATTGTGAGCGCCTGAGCCGGAATGAGCCTGGCGGGTTGCCGGTAATTGAGATGCAGGATCACGGATGAGGTTGCGGCCATTATCATGGCGATGCCGGAAATCCATATCCAGCCGCTGACCAGGTTGTTCATCCTGAGCCGAATAATGGATGCAAATGCGGCGATCATCAGCACGTGATAAACATACCGGGCGAGGGATGGTCCAAGCCGGACGACAAGGGTTTTCTTTCCCGCCTGTTTGTCCGATTGATAATCCGGAAATTCATTAATCCAGATGATCGCCGTCACCAGCATGGCCATGGGAAATGCGGCTTGCCACGCCAGCCGCGACATGGTTCCCGCAAGAACATACATTGCCGCCAGGACGGGAAGAACCCCGAAGGCGATGAACACGTCGAATTCCCCAAGTCCGCGCCACGACAGTTTGAGCGGAGGTGTGGTGTAGGCGATGCCCATCATTGCGCCGGAGGCTCCGATTGCGGCCAGCACGGGCCATTGATCTCCGGCCAGCACCATCAGCGCGGCCCCGGTCGCGCCTGCGAGGCCAAAGCAGCTTGCGGCATAGGTCAGAAGAATCTGCGGACAGGTTCTCTCCTCGGCAATGTCCGCCGAACCCCCGCTGAACGGGGTGCGGTGCGGATTGTTTTTGTCGGCGCCCAGTTTAAAATCAAACCAGTCGTTCAGGAGATTGGCTCCGAGATGGATCAGGGCCGCCGTCAGCAGGACCAGAACCGTTTTCACGGGGCTCGCGGAGCCGTTCAGGCGCCAGGCGGCCGCCGCGCCGACGCAGGCGGGCAGCAGAACGGCACTTAAAAACGGCGCGCGGCTCAATTTGAAGAAATATTTCATTTCGGTCTGTCTCAATGTGCGTTTCGCAGTATATTGGAAAAAATTTGTTTGGCAAACTGTGGAAAGAATAAATGTCTGAAATCCGTTGTCCGTTAAAAGAGGCTGCGCATATTTCGATGAACCAGGAAGCGCTCATCGGAAAGGATGGCGCAATTCTCTACAGCGAATATGAGCAGTGCGTGGAGGCGACGTCGCAGCTTTTGCGCCGGGCCGGTTGCGCAGCCGGCGCCGGCATGGCGATTGCCCTTGATCCCGACTGGCGTTTGCCGGTTCTCCTTCTCGCTGCGTTGCGGGCGGGATGCCGCGTGTGTCCCCTGCAGGCGGGGATTCCCGCCGCGCATCTGCGGGCGCTGCTGGACACGGCGGACTGCGCGTTTGTGGTGACCGATCAGCCGGAATCTCCTGAAATCCGCGCTTGCGTTCTCCGGCCCGACGCCCTGACTGGCTTCACGGCGCCGTTTATGAAGGGAGCCTTCAGCAGCACCCCGGCGACACAGGCCGCCGGCATTTATTTTGATTTGGACGGGGAAGGAAATCGAAGGGCGCTGCTTTTCAGCTATGGCAATCATTACTACAGCGCGCGCGGCGCCAACGAGCGCATGAACCTTCGCAGCGGCGACCGGATTCTTCTGTCTGCTCCTCCCTGGCGCGTGGAATCCATGAACACGATCTTTCGCGCCCTGCTGAGCGGCGCGGCGCTTGTGGTTCCCGGAGAGCTCTTGGATATTGGTTCGGCTGTGCAGAAATATGGCGTCACGCATCTGGTGATCACTCCGGCCCAGCATGATCAATTGGCGGCGGGCTTTGAGAAAGGCATGTATCCCTCGCTCAAGTCAGTCCTGGTCTGCGGCCCGGTTAATGTGAAGTCCATGCATGGTGTGCGTGTGTTTAACAGTTTCTGCCTGCCGGAAATGGGGCCGTTTGTAAGCATCGGCGAAGGGGGTGCATCAGGCATTCCGCTGCGCTTTGGCGAGGTGAAGCTCTCGGACAAGGGTGGAATTCTTGTTCGCGGCGAGACGCTGTTCATGGGTTATTTGGACGGCCGGAAGGTTTCCCGCCCGACGGATGCTGATGGATGGTTCGAAACTACTTACTCCGGCAGCCTTGATGAAAAAGGCGGGCTTGCGGTTGGAGGCGCGTCGTGAAAAGAAGACTTTGGATCGCCGCCATGGTTCTGTTGTGGGCGGGCGCCATGTTCTGGCTGATCCGTTTCGAAGCATTTCCGCATTTGTTCACGCACCGCATCAGCGGTTACCGCAACATATTCTCATCGGCTCCCGTGCTGATGGACTCGTGGATGAAAATTCTGTTCGACGGCCGCCACATTGGCTACAGCCACACCCTCGTGGATATTGATGATCAGGCGGTTCCGCAGCAGTACATTGTCCAGAACGAAACGCGCATGAACCTCAACATCATGGGCCAGATGCAGCGCATCCACGCCGATGTGTCCGCGCGGTTGGACACGACCTATGTCCTCCGCGAGTTTGCTTTCGAAATGCGCGCCGGTCAGTATTCGATTATCCTCACGGGGAAGCGGATGGGGCATGGCCTGTTCGGCGTGGAAATCGAGTCGCCGGGGGGCATCCAGAAGACAGAGATGGAAATTCCAGACGATGTTGTCATCCACTCGGCGCTGCTGGAGGTTGGTCTCGGGAACATGTCGCCCGGCGAGGTGATGCGGATGCGCACGCTGGATCCGACAACACTTTCGCTGATGGATATGGAAGTCAGAGCCCTCCGCCGCGAGGAAATCAACGGACAGAAAGCCCTTGTGCTGGCCAGCACGGTTCAGGGGGTGGAGTTCACGTCGTGGGTGGACGACAAGGGCAACCTCTTGCGGCAGGAAACTCCTTTTGGCTGGGTGCTGGAGGCCGCGGAGGACACGGAAGCCACGGCTTTCGAGCGGGACGCCTCCGGCCAGGAGGACATGCTCAGCCGGCTTGCAATACCATCTGCAAATCCGCTGCGCGATCCGCGCGCTGTGCGCCGCATGAAAATTCGGCTGGCTGGACTTCAGTTGTCTCCCGCTGAACTGACGACATCCCGCCAGCGCGTGGTTCCCGGCGGGTCCGGCGGAACGGTGCTGGAAATCAGCGCTGAGCCTTTCTCGACCGAACCGCGGCCCGACCCGAAGCTCTTTCTGGCGGCATCGCCTTTTGTGCAGTCTGATCATAAGGACATCATCGCGCGCGCGCGGCAGATTACGGGGAAGAGTCAATCAAAACCCGACATGGCGCGTGCGATTTGCGACTGGGTGTATGATTACGTCGAGAAAGATCCGACGGCCTCGCTCCCGTCCGCCATCGAGGTTCTGCGGGTGGGGAAGGGCGACTGCAACGAGCACACCTATCTGTTTGTGGCACTGGCCCGCGCGGCCGGCATACCCGCGCGCATTTGCATCGGCGCGGTTTATCTGGACGGTTCTTTCTATTACCATGCGTGGCCTGCCGTATTCCTCGACGGATGGGTGGAAATGGATCCGACCTTTGGCCAGCACGAAGCTGATGCCTCGCACATTTTCCTGTGCGAGGGGGAATCCGCCGCGCAGGTGCGCCTGCTGCAGGTGGTCGGACAGGTAAAAGCGGAAATCCTGGAGGAGGACTATGACTGAAAGACCCGCGATGATTGAAATCGAAGACCTCCGCAAATCTTTCGGGGATGTCCACGCGGTCGCCGGACTGGATCTGCGCGTGGCGTCGGGAGAGCTGTTCTGCTTTCTCGGCCCGAACGGCGCAGGAAAAACCACGACGATCAAGATGATGAGCGGACTGCTGAAACCAAGCAGCGGACGAATCATGATCAAGGGAATGGATCTTCGCGAAAATGCGCAGGCCGTGAAGAAAATCACGGGATACATTCCGGATCAGCCCTATCTGTACGAACGTCTCACGGCCGCCGAGTTCTATGAGTTCACCGGCGATCTATACGGAATCCCGCGTGTTGAAATCCGCGCAAAGCGCGAGAGGGCCTTTGATTTGTTCGGACTTGTGGACTATGAGGATTCGCTGGTTAAAAACATGTCGCACGGCATTCGGCAGCGGCTGACCTATGCATCGGTTTTCCTGCACGACCCCGAGGTGATGTTCATTGACGAGCCTTTCATCGGGCTTGACCCCTACAGCATCCGGCTCATCAAGAACCTGCTTCGCGAGAAATGCAATGCCGGCGCCACCATTTTCCTGACCACGCACATTCTCGCGCTGGCCGAGGACATGGCCGACCGCATCGGCATTATTGATGACGGAAAGCTCGTCGCCCTCGGAACGCTCCATGAACTGCTGCGAAAGACCGAGGTGCAGGGGCGGCTTGAGGATGTTTTCCTGAAACTGACAGAATAGGGAGCACGGTGTTTTGAGTGAACTGGGCATGCTGCTGAAGAAGGACTGGCGACAGACCATGAACCTGCGCCGTGAGCTGGCGGAGCAGTCCCGCTTCAAAATCATCGTGATCCTCGTTTTTGCGTTCGGAATGCTGGCCGGTCTTTACGGGATGTTCTGGGAGGGTTTCACTTTCCTCGAGCGCCTGGGCGGAGTCGGTCTCATGATCATCCACCGTCTGCTGGCGTTCTGCTTCCTGGCGCTGACATTTCTGCTGATTCTCTCCAGCTCGGTGACGGCCTACGGGGCTTTTTTCGGCGACCGCGACATGAGTTTCCTGAAATTGATGCCGGTTCGGACCGGCACGCTGATCCGCTACAAATTTCTGCATGCCGCCTTCTATGCGTCGTGGGCTTTCTTTTTCATTATTGTGCCCTTTGTGATGGCCTTCGCGATGCAGCAGAAGCTCTCGGCCTTTGCCATTCTGGCGTCCGTTCTTTTCTCGATCCCCTTTGTTATCCTCTGCTCCGCCGCCGGAGCCCTGTTGTGCCTGGTGTTCATCCGATGGATGCCGCCGCGCCGGATGGTGAAATACATTCTCATCGCAGTCATTCTGGCCGTCGCCGTGATGGGCTGGAGGGTCTTCGTGGTCAATGTCCGGCTGGGCGAGGATGTGAACGTGATCCTCAACCGCGTGGTCCCGGGGCTGAAGCTGGCCTCGCATCCGCTGATGCCCGGCTATTGGGCCTCCGAGGGCATCCTTTCCGTCAGCCGCGGCCAGTGGGCGCGGGGACTGATGTTCGGCCTGGTGCTCGTGTCCAACGCGCTGCTGGGGTCGGCCATTCTGGCCGGCGTCGGCGAGCGCATTTATGAAGCGGGCCACCAGAAACTTCTGCGCGGATCCAGGCGAAGCCACCGCATGCACCGTGTGCGCGGCTTCCTGGAACGGGCGCTGGTGTTCCTGCCGCGCGACATGCGCAGCATTCTGGTCAAGGACATCTGTGTTTTCCTGCGTGATCCCGCGCAGTGGGTGCAGGCGCTCTTTTTCCTCGGAATGCTGGGGCTCTATTTCCTGAATCTGCGCAACCTGCGCTATCACACGCTTCCGCTCGCGTTCAGGAATCTTATCGCCTTTCTGAACGTATTCAGCGTTTCGGCGGTGCTGGCCTCGCTCGCCGCGCGCTTTGTCTATCCCCAGCTCAGCCTCGAGGGCCAGGCCTTCTGGGTGCTGGGGCTTTCCCCCCTTTCAAAGAAAAGGATTCTGCTCTCAAAATTCTTCGGCGCCCTGTTCGGCATGGTCACGGTCAGCCTGCTTCTGATGGGAATCTGCGTGAAGATGCTGAACATTGACGTTTATGCCGCCACGGCCAGCATGGCCGTGGCGTTTGCGGTATCCATTGCGTTGTGCGGATTTTCCTGCGGTCTGGGCGCGCTGTTCATGGACCTCAAGCATTCGAATCCGTCTGTCATCGTGTCCAGTTTCGGGGGGACGCTGAATCTCGTGTGCAGCCTCGCCTTCATCTTCCTGGCGATGTTCCCGTTCGCCTTTCTCTTCCGGCTGTATTATCGCGGCTGGCTGCTGCGCTCGGATTTCCACGAGGCGCTTATGTTCGGGATCGGCTGGCTGGCGCTGATCACCGCCGCCGCGGTCTTCATTCCTTTATGGCTTGGCTTGCGGTCGCTGATGAACAGAGAATATTGAAGAGACAATAGAACGTCCCAATTCTGTGCATGATCATGGAAAATGAATATTGATCCATTGACTTGTCTCTATAATTCGCCAGAATGCGGACATAATAATTTGAGGCCGGCGTAAGGAGCGCACGGCTTTGTGTTTCAGCGCGGGAGCGAATATGAATAGAATCGCCATTCTTCTTGTTGTCGCGGCGGCTTTTCTGGTCGCGCTGTCATTTCGCCCTCGGCGGAAACGTGTCAGGGTGATTCCGTCGCCCAGGTTCGGGATTCTCAACCTCAAGGGCGCCGCCTCGGCTTCCCTCATGAACGAAGACGCCGCGGCCCTGTCTCCCGTGCTCGGGGCGCCGGAACTGCGAGCCGACGATGCGCCGCCGTGCGACGTGCTTTTCATCTACTGCGACATTGACGGGGACGGCTCAGTGCAATTCGCAGGCTGGCTTGCGCGAAATTATCCGCGACTCCGGCGCCTCCGTTGTTGTCGTCGCTTCCGAAAATCAAGTGGATGCCTACAGCGCGGCGAGCGGGAACAAGAACATTGGTCGCGCGAATCTGGTCATGACTATTGATCGCAACGGGAGGATTTTCCCGAACTTCTTTGTCCGGCTTTTTGCGGACATGAAAAAGGGCGTTTCCATGCCGGTGGCATGGGTCAAACTCGCTCCGCAGGGCCCCGGCATTGATCATGCCGACTGCCCGGATACTATCTTTGCCTGTGAAGCGGGCCAGATCGCCTTCAAGTGACTTTCGGCCGGATAACCTCAGAACGTGCTCATGCCGGAGAATTCCTGGTACCGGCCCACAAGGGCTTTCCAGGCGCACTCAAATCCAGATACGGAAAATGATTCATAGGAAACCGTGCGGCTGCGGCCGTCCGAATTGTCCCAGCATTGGTCAAACCACGCGGCGAAATCACCGGAAACTTCTGGCGCGTTTTCGAGGTGCACATCAGCCTCAAGATTGAGATCGCGCAGGTTGCGGCGCGTCCAGTTGGCCGAGCCGCAAAGCAATTCGGCCTTCCCGGCCGCGGCATTGATCACCGACAGCACTTTTGGATGGAACTGCTCGCCGTGCGTGTCCGCCCAGCGGATTTGCAGCCGCCCGCTCTCGCGTTCCGCGTGCTTCATCAGTTCTGCCGCCACCGGCCGGTTCGGGATGCCGTTTTTCACGCGACCAAACGCGTCGCGGTTGGCATCCAGGATGATGCGGATGTCCGCCCCGCCGGCGGACGCTTCCTTGATGGCCGTGATCAACTTGCGGTCGGCCAGATAAAACATCGCCAGCCGAACCTCATCGCCGGGCCCGCAGGCATCCAGCATGGCCGCGGCTTTTTCCGCGATGCACTCTTCCGTCACCCATTCCGCGCTGACCCCCTGTTCGGGCTGCGGCGCCGGCGCTTCGGTCAGCCGGGTGGACATAATTTCAATCGTCCGCGCGCAGGCGCCGGATTCCGTTTCAAGCACGTGGTCCGGCTTTTCCGCCGACCATTTTGCGCATTCCAGTTCCGTAGCCAGCGCATCCAGTGCAATGTTCCCGCCGAGCTGCAGACCGATGTTGGAGTGTCCTGAACTTCCGTTGGCCGGATTGAAGCTGCCAACCATCAATTGCCAGCCGCCGGGGCCGTCCGTGATGACCACCTTGCGGTGATTGGCCTTGAAGAACAGAAGCCGTCCGAACTGCAGCAGGGTTACATTCTGTCCGCCCGCCTCGAAGGGATGCTTCAGCAGGCGGAGGTTCGCGAGCTGTTTGATGCCGGGGATGCGGCTGATCAGCGGCCCGTAAATCCGCGCGGGTGCCGCATAGAAGAAATTCGATTCCGGCATCTTATCCAGTCCGGTGAACACCACGCAGATACCGGCCTTGCGCATGGCTTCATAGAAAGGCTGTTCGTCCTTTCCGTAGGCGCGGTTGACGGGATCGCTCAGCACCAGAATCTGCGTGTCCGGAGATTCTGTCTTCTTCTGGATCAGGGCATCCGCAAGCTCCGTCGCAAGCTGGCGATGACTTTCGGGAATCGCGCCAGTCCATGAATTCCAAAGGAAGAAATCAATGTATACGGTTTGATTCGCGTTCCTGATCATTTCCAGGACCGCGTCGAAAATCTCCTGGTCGAAAACGCGCTCGCTCTTTTCGGGATCGAAGGACGTGGAATCAATCAGAAGTTTCACGCTGCCGGGCGGAACCGTGCGGGCTTTGGAGCGTACGCCGAAACCGGCCGGGAACTCCTGCCACCAGCAGATGACGTAGGGAAGCAGAATGATTAATAGGACGATTATCCAAATCATGCGCCTGATCCTCCGCGGCTTCTGTGATTTGATTCTTTTCTCTTTTTTTCCCATAAGGCTGCCTGATTAAAATACCGGACGAAAAAGCTGAAAATGACCAAAAATGCCTCAAAAATGCTCAAAAACGGCAAAAAAACGTCAAAAATGGCCAAAAAACACGGGAAAACGGCTATTTTTTGATTTTTTTGGCCTTGCGGGCTGTTTGGGCGCCCTCGGCGCCGAAGAGAAATTTCAGCCACGACTGCGTGTGTTTAGACCATGATTCTTCGTTGTGGGTCGCATTTTCGTCTTCCTCAACGAGAAGATTCTTTCCGTCCTTGTATCCCGCGAGGCGCATCTGCCGCGCCATGTCGCGCATGCCGGGCATCAGCTCTTTTTCCAGCGGGTCGCCGTTGCCGCAGTAGAGATAGCATTTGAAGTCGGGAACGGTCAGCGCGTTGCGCACGATGTCCAGGCAGGGTTCCTTGCCCTCGTAACGGAAAGCGGGCGACAGGCAGGCCGCTCCGAAGAAAACATCCGGCCGCGTCCATGCGATGTAGAACGAAATGGCGCCGCCGTACGAAGCTCCGGCCACGGCCGTGGATTCCCGTTCGGGTTTGGTGCAGTAGGTTTTGTCAATGAAGGGCTTCAGTTCCTCGACGATGAATTTTGTGTAGTTTTCACCTTTCGCGGATGCGTCGTATTCATCCCTGCGGTTTTCGGTGGAGTAGGCGGCCACAACGATGATTTCCTGCAGCTCGCCGTTTTTGATCAGCTCGGTGCAGTGGTCGTCCACATCCCACGCATGGTTCCACGTTGAGGTGTTCGGATCGAACACCTGCTGCCCGTCGTGCATGTAAAGCACCGGATAGGCTGTTGTGGCCGTTTTGCTCCATGAGGGCGGAAGCCAGACAATCACATCGCGTGATGCGGCGAGGAATTTCGATTTCACGTCCCTGTGAATCTGGTAGTTGCCCGTGATCTGCGGAGTGACGGGCAGCCGGCTGTCGCGCCAGCGAGCCACCGTGTTTTCAACCGTGACATCGCTGCCCGGTTTTACTGTTTTGTTGGGCGCCGCGAGACCGGCAGCGACGGCTTCCTCGTTCTGCCAGCTTCCGCGCGTGATTTTGTACTCGGTCGTCTTTTGAGCCGCCACGGTGGCGGTGCCGGTCCACAGGTTGTCCTGCACGCGCGTCAGCGGCAGGGCGTCTGGAGCCCAGTTCCCGAGGGCTTCGTCGTTTCCGGTAATGAAAATCTGCTCGCCCGCAGGCAGCGGCACCGCGGTGGTCACTTTGAAGGTGATCCTTCTCGTTTTGTCTGATGCGTTCCTTTTCATGCGCCGTCCCCGGAAGTTTTCCAATACCTTTCTCTGCCGCCAGTATAACCCAAACCCCCCGGGAGCCAAACAAAAAGATGAAGATGAGGCCGAAGGGGCTCAGGCTGAAGACCGAAGGAGGACATTCGAATGGCGGGGGCTGCACCCTTTTAAAACGCGGTTCCGCATCTTCAGCCTTCAGCCTAAACGGCTTCAGCCATGCCGCCCAGGGGCGGCATGGCGCTTTATATGTTTGATTTTGCGGGGCTGGCTCTTCAATATGACCGGCAATACACACCGGCCGCGGGCCGGTTTTGAAATGGGGTTGACGATGATTGATGTTTCAGTGGTGGTTCCGGTTTACAACGAAGAGGAGTGCGTTGACGCGCTCTGCACGCAGCTTCACGAGGCGCTCTCGAAGCTGGGCAAAAGCTATGAAATCATCCTGGTGGACGACGGGAGCCGCGACGGCACCTGGGCCCGCCTGAAGGAGTGGACGGGGAAGATTCCCAATCTGCGGGTCATCCGTTTCCGCCGCAATTTCGGGCAGACTGCCGCCATGAGCGCGGGCTTCCACAAGTCGCGCGGGAAAATCATCATCACGCTTGACGCTGACCTCCAGAACGATCCGGCGGACATTCCCAAGCTGCTGGAGAACATGGACGACAACGTGGATGTCGTCAGCGGGTGGCGCAAGGACCGCAAGGATGCGTTCATCAACCGCCGCCTGCCGTCCATGATTGCCAACGGCCTCATCAGCCGGATCACCGGCGTGGCCCTGCATGACTACGGGTGCACCCTGAAGGCCTACCGCCGCGAGGTGATCGAGAAGGTTCATCTCTATGGCGAGATGCACCGCTTTATTCCAGCCCTTGCCAGCTGGGTCGGCGGGGACATCAAGGAAGTGGTTGTGAACCATCACGCCCGCCAGTTCGGCAAATCCAAATACGGAATCTCGCGCACTTTTCGCGTTATTCTTGACCTGATCACCGTTAAATTTCTGCTGCGCTACAGCATGGGCCCCATGCAGATATTCGGAAAAATCGGAGGAATATTCGCAATCCCGGCCATCCTTATGCTGGCCGTGGTGGGGGCCGACCGCATTTTCGGATGGGCCGATCCCTACCTGCTCAAGAGGCCTTTCTGGCTGCTGTCCCCGCTGATGCTCCTGACCTTCTGTTTCCAGTTCATCGGCATGGGCCTGCTGGCGGAAATGCAGATCCGCACCTATCACGAATCCCAGGACAAGCCGATTTACGTGATCCGCGAGGCCGCGGAATCATCCGTGTAGGATGCGGGTCATGCCTGCCTCACTCATGCCGTTCCTGGCGGAGATTCCGCTTGAACTCAGTCCGGAAGATTGGGCGCTCATGCCAAACGCCTGGATTGCGGGCGTCGTCTATTTCTTCCTGCTGATGGCCGGTCTCGGCGCCGACGCCCTGATGCTCTCGCATTTGAGGGGAATCCCCTTTCAGTGGACCATCGAGTCGGAGCAGCTCAAGTTTCGGGCATGGCCTTCGCGGGATTTCCTGCGCCTGGTGCTCTGGCTCGTGCTTCTGCACCTTTCCGCCATGACCGTGTTTCAGTTCCTCTATGCGCATGACGCCCTCGGTGATGAGAGCGCTCCGAAAATTGTATTTATTCAGAGCATCATTTTCCACTGGGCCGGCCTTGCGCTGGCCGCGGTCATGCTGGTGCACCGGCGGGTGAGCGCGCGTTCCGCGTTCGGCCTGGACTGGAAACGGGCCGCGCTTTCAACCGGACGGGGATTCTATTATTACCTCGGCGCCCTTCCCGTGGTTCTGATTGGAGCATTGCTGGCCCAGTATTTTCTGGTGCGTATGGGCATGAAGCCCGAACTTCAGGACATCGCGGGGATTGTGGCCGGAGACTATGTGTGGTGGGTCCGTGCCTATCTCTATCTGCTCGCGGTTGTGCTGGCCCCGGTTTTTGAGGAAGTGCTTTTCCGGGGGATTGCGTTGCCGTGGATGGCCCGCCGCACGGGCATGCCCGCAGCGGTGGTGATGGTTTCGCTGGTTTTCGCAGCCGTGCACGGTTATCTTTTCCAAATGATTCCGCTGTTCATCATCGCGACGGCTTTTTCACTGGCCTATATCCGCACCGGCAACCTTCTGGTGCCCATCGTGATGCATTCGGTTTTCAACGGGATCAATACAATCTTGCTGGTGGTTTTGCAGAGCGGGGCGGGAGAATGATTATGAAGGTTCTTTCCATCGAGTGGATTTCAAATACAGAAACCGGCGTGATGCCCGGATTCATCCGCATGATTGACCAGACGAAACTTCCCGTTGAACTCGTCTATCTGGACACCACCGACATCAAGGTTGTCTGGGAGGCCATCAAGACGCTTCGCGTGCGCGGGGCCCCGGCCATCGGCGTGGCCGCCGCGATGGGCTTGGCCGCCGCCCTGCAGGATTCAAAGTCGTCAGGTGAAAAACTGCTTCACGAGGCGGAAAAACACGCGGATTACCTGGCCACGTCGCGCCCGACCGCCGTAAATCTTTTCTGGGCGCTGGAACGGATGAAAAAAGTTGCCCGGGAAAATTCCGGGCTCTCGCCGGAAGTATTTAAGGAGCGCATGGTTCGTGAAGCCATTGCTATCCGCGACGAGGATGCGGCCATGTGCAGGGCCATCGGCGAGCACGGCGTGAAGCTGATCAAAGACGGACAGACGGTGCTGACGCACTGCAATGCGGGCGCGCTGGCTGTGGCCGAATACGGTTCAGGGCTGGCTCCCATTTATGCCGCGCAGGCCCGCGGCATGAAAGTGCGCGTGTTTGCCGACGAAACCCGCCCGCTCCTTCAGGGCGCGCGCCTGACGGCGTGGGAGCTGATGCAGGCCGGCATCGATGTAACGCTTATTTGCGACAACACTGCCGCCGTGGTGATGAAGGAGGGAAGGATTGATTTGGTGATGGTGGGTTCCGACCGCATTGCCGCCAACGGCGATGCGGCCAACAAGATCGGATCCTACGGCGTGGCGCGCCTCGCGCGCGCGCATGGCATTCCCATGTATTTTCTCGCCCCGACCAGCACGATTGACATGTCCATTCCGTCGGGCGACTGCATTCCCATTGAAGAGCGGGGCGCCGATGAAGTGACCTGCGGCTTTGGCCGGCGAACGGCCCCGGAGGGCGTAAAGGTGTATTCTCCGGCCTTCGATGTGACTCCGGCGGAATTCATCACGGCCATTGTGACGGAGAAGGGTATTGCCTACCCGCCTTTCGGCGAAAAACTGCAGGAGTGGATGTTATGAAAACTTTGCGCGACATCGGCGAATGCGAGGCGATCCGCAGACTGTCCAAAAAACTTTTCCCGGCGGTCGGGGAGGTGGTGGGCATTGGCGATGACGCCGCCGTCATGCGCGACGAGGATTTTGGTGCCGATTTGGTTTTTACATCCGATCCTGTTATTGAAGGCACGCATTTCACGATAGATGCGCCGCCCAAAGGCATCGGCAACAAGGCCGTCGGCCGGGTGCTGAGCGATCTCGCGGCCATGGGCGCGGAGCCGCTCTGGCTTTTGATCAATGTCGTCGCGCCGCCCGAAATGCCGTTCGACAAGCTGCAGCAGATTTATGCCGGGGCCTCGGCGCTGGCGCTGAAGTTTGGGGTTGCCATCATTGGCGGTGATGTGGCCAACGGCGCCACGCTGGCGCTACATGCGTTCGGGGTGGGCAAGCTCCCGAGAGGCACAGCCGTCTGCCGCAGCGGCGCAGCCGAAGGCGATGTTCTCTATGTCACGGGCGAACTCGGGGGAAGCATCAGGGGAAAGCATCTCTTCTTCGAGCCGCGCGTGGCCGAGGGCATCTGGCTTCGCGAACATAAATGGGCGACCGCCATGATTGATCTCAGTGATGGCCTCGGAACCGACCTCCGGCATCTGGTTGAGATGAGTGAGGCGGGCGCTGAAATCGAAATGGAAAAAATTCCTGTTTCTGCCGCCGCGCGCGATATGAATGACGGAGTTCCCCCGCTGGATCACGCCTTGACGGATGGCGAGGATTTTGAACTGCTGTTCACCGTGCCTTCAGAGAAAGCGGAATCCTTCGAGCGCGCATGGGGCGAGGAGCATGCTCTGTCCTGCACCCGGCTTGGGGTGATTACCGGCAGGGCCGGGGTTGTCGCCTGCCGAACATCGCAAGGCGTTAAAACGCTTTCCGGGAAGAAGGGTTTTGAACATTTTGCCGACCGCAAGGGAGGGGGGTGACCGCATGAAGCCGCTCCTTTCATTCAGGGAAGTTGCCTGGAACATGCTTCTTATAACGGCGGGATCGCTGCTGTCGGCCGTGGCCATCAACGGCCTGCTGGTCCCGCACAAATTTGTCAGCGGCGGCATGATGGGCTTTGCGCTGCTGGTGCAATATGCGGTCCCGGCCGTTCCCGCGGGAATCTGGTACATCCTGATGAATATTCCGATTTTCATTCTGGCATGGATTTGCGTCGGAAGGAGATTCTTTTTCTACAGCCTTGCCGGGCTCGCCATCTTTTCGGCGGCGGTGTTGTTCATCAATGTCGGGGTGAAGCTGGAGGATAAACTTCTGGCGGCCATCATGGCCGGCATCCTTTCCGGCGTCGGAGTCGGCATGATACTCCGTTCGCAGGGATCTTCCGGCGGCGCGGACATCCTGTCGGTGATTTTCCTGAAGCGCTTTTCGCTGCGCGTCGGCCACACCGTGTTCTATCTCAACTGCATCGTCGTGCTGCTGGCGCTTCTCATGCAGAGCCTTGAGAGTGTGCTCTACACGATCATTTATCTCTATGTGAACTCCGGTGTGCTGAATCTTGTGCTGAACGGCCTGAGTCAGCGCAAGGCGTTGTTCATTGTCTCCGAAAAGTGGGAGGAGATTGCGGCCGAGATTCAGACAGAGCTGGACCGCACCATGACGCTGCTGCATGCCAGCCGGGGAATCACTCGCACAGACACGCGGGCGCTTTATACCGTGGTCACTTTCCGCGACGTCGCGCCGATGAAGCGGATCATCGGCGGCATTGATCCCGGCGCCTTTGTAGTGGTGCAGGACACGGTGGAAGTCATGAACGCCCGCATTGGCAATCAGCCGCACTGGTGATGACCGCGACTTAATCGCTGAGTTTCTTCAGCGCTTCACGCGCGGATTTGAGAAAGGGGTTTACCGCGAGAGCCCGCCGGTAAAATCCGGCAGCCTTTTTTCTGTCGCCGCGGCCAAGCTGAATGTCGCCGAGATACATCAGGCACCGGTCATGCCCCCATGAGGGGAAGTTGAACGGTCTTGCGCCGGGCGGCTCCCGTTCAAAGAGTTCCGAGGCCTTCAGGAACATCTCCTCCGCCTTGTCCTCGTTGTGCTGGCGTCCCCGGCCCAGATGGTACCGGATGCCGGTCAGATAATGCACACGCGGATTGTCAGATCCGAGCATCAGCGCAAGGCTGTCGTAGCGTCTGACGGCCGCGGCCGATCCGCGCTTGGCGGCGCGCATGCCGGTGACCGCCGCCAGCAGGGCATAAGGTTCGGCAAATTTGCTTTGGAGCGATGTAACTTTCAGCGCGGAGTGTTCGACGGCGCTGCTGTATTTTCCTGTTTCCTCCTCTGCCGGCCTGCCGCTGCGGTCGCGGTTGAGCAGCAGCAGATGAAATTCTGTCACGCACCGCATGTGCCACGCTTCGTAGGAGCGGGAATCCGTTTCGCAGGCCTGCTCGAAAATCCGGAGCGCGTTCTCCAGTTGTTCGGCATTCTCTTTAGTCTGTCCGTCGCTAAAGATTTCCATGCCGGCGACCAGGCGGGGCACATTGCGGGGGGCGGGGTGAGGCAGAAAAAGATAGACGCAGTACAGGACGGCTCCGGCCGCCAGCGCTGCTCCTGCGCAACGTTTTATCTTCACAGAAATCATGTCTCACCTGCAGTCAGGTTACTCCATCCCGTCACAAACAACACAGAATTATTTCCGCTCCCATTCGACAATCTTCTTGCACACATTCTGGCCGCACAGCACCACCATGGGCATGCCGCCGCCGGGGTTGACGGAGCCGCCGGTGAAAAAGAGATTGTCGTAGAGCGTGCTGTGTTTTGGGGCTTTGAACGCGAGATTTTTGGTCAGGTCTGAAACCACGCCGTAAATGGATCCCTTGTTGGAATAGTACTGCTTCTGGATATCCAGCGGGGTCCATACGTGCTCGAAAACGATATGCTTGCGCAGGTCCTTCAGGCCCATGCTTTCCAGCCGGTCAATGATGTGCTCCTTGAACCGCAGATAATCCTCCTGTGTGTAGGGTTTGGTGTCGCTGATGTACGGGATGTGCGGCAGGATCTTGAGGCACTCGCATCCCGTCGGCGCCACGGTCGGGTCGGTGCGCGAAGCGGCCACCAGATAGATGGTTGGATTATGCGGCAGAACCTTGTCGCGGAAGACGCTCTTGAAATGCTTCTTCTGGTCGCTGGAAAAAAAGAAGTTGTGATGCGCGAGCTGGTCGTATTTGCAGTTCAGCCCGAGATCAAGCACCAGCCCCGAGCAGGCGGGCTCAAAGCGCTCCAGCTTCTTCATGAAAACCGCGTCCTCATGCAGCAGCCGTTCATAGGCGGGAATCACTTCCATATTTGAAACGACGATGTCGGCATCCACGTCGGTCCCGTTCGCCAGCGTGATGTCTGTGACCTTCTTCCCGTTTTTGCGAATGGCGGCAACTTCGGAATTGAGGTGGACCTTGACTCCGATTTCATCCATTAGGCGTCCAAGCCCGCGGGCAATGCCGTAAAGCCCGCCGTCCACATACCAGAGGTCATGGCGGAACTGGATCACCGGCAGGCAGTTCATAAATCCAGGCGCATCGTAGGCGGAAGATCCGACATACTTGATGAAGAAATCAAATATGTCCTGCAGATAGCGGTTGGATATTCGCCGGGCCACACCCTGGTGCATGGTGTGCCAGAAATCAAATTTGAAGAAAGCCGAGCCGTCGTAGAACTTCATGAACTCGCGGATGGTGTCGAGACCGCTTTCAAAATAACCCTTGTCCACCAGATCGTACTGCGACTCGGCATATTTGAGGAAATCCTCAACCTGCCGCGCCGCGCCCGGTTCGAGCTTTTCGGCCTCGGCGGCCATCAGTTCCTTCTCCATGAACAGATTGACGACGGTTCCGTCATCGAAAAAATTGCGCCAGTGCGGCTTCAGCGCGCGGATGGAAATATAGTCGGACATTTTCTTCCCCGACTTCTCGAACAGGCGCTCAAAGATATGGGGGAGGGTCAGGATGGATGGCCCCATGTCGAAGGTGTAGCCTTCTCGCGTGAGCACGTTGAGTTTCCCGCCGATCTGGGCATTTTTCTCGTAAATGCTGACCGCATAGCCCTCCTGCGCGAGCGAAATGGCTGCGGAAATTCCGCCCAGCCCGGAACCGATGACGACGACCTTCTTCCTGTTGCTCATTCCCGAACCTCCTTCAGCAGTTTCCTGACTCCATCCAGATATGGATTGACGGCCAGTGCCTTGCGGTAAAACCGTTCCGCCTCTTTTTTGTCGTTCTGTTCGCGATGGATTTCTCCGAGAAACATCAGGCAGTGGGCATGCCCCCAGGCGGGATAGTGGAAGGCCCGGCGGCCCGGCTCGTCGCGCTCAAAAAGTTCATCCGCGCGCGTGAGATATTCCAAGGCTTTGACTTCGCTGCCGAAGCGGCCGGCCGCTAAATGATAACTGACCCCCATCAGATACCAGATGCGCGGATTCTCAGGATCGAGCTCTAGAGCTCTCTTTTGAAGTTTCTGCAGCCGCGGACCGCGCCAGATGGCCGTGAGCGGGTGCTCGGCAATGGCCATTCCCAGCAGCACGGCCTTGAGCGCGCAGGCTTCGCCGAAATCTCGGTTGAGCGATAAAACACGGTCCATGGAATGCTCGGCCGCATCCCGCAAATCAGCGGACAGCGTTTTGTCGGCGTCAGCTCCGCGGCTCCGGTGCAGAAGCATCAGATGAAATTCGGTCAGGCCTTTCATGAACCAGGCCTTGTACTGATCCGGTTTCTGCTCAACGGCCTTGTCGAAAAGATCAAGGGCCTGCTTCAGTTGTTCCTGATCCCATCGGTTCAATCCTTCCTCGAAAAGAGTCATGCCCTGACGCAGCCGGGGCGGGGTGCGGGCTTCGGACTGCATGGTGAAGCAGCCGGCCAGCAGCAATCCGGCCGCCAGCATCCGGCCGGATTTCAGGATTCTGCTGTGATGCATAAAGCGCATAGCCTTATTGGAATCATAACCATTCCCCCGGAATAATGGTACGAAAAAATCTGACAACCGGACTTGGAACCGTTATAAGCTGTGCATGGCAGAGACATTTTCAGTGGCCGCTCATGCGGGGGGGCTGCGTCAGTTCTTTGAGTCGGGTCGCCCGCGCAATATTTCGTTCCGCCTGCGGGCTTTGAAGAACCTTGCTCTTGCCATCGAAGAGATGGAGCCGGATATCCTTGCCGCCCTGAAGGATGATCTCGGCAAGCCGGCCATCGAGGCCTATGCGTCAGAAACGGGTTTTGTGCTGCGCGACATCCGTTATGCCCTGAAGCATCTGCGCCGCTGGGCGCGCCCGGCGCGCGCGCCTGTCCCGTTCATGCTGTGGCCGGGCCGCGCCCGTGCCATTCCCGAGCCGCGCGGGGTGGTCCTGATCATGGGCCCGTGGAATTATCCGTTTCAGCTCCTGATGTCTCCGCTGATTGCGGCCGTGGCCGCTGGGAACTGCGCAGTGGTCAAGCCGTCTGAATACGCCCCCAAAACTTCCGCAGTCATTCACAAGATTATTTCTAAAGCCTTTGACGAAAATCACGTCTGCGTGATTGAGGGCGATCATGAGGTCGCGGCAGAACTTCTCGAGCAGAAGTTCGATTCTATATTCTTCACCGGCGGAACGGAGATCGGCCGCAAAGTGATGGCTGCCGCCGCGAAACATCTGACACCCGTCACGCTGGAGCTCGGCGGAAAATGCCCCGCCATTGTCTGCGCCGATGCAGATGTTCGGGTCGCGGCGCGAAGGATCGCGCGGGGCAAGTTCATGAACGCGGGCCAGACCTGCGTGGCGCCCGACCACGTGTGGGTGGACCGGGCTGTGGCGGCGCCTTTTCTTGAGGAGCTCAAGAATGCCATCATTGCGTTTTATGGGGCCGATTCGGAAGCCAGTCCTGATTACGGCCGCATTGTGAACGAGAAGCACATTCTGCGGCTGGCCCGGTATCTTGAAGCGCAAACACCTGTGCTGGGCGGAAAATATGACGCAGCCTCGAAGTATTTTTCACCCACCGTTCTGCTGAATCCGCCGTCCGATGCCCCGGTCATGCGGGAAGAAATATTCGGCCCGGTGCTGCCGGTGATGGAGTTCAGTTCCATTGACGATGCCGTGGCCTTAATTAGAAAAATGGCTGCTCCGCTTGCGCTCTATGTCTTTTCGGCTTCCGCTGTTTTGGCTGAAACTCTTATAACGCGGATCCCGTCGGGCGGGGCATGCATTAACGATGCGATCAATCATCTCCTTTTGGAGGAACTTCCTTTCGGCGGCATTGGCGAAAGCGGAATGGGTGCCTATCACGGTCGGGCTGGATTTGACACCTTCACCCATTGGCGCAGCGTGCTGGCGCGGGGCACCCGGCCCGATCCGGGTCAGGCCTATCCGCCATACAGACTCCCGCTGAAAACTTTCAAAAAGATTTACCGCTGGCTGGCGGGCTGATAGGATTTGCTGAGAACAACACGGAGGCGGCTATGTCTGAGAAGAAGCACATTGTGGTGGTCGGGGCGGGGCCCGGCGGATTGACGGCCGCGATGATTCTGGCTTATCGCGGATTCCGCGTGACGGTATGCGAGGCTCAAAGCCGTGTTGGCGGCCGTAACGGCGCCATTCAGCTTGGGCCCTACACCTTTGACATCGGTCCGACCTTTCTGATGCTTAAGGACATTCTCGACGAAGTGTTTCATGAGGCCGGTGGCGATGCCAACAAGGCCATGGACATGCGCCGCCTGGAGCCGATGTACCGCCTGCAGTATCAGGACAAATACATCGAGACGACAACCGACCACGAAAAAATGAAGAGCGAAATCGCCCGCGTTTTTCCGGGGCATGAAGACCGCTATGACAGGTTCTTCAAGCGGGAACAGACGCGCTTCCGCTATTTGTTCCCGTGCCTGCAGAAGTCCTATCACCGGTTCAGCACGATGCTGGGGCCGGATCTCCTGAAGGCCCTTCCTCATCTGGCTGCGGGCAAGAGTCTCTTCGATGTGATGTACGGGACCTTTGGGAATCAGGACCTCGCGCTCACGTTCACGTTCCAGGCCAAATATCTCGGGATGTCTCCGTGGGAATGCCCCGGACTCTTTGCGATGATTCCCTACATAGAACACGGTTTGGGCATTTTTCACCCGATAGGTGGACTCAGCCGCATCTCCGACACAATGGCCGACCAGGCGAGGAGGAACGGCGCGGAGATCCGGCTCAGCGCGCCGGTGGACAAGATTGTTGTTGAAAACCGTCAGGCCAAAGGCGTCCGGCTTTCAAACGGAGAGGTGATTGAAGCCGATGAGGTGGTCATCAATGCCGACTTCGGTTATGCCGCCACGCATCTTTTTGAGCAGGGCGTTCTGAGGAAGTACACCCCCCAGAAATTGTCGAAAATGCGTCTGTCCTGCTCGATTTTCATGATGTACCTGGGACTGGACAAACTGTATGACATGCCGCATCACACGGTTTTCTTTGCGAAGGATTACCGGCGAAACGTCGAGGACGTGTTCCATCTGCGCGATCCGGGAACCGACATTTCCTTCTACATCCGCAATGCCTCGGCTCTGGATCCGACGCTGGCTCCGGCCGGTCACAGCGCGGTCTATGTGCTGGTGCCGGTCGCCAACCTGCGCGCGCCCATTGACTGGGGGGCAAAGAAAGAGTCGTTCCGTGAAGTGGTGCTCAAGAATATTGAGGAACGGTCTCCCATGAAGGACATCCGCGCCCACATCAGAGAGGAAAAAATCATAGGGCCGCAGGAATGGCGCGATGACCTGAATGTTTATGAGGGCGCAACCTTCAACCTTACGCATAACATTCCGCAGATGCTCTATTTCCGCCCCCGCAACAAGTTCGAGGAATTCGGGAACTGCTATCTGGTGGGTGGCGGAACCCATCCCGGGAGCGGTCTGCCGACCATTTACGAGTCCGGCCGGATTGCTGCCAACCTGATCTCGCGAGCGCATCAGGTGCCCTTCGTTTCGGGCAATCTGGAAGTGTAGACGGATGATACAGCCCCAGAGAATTCATTTGCTGAACGGACGCCCAGCCGCGGCCGGAGAATATGTTCTCTACTGGATGCAGCAGGCGCAGCGGACGGAATTTAATCACGCGCTGGAGCATGCGGCGCAGCAGGCGAATGCTCTGAAACTGCCGCTCGTTGTCTGCTTTGCGCTGACTTCATTTCCCGAAGCCAACCTGCGGCATTACCGGTTCATGCTGGAGGGCCTGCAGGAAGTTCAAGCGCGCCTTGAGAAGAGAAATATACCTTTCTGCATCCAGCCGGGTGAGCCGGAAGCTGTGGTTGTGGAACTGGCCCAGAAAGCCTCGCTGCTGGTCACCGATGTCGGCTATACTCGCATCCAGAAGCAATGGCGAAGGAATGTGGCCGGTCGCGTATCCTGCCGCATGGAGGCTGTCGAGACCGATGTGATTGTTCCGGTGCAGGAGGTCTCAGATCACGAGGAGTTCGGTGCGCGGACCATCCGCCCCAAGATTCATCGCAATCTCCCACTGTATCTGGAGCCGCTCCGGCAGGTTCACGTCAAGCAGCCCTTCAAGGGGAACCTGCCGGCCCCGATGTTGATCGAGGATATTGATGCCGTTTGCAAGGAGATGAAGCTGGATTGCACTGTGCAGCCCTCATCGCGATTCGCGGGCGGCGCCCATGCAGTGCAGAAAAGGCTTTCGGACTTCATCATGCAATTTCTTGATGAATATCATGAAAACAGCAGCGACCCCTCGCTGGATGCCTGCTCGCACATGAGTCCGTATCTGCATTTCGGACAGATATCGCCGCTGGACATCGCGCTGCAGATTTCAAAGTCGCATGCGTGTCGTGCCGCGAAGGATGCCTATCTGGAGCAGTTGATTGTGCGCCGCGAGCTCAGCATGAACCATGTCTGGTACAATCCGCAATACGACCAGTTCAGCGAACTTCCCGCATGGGCGCTGAAGACGATGGGGGAGCATGCCATGGACCGGCGAGAGTTTGTTTACACCCGCGACCAGTGGGAGTCGGCTGCAACGCACGATCCGTACTGGAATGCCGCGCAGATGGAAATGGTGAAAACGGGTTTCATGCACAACTACATGCGCATGTACTGGGGCAAGAAAATCCTCGAATGGAGCCGGACGCACGAGGAGGCGTTCGAAACCGCGCTTTACCTGAACAATAAATACGAACTGGACGGGCGCGATCCGAACGGCTTTGCGGGCGTGTCGTGGTGCTTTGGGCGGCATGACCGGGCCTGGACCGAACGTCCGGTCTTCGGCAAAATCCGCTATATGAACGCCAGCGGCCTCAAGCGCAAATTCGACATTCAGGACTATGTCGAGCGCTGGTCCTGAAAAACATCAAAAAATGCCCAAAAACGCTCAAAAATGCCCAAAAACGCTGAAAAACGCCTAAAATAGGCCATTTTTCATGATTTTTTCAAAATCAGCCGCAAACTCTGCCCGGAAAAAATGTGCGTGATAATTGCCGTCATTCAGACTTTAATCGGCGAAGTAATGCGAAGTCATCCGTTCAAAAAATGGACGGCGGGAAGATCATCATGTGACATGATGAACAAAATGGGAGAAATGTTAAATGTTAAGACCTGACCCCTATGTCTCCTATGTCTAGAGAAAGCCTTGCGCAGCCGGGGGCAGATGGATACGACAAGTGCGTAGCTCGTCCATTATGGACCAAGCATCGTGTGAGAATCAAATAGACAGGAGTTATTATGGAATTCAAACATTGGAATATATTTGTGAATTATATTTTCCGTTTATTCGTCGTGATCTTGATATTCAACATGGGGAGTACTGGGTGTTATGCAGACGATACTAATCTGATCATACTCCTCAAAAATATGTATAACTATAGATCTTGGGCGGGGCAGACGGTTACAAACTACGATCATATTGTAACAGACTGGACACCTGATTGGCTGGCGATGGGAATTACCAACATTGATTGTGTATACACCAATGAAATATCGGAGGGGATGTGACCTGCCCCCCTAAAACTTAGACGTTTGCAAGGAGAGTTCTCCCATTTAGAGT
>ENA-UPTA01001693-UPTA01001693.1-activated-sludge-metagenome-genome-assembly--contig:-NODE-1693-length-24064-cov-7.684951_pt1 | contig 24064 bp, 18 predicted proteins | sample MGYA00238184_ERZ773361 | MGnify/ENA primary metagenome ERZ773361 (study PRJEB29100, sample SAMN05720205) | activated sludge metagenome | isolation source: anaerobic digester from wastewater... | reverse complement strand
TCCGCAGTCCGTGCGGAATTTCTGCTATCTTTCAAAGGGGCTTGTGGTGGTCACGGGTCCGACCGGAAGCGGAAAATCAACCACGCTGGCCGCCATGATCGACATGATCAACAACGACCGCCGGGAGCACATCATCACCATTGAGGATCCGATTGAATTTGTGCACCCGACCAAGCGGTGCCTGATCAACCAGCGCGAGGTGCACAAGCACACACGAAGCTTCTCCAATGCGCTGCGGGCCGCGCTGCGCGAGGATCCGGATGTGGTGCTGGTCGGAGAAATGCGCGACCTGGAGACCATCGAAATCGCCATCGAAACCGCCGAAACCGGCCATCTGGTGTTCGGCACGCTGCATACCACCACGGCCGCCAGCACCGTGGACCGCATCATTGACAAATTCCCTCCCGACCGGCAGAACCAGATCCGCACCATGCTGGCCGACTCGCTGAAAGGCGTCGTCGCGCAGACACTCTGCAAGCGCCGGCAGGGCGGCCGCGTGGCCGTGATGGAGGTGCTGGTGATCAACACGGCCGTCGCCTCCAACATCCGCGAAGGCAAGACCCACCACATCCCCAGCGCCATGCAGACCGGCAAGAGCGAGGGCATGCAGGTCTTCAATGACGAGCTGATCCGCCTGATTCGCGACGGAGTCATCACTCCCAAGGAGGCCTATCTCAAGGCCATCGACAAAATCGAAGTGCTGAAGAAGATCACCGAGGCGGGATTCACGCTGGACCTTCAGGGAACGGACAGCGAGGGCGTCCAGCACGAAGCTCTGCTGCAGGAGGCGCATGCGCGGCTGCAGGAAAACCCGAGCGATGTCGAGGCTCTGAACACCATGGCGTGGGTGATGTCCACCTGCGTGGACAGCCATATCCGCGACGGGGCCCAGGCCCTGAAAATCGCCAAGCAGGCCTTCAAACTTTCCAAGGGCCGCGACGTGCGCGTCATGCAGACGCTGGCGGCGGCCTGCGCCGAGAACGGGAATTTCAAGGAGGCCATCGGCGTGGCCCAGAGCGCGGCCAAGCAGGCCGCCAAGGAGGGCCAGTCGGAGCTTGCCGGCGAAATCCAGAAAAATATCACGCTCTATGAGGCCGGACGCCCCCTGCGCGAGGCCTGATCAGGATTTATTAACCGAATCCTCAATCCAGCGAAGAAAATCCGGATTCCCGTCCGCGACGGGCAGCATCTCGATGCAGGGACATTCATAGCTGTGCAGATCCCTGACGCGGTCAGTCAGCGGACCAGCCATATCCTCCGTCGTCTTGGCAATCAGAACCGCTTCTTCCGCCTGTTCGACGGCGCCCTTCCACCGGTACACTGAACGCATGCCCGGAATGATGTTCGCGCAGGCGGCCAGACCCTCTTCCACCAGCGCAAGAGCCATGCGCTTTGCCTGCTCCGCGTCGCTGCATGTAATATAAACGAAATAATGCTTCATACCGCGCATTCTCCCTGTCATACTTGGCCGGCTTGAAATATCTGGATTTAATGGTAACCATATCTATGCAGAAACATCGAATACTTATTCTGTTCCCGCTCCTCTTCATCTGCATGACCTTTTCCGTTTCGGGCTGGGGCGGCGCAATTCATGCGGTGATCAATGAGGCGGCCGCCCAGAATGTCCCCGAGGAAATGAGCGCATGGCGCGCCTACGCCCCGCTCCTTGCCGAGCACGGCGCGGATCCGGATTTCTGGAAGAGGGATGATCCCGCGGAACCTGTTCGGCATTTCATTGACCTTGAGCATTACGGGACGCCGCCGTTTGAAATCCCGCGAAATCTTTCCCCGCTGAAGAATGGCGCCCGGCGGGAGGGCGAAGCGCCCTGGGCAATCATGGATACGATGGAGCGGCTGACCGAAGCCATGCGGGAGAAGGACTGGTATCAGGCTGCCCGCATCGCGGCCGCCATCGGGCACTATGTGGGCGACACCCACCAGCCCCTGCACTGCACCGTGAATTACGACGGCTACCAGACGGGCAACGCCGGCATTCATCTGCGCTGGGAGGTTCAAATGCCCCGGCGAATCGGCTCGGCCGCAACCGTCACGAGTCCGGAACCGGCGGTCTATATCACCAATCTGTGGAACTGCGTCAACGGCTGGATCATGGAAGCCTGGCCGCTCTGCGCGAATATTCTCCAGGCCGACAACGAGGCGCGCTGGGCAAGCAGAAACAACGTGGAGTCGCAGTACTACTTCTTCCAGCTGTGGGAAAAGTCGCAGGATGTGTTCCTCCGGCAGATCAGCTGGGCGGCGGCCGACCTGTCCAGCGTCTGGTACACGGCATGGGTGGACGCCGGACGGCCCGAGATTCCCCCTCCGCCAAGGCAGATATCTTCCGCCTCCATTCATGTGGGCCGGGCGGCGCGAAGCCCGAAGGAGGAAAACCGGAAGGGCGCCATTGCTGTGCTGGCCGTCATTGGAGCCGCGGGACTCATAATAATAATTTCGAGCGTGTTCAAACAGAGACGCCAGAACACCCCTCCGGCCAAATAGCCGGATTTCCTGTTGCCGGGAATGCCGTGATGGGGTATGTTTTTCAGCAGATGAATTACGCCCTTGAACCGGACATAGCGGGGTTGGGATGAGCAAGAGATCAAAATTTTTCTGGGGATCGGTGCTGACGGTGGGGTTGCTGACTGGAGCGGCCGGCACACTGGCTTTTCGCGCCCACCGGGTGTGGAATGTCGCAAAGGATATGCGCGCGCAGCTGCGCTATCTGACGGCCGGAGATGAAACCATTGGCGAAGTGCCCGCATCAGATGCATTCGACGCTGATTATCTGAAAAGCATCTTCGGCGAAGATCCCGAGCTTTTTCATCAGCTGAGAACCGTTGTGGCGAAGGGGCTTGAGGAAACTCCCGTTTTGAACCTCGGCGAAGTCTCCGCCATGATGGTGACGCACCGGAAAGGCGATGACGGGCAGCCGCGCGATGTCGTGGTTCATGTGATGGGCGGATTTCCGCCCGATGCAAGAAAGATCGGATTCCACCGCGACGGCTACATGAAGAAAATGGTGGACTCTCATCTGTGGGATGCGGGCAACATCGCGCTCGGCGTCCTCGGGCGCGACATGGTCCTTTTTGCCCAGGAGGAAACCATCGGTCCCCATCAGGAACTGATTGCGGCCATCTTTCGGGGCGATATCATGCCGCTTGTGGAAAGCCTCGATGATCCAATCTATTTCACTCTTGTATTCCCCGACCCCCAGCACATCGTTCCCCCGCAGCTCAAGCGGCATATCCAGGCCGTGATCATGAAGGGCTATCTGGGGCAGAAGGACGGAAAGACCGATGTGATCTTCCTCACCCCCTCCGCCCGGTCGGCGCGCTATGCGTTTTCCATTCTGCAGGACCTGAAAACCGCCGCCGAACTGGCGCTGCAGGTGAAATGGAACGGAGTCAAGACTCCTGACCGGTGGCGGGCCGAGCCCACGGTCCAGTGCTGGTGGGCCTACGAGATTGTGCAGAACTCAAAAGCCAGCACCTTCGAGCGTGAAGCGGGCATCATTCGCCTGAGCAGCAGCTACGGCCGCGTGATGAACAATGCGGTTTTGAAAATCATTGAACGCTTCGGCCGCGACGCCCGGCAGATGCAGCTAGCCTATGCGCCCCAGACAGAACCCGTTGGAGATGACGAGAAGGCCTACTGGAGCCTCACTCACCACTGGGGTCCCGACTGGCCGGTTGGTTCCGACGGCATGATTGTGGCCGGGGCCCCCGCGACAGAACCGGCCCCGGCAGAACCCGCGGCGGTTGAACCCGCGCCCGCAGAGCCGGCTGATGCGGAAGTTCCCGCTGATGAGGGGCCTGCTGCTGCCCAGTAGTTCCTGAAAAATAAACAGCAATTTGGTATTGACTTTTTATTTGAAGAGGCTTTAGGTTAAACACCATAAATAGTTTAAAAACGCCGTTGCGGAAACGCGGCGGCTGGAGCCGTCCGGTGCCCCCCTCCCCCGAATACCGGACGGCTTCTCTTTTTCAGGGACGGGCTTCAAGATAACGCATAATGCCGCGGGCGGCTGTCATTCCGTCGGCAATTGCGCGCACCACAAGTGACTGGCCGCTGACCGCATCGCCGGCGGCGAAGACACCATCCACGGTGGTCTGCCGGTCCGCGTTTGTCCGGATGTTTCCGCGCGCATCGAGTTCAAGGCCAATGGAGGCGGCCAGCCGGTTTTCCGCCGGACCGGTAAAACCCATGGCCAGCAGAACAAGATCAGCGGGAATTTCGAATTCTGATCCCTCCTTTTCAGAACATTTCCCGCCGGACCACTCCACTTCCACGCAGCGCATCCCGCACACGCGCCCGCGGTTTCCGAGAAACGCCTTCGTGTTCACGCACCAGCGGCGGGTCCCGCCCTCCTTGTGGCTGCTGGTTGCGCGCACAATGCGCGGCCATTCGGGCCACGGATTCTCCGGTGCGCGGTCCGCGGGCGGCTGCGGCATGATTTCAATCTGAAGCACGCTCGCCGCGCCCTGGCGCAGGGCGGTTCCCAGGCAGTCCGATCCCGTGTCGCCGCCACCGATCACCACGACTTTTTTCCCGTATGCGGCAATCTCCGCCCCGGGGTCTATCGCATGACCGTCTTCTCTCAGGTTCTGCTGCACAAGATAGTCCATCGCAAAATGAACGCCGGCCAGTTCCCGGCCGGGAACCTCCAAATCGCGCGGCTTCCGGGCGCCAAAGCAGAGGCAGACCGCGTCGAAACGGTCGCGCAGATACCGGAAGGCCACATCCTCACCCACGCGCACTCCGCATTCAAAAACGATTCCGGCCTCTCTCATCAGGCCGGTTCTCCGATCCACCAGCGCCTTGTCCAGCTTGAAGCCGGGGATGCCGTAGCGCAGAATGCCGCCGGGTTTCTCCGCGTCATCATACACCGTCACCCGATAGCCCTCCCGGTTCAGCATTTCGGCCGCGGCAAGGCCGGCCGGGCCCGAGCCGATAACGGCCACACGCTGATTTTTTCGCACGGGCGGCTTCCGGGACAGCAGCCCGTTTTCGTAGCCGTAGTCCATTACGGCGCGCTCCATTTCGCGAATGGTGACGGGTTCGCCGTGCAGGCCCGCAATGCACGATGTTTCGCACGGCGCGGGACAAATGCGGCCGGTGAACTCCGGAAAGGGATTGGTGATCAGCAGAAGCTCCAGCGCATCCGCCCAGCGTCCCTGATAAACCAGCTCATTGCATTCCGGAATCACATTGGCCAGCGGGCAGCCGTGGCCGTGACAAAAGGGCGTGCCGCATTCCATGCAGCGGCCCGCCTGCTCCCTCATCTGTTCCGGCGTAAGCGTCTGCTCCACCGGCTCAAAATCCTGAACCCGCACAACCGCCGGACGATAGCCCGGGTCCCTGCGCCGGTCCAGAAAACCAAAGCGCTTAGTCATTGACCACCTCCGCGCGTTCGGTTTCCGCATCCTCGCGGCTGAGCCGCCCCAGCGCCTTCTTGTATTCCATCGGAAACACTTTCACGAACAGCGCCCGCGCGGAATCCCAGTTGCGCAGGATTTCCGCCGCACGGGAACTCCCGGTGCAGTCGAAATGCTTCTGGATCATGCCCCTCAGTTCCTGCTCGTCTTCCGCCGAACTGACGGATTCAAGATCAATCATGTCGAGATTGCAGTTTTCGTCAAAGGTTCCCGTTTCGTCATACACGTAGGCAATGCCTCCGCTCATGCCCGCGCCGAAATTCACACCGACTGGACCCAGAATGACCACGCGGCCGCCCGTCATGTATTCGCATCCGTGATCACCTGCCCCTTCGGCCACGGCAATCGCGCCGCTGTTGCGGATGCAGAACCGCTCGCCGGCGCGGCCGTTCAGGTACAGTTCGCCCGAGGTCGCCCCGTAAAGAAGCACGTTGCCGGCAATTACACTCTCCGACGGGGGAAAGGCCGAGCCGGCCGGAGGGCGAATAATGATCTTTGCGCCCGACAGGCCCTTGCCCGCATAATCATTGGCCTCCCCTTCCAGAATCAGGGTCATCCCCCGCGAACAGAAAGCGCCGAAACTCTGCCCGGCCGAACCGGAAAACCGCAGCGTGATGGTGTCATCCGGCAGGCCCTGTCCTCCGCGGCGACGGGCAATCTCCGACGAAATCATGGCGCCCACGGTGCGCCGGCTGTTGCGGATGGGCAGAGTCAAATCCACCCGCTCGGCTTTTTCGATGGCAGGCCGAATGCGATCCATGATCTCGAGGTCCAGGGCATCTTCCACGCCGTGCTCCTGCTTCTGCGTGCAGCGCCTGTCCCGTTCCGGGCCCGGGGCCTGATACAGTACCCGTGAAAGGTCTATTCCACAGGCCTTCCAGAAATCAACGGCTTTATTCATCTGCAGAAGATCCGTCCGGCCGACCAGATCATCAAGCCGGCGCACGCCCAGCAGCGCCATGTATTCGCGAACCTCTTCGGCCACAAAGCGCATGAAATTGACCACATGCTCCGGCTTCCCCCGGAAGCATTTGCGCAGGCGCGGATCCTGAGTGGCCACGCCGACCGGACAGGTGTTCAAATGGCAGTCGCGCATCATCAGGCAGCCGCAGACCACCAGCGGCGCGGTCGCAAACCCGAATTCCTCCGCTCCCAGCAGCGCCCCGATCACGACATCCCGGCCGGTCTTGAGCTGGCCGTCCACCTGCAGGCGCACACGACTGCGGAGATTGTTCAGCACCAGCGTCTGCTGGACCTCGCTGAGTCCAAGCTCCCAGCTCACACCGGCATGCTTGATGGACGACAGCGGCGAGGCGCCCGTGCCTCCGTCATAGCCGCTGATCAGGATCATGTCCGCCTTGGCCTTGGCCACACCCGCGGCCACGGTGCCCACTCCGGTTTCAGAGACAAGTTTGACGGAGACCCGCGCCTCGCGGTTTGCGCAGTGAAGGTCATAAATCAGCTGGGCGATGTCCTCTATGGAATAGATGTCGTGATGCGGCGGCGGGGAAATCAGCGTGACGCCCGGCGTGGAGTGGCGCACCCGCGCGATTTCCGCGTTCACCTTGTGTCCGGGAAGCTGCCCCCCCTCGCCCGGTTTTGCTCCCTGCGCGATCTTGATTTGCAGCTCTTTTGCGTTCACCAGGTATTCGGCCGTCACGCCGAAACGCCCGCTGGCAATCTGCTTGATCGCACTGCATCGCGAATCCCCGTTCGGCAGCGGCCGGTAGCGCGCGGCGTCTTCTCCGCCCTCGCCGCTGTTGCTTTTCCCCCCGATGCGGTTCATCGCCACCGCCAGCGTCTCATGCGCCTCCCGGCTGATGGATCCGAACGACATCGCTCCGGTGACAAAGCGCTTCATGATTTCCCCGGCCGGCTCGACCTCCTCCAGGGGAACCGGATTCTGCGCGCGGAACCCGAGCAGGCCGCGCAGTGTGCTTTGCCGCTGCGTCTGGTTGTTAATGAGCTCCGCATAGCGCCGGTATTTCTCCCGGTCGTTCTCCCGCGCGGCCTGCTGCAGCAGGGTGATGGTGTCCGCGGTCCAGAGGTGCCGCTCTCCATCCTTCCGGAAGGCGTACTGTCCCCCGCTGGTCAGCACGTCCCCGTAGAGCGGCCGGTCCTGCGCAAAATCATATCGCGCCCGGGCCTCGCGCGCGATGCCATCCAGCCCGATGCCCTCCACGCGCGAAGGTGTGCCCGTGAAATACCGGCTGATCAGCTCACTGCTCAGGCCAACCGCTTCAAACACCTGCGCATTGCGGTAGCTGCGCAGGGTCGAAATTCCCATTTTCGACATGATCTTCAGCAGGCCTTTCTGAAGGGCGACGAAGTAGTTCTTAGTGGCGCGCGTGACAGGCAGATTCACCGGAAGCTGCTTCTTCACCGTGAGATCGGCAATAATCTCATAGGCGAGGTACAAATTGACCGCCGACGCCCCGTAGCCCAGCAGCAGCGCCAGATGCATGACCTCCCGCGCTTCGCCTGTTTCAACCAGCAGTCCCGTCCGGGTGCGCAGGCCATGCCCGATCAGGTGGCGGTTGACTGCCGCCGTGGCCAGCAGCGCCGGTATCGGCGCGCGGTCCCCCGCCAGGTCCCGGTCGCTGAGAATCACAATCCGGGCCCCGCTCCGCACGGCCGTCTCGGCCTGCCGGCAGAGTGAGTCCAGCGCATCCTCCAGATCCCGCCCGCTTCCGCGCGAAAAGAAGTCCATCTTCAGCGTCACGCTGCGGAAATCCTCGTGCGGAAGTTCGCGAATCCGCTGGAGGTCTTCATTTGAAAGAATCGGATGCTGCAGCTTCACCAGCCGCGCATGCTGGGGGCTTTCGCTGAGGATGTCGTCCGTGTTCCCCAGAAAGGTCATCAGCGACATCACCAGCTCCTCGCGGTACGGATCGATCGGCGGATTGGTGACCTGCGCGAAGATCTGCTTGAAGTACCAGTACAAAAGCTGCGGTTTCTCGGACAGCACGGCGAGCGGCTGATCGGAACCCATTGAACCGACGGGTTCGTGGCCGGTGGCCGCCATCGGCCCCAGAATGACCGTCAAATCCTCGCGCGTGTAGCCGAAAAGCTTCTCGCGGAAGTTCAGGTTCTTTTCGTCGGCGGTGACGGGGTTGACGGCGCTGAAGAAACCATGAATGTCGATGCGGTTCTCCTCAACCCACCGGCGATACGGCTGCCGGCGCGCAAGGCCCTGCTTGATCTCGATATTTTTCATCAGGCGGCCGGTCTGCACATCGGCCATGATCATTTCGCCCGGCCTGAGGGATCCCTTTTCCTTCACGTCCTCCGGGGGAATATCCAGCACACCCGCTTCGGATGCGAACACCATGAACCCGTCCCGGGTCAGCGTGTACCGCGCGGGACGCAGGCCGTTCCGGTCGAGCACGGCGCCGATGAAACGGCCGTCCGAAAACGCGACGGCCGCCGGGCCGTCCCACGGCTCCATCAGGCCCGAATGGTACTCGAAGAAACCCCTCAGATCGGGCCCAATGGGATATTTCGTGCCCCAGGCCTGCGGAATCATCATCGCCACCGAATGATCAAGCGACCGGCCCGCCCGGCACAGCAGTTCCAGCACATTGTCCGCGGCGGCGGAGTCGCTCCCGCCCGGTTCAATCACCGGAAGGACCTTGCGGATGTCATCGCCCAGCACATCCGAGCGCAGGTTGTTCTCGCGGGAAGCCATCCAGTTCCGGTTGCCCTGAAGGGTGTTGATCTCGCCGTTGTGCGCAAGATAGCGGAACGGCTGCGCCAGCGCCCATGAAGGGAAGGTGTTGGTGCTGTAGCGCTGATGCACAATGACCAGCGCGGATACAAGGGCTTCGTCGTTCAGGTCGGGATAAAACGCCGCAATCTGTTTCGGAAGCATCAGCCCCTTGTACACGATGGTGCGCGAAGACAGGCTGGGAATGTAAAAAAGGTCACCCGGCGCGTGGACCGCCCCGGCTTTTCCCTGCGCCTGCTTGCGCATTACGCAGAGTTTCCGCTCCAGCGTTTCGCCGGAGGCCCCGGAAACAAAACACTGCGCCACAAAAGGCATCTCTTCCAGCGCCTTCCGGCCGAGCACGGAACTGTCCACGGGAACATCACGCCAGCCGAGGAATCGCAGGCCTTCGTCCTCCGCGGCGCGCTCGACCGCGGCGCGGCACAGGGCGCGGCGATCCGGATCACGCGGAAGAAACAGCATGCCAACCCCGTATTCCCCCGCGGGCGGAAGATCCATGCGCAGCGCCCCGCAGGCCTTCCTGAAAAACGCGTCGGGAATCTGGAACAGAAGCCCCGCCCCGTCACCGGTCTCGGGATCGGCGCCGGTGGCGCCGCGATGCAGCAGGTTCTTGAGCACCGTGATGCCCTGTTCGATGATGCGGTGCGATTTCTCTCCCTGAATGTTCACCAGGAAACCCACGCCGCAGGCATCGTGTTCCCGCTGCGGATCGTAAAGGCCCTGCGGCGCGGGAAAACAGTTCCTGCACTGTCGAACCGGGACGTCGTCCCTCTCCTTCCTGATCGTTTGCATGGGATTCCCCAGCCTACATCATGAACAGCATTTCGGCATAGGACGGAAGCGGCCATGCGTCATCCGGAAGCAGTCCCTCCAGCTCATCCACGGGCTCCCGGAGCGCCAGAGTGGCGGAAATCATGCCCGACACATCGTCTTCGGCTATCCGGCTCTCCAGCGACTTAATGGCGGAGAGCATCATTTCTGTATGCCGGCAGATTTCCTCGAGAAGCGACTGGGCGCCCGCGGCAGATCCGCCCGCCTCTTTGACCGACTTGATGTTCCCCGCCAGTTCGGTCTGCGCGCGAATGGCGGCGGGAGCGATCATCGTGCGGGCCATGGTTACCGCGCAGCGCGCTTCTATTTTGACCACGCGATGATAGGCTTCGATGTACACCTCGTAGCGGGAGGCCAGTTCGCGCTCGCTCAGCACGCGGTATTTGCTGAACAGGGCCTTTGCCTTTTCGGTGCGGTAGGAAGCCAGGGCCTCGGGCGTCTTTTTCAGGTTCGGGAGGCCGCGCCGCTCGGCTTCGGCCACCCATTCGTCCGTATAGCCGTCCCCGTTGAAGAGCACCCGCTTGTGCTTCCGGATGATGTCGGAGAGTATGCTCTGCAGGGCGGCATTGAATTCCTCCGCGCCCGCCTTCTCCAGCTTGGTGCAGATCTCATCAAGTGCCTCGGCCATGATGGTGTTCAGCACCACGTTCGCGGCCGAAGGATTCTGCTCCGATCCCACCGCGCGGAATTCAAATTTGTTCCCGGTGAACGCAAAGGGCGATGTCCGGTTGCGGTCCGTGTTCCCGCGCGGCAGAGGGGGAATGGAATCCACGCCCAGCTCGATCATGCCGCCCTTGTGCGAACGGTTTGCGCCGCCCTTTTCGATCTGGTCAATAATATCCGTGAGCTGTTCGCCCAGGAAGATGGAGATGATGGCCGGGGGCGCCTCGTTTGCGCCGAGGCGGTGATCGTTGCCCGGAGAGGCAACGGCGGCGCGCAGCAGATCGGCGTGCGTGTCCACCGCCTTGATCAGCGCGCAGATCACCGTCAGGAACTTGGCATTCTCATGCGGATCGTCGCCGGGGCTCAGCCAGTTCTTCCCATCCGGACCGCAGATGGACCAGTTGTTGTGCTTGCCGGAGCCGTTCACGCCCGCAAAAGGCTTTTCGTGGAGCAGGCACGCAAAGCCGTGCTCTTCGGCCACGCGGCGGATGATTTCCATCGTCAGCATGTTGTGGTCCACGGCCAGATTCAGCTCCTCGAACATGGGCGCGATTTCAAACTGTCCGGGACAGACCTCATTGTGCCGGGTGCGCGCGGGCACTCCGAGACGCCAGAGCTCGCGGTCCAGATCGGTCATGAATGCCACCACGCGGCTCTTGATCGCGCCGAAGTAGTGATCTTCGAGCTGCTGATGCTTGGCGGGCGAGCGGCCGAACAGTGTGCGTCCGCACTGCAGCAGATCCAGCCGGGCCTCGTGAAGTTCCTTGTCGATCAGGAAATATTCCTGCTCGGAACCAAGCGTGGTGATCACCCGGCAGCCGTCCGATTTCACCCCGAACAGTTTTGCCAGCCTGCAGATTTGCGTGTTCAGTGCCTTCATGGAGCGCAGCAGCGGGGTCTTCTTGTCCAGCGCCTCGCCGTGATATCCGCAGAAGACCGTGGGAATGCAGAGCGTCCGGCTTTGACCATCCTCCTTGATGAACGCCGGACTGGTGGGATCCCACGCGGTATAGCCGCGGGCTTCGAACGTGGCCCGCAGGCCGCCCGACGGAAAACTGGAGGCGTCGGGCTCGCCCTGAATCAGCTCTTCGCCCGAAAACTTGGCAATGGCTCCGCCCTCGCCGTCCGGGACAATGAACGAATCATGTTTTTCGGCGGTGGTGCCGGTCAGGGGCTGGAACCAGTGCGTGTAGTGAGTGGCCCCGCGTTCCAGCGCCCAGATCTTCATTGCATCGGCCACCTCGTCGGCAATTCTCGGGTCTATCGTTGCGCCGCTGCGAATGGTTCCGGAAAGCGACTTGAAGGCGGCATCCGAAAGATAGTCGCGCATGACCTTCAGGCTGAACACATTCTCCCCGTAGATGTCCGTCAGCATCTCCCGGGCCTCGCTCTTGCTCTCGTTCTTTTTTGGGCTCATTTCTTTATACCCCGCTTTTTATTCCATATTAATGTTTGCACAAATGTTATGGCATTTGTGTGCCGTAATAAATAGATCATTTTCAAAACTGCGCTCTTTATTTCTCCCTTCCGCGCAGGAAATATTTTTTTAATAATACGGCAATATTGCCTATATGAGATTATTGCCGGACCGCGCGAAAGCCGGAAACGGCCGCACTTTGCGTTTGATTTTAAGCAGGGGGTGACCGAATCTCTGCGCATGCAATCAGCCGACGGCAATATTCAGATTCAGGCGGCCGCCATTGTCGAGGCACAGCTGGAGAAGGGCCTCTTCCCGGACCGCCTCCTCGACTCCGTGCGGGAGCAGCACGGACTTCTTCTCGAACTGGTCTACGGTGCGATCCGCTGGCGCGCAAGTCTGGAATGGATGATCCGCGAACTGGCCCCGCGGCCGCCGGCCCTGCGCCTGCGCGCGCTGCTGCTGACCGGCCTTTACCGGCTGCTCTACATGAACAGCGCCAAACCCTATTTCGTGGTCAGCGAATGCGTGGACGCCGCCCGCGCCGCCGGCGCCGAAAAAGCCGCGCGGTTTGTCAATGCCGTCCTGCGCAATGCGCTCCGCCGCCGCCGGGAACTGCTCTCCGGAGTGGCCCGGCAGAAACCGGAGATCCGCCTCTCCTGCCCCGAAGACCTTTTTCGCCGCTGGACAGATCAATGGGGTCGGGAGGATGCGGTGCGGCTCTGCAAATGGAACAACCGGAGGGCACGAACGGTTCTTTGCATCCCGGCGGCCATGGATTCCATCCGGGCCGCACTGGAGAAAAGAAAGATCGCCGCGGTACCGCATCCTTTCGACCCGCAGCATTTTCTAGTGCTCCCCCCCGGATGCCCCGTCCGCGATCTGCCCGGATACCATGACGGAAATTTCACCGTTCAGGACCCCGCCACCACGCTTGCGGTTTCCCTGCTGAACCCGCAGCCCGGCGAAAAAATCCTGGACGCCTGCTCCGCGCCGGGCGGGAAGGCGCTGATGATCGCCGGGGCCATGCGGCGGACAGGATCACTGACGGCCATGGACTTGTATCCCGAGCGCCTGGATCGCCTGAAGGAAAACATGAACCGCACCGGCGCAGATTTCATCCGGGTGCTTCAGGGCGATGCAAAAATGTCGCCGCGCGACGACGCCTTTGACGGCATTCTTCTCGATGTTCCCTGCAGCAACACCGGAGTGATCCGACGGCGGCCCGACGCAAAATGGCGCTTTTCTGAAAAGCGGCTGCGAGAACTCTGCCGCACCCAGCGCATGATTCTGGACCATCAGGCCGAACTGGTGAAGCCCGGAGGGCGCATCGTCTACAGCACCTGCAGCCTTGAACCGGAAGAAAACACCCTCATGGTGAATCACTGGCTGGCCGCGCATCCTGATTTCCGGCTCGACGAAAGCCGGCTGCTTTTTCCGCCCGACAGCGGAACCGACGGCGCTTTTGCCGCGCGGCTTGTCAGAAATTCATGAATCCGGCGAGCTCCGCGGGCGGCGCGCACGAGGCAAATACTTCCAGCGGACGCTCGCAGACCTCTTCAAAGCGGGTCTTCAGGGCATCCCGCGCGGCCGACAGTGACGGACATCTTTCGCCCAGGATGGATTTCAGCGACGCGACAGCTTCTCCCTCCAGCCCGCAGGGCACGATGGTGTCAAATCCCGACAGATCGGGAGACACGTTGAAACTCATGCCGTGACTGGTCACCCAGCGCGACACCCGGAAACCGATCGCCGCCAGCTTGCCCTGTTCGGTCCATGCGCCGCTTTTTCCTTCGCGCCGGAACGCCTTCACGTCGAAATCCGCCGCGGTCCGGATCGCGATCTCCTCCATGTTGCGCAGATAGCCGTGCGTGTCCGCCTCGCGATCGCCGAGTTTGATAACGGGATACATGACCAGCTGGCCCGGGCCGTGCCAGGTCACGTCTCCGCCGCGCGGCGAGGTCATCAGCTCGATGCCCCGGCGGGCATATTCTTCGGACGGGAGCTTCAGGAACCGGTCGCGGCCGCGACGACCCAGGGTCACGACGGGTTTATGCTCCAGAAAAAGAACCGTGTCTGGAATGGCGCCTGTGTGCCGGGCCTGTACAAGCCTGGACTGAAGATCGGAGACCGGCCCAAAGGGCTGAAGCTCGTCAAAATACAGGGCCACTGCCGTCATCGAAAGTTTCCTGGCCGGCATTCGGAATCAGCTTGCGGTATTCTTCCTCGCTGAGAAGTCCGTCGTGGTCGTCCTCAACCGCAAGCCGGATCTTGAAGAGCCAGCCTTCGCCATAGGGATCCTGGCTGACGAGTTCGGGATGATCATGAAGCTCCCCGTTCACTTCCTCCACCGCGCCCGCCACGGGCGCATAGATGTCCGAAGCAGCTTTCACCGACTCCACCACCGCGGCCTCGTCCCCGGGCATGAAGCGGTCGCCCGCGGCCGGCAGTTCGACATACGCCACATCATCAAGCTGCTGTGCCGCAAAGCCGGTGATGCCCACGGTGGCAAGGCCGTCCTCAATGGATATCCATTCATGCGTTCGGGTGTAGAGCAGATGTTCCGGAACCTTCATTTTCTGTTTCCTCGGACAAAGCTGGAGGCGCGGACCGGATTTGAACCGGTGCATACAGGTTTTGCAGACCCGTGCCTTACCACTTGGCTACCGCGCCGTGAATCGAGCTCAGGTCACGTAACGTATCCGCGACAGCCCGACATTTCCAGAAGAAAAAACGATTTTTTAACAGGCCGCGCCGACCCGTTTGATGTCCCGGCAAGGACAGGCGGTGTTCCGGCGCTATGGCATCTGCTGCAGGTAGTCCGCCGCCTGCTTTTCGGCTTTGGCGGCCAGTTCTTCCAGCGGAGGCAGCGCCATGCGCTCGATCCATTCCTCCGAAACGGCCGATTCCATGAAGTGATCCCAGTACAGTTTGGCCAGCTGACGGTGGCCCGCCGCCAAATCCGCCTCCCCCAGCGCACTCCACAGGGCGCTCTGATAGAGGGCGCCCTCGATCAGCGGAAGCGCCTCCCGCGGCGCGCGCTTGTCCAGAAAGTCCGCCGTGGCCGCTGGAATGAACTCCTCCAGCGTATCCGCCTCAATGTGCGAGCCGTACCTCTCCTTCAGGTCCGCGAACAGCTCCCGCGCCTGCCGGACACGGTTGTGGCTGTAGATAATCATGATGGCCTCGCGCAGGAAATTCTCGTGACCCCGCCGAATGCTGTCCTCTTCGGGATAATCTGCCAGCGCCTTGGCGTACGCCGCCTGCACTCTCGGAAGAAGGTCCAGGTTCGGCGAGTTGATGAACACGCCTCTTTCATCGTCCCGGAAAAGCTTTCCGCGCCGGAACGCCTCCGCAAGGGAATCGAAAATGATCCGGTCGAGCGCCACCTCGTAGAAACCCCGGGCGAACGGCCGGCCTTTTGCGGCCCAGTAAATCGCGTGCGCCTGCGGAAGCCGCCAGTCCAGCGGTCCGTAGGTGTTTTCCACCTGCTGCATGAAGGCGGGTTCGAGACGATAGCGGTCCAGCGCGTCCGCGCGGGTTTCGAGCGCCTCGAAATCGGGCGTGGCGCCTCCGAGCGCGCGCTCCATTTCGTCGGCCCACTGCTGCTTGTAGAACCAGTGCGCCTGATCGGTAACTCCGCTCACTTTGTGGTGGAAGATCCATGCCAGTTCGCGGTAGAGCTCCGCGCTCGCGGGATTGTAGACAAGCCCCTTGTCGCGCAGAAGCTGAATGCCGCTCTGCACCCAGCGCCAGCGATCCTCCGCCTCGCTGTATTTCACACTGATGTTGTATGCCAGATTCCACGCGTGAAAAGCCCACACCGGGCCGAAGCCCGGTTCAAGCTGCGTGATCCAGTTTGAAAGCTGCACCAGCTCAAAATAGCGGCCTTCGTCCTGAAGGCGCGTCGCCCGCAGCCACAGCGCATCGGCCGCGAGGCCGCGGAAGCCGCCCAGCGCCACTGTTGTGAACGCAACCAGCGGACTGGCGTTCTCAACGGGATCCACCAGCGTGAACTCATATTCCATCTTGAGACGCCGGAGTTCCTCATGCCGGGCTCCGGCCAGAAGAATCAGGCCGACCGCCGCAAGCAGAAGCAGAATATTCACCAGCCTGTTCATGCCGGAAGCCCCACTTCCCGGCGGTTGAGCACAAACGAACTCAGCGCGGCCAGCAGACCGCAGAAGATCAGCACCTTCACAAGAAATTCCGCGGCGACAAGACCCCAGGAGACCCATTCTCCGGCCGCCATCGCGCCCAGCACATCCGGGCTCTGCAGCGGCCGGACCAGTCCATCCAGCGCTGCGAAAAACAGATGCAGAAGCCGGTCCAGCAGGCCCGGGATGCGCGCGGGGCCGTCATGGACGGGAAAGAAAACATCTGTGGCGGCCATGGCGCGGATGTAGCGACCGATGTTCAGCAGCAGCACCATCCATGCCGAGAAAAAGAGCGCAACCGGCTCTGAAAAAAGTGTGCCGGCCGTCAGACCAATGGCCGCCAGCACGGCGATCCGGATAAAGGCAATGCAGAACACCCTCAAAAAGTTCATTTCAAAGGAATCATGATAAAGCAGAAGGACCGGCGGATTTTCCGGCGGGAAAATCACCGTGGCGGGCTCCTCATGGATGTTGCCGAATTCTATGGTGAGCGAACCGTCGCGGGCCGCGGCGGAGGGAATGCGCCATGTGCGAACCCCGCCGGAGGCCTCCGTGACGCGTCGGACCGCCTGATCCCGGCTGCCGCTTTCGCCCGCCGTCCAGAGCCCTTCAATCTCGGCCCGCGACGCGGTGAAGGTGTAGCGCAGGAAGAGCGGCCGGTCTTTCACGAACGAGCCGAAATCAAAAATCCAGCGCCGGCCGTATCCCGGCGGCACGGAATTGGCCTGCAGGCGCAGGTCGTCGGCGATGATCCTTCTGGCGGTCGAGGGCGCCACTCCTTCCGGCACGGCCCCTTCCGCCTGCCGCAGGCGATAGAGGTTTTCGGCCTGCTCTTCCAGCCCCTCGTCGCGCGGAGCGATTTTTTCGCGCGCGACCAGCACCTGCTCGCGCAGCTTCTGAATATCCTCTTCACTGGCGGAGCGGTGAATCATCGCCCACCGGAGACCGCCGTAGGCTGCGGCAAACGTGAACAGCAGCAGCGCAAGGCTCAACGCCAGAATGCCCAGCCATTTTCCGAACCAGATCTGAACGGCCGGCACCGGCTTCGTGACCACCAGATCCATCTGATGCGTCCTGATTTCGGAGGAGACCGCCGTGCACCCGGTCCAGACGGCCACCACCGACAAAATGAATCCGGCGAACCCGAGCGTGTAGCTCAGCAGAACCTGCACGTATCCCGTCAGGGTGCCGTCTCCGCGAATGGCGGACGGGAGACCCGTCAGGATAAAAACGAGCAGGAGCATCATGAAAACCACAATCCTTGAACGGACCGCGGTGCGCAGCGTAACGGCCGCAATGGACAGCACCCTATTCATTGTCCGGACCGTTTTGGAGAAGATGGCTCAGCCTGGCGTCCGTCCGGGCCGCGGGCGGGGGCGCGGACGGCGGAGGCTCCTCCCGTTTCGTTTCCGTCGTGGACGGCGCGGCCAGCTTCTGCAGCAGATCTTCGCCCTCGAGATAACCGGCCAGTTTCTCCTTCTTCGGGGGCGAAGCCTGCGGGCCGCGGCGCGCCTTTTCCACCACGTCGAGAAAGAACTTTTCGAGATCGCGCCGCGGATGCTCCAGTTCCGGCTCCTCTCCGAACTCCTTCCGCAGGAGTTCCAGCACACGCGCCATCGCCTCCGGCGAAAGCTCGGGGAGCGTGATCCGGCGGCGCCCCTTCTCCTCCAGAAGCTCGCGAACCGGTCCCATGGCCTGGATTTTACCGTTGTACAGAATCGCAATCCGGTCGCAGACATCCTCCACGTCCGCCAGCAGATGGGACGACATCAGCACGGTTTTACCCCGGCGCGCCAGCGTCAGGATCAAATCTTTCACCTGCCGGCATCCGATCGGATCCAGCCCCGAGGTCGGCTCGTCCAGCACCACCACGTCGGGATCGTTGATCAGGGCCTGCGCGAGGCCGATGCGGCGCGCCATGCCCTTGGAGAATTCGCCCACCATCCGGTGACGCGCATGCTGCAGGCCGATCATCTCCAGAAGCTGCTCCATGCGGCGGCGGCGCTCGCGGCGGCTCAGGTCAAACAGCCGGCCGTAGAAATCAAGGGTCTCCTCGGACGTCAGATGCGGATAAATATATGAATGCTCCGGCAGATACCCCACGCGGGAACGGGTCTTCACATGCCGCGGCGACTCCCCCAGCACGCGCAGGCGGCCGCTCGTGGGAAACAGCAGGCCGAGCAACATCTTGATGGTTGTGGATTTTCCGGAACCGTTGGGCCCCAGCAGGCCGAACACCTCGCCCCGGCTCACTTCAAATGAAATGCCGTCCACCGCGCGGACCTTCGGCCGGCGCCAGAAATCGCGGAACACCTTCTTCAGGTCCGCCGCCGCAATTACAGGATTCGATGCGTTTTCCGCCATGCGTCCGCCCGTCTTTTTTCCAATCACTGGAAGTTCGCCCGCAAAAAGTTCCAACCATTGGAAGTTTTTCGGGAAAAAGTTCCAATCATTGGAAGTTTTTTACCTGAAAGTTCCAATGATTGGAAGTTTTCTGTCGGCTCTTTTGCGGCGCGGACCTGCCCGGCGGCGAAAATGCTGTTCCCGAACCCGCATGAATATGTTATCGGTCTGCGGTTGATTATTAACGAGGAACGCAAATGAAGAAAACAGTTACAGCCGCCGCGCTGCTGGCCCTGGCGGGAAACCTGCATGCGGACACGCTGGCCGAGAGGATGCTGGCCGCCTATGACGCAGTTGAAACGGTCAGTTGCGAAGTCCGGCGGGACACCGAGTCCGCGCAGGGAAAATCCAGAATGCTGAGCCGGGTGTTCTGCCAGAAGCCCGACCTGATCCATATTGAAAACGTGATGCCCTCGCTGGGCACCGGCCGGCGCAGAATCGTTTCGGACGGCAAAGCGCTCTATATCCACGAGCAGGACGAACCCCGGGGCTACTCCCGGCCCGTTTCCGAACTGGATGCCGACAAGCTCATTGAACTGCGCCGACTGCCCGGCACGGCGATGGATCACCTGCTCCGCCTGAAGGGCGTGGAGGAGCAGCCCCTTCCCGGCACACCGGAGTTTCCGGTGCGGGCCGGTTATCAGACCGCGCGAAATTTCGTCGTGCTTTGCGCGGACGGCGAAAGCCGTCTGGTTCAGGTGGAATTTTACAGAACGTCGGCCATGGATGAACGCATCGGCCGTTATGCATACAGCTCTTTTTCCGAGCCCCTGCCGGGCGTGTTCTTTGCCGGGCTGATCCGGGGCGAGTTCAGCGACATGGGCCTGCAGCTCACAGAAACCGTGCGCATCAGCAGCCTGGCCGTCAATGAGCCCGTTTCCCCGATGCTCTTCGTGCCCGGCGCTTTTTTCGAAAATGTCGAGTTCGTCCCCGACACCGGCGCAGGATCCTGAGGGAAAAAACCTTTCCCGCCGAATATGGCACAGAAACTGCTGTTCTAAACAGCACGGTGTGCTATTATCCGAAGAAGGAGTAACTGCCCGGCCGGGGGGCCGGAAGAGGGTGGATGGGTTTTGTTTTATGGCAACGGAGAAAAATTTATCCAGCACGATGCGGATTGAAATTTCCCCTGCTGCGCTCAAGGACCTGGTGCAGCAGCGGGACCGGTCCACGTCGTTTGTCAAAACCTCGACCGGCATCAAGGTCCGCACCAAGAAATCCACCCAGATCATGGATTCGAAGTACCAGCACCTGCTGCAGAGCATTTATGACGGGGTGCTGATTGCGGATCTTTCCGGAAAGATCACCGATGTGAACATCCGCGCGCTGGACTTCCTGGGCCACGACCGGGACGAACTGCTGCAGATGAACGTGGTGGATATTCTGGCCGGGGCCGAGAAAACGCTGCTCTCCGCCCTTCGGGACAATCTCCAGAACGAGCGTTTTGCCCTGATCCAGGCCTACTGCATCCGCCGGGACGGAACCTTCTTCCCCGCGGAGATCGCCGTGAACCTGCTGAAATTCGCCGATCCCCTGATGTGCTTCTTCCTGCGCGACATTTCGCTGCGCAAAGAGGCCGAAGAGAAAATGATAACCAGTTTCAACGCCATCCAGAATGCCGGCACGGGCATCGCCATCGCCGACGTGGACGGCCGCCTCACCTATGTGAATCCGTCCTTTCTGCGGCAGTGGGGCATTCATGAACAGAATGACGTGCTTCATACCGACCTGGTCCGGCTCTGGCAGAACGACACCCACGCCGGCGAGATGGTGAGGGCTGTCCTGAACGATCTGGTTTCCTGGCGCGGCGAAATGGTCGCCGTGCGGGCGGACGGCTCCTCCTTTGAATCTGAGGTTTCGGCCACGCCCAATTTCGACAGCGAGGGCGACCTGGTCGGCATGGTGCTGTCGGTGGAAGACATCACCAACCGCAAGCGGGCTGAAGAAGGCATGCGGCTGGCCGAACAGCACCGGGCCATGCTGGCCAGCCTCGGCGCGGCCTGCCATCACCTGGGGCAGCCGGCCACCGTGCTGCTTGCCAATCTGGAAATGCTCAAGCAGGACAAGTTCCGGGAAAGCGAAGTGTTTTCAGAAATTGTCGGCCTGAGTTGCGAGGCGGCCGAACGCATCGCGGAAATCCTGCACAAGATGAAGGAAGTCGAGGAATTCCGCACCACGCGCTATATCAGCACCACCGGGGATTCCGACCTGCCGACCAACCGGATTCTGGACCTGTAACCGGACGGGTTAAAACCGGTAGCTGACGCCCGCGCGCACGAGGCTGTGATCATAGGGGAGCTTGTCGTCCACCATCCGCGTCTGCATCATGCGGGGATTGTTCGGAACACCGGACGGCCACTCCTCGGTGATCTTCAGATCAGCATCCGCCTCCAGAAACACCTGCCGGAACTCGGCGAAGATTTCCCACCGTTCAGACAGCCGGATCTCGAGGCCGGCGCCGGCATGCAGACCAAAGCTGTTCTCCACATCCACTGTAAGCCCGGACAGGCGAACCCCGGACGGGGAGGGTTCGGTTCCCGCGATGATGACGCGGGCTTCTTCGGCATCGGTCTTCATAATATAGTAGCCGGCGCCCGCCAGCGCATAGAGGTGCAGCCGGGACCATGGGCGAATGCCGGCGCGCGCGGAAAAGGCGAGGGCATAGACATCCAGTTCAAGTCCAAACGGCTGGGGAATGACCACGTCATTGATGCTCTGCTCGAGTTCGTCGTTCTGCGCCGTGATGGAGGCTTCCATAGAAAGCCAGTCGCTGTACTCGTAAGCGGCCTGCCAGCCCCAGGCGAAGTCCTCGCTGCGGACATCCCCGCCAAAGGAAAAACCGGCGTGCGGGCCGTCCTTGAATTTGACCGCATCCGTATCATAGGCGGAGGCGGACAGGCACAGAAGCACGGTAACCGCGGTCAGGGCAATGCGTTTCATGAAAATGTCCTTTCTCATAACCACTTTCCAGATGCAGAGCCTAGAAGAAACGTGTGCGCGTGTCCATTCTTTGATTGCGTATTCAGGGACAGATGTGGCCGGCAACGGTGCAGGATGGATCAGAGCCGACGGGATTCACAGAATAGGCTCCCCCGGCCGGACAGACGGGCAGTCCGTGATTAAGAAACACCGCCACGTCGTTCTCCGTGACGGGATCGCCCGCGTTCAGGCCGTTCTGGGATGCGAAATGCTCCTTGGCGTAGTAGATCTGCCGCAGGTTGTTCATGCAGGTTTTGGCCTGGGATTTTTCACGCGACTTCATGAAAGAGGGAATCGCGAGAACGGCCAGAAGACCGACAATGCCGACCACAATCAAGATTTCGACCAGAGTGAACCCCCGAGCCCTCATGCAGCTTCCTCCTGTTGCGCTGAATGTAGCGCGGCCGGAGGCGGCCAGAAAAGTAAAAAGCGGAAAAAAAGCGGCCCGGAGTTTCCTCCGGGCCGCCTGTTCAAACAATTACCCTTACAGGGTTTCCGGTTTCAGCACCGTTCCATGGATGGAGCAGGAAGCTTCCGTGCCCACCGCGTTGATGGTGTATTCGCCGGCAGCCGGGCAAATCGGCCAGGACTTCAGGTAGGGCTCCAGATCGGCCTTTCCCGGGGTGTCCGCGGACGTTTTGCCTTTATCAATGGCCCACTGATCCTTCGCGCCGTCAATCTGACGGAGGTTGTTCATGCAGGACTTCTGCTGCGAGGACTGGCGGGCTTTGACGAAGTTCGGGATCGCAATAGCGGCCAGCAGACCGATAATGGCGACCACGATCATAATTTCAACAAGCGTGAAACCACTCTTCTTCATTTTCATACTCCTTAACTTTTTATTAACTCTTCATTCACTCTGCCGCTGCCATCAGACAGCCGCATCGATGTACTTTTAAGCAGGATGCATGCCAACGGGGAATCGGGGAATGAAAAAACATTAAATCATTAAAACAACCCGCCCGGACCATGAAGAAAGCACAATATTTCAGAAAATAAAGCGCAGGGAGACCATATAATCATATTTTAGAAAATGATAGACATTCGCATTATTGATAATACATATTTGCGAGAGGCGAATTTTTCGAAGAAATAGATTCTATTTCTCGTTGGTCAGGGCCACGAGTTTCTCCAGCTTTTCCATCGCCGCCCAGCTGTCGATGGATTTCGCGGCGGCCGTCAGACCCGCCTCTATTGTCTCCGCGCCGCCGCCCGCCATGATGGTCACTGCCGCGTTCAGAAGCACAATGTCCCGCTTCGGACCCGTTTTCCCCGACAGAACCTCTTTCACCAGCAGCGCATTCGCCGCCGAATCCCCTCCCCTGAGGCTGGCGGAATCCGTCAGCGGAATTCCATAGTCACGGGGGTCCAGTTCAAACAGCCGGATGTCTCCGCCACGAACTTCTCCCATCGCGGTTTTGCCGGTGGTGGTGATCTCGTCAAGACCGTCCAAACCATGGGCCACGAACATGTGCACGGAACCCAGCTGCGCCAGCGCGCCCGAAAAAAGCTTCACCAGATCCCGCGTATAGACCCCCAGCACCCCGCGGCGAGCGCCGGTGGGATTGGAAAGCGGACCGAGAATGTTGAAGATGCTCCGGATGCCCACTTCGGACCGGGGGGCGCTGGCGTATTTCATGGCCGGATGCAGCGCCGGCGCAAAAAGAAATGCAATCCCCGCCTCGCGGATGCATTTTTCCATCTGCGGGGGTCCAATCTCAATGTTCACCCCAAGCTCCGTCAGCACATCGGCGGCACCGCAGGAACTCGATACGCGCCGGTTCCCGTGCTTGGCCACCATGACCCCCGCGCCGGCCACCACAAACGCCGCCGTGGTAGATATGTTGAAGGTGTGCTGCTGGTCGCCTCCGGTTCCCACGATGTCCACCACGTTGCCCTCCGGCGTGGCAATGGCGATCAGCTTCTCGCGCATCGCCTGCACCCCGCCGGCAATGACGTCCGCCGACTCGCCGCGGATGCGCAGCGCCGTGATGAAGGATCCGATCTGCGCCGGGGTTGCATTCCCGGACATGATTTCCTTCAGCGTTTCATAGGATTCCTGACGGGTCAGCTCTTTCCCGTCCACAAGTTTGGCTATCGTTTCTTTTATCATGATGAATCTCCGACTCTCTGGATATAGGCGGAACGCGCCGGTCATACAATGGGAAAAGCAAGTTTTTTTCGGATTCACAAGACGCGAATTGAAGTTTCGCCCCGGTTTGTGATTCAATCCGTTCGGGAGCAGAAAGTATGCGCGAAACAACAATCGGAAGCAGAACAGTTTTCAAGGGACGCCTGCTGACGGTGGACGTGCTGGATGTGGAGCTGGAAAACGGGGTGCGCTCCACCCGGGAAGTCGTGCGGCACCGCGGGGCCGCGGCGGTACTGGCCCGGCTTCCCGACGGGCGCTTTGTCCTGGTTCGCCAGTTCCGGAAACCCGTCGAACGGGAGG
>ENA-UPTA01001685-UPTA01001685.1-activated-sludge-metagenome-genome-assembly--contig:-NODE-1685-length-24159-cov-8.175946_pt1 | contig 24159 bp, 17 predicted proteins | sample MGYA00238184_ERZ773361 | MGnify/ENA primary metagenome ERZ773361 (study PRJEB29100, sample SAMN05720205) | activated sludge metagenome | isolation source: anaerobic digester from wastewater... | reverse complement strand
GTCGTAGTGAACGACGGCCGTGAACAGGTGCTGCAGGTTGATGCCTTCTGACAGGCAATCGGTGGCCACCAGCACTCGGCCGGCCGTTGGCTCGCTGTTCGACCCGCTGGGCGACCCGTCTTGTGACTCGACGTCGCCCATGCGGTCCACCCGCTCGCGGCGCTCGTCGGGTGCCAGCTCGCCGGTCACGGCGTCGATCACGGCTTTGGGAAAGTGCTTCTTCAGCTCGGTGGCCACGTAGTTGGCGGTGGCCACATAGCGGCAGAAGACCACGGGCGCGTAGCCATCCTTCAAGAGCGTGCCGACATGGGCCACGAGCGCGGCGAGCTTGGGGTCGCCTGCCGTGCCCGTGAGCCGCTCGGCCGTGGCGATGAGGGCCTTCAGGCGTTGGGCACCGGCCTGGTTCTCCAACTGGGCGGCCGGCTCCAGGTCCAGGCCCGTCAGGTCTTCAGCGGCGCCGTCGTGCAGGTCATTGAACTCGGCCTCGTCGTCAGAGTCGTCGTCCCCGGTGGTCAGGCGACCTTCCAGCCGCGTGTTCAGGGCCTTGGCAGCGGCGGCCGGTGACGAGGCCACGCAGCGCAGCAGGGCCAGCGTGGCGTACCAGATGAGGCCGGTGCCGCCCTGGTTGCCGGAGCGCTCCACGGTCTCGGCCAGCTCGCGGCAATAGTCCTGCACGTCGTCGAAGAAGCTGCCCCAGGAACCGCTCAGGCGGTAGGTGAGTTCGGCCTTCATCCGGCGCGGGAAGCCGTGGCCGGCCTGGGCGTCGTCCTCGGTCTGGGCCTGCCACTCGACGATGTCCTTGCGGCGGCGTTGCACGAACTGGCGCGCCAGTTGCTCGCGCAACGGATCGCCCTTGGACGTGCGGTGCTGCAGCTCGGCGAAGGCCGGGTTCAGCAGTGACAGCAGGTTGAAGAACGCGACTTCGTCGCCCGAGTGCGGTGTGGCGGTGAGCAGCAGCAGATGGCGGTCTTCATCGGCGGCCAGTCGTTGCAGCAGCTCGAAGCGCAGTTGTTTGCCCGCACCGCTGGCCGAACAGGTGTGGGCTTCGTCCACGACGATGCACTCGGGAGCGATGGAGAGGAAGTGCTCGCGGTGGCGCTCGCTCTTGATGTAGTCGAGGCTCACCACGACCACGGGGTGGTGGTCGAACAGGCCCACGCCATGGGGCAGCTGACGCTCCAGCCGGCTGGCGCTGGCGGCGGTAAGGGCGACGGCGGCCAGGTTGAAGCGCTGCTGCAGTTCGCCCTGCCACTGCTCCACCAGGTGCGGCGGGCAGAGCACGGCGACGCGCTGGACTTCGCCCCGGTCCACCAGTTCGCGGACGATGAGGCCGGCCTCGATGGTCTTGCCGATGCCCACGTCGTCGGCGATCAGCAGGCGCACGGTCGGCAGCCGCAGTGCCATCAGCAGCGGCACCAGTTGATAGGCGCGTGGTTCCACGGCGATGTTGCCGAAGCTGCGGAAGGGCCCGGCGCCTGCGCGCAGCTTCAGGCGCAGCGCGTCGCGCAGCAGCAGTGCGGCTGCGTGATTGCCCGCTTGCGCCGGGTCGGGCGGCGCAAAGGTGGCGTGCTCAACCGGGCTGAACTCCAGCTCGGGCGCCAGGGTAATGACGTCATGGTCCGACCCACCCAGGGGGCGCAGGCGCAAGGCGATGGCGCCGTCGGCCGCACGGCTGTCGGACTGCACGACCCACTCGCGGCCGCGGGCGCGGACGAGATTGCCAGGCAGGAACTCGGATGCGGTGAGGGTCATCGGCAGTCGGTACGGGATTCAGAGGAGGTCAGTTGAAGAGCGCAGCGTGGTCGGCGAACTGTTGCGCCCACAGTGATGGATCGGACATGTCGAGCAGCGTCCAGCCTCGTTCCTCCAATGCGGCGGCTGTTTCCGGTGACGGGGTCTGCAGCGCTACGAGGGTGCGCGTGGCGGCGTACTTGGCAGCCATCTGGGCACTGCCGCCCAGTACCGTGAGCGGGCCTTCGTCGGGCATTTGGCAGCCTGCTGCCTTCAGGGCCGCGAGCCATTGGGCATGCAGGTCGCCAGGGGCCGAGCCTGGGAAGGCCGTCTGCGTTGCGGCGGGCGGTGCGGTCTCGGCTTGGGGCGCTACACGAGCGTTGGCCAGGGCGACCAGCAGGCCCAGGGCGTTGGAATCGCGGCGGTTGATGTGCTCGTGGTCGGGCTGGTTGAAGTAGGACAGCAGGCACTGGTAGCAGCCGGCTTCACAGATGCTGCTGCCATCGTTGCGCTTGACCTCCAGCGCAGGCAGTCCATCGACAGTCCATGGCCCGCTGGGTGCGTGGTGGTGCATTAGCTCCAGTGCCTTGGCCGCCACCTGGGCCAGGGCGTCGGGCTCGGTGGCCAGCCGGGTGAGCACGCCCGCGCCGCCTTCGGCCGCTTCGTAGAACAGCAGCGCCTTGCGCTCGTCTTGCGTGGGCAGCGGTTCGGCCACCAGTTCGGACTCTTCGATCTGGAACACCAGCTCGATCCCCCGCTTGAGTGCGGCCTGCAGCGTGGCCATGGCCTGCAGTTCCAGCGGCTTGTCGGGCCTGAGGATGAGCACGTTGCGGTGGTCTTCGACGAAGGGCACGATCCGCTGGTTGGGCACCTTGTCGAGGAGGTCCTCTGCAGGCTCCGCGGGGTCATCGTTGCCGCCAGGCTCGTCCTTCTTGCTCCACTGACCCGTGATCGGGTTGATGTAGAAGCCGAGGTGCTTCTTCTCCTTCCTGCGCCGCCAGCCGCGGTTGATGCGCCAGAGCTGCGCCGCGGGTGCGTACTTCAGGCTGGCCAATGGGGATTCATCGCTAGATGCTGTGTCCAGCACAAGCGAGGTCTGCAAGGCGATGCGGCCCTCGCGGCCTGGCAGGAAGCGGTAGGTGGTCTGCAGCTCGAAGCCTTGGCGTTGCCGGTCTTCGTCGTTGATGGAGATGCGCTCCACGGGAACGGTCTCGACCGTCTCGATGCGGTAGAGATCACGCACCCAGTCGTCGTCGGTCAGCAGGGCACCGCAGTTTTCGCATTCGTTTTCGATGGGCTCCTTGCCGTCGTCCGTACCCATGTGGGCATAACCGCATTGGCTGCAGACGCGGCTGGACACCGTGGCCAGCGTGGTGTTGCCCGACACATGGTCTGCTGATCCGACATTGAGCTTGGCTCGCACCACGCGGTACATACGGCCCTGGTGGTAGATGAGGCTACGCGGCCCGAACTCCGACAGCGCCAGGAAGCGCGGGCGGCTCACCATGCTGCCTTCGTCGTCCTTGCCTCTGACCGGGGTGCCTCCGCGAGCCGGGATCCAGGCCATGAGTGGGAGACGAGGGAAGTTGTAGCCCGGCAGAAAGCCCTGGCTGGCCAGGTAGCGGTAGGTGTAGAAGTCTGAGTTCTGCGTGTTGCCCGACTTCAGCAGCACCGCGTACTGGCGCGCGGCATCACCGTAGCGGCGCTGGGCGTTTTGCTTTTCGGCATGCGTGGTGGTGTAGCTCTTGACCACTTGGTCGGCCATGTCCATCTGCTTGCGCGTGGCGTCGACCATGACGCGCCATCGCCCGAAGGAAGCGCTGAACTCGGCGGCTGCCTGCTGCACGGTGGCTGCGACATGGGCATCGGTGAACCAGCCACTGGTGGCGACCAGGGGACGTACCTGGCGCATGAGGCGCTCGCCGCTCTCGGTGGCGCGGAGGGTGACCTCAGGAGCTTCCAGAGCTGCACGCAGCGCGGGCACGAGTGGCTTGTCGGGTTTCTCGAGATCGAGCAAAGGCGCGATGCTGGTGTCCAACTGCACCTGCGCAGCGGCCAGCCAGACGGCGTGCAGGTGGCTGTCGATCAGGTCTCGGTTGGCCAGGTCGAGCGTGGGCGGCCGGACGACGCCATGGACCATCTCGTTGGCGTGATGGAAGAACCACTGGTCGTGCGGGCTGAGCGCGGCGCAGTAGCTGATCACCAGCGCCTGCTGACCTGAGCGGCCAGCACGGCCGCTGCGCTGAGCGTAGTTGGCCGGGGTGGGCGGCACGTTGCGAAGGTAGACGGTGTTGAGTGCCGAGATGTCGACACCCAGCTCCATGGTGGGTGAGCAGAACATCACCGGCAGTCGTTCAAGTGGCGCCTCGTGCGCAGGGTTCTCCAGCCAGTCCCTGCGGTCCTTCTCGGTAAAGCGGAACCGCTGCTCCAGCAACTGCCTGCGGCCGGCATCGACCTGGGCCGTGTGTTCCTGTGCCTCGAACTCGAAGAGTGCGTGGCTTTGCTGGTTCAGCGTGGCCGCAACCGAAAGGTACAGCTGGCGGAAGAAGCGGTTGTGTTTGCCTTCTTGCTCGGCTTCCGGCGAGTCAACGAGCACCCAGTCTATGGCAGATGCATTGAGCCGCCAGCCGATCAACTGCGACTCAACCTCGTGCCGCTGCACATAGCCGTAGTGGGACGCGCCAATGAGCAGCACCTGGAGCAACTCGATCCAATGCGCGTCCTTCCAGCCTTTGACCGTGCCCATGAGGTTGGGCGACTTCCAAAGGGGCAGTGACTTGACCTCCTTCAGCAGGCGCGACCGGGCGCCACCGGGGACGAGGTCTGCCCGCGGCTTGCCCTTCTTGTCGTCGGGGCGCTTGCTCAGGATGAGCCAGCGCGAGGTTTCCAGGTTCTCGTCACCGAAAGTCCAGCGATCGTTCAGGTACTGGAATGCAGTGGTCTTGGCGCGCTCTTGTTCCACGGCATCGAGATACCGGGTTTGCAGGCAAAGGGCGCGGCGCATGCCGTTGAACACGGTCTCCGACAGATGTGCGCGCTGGCCGGGCGTCATGCTGTCGAGGGCAGGGTTCTGGTGGAACAGCTCGCCCTGCTGACTGAAATCGTCTAGTCCTCGGTAGGTGATGGTCAGCAGGTTCAGCTGATCCAGGTTGGGGTTGTTGAAGCGCCAGCCGCGCCGCAGGTCGCGAAGCAAGCGGTAGCCCAGGACGTAGCGCAAGGTGCGCTGGGCCTCCTGCCGCGCCAGGCCCATCAGCTTGGGCGTCTTCAGGTATTCGGCCAAGGTGCCGGCATCGGTGCGGTCGAAGCCAAGCGCCTTGAAGACGGCGTCTGCCAAGTGCTCTTCGGTGAGCACGCCGCCAGCCTTCTGAAGGGCGGCCACGAGCGCAGACCGGAGCGTAAGCAGGAAGATGAAGTCGTTGAAGTGGCCCGCTTGCAGCGCGGCGTCTTGTCGGTTGTCCGTGAAGCCAAGCAGTTTGCGCGGGTCCGGCTGATCCGCCTGCGGATCGCCCAGCTCGAAGAGTTGGCGCACCGCGCTCAACGTGAGCATGGTGGTTGCCGACGAGCGCCCTTCGCCCGAGAGGCTGGCCAGACGGTTGATGTCTTTGCCGTAGGCCTCGTGCGTCTGACCACAACCGAGGCAGAAGCGGAACTTGCCGGGAATGAACCAATAGGCTCCGCCGGACCCGGTCTGCCCTTGTGGAGTGACTGAGACCGCTTCCGGGACTGCGTTCTTGTACGCGGGCTTGATCTTGGGTTCGCTCTTGGCGAGGTCGAGCCAGCTGTCGGGCACGTTCTCCAACCCCCTGTAGTCGAGGTCAGGCCGCGCCGGACACAGAAAACCGTAACGGGATTCCTCGTCGTCGTCGCTGGAGATGTCATCGATCTCCCGCGGGTCAAAGCTGGGGGTAGCCTTGCCGGATCGCCAGACCGGGTGGTACTCCTGGCCGCAGTCGCGGCAGAAGTGAACCGGATAGAGCTGCGTGCCTTCGGTCTGCCGACCCGGCGCGAAGCGCTGGGCGTCCAGGGTGATGTGTCGTTGCCCGACGGGTTCCAGTGTGGCCAGCACCTTGCCTGGCCCGCTGATGAACTGGTGAAGCTTGAACGCAAACGGTGCACGACCTTGCGGTGTGCGCATGTCGTGCGCGGCCACCAGAAACCGGCGCAAGCCTTCGCGGGCTTGCTCGAACTCACACGAGGCGTCGGCCGCCAATCGCTCGGCGGCCTCCTTCAACGTGATGGGCTTGGCCCTTCGCGGGGGCTGGTCCTTCGGAAGGTCGATGCCGAGGTTGAGTTCGACCCAGATGGCCAGCGGATCGTCCTTGAATGCGTCGAAGCTGGGCCAGGCGTGAGTGGGCTGCGTGATGGCCGCCTTCAGAAGCGGCTTGACGGCTGCGATGTCCCGTGCCGGGTTCGTGACGCGCTCGAGGGTCTCCCCAATGACATCGAGCGCCGTGATGCGGGTGCCAAACAGCAGGCTGGCCACTTCGGCGACGGTCTGGTTGCGGTCGTCCTCGCGGTCGGCCGACGACATGGTGGCCGAGGTGCCGATGCACACCAGGCTCTCGGTCTGCAGACGCTCGCGGATCCGGCGTACTAGCATGGCGACGTCAGCGCCTTGTCGCCCGCGGTACGTGTGCAGCTCGTCAAGAACCAGAAACTCCAACCCACGGCAGTGATCGACGACGCGGCGATCGATGTCCTCGAAGCGCGTCAGGATCAGCTCCAACATCATGAAGTTGGTGAGCAGGATGTCGGGAGGGTTGTCTGCGATGGCCTTGCGCTCGTCGCCTCTCTCCTGGCCGGTGTAGCGCCTGACGCTGAAGGGTTCGTGCCCGCTGTCGTACCCATGAAGGAACTTGTCGAGCTCCTCCAGCTGGCTGTTGGCCAGCGCGTTCATCGGGTAGATGACGATGGCCCGCGTGCGCGGTGTGGGATCGGCCTGCTTGGCTTTGAGGATGCGGTCGATGATTGGGATAAAGAATGACAGCGACTTGCCCGAGCCGGTACCGGTGGTGACGACGTAGCTCTGGTGGTTCTGGGCCTTGGCGATGGCCTGCATCTGATGCTTGTAGAGATGCAGGTCAGACGGCTTACCCTCGACCTTGCCTGTCTGGAACAGCACTGCGCACGCTGGATGCAGGCTGCCGTCCTTGACGAGCTTCTGGACTGTGCCGTCGCGCTTGTAGTTGGGGTTGATCTGAATGAGCGGCTCAGGCCAGTAGCGTCCACGTGCGTACTCCTGATCAACCCGCGCGGCCAGGTCGTCGGCGGCGATGCGCGAGAAGCTGCGCGAAAAGGCCGCGTATTCGTCGATGAGGCGGTTGCGGAAATCGAAGACGTCTTGCACTTGTTGTTCTCCCCCTGTTGACCGTACGACTACGCCGCGCTGGTTGGCCAGTCCTCAACGGTCAAGCCGGGCACTCGCTGGAACTCGCGCAGGTTCCGCGTGAGCAGCGTCATGCCGCGCGAGCGCGCATGGGCCGCAATGAACAAGTCGTGGCTGCCGATGGGGGTGCCGCTGCGCTCAAGCGTGGCGCGGATGTCGGCGTAGTGCTCGTCGGCCGGCATGTCCAACGGCAGCACGGTCAGTGCCTGCAGCAGCTGCTCCACCCGCTGCGTTAGCGGTGCCGAGCCCTTGCGCTGTGCGCCAAACCGAAGCTCGCACGCCGCGACGATGCTGGTGCACACCGCATCCGGGTCCAGCGCGTTCAGCTTCTGGGCCAGGGTGCCGTGGGGGTTGCGAACCAGCTCGGAGAGGGCGTTCGTGTCGAGCATGCAGGGCAGCGTGCGCGGCCTCTCTTGAGGGACGGCCATCACAGGGCTTCCCGCGGCTGGGGCGGCAGGTCTTCCACTTCGGGTAGAGCGTCGTCCATCGGCGCCCACGACGCCAGCAGGTCGCGCAGCTTGTGCTTGCGGATGGGGGTCAGGATGAGGCTGTCGCCCTCCTTGCGAATCAGCACCTCGGACCCTTCCATCTCCAGTTCACGAGGAATCCGGACCGCCTGGTTGCGGCCGTTGCGGAACAACGCGGCGTGGCGCTCAGTCACCTGGGCCTCCGAGGGTTGGTGTGGCATATGTCAAAGCATATGTTGAAACTTGCGGTCGGGCAAGTCGTTCGGATGCGATCGGCGCCGCGCTGCCAGGCGGTGTGGTGGCCAGCCACGCGGATGGCCAGCGTTGCAACGGCCAGGTAAGGCGCTGTTGAGGGTGGTGAGTCCCCACGCCACTACAGCCCGAGCGTAGAAACGTCGAGCACGCGCACGCTTCTACGCTCCGGGTGCAGTTCGGGCGCTCCGCGTGCGCGAGGGCGTCGGATTAGGCGCCGCAGGCAGCGCTTAATCGAACGGCGGGCAGTTTCGACCGCCCTGACAAGCACTTGGCGCGTCGCCGTAGCGGCTGGGCAGAGGCAGCCGCGGCTACTTCACGCGGCGCAATGCCGGCCGGTTGGGTGCTGGCGCCACGGCCTGGCGCATCGCTTCTAGCAGCGCGCGGTCGGTCGCACGCTGGGCCAGGCGCCGTGCCAGCCAGCGCATCGCCACCGCACCGGGGGCACCGATCAACGTGGCCGTTGCCACCGCCAGCGGCGCCACACCGCCAGCCACGGCAAACGCCGAGAGGCCGCCCACCCCGACCACCACCGCGGCCACCGCCTCGCACCGCCGCCACAACAGCGGCGGGTCACTGCGCAGGTAGTTCACCGACTCGCCAGTCTGCAGGTTGTGCAGCGCCACCAGCTCGCGGCCCATTAGCAGCGCCAGCACGCGGTGGCCTCGCCGCGCGGGCATCAGCGTGGTGTGGACGACGAACTTGAACTCCGGGCCCTGGTCGGCGGTGATCCACAGCTCGCGGCGTTCGCGGGCGGGGTACTGTTCGCACCAGCGCCGCGGCACGTTGATGAAGCGCTGGACCTCGGCCACCTGGCCGGTGACCCATCGGAAGTCGCGCATGGCCGGCTCCTCGTGTTGGACGGGTCACGGTGGCATGGCGAGGGGCTGGATCAACCCTGCGAGGCCGGGGCGGAACGCGGGTCTGCTCGGCCGTTGTGACACTCGGGGGTCACACGAGTGATTCCTGGCGGTCACCCGGGTGACACCGAATGGGCGCTTTGGAGGCCGATCTCTGCAGTGACAGTCGAGGGTCACAGCAGTTGCACTCTGGTGGCATCAGAGGCCTGCTGTGGCCGGGCCGAAGCCATGTCCCGTACGCCATCGCCACCTGTTCATCTGAACCAGAGGCCAAGCCCCCGCATGTCAACCCCTGGCGTCGCGCCGCTGCCAGCGCCGAGCTGGAAACAGAGCCGCCTCACGCGCCGTGTCAACGCCCGCCCAAGCGCACACCTTTCTCGCCGCTTGGCGGTGGCAACGCTCATGGCCGCGTTGACGCTGCCGCCGTGCCCGGTGTCCACTGCAGACTCCCGAAGGGCTCCTGGCCCTTGCTCATCGCGAGCGAACAGGCGTCGCAGTCGTTACCTGCCCTTGAAGCCCTGGTCCTTGAACCGGGCGTGCCCCAGGCCCTGAGCCTGCGGCCCCGAGGAAATCATTCGCGGAGCTGATGTCCGCGGCCTGCCGGCGTTGATCGCCGGGCGCTCCTGAAGCGCGCCGCTGACCGAACCCACGCGGTGCCGGCACCCGATGCCGCGCGCCCGTGCCCGCCATCCATTCGAGCTTCTGCCGTGCCCCGGGGCTTTGCCTTGAGGCCGGCGCAGTGCCTGGTCGCCCTGGCCCCGTTGGGGGCCGCGGCCGGCGCTGGCTGCTCGTGCACCTGACTCCGCCCCGGCATTTCGGTAAGGGGCGGCTCCAGCAGGTGGATGGCGACGCGAAAGCCATAGACCTGATCCACCGCAGCCAGCCAGGCCCGACCTGGCTGACGGCAGCGCCATGCCCTTGGAGGCCGGCGTTGCCACCCGCTCGCGCGTCGCGGAAACCCGTGCGCGAGCCGGATCAACCCCGTTCCCATTTTGAAGACCGACCGAGCTGGCGCCGCTGCCTTCAACAGGCGAGCGCGCCGGCGAACCCGGAGCAGGCGCAGCAGGCCGTGGCCAGCCTGCCGCGCGACATCACCAGGCCACGCCAGGCCGGCGCAACGGAATCTGCGCCGGCCGGCCGCGCTGCGATTCCACCTTCAACCCGGCCGCGCCCCTCGGGAAGGCGCGACCACTGTCCACGGAGGGCGTATGCCTTCGCAACCCAACCGTCTGCGGATCCCTTCTTTCGCTTCATCCACCCCCCGCCCGCTGCCGCTGGGCGGCAGGGCCACGCCGAAGGCGCTGCGCCCGCGCGAGTGGGCGGGCTTGTCCAACGACGAGATCCTCTCGCGCTTCGTGCCCGGCAAGGCCAGCCCGCACACCGTGCTGGAGGTGCTGCTGAAACTGCACAACATGGAGCACACGGCGCGTGCCAAGAGCGTGTCGTTCAAGACGCGGTACGAGCGGTCGAACTTCCTGCGCCACTTCTTCCGCGAGCTGGAAAGCCGCGGCGGCTTCAAGAAGGCGCCCGACCCACGCAACCTGGGCCAGCGCCACATCCAGGCCGCGGTCGATCTGTGGCGCAAGGACGGGCTGAAGCCGTCCACCATCCAGACCTACCTCAGCTTCCTGCGCGGCCTGGCCAGCTGGCTCAGCAAACCGGGCTTCATCCGCTCGCCGGCGTACTACGGGCTGGAGCTGGCCGAGTACCAGCGCAGCGGCATCAACGAGCGCGACAAGAGCTGGTCGGCGCAGGGCGTGGATGTCGATGGCCTGATCGACAAGGTGGCCGCCTTCGACCCCTACGTGGGCGGCATGCTGCGGCTGATCCGCGCCTTCGGCCTGCGCAAGCGTGAGGCGATCATGTTCCGGCCCAACGAGTGTGTGGTGAACTTCGCCGACACCGGTCTGCCGCTGGCCGAGAAGCAGGGCGAGGAGTACGTGTGGATCCGCCAGGGAGCCAAGGGCGGCCGGCCGCGCTTCGTGCCGATGAACACGCCGCGCCGCCGGCAGGCCGTTGCCAGCACGCAGCGGATCGCCTTCTGGGACAGCCATGCCCACACGGGCGACCCCGACCGCGATCTCAAGCAGAACATGGTGCGGTTCGGCTACGTGCTGCGGAAGTTCGGCATCACCTCGAAGGGCCTGGGCATCACCGCCCACGGCCTGCGGCACGAGGCGCTGATCGAGGAGTACATCGCCATCACCGGCCAGGAGCCGCCATTGCGCGGCGGTGGGGAAGGGCTGACGCGCGAGCAGGAGGACGCGGCGAGGTTGGCGGTGAGCCGCCTGGCCGGCCACAACAGAGGAAGAGCGTCGGCAGCCTATCTGGGCGCCGTGCTGCACAAGAAGAAGGGCGGTGGCAGCGCGATGGGTGGCGACCCTGCGGCCTGATGCAGCATAGCGGCCGGTGACCGCGCCAGCCGCTGGTCTTCAGCTCGCCTTGGGCTCCTGCGCGTACAGCGGTGTCACGGTTCGGCACCGCTGTTCGACCTGGTGGGCGATGCGCTGAACGTCCTGGGCTGGCAGCGCTTGGGTTCCGCGCGACTTCAGCAGGCCGGCCAGTTCCTTGCCGCTGAAGACGCGAACCCGGCCGCGCCCGGTGCGCTCCACGAACCAGCCGGGCAGCGCCACCACGGGCAGCACCGTCACCGGCGATCCCACCGCACTCGACAGCCACTTGGCCAGCCAGGCAGCCTGGCGCTCGGCCTGTTCCAGCGGCTCCTTGGTTGTCCAGTTGGGGAACCTGAGCGTCTCGCCGTCGTAGACCACCGTGGCGTCGGCCTTTCCGCGGCCCTGGTTCGGCTTCGTGAAGCCCTTGGTTTCGATGGCGAAGACGCCCTCGGCGGCGACAACGACATGGTCGATGTTGAACTGCTCGGCCGGCAGGTCGTGGAAGGTGGCGGCGCCCTGGCGCATCAGTTGATCGAGCTCCTGGCCGACGGCCACCTCGGCGTCGTAGCCCGCCTTCAGGTGGTCGAGCCGGGTGCCGGCTTTCAGCAGCTTGCGAAGCATGTAAGCGATGAAGGCGATCGCCGCCAAGGCGTAGACCGGCGCCAGGTGCGCCATCTGCGGCAGGCCGCGCAGATGGCTCTGAGCCAGGAACAGCGCAAGCGCCAGCAGCGGCACCACCATCAACAGCACGAGTTCCCAGGTCAAATCGTTGTGGGCTTCGTCGAGCTGTTCTCGCAGCGAGTGGCCTGGGCCACGCAGCAGCGCGATGCCGATGGGGGAGCGGCGACTTTGCCGGGCCTTCGCCTTCCTGCGAATCAGGACGAAGAGGGCCGCGGCAGGCCCGGCGAAGCAGGCTACGAGGACGCCAAGGACGATGGCGATCTGGTTGGTGAACTCTCCCATGGATCTGTCTTTCCTGCGGCTGCCGTCACGCGGACAGGCGCGCTGCCAGCTTCTCGGTGGTGGACGACACGAAGCGCCCGAGCCGCTCGGCCAGCGTGCGCGCCGATGGCGTCAGCGCGGGGGCGATCTCGCGCGTGGCCTGGTCGATGGCTGTCGGCACGCGGTCGGCCATGTCCCGCGCCTGCTGAGCCAGGAAACGCGGTTGCATGCCCAGCTGCCTGGCCATCAGCGCCAGGTGCTCGGCGCCCATCTCGCCTGGCCTGACCTCGCCGCCGATCGCAAACGCGAATTCGGGCGAGAGCCCTGGGTACAGGCGCGTGCACATCAGGTCGTAGAACGGCGTCAGCGTCACGCCCTGGCCGGGCACGCTGTAGATCGACAGGTTCTTGGCGTGGCTGTCGTTGTTGCCGACGTACAGGTTGAAGAATACCCAGCGCACCAGGTGGCGCAGGTCGACGGCGGGCTGAGCGCTGTAGCGGCGGATCAGCTCGGCGCAGGCGGCCAAGCCAGGGCCGCCTTCCTTCTCGTACTTGCGGTCCGACACCGTGCCGGCCAGCTGGCACAGGTCGTACTGCACCAGCCGGGCCAGCGTGCCGTCGGGCCGGAGCTGGCGGTCGAAGCGGCGCACCACGCAGGCTTCGGTGCGTGGCTCGTAGAAGACCTCGGCTGTCGGCAGGCCAGCCAGCGTAGCGGCGCGCATCACGATCGCCTCGTTCGCTGCCGAGTGCCAGACCTTCGCCAGGCGGCGGATGTTGGGCTTGAGGATGTGCGTGGACGGCGAGGTGCCTTTGGGCAGCCGCGGCACGCCGTCGTCGAAGATCGCCAGGCTGGTCTTGTCCTGCGCGCCGGCCAGCGAGATGCGGGCGCCATGCTCGTGGATGTCGATCGCGGAAGCCGACCGCTTGGCCAGGATCGCGGCGATGGCCTCCCACGTTGTGGCCCCGTAGCGCGGCGGCTCGGGCGTTTGCCCAGGTGCGACCAGCACGAAGGCCCCCGCGGTGTCGCCGGCCACCTCCAGCAGCAGTGAGAAGAGCGTGGACGCCTTGCGCTGGGCGGCCAGGTAGTCGCGCAGTTCACCTTCGGGCAGCAGGTTCTCGAAGAAGGCCTGCACCTCGGGCGCGGCCTGCCGGCCGGGCTGCAGCGGGATGGCGGCCAGCGACATGCGCTGGCCGGCTTCCAGCCAGGTCGATGCGTACTCGAAGGCCAGCGGCGCGCTGTCGTGCACGGCGCCGATCAGCTCGCTGCCGTAGTAGACATCCAGCCGGTCGGGCCGTGGCTGCGTCACCTGCGCCTCACAGCGAGGAGGTCGAACGAGAGGCCTTGGTGCGCACCACCACCTCCAGGCCCAGCAGGTCCATCAGGTCCAGCACCTTCTGCAGTTGCACGGTCGGCTTGCCGTTCTCCAGGTCCACGATGAAGCGGTTGCCGGTGTTGCCCAGGCCCGCCAGGTCGAGCTGCTTCAGCGCCAGCCGCTTGCGCCGCTCACGGATCACGGCGCCCAGCTCGACGGAGGAGCGGATCGGCGTCTCCGAGCCGGTAGAGTGACCGAGCGGTAAGTCTTGGGCCGATGACGGCATGGCAGGCGCTTGAAGTTACCTTTCGGTCATTTTCAGTGCCGACCCGCTGGAGGTCAAGCAGAAAGTGACTGAGCGGTAATCGATGGCCAACTGGCGGCCTGTCGGTGCCTCAGCGCGAGTCGCTGCCGGGCACGCTGTCGCCGCCAGACCGATGGGCTGCCAAACTCTCACGTAGCCGACTGTCTTGCTGCGCCTGGGCGTCGCTGCGAATCAGTTGCCGCATGTACTCGCCGGCGTTGACGAAGCCGCCCAGCAACACGCGCCGATCGACGTGCTCGCGAAGGTCCGGCGGCAACGTGAGCTTGATTCTGTGCAGGCTCATGGCGGCATCATCGAAGTCGGGCATGCCGGGTGTCAAGGTGCCTTGGCCTTGCCGGTCTTGGCCGTCGCGTCACCGCGCTCCAGCTTCAGCAGCAACTGCCCCCAAGCTTCGAGCGCCCGCCGCCGCTCCTCGAAGTAGTCGTGCCGGTTGTAGACGCCCTCCACGCCCTTGAGCTTGTGGTTCAGACAACGCTCGGCCACGTGCGGCTCCACGCCCAGGGCCGCCAGGTGCGTGCGGGCTGTGCGGCGGAAGTCGTGCACCGTGAAGTGGGGCAGGCCGTGCTTCACCTTGCCCATCGCCACACCCAGGGTCGACTCGCAGACGTGCGGCACCATGCGGCTCTGAAGCTTGCGCGCAGGCAACACGTACGCGGTGTTGCAGGCCAGCTCCTTCAGCTTCTGCAGCCACTCCACCGCCATGGACGGCAGCGGGATGTCCAGGGGCTGGCCAGTCTTGGTGCGGATGCCGGGCAGGTGCCACACTGGCGGGTCGGCAGCCAGCTCGAACTCGTCCCAGCGTGCAGCGATCAGCTCGCCCTTGCGCACGGCCAGCAGCAACAGCAGCTTCATCGTCAGCTCGTTCTGCACGCTGAAGCCCTTGGCCTGGCGCATCGCTTCGAACAGTGTCACCAGCTCATCGCGTGACAGCGCGCGCTCGCGGGCGAGTTCCTTGCCGCCTGCGTCTGCCAGGTCGAAGGCCGCTGCCGGGTTGAAGCGCACCAGGTGGCGCTTGATGGCGTAGTCGAACATGCGCCGCACCCAGCGCAGCACGTCATTGGCGATGGTCGGCGCGCCGCGCTTGACCACGGCGCGCAGCATCGCGTCGATGTGCCGCGGCTCCACCGCATCCAGTGCCAGCTTGCCCAGGTGGGGTTTGATGTCCTTCTCGATGCGGCTGCGCACGATGTTCGGGTGCTTCCAGCGCCCGTTGATCATGCGCTCGAAGTACTCGTCGGCGAGCTGGCTGACGGTGGTGACGCTTCGCGCGGCCTCGATGCGGGCCAGGGCGGTGGACTTGCGCTCCTGTTTCTCGCCGGCCACGTCATGGCCCAGAGCGATCTTGGCGCGAAGTTCCTTCGCGGCTTGGCGTGCGGCGGCGAGGGTGAGATCCGAGTAGCTGCCGATCTCCATCACCCTCGGCTTGCCAGAGAAGCGGTAGCGAAGCCGCCAGCTGGGCGCTGTGCGCTTCTCTCGCCAGGTCAGTACGAGACCATCGCCGTCGGAGCGGCCCTCGAATCGTTCCCCGGACCGGATCCAGGCCCGGATCGCCACGTCAGTCAGCTTTCCCATCGCCACCCCTTGCCGTGTGTACACACTGCCGGCCGGTTGGCCTTGTGGGTACACGCCTGCGTACACACAAATTCTGGGATGGGGTGGGCCGCCGTTCAACCTCCTGAAACGCTAAGCCCGCGTAAACGCTGGACTTTCCGGCCGCTTGGGGGTGTCAAGAGACCCCGTGAAACGTCACTCGATGTTCTGCACCTGCTCCCGGATCTGCTCGATCAGCAGCTTGAGCTCCACCGCGGCGTTGGTGAGGTCGATGTTGGCGGCTTTCGATCCGAGCGTGTTCGCTTCCCGGTTGAGTTCCTGCATCAGGAAGTCCAGGCGCTTTCCGGACTGCCCGCCGGCGCTGACGATGCGGCGCAGCTCACCGATGTGCACCGACAGGCGCGCGAGCTCTTCGGCCACGTCGATGCGCACCCCGTAGAGCACCACCTCCTGGCGCAGCCGCTCCATCGCCTCGTCCACCGGCAGGGCGGTGCCCGAGCTGGCATCGGTGAGCGCGGCGCGCAGGCGCTCGACCAGCCGCTGCTCGAAGGCGGCGAGCAGGGCGGGGGTCTGTTCCTTCAGGGTGTCGACGATCGCCTGCATGCGGTCGGCACGTTCGACGATCGTCGCGGCCAGCTTGGCGCCCTCGCGACGCCGGCTGGCCTGCAGCTCGGCCACTGCCTCGCGGCCGAGTTCGGCCAGTGCGCGCGACAGGGCTTCGGGGTCGGGCACCTGCTCGGCGATCACGCCCGGCCAGCGCAGCAGGTCGGCCGTGGTGAGCGGCGGCGCCTGGTGCGCGAGACGGCGGACTTCGTCGCCCAGCGCCACCAGTTGCGCCAGCAATCCGCGATCGATCGCCGGTTGTCGGCTCTCCGACGGCAGCTTCTGGACCGAGATGCGACACTCGACCTTGCCGCGTGCGATGCCCGCGGCGATGGACTCGCGCAGGGCCGGCTCGGCGGCACGCAGTTCGTCCGGGATGCGGAAGACGAGGTCGAGGTACCGCGAGTTGATGCTGCGCAGCTCGAGGCTGACCCGACCGGCGGCCGTGTCGCGGGCGACCGACGCATAGCCGGTCATGCTGAGGATGGTCGTGGGTTCGGGCACGTGGGTTCCGGACAAATTACAATGGGGTTCACCGCATACGCGGCGTACGGCGCCGGGCTGCATCGAACAGGGTACGCATGGGTTCACAGACCAACGCACCGTTGCCCGACGGCCTGGCCCTCGGCGGCTACCGTATTCTAAAAAAGATCGCGAGTGGCGGTTTCTCCATCGTGTACCTCGCCGAGGACGACGCCGGCGAGCGCTTCGCGATCAAGGAATACCTGCCCAGCACGCTGGTGCGGCGCAAGCCCGGCGAGCTGTCGCCGACCATCGCCACCGAGAACGTCGCCACCTACCGCAACGGGCTGAAGTGCTTCTTCGAGGAAGGGCGCGCGCTCGCCCGCATCCTGCACCCGAACGTCGTGCGCGTGCTGAACTTCTTCCGCGCCAACGACACGGTCTACATGGTGATGGCCTACGAGCAGGGCCGCAGCCTGCAGGAGCTGATCCTGCGCAACCGCGGGCGTGATGCCGGCAGCCGGGGACGCGAGCCCCGCGTGGTGATCGCCGAGCGGCACATCCGCCGGGTCTTCAACCAGGTGATGAACGGCCTGCGCGAGGTGCACACCAACCGCCTGCTGCACCTGGACCTGAAGCCGGCGAACGTCTACCTGCGGCTCGACGGCTCGCCGATGCTGCTCGACTTCGGTGCCGCCCGCCAGACGCTCAGCAGCGATGCCCCCAAGCTGTTTCCCATGTACACGCCGGGCTTCGCTGCCCCCGAGCTGTACCGCAAGGCGCAGCAGCTCGGGCCCTGGACCGACGTGTACGGCCTGGGTGCGAGCATGTTCGCCTGCATGATGGGCGCGCCGCCGCAGGCCTCCGATCAGCGCGAGCTCAACGACCGCATGGGCGAGCTGTTCGCCCTGCTCGAGAAGTCGTACTCCAAGCATCTCGTCGACACGGTCGCGTGGTGCCTGAAGCTGAATCCCCTGGAGCGGCCGCAGAGCGTGTTCGCGCTGCAGCGCGCGCTGCGCGCCGGGGCGCCCGATCCCGACGCCGAGCCGGCGGACGAACGCGGCGCCGGTCTCGGCCGCTGGCTCGACACGATCGCCGGCCGGATCACCGGTCGACGCCGCCAGAGCGACGAGCCGATTTCGCTCGATCCCTGAACCGAGGTGCATGCAATGAGGTTCTCGATCTTCCAGGACAGCGCGCTGGGCGGCCGCGCATCGAACCAGGACCGCATGGGCTACTGCTTCACGCGGGAGAGCCTGCTGATGGTGGTGGCCGACGGCATGGGCGGTCACCTGCGCGGCGAAGTGGCCGCCCAGATCACCATGCAGACCGCCGGTGCGGTGTTCCAGCAGATGGCCAAGCCCGTGCTCGGCGACCCGATCGGTTTTCTGGACCACGCGCTGCGCCAGGCGCACCGCGAGATCCTGCGCTACCAGAGCCTGCACGGCATGCCCGAGTCGCCGCGGACCACGGTGGTGGCCTGCGTGGTGCAGGGGGGCAAGGCCTGGTGGGCGCACGCCGGTGATTCGCGCCTGTACTGGATCCGCAACGGCACGCTGATGGCCCGCACCCGCGACCACTCAAAGGTCGAGAACCTGGTCGCCCTGGGCCTGCTGCAGCCGCACGAGCAGGAGCAGCATCCCGAGCGCAACAAGGTGCTCAACTGCCTCGGCTCGCCGTTCGAGCCGACGATCGAGATCAGCCGCGGTGCGGACCTGCAGCCCGGCGACCACCTGCTGCTGTGCTCCGACGGGCTGTGGTCGGCGCTGCCCGAGAGCGAGCTGTGCCGGCGCATCGGCGCCGGTGCGGTGAGTGCGGTCATTCCGTCGATGGTGCAGCAGGCGCTGGTCAATGCGGGACGGGGCGCGGACAACACCACGGCGCTGGCCATGCACTGGGAGGGCGAGTCGCTGTCGGTGGACACGATGGCCGCGCCGCAGCTGCCGGACGGCGCCGTCACCACGACGATCACGCTGCAGCCGGTCGACGGCGAGGCGGTGCCCGATCTGTCCGAGGACGAGATCGAGCGCACGATCAACGAGATCCGGTCCGCGATCGAGAAGACCTCGGCGCGCTGAGCGGCACCGCCGGGGCGGGTGCCGGCCCCACGTAGAATCCGGGGCATGACGACGAACCAAGGTGCACTGCGGCCCAGCGGCCGCCAACCGGGCCAGTTGCGCGACGTGCGCCTGACCCGCAATTTCACCCGCCACGCGGAGGGTTCCGTGCTGGTGGAGTTCGGTGACACGCGCGTGCTGTGCACCGCCAGCATCGAGGAGCGCGTGCCCGGGTTCCTCAGGGGCAAGGGGCAGGGCTGGCTGACCGCCGAGTACGGCATGCTGCCGCGCGCCACCCATACCCGCTCCGACCGCGAGGCCGCCAAGGGCCGGCAGTCGGGCCGCACACAGGAGATCCAGCGCCTGATCGGGCGCAGCCTGCGCGCCGTGTTCGACCTGGGCCTGCTCGGCGAGCGCACGATCCAGCTCGACTGCGACGTGCTGCAGGCCGACGGCGGCACGCGCACGGCGTCGATCACCGGGGCCTGGGTGGCCGCGCACGACGCGATCGGGCGTCTGCTCGCTGCCGGCGCGATCGAGCGCTCGCCGATCCGCGACGCGGTGGCCGCGGTGTCGGTCGGCATCTGGCAGGGCACCCCGGTGCTCGATCTGGACTACGCGGAGGATTCCGCCTGCGACACCGACATGAACGTCGTGATGACCGGGTCGGGCGGGTTCGTCGAGATCCAGGGCACGGCCGAAGGCGAGCCGTTCACACGGGCGCAGGCCGACGTGCTGCTCGAGCTGGCGCGTGACGGCATCGGCCGCCTCGTGCAGATCCAGCGCCAGGCCCTGGGTCTGTCGATCGACGCTTGAGGGGCGGCACGCATGACTCTGGCGCGCGTGGTCCTCGCGTCCAACAACCTGGGCAAGCTCAACGAGATGGGCAGCCTGCTCGAGCCGCTCGGCATCGAGCTGATCCCGCAGCGGTTCCTCGGCATCGGCGAAGCCGAGGAGCCCCATCCGACGTTCCTCGAGAACGCGCTGGCCAAGGCGCGCCACGCGTCGGCGGCGAGCGGCCTGCCGGCGCTGGCCGACGACTCGGGCATCTGCGCGACGGCCCTGGGCGGGGCGCCCGGCGTGCGATCGGCGCGGTTTGCCGAGACGGCCGGCGGCGCACGCAGCGACGCCGACAACAACGCGTGCCTGGTGCGCGCGCTGCAGGCGTTCGACGACCGCTCGGCCTGGTACTACTGCGTGCTCGTGCTGGTGCGCAGCGCCGACGACCCGCAGCCGATCGTCGCCGACGGGGTCTGGCGCGGTGAGGTGATCGACACGCCGCGCGGCACCGGCGGGTTCGGATACGACCCGCACTTCCTGCTGCCGGCGCTCGGGCGGACCGTCGCCGAACTGAGCCGCGCCGAGAAGAACGCGATCAGCCATCGGGCGCAGGCGATGCGGGCGCTGTGCGCGAAACTGGTCGAGCAGGGCCTCGTGCCCCGGCCTGCGCCGGACGCGTGATGAGACCTGCGCCGTGAAGATCCGGCTGGCCTCGGCCGGGCACCTGTCGCAACTGCCGCCGCTCGGGCTGTACGTGCACCTGCCCTGGTGCCTGCGCAAGTGCCCGTACTGTGACTTCAATTCGCATGCGCTGCGCGAGGATGCGCGTGCGTCACGCGGCGGATCGCATGCGCCTTCCGGCCGGGTGCATGTGCTGCGCAACGCGGTGCATGCGCTGCACCCGGTGCCGAGCGCGCGGCGCGGGGAAGCGACCGACACCGCGGAAGCGACCGACACGGCGGAAGCCACCGACACAGCGGAAGCGCCCGACGCCGCGGAGGCGGCGCCGTCGGCGGGGGCCGACCCCGGTCTCGACGTCGGCGCCACGTCGCTGCCGGCGGCGCTGGAGCAGCGTTACCTGGCGGCGCTGCAGGCCGACCTGGAGGCGGCGCTGCCGCGCGTGTGGGGGCGCAGCGTTCAGACGGTGTTCATCGGCGGCGGCACGCCCAGTCTGTTCTCGCCGGCGGCGATCGAGCAGCTGCTGGCGATGGTGCGTGCGCGGCTGCGCGTGGCGCCCAATGCCGAGATCACGCTCGAGGCCAATCCCGGCACGTTCGAGGCCGACCGCTTCCGCGGGTTCGCGGCGGCGGGGGTGAACCGCCTGTCGATCGGCGTGCAGAGCTTCGACGATGCCGCGCTGCGCGCCATCGGCCGGGTGCACGACGCCGCGCAGGCGCGGGCGGCGGTGGCGCTGGCCGCGCAGGTCTTCGACACCTTCAACATCGACCTGATGTACGCGCTGCCCGGCCAGACGCTGGAGATGCTCGAGCGCGACCTCGACACCGCGCTGTCGCTGTCGCCGCCGCACCTGTCCTGCTACCAGTTCACGCTGGAGCCCAACACGTACTTCGCGCGGTTTCCGCCGCCGTTGCCCGACGACGACCTGGCCGCCGCGATGCAGGACCTCGTCGAAGCCCGCACGGCCGCGGCCGGGCTGCGGCAGTACGAGGTGTCGGCGTACGCGCGCGACGGCCATCGCTGCCGCCACAACCTCAACTACTGGGAGTTCGGCGACTACCTCGGCATCGGTGCGGGCGCGCACGGCAAGATCTCCTCGCACGAATGCATCGTGCGACAGGCCCGCCTGCGGCATCCCGAGCGCTACATGGAGGCGGCCGTGTCGCCTGCCGGGGCGGTCGAGGAGGAGCGCGTGCTGTCGGCGGCCGATCTGCCGTTCGAGTTCATGCTCAATGCGCTGCGACTGGTCGACGGCGTGCCGGCCGACCTGTTCGAGGCGCGCACCGGGATGTCGACCGCACGCATCGCGCGCATGCTCGACGCAGGCGTGCGCCGGGGCCTGCTCGACGAGGATCCGACGCGGCTGCGCGCGACCGCGCTCGGACGCCGGTTCCTCAACGATCTTCAGCAACTGTTCCTGGAGGAGACCCGATGAAATCCACGATGATGTCCGTTCCGCTGTCGCTGAACACGCTGCTCGACCATGCCGGGCGGCTGCATCCCACGCAGCAGATCGTGTCGCGCCTGCCGGACAAGTCGTACCGGCGGCATACCTACGCGCAGTGGCATGCTCGCACGCAGTCGCTGGTGTCGGTGCTCAAGCGTCTGGGCCTGCGCAAGGGCGATCGCGTGGCGACGCTGTGCTGGAATCACCACGCCCACCTGGAGGCGTATTTCGGCATCCCGGCGGCCGGCGGCGTGATGCACACGCTGAACCTGCGCCTGGCGCCCGACGAGATCGGCTGGATCGCGCATCACGCCGAGGACCGCTTCCTGATCGTCGACGACGTGCTGCTGCCGCTGTACAAGCAGTTCGCCGACCTGCACCGGTTCGAGCGCGTGATCGTGTTCCCGTTCTCGGGCGCGCCGGTGGCGACCCAGGCCGGCGACCCGCACGCCGGCATCCCCGCGATCGACGACTACGAGCAGCTGCTGCGCGACGCGCCGCCCTGCGACGGCTACGCCGCGCACGACGAGAACGACCCGGTCGCCATGTGCTACACGTCCGGCACCACGGGCCGCCCCAAGGGCGTCGTCTACTCGCACCGGTCGACCGTGATCCATTCGCTGCAGGCGGCCCTGCCCGACCACCTGGGGCTGTCGGCGCGCGACTGCGTGCTGCCGGTCACGCCGATGTTCCACGCCAACGCCTGGGGCGTGCCCTATGCGGCCGTGATGCTGGGCGCGAAGCTGGTGTTTCCCGGGCCGCACCTGCATCCCGACGACCTGCTCGACCTGATGCAGGTCGAGCCGCCTTCGCTGGCGCTGGGCGTGCCGACGATCTGGCTGGCGCTGATCCAGCTGTTCGAGGCGCACCCGGGCCGCTGGACGCTGCCGCAGGGCCTGCGCAGCCTGGTGGGCGGCGCGGCCGTGCCCGAGGCGCTGATCCGGCAGTTCGCGAAGCACGGCGTCAGCGTCGCCCAGGGATGGGGGATGACCGAGACCTCGCCGCTGGCGTCGGTGTTCTATCGCAAGCCCGAGCTCGATCCGGTGCTGAACGACGACCAGTGGTTCGCGCGCCGGGCGCTGGCGGGGGTGAAGGTGCCGCTGGTCGACATGCGCATCGTCGGCGAGGACGGCAGCGAGTGCGCGTGGAACGGCACCGATGTCGGCGAGCTGCAGGTGCGCGGCCCGTACATCACGGGCGCCTACCACGACGTGCCGAACGATCCGGACAAGTTCACCGCAGACGGCTGGCTGCGCACCGGTGACGTCGCCGCGATCGACGCCTGGGGGTACGTGCGGATCGCCGACCGCACCAAGGACCTGATCAAGTCGGGCGGCGAATGGATCAGCTCGGTCGACCTCGAGAACGCCATCATGGGGCATCCCGCGGTGGCCGAGGCCGCGGTGATCGCGGTGTCGCACCCGAAGTGGACGGAGCGGCCGCTGGCGGCCGTGGTGCTCAAGCCGAACCAGACCCTGACGGCCGCGGAGCTGCGCGACTTCCTCGCGCCGAAGTTCGCACGCTGGCAGATCCCGGATGCGTTCGAGTTCATCGATGCGATTCCCCGCACGTCCACCGGCAAGTTCTGGAAGGTGCGGCTGCGGGAGCGGTTCGCGAACTGGGTCTGGCCGGACGCCTCCTGACGGCGCACGGACGGCGCACGGACGGCGGCGGCGCCCGATGGCGGTGTCGCGCGGCCGGGGCCCGGGGCGCGGCGGCCGCCGAAGCCGAACGCCCGAATGTGGTGCGAAAGTGCAGAAATGCGCCATTCTGGGGCGCACCGTCATGGTGCCTTCGGCGTGGCAATTCCGTGCAGGGCCCCGGAAACCACGCCCCAACGCGGGGCGGCCGCAGGGCAGAGCGCGGCCCGGCAGGAGCAAACAGTGGCACGGAACCTGCTTATTTGATCGCGGCACCAAAAGCGCCCACAATGCCGGGCGCGTTTGATCGGCACTTTTTCGACTGACAAGACGCAATCAGGAGAGTTCTCAATGGCGAGCGCCAAAGACGTGATGAAGATGGTCGCGGACAACGAGGTCAAGTTCGTTGACTTCCGCTTCACCGACACCCGTGGCAAGGAACAGCACGTCACCGTGCCGGTGTCCCATTTCGACGAGGACAAGTTCACGTCGGGCCATGCCTTCGACGGTTCGTCGATCGCCGGCTGGAAAGGCATCGAGGCGTCGGACATGCTGCTGATGCCGGACCCGGGCACCGCCAACATGGATCCGTTCCGCGAGGAGCCCACGCTGATCCTGACCTGCGACGTGGTCGAGCCGTCCGACGGCAAGGGTTATTCGCGTGACCCGCGCTCGATCGCCAAGCGCGCCGAAGCCTATCTGAAGGCCAGCGGCATCGGCGACACCGCGTACTTCGGTCCCGAGCCCGAGTTCTTCATCTTCGACTCGGTCACCTGGAACGTCGACATGTCGGGCTGCTTCGTGAAGGTCAACTCCGAGGAAGCGTCCTGGTCGACCGGCAAGGAGTTCGAAGGCGGCAACCTGGCGCACCGTCCGGCCGTCAAGGGCGGCTACTTCCCGGTGCCCCCGGTGGATTCGTTCCAGGACATGCGCTCGGAGATGTGCCTGCTGCTCGAGCAGATGGGCGTTCCGGTCGAGGTGCACCACCACGAGGTGGCCGGCGCCGGTCAGAACGAGATCGGCACCAAGTTCTCGACCCTGGTGCAGCGCGCCGACTGGACGCAGATCCTGAAGTACGTGGTGATGAACGTTGCGCACAGCTACGGCAAGACCGCCACGTTCATGCCGAAGCCGATCGTCGGCGACAACGGCTCGGGCATGCACGTGCACCAGTCGATCTGGAAGGACGGCGTCAACCTGTTCGCGGGTGACAAGTACGCCGGCCTGTCCGAGTTCGCGCTGTACTACATCGGCGGCATCATCAAGCACGCCC
>ENA-UPTA01001682-UPTA01001682.1-activated-sludge-metagenome-genome-assembly--contig:-NODE-1682-length-24195-cov-8.078045_pt1 | contig 24195 bp, 56 predicted proteins | sample MGYA00238184_ERZ773361 | MGnify/ENA primary metagenome ERZ773361 (study PRJEB29100, sample SAMN05720205) | activated sludge metagenome | isolation source: anaerobic digester from wastewater... | reverse complement strand
AACATTTAGGCAGTAGCAAATGATTTTGTCTTTCATAATTTTATCTGATGCCAACATTGATTATATCATTAATGAATCCAAAACCAATTCGTTAAATTCATCGGTGGATTTGCATGAGAGAGATCATCAATAACGATCCTCAAATAGCAAAAAGATTTAAAAACATAAAACATTTTGATATTTATTACGGCAAGAGATTTGTTCTTCTTGACTCAAACGATAAAATAATTCCCCAAGAAAAAGCCTATATCAGCATTTTAAAAGCCTTCTTGCATATTGCTGATAAATTCCCAGAGCATTTCCCTGTTGACAGATACAATCAAGCCGACAGACCTCACTGGATTGGGATTTCTTTTTATGGTGAAGGCAAGACATATTTAATCCCATCATTTAACGGGAATGGGATCACGCATCTAAAGTGTGAATTCACGTCAATTATTGAACATGACGGGAAAATAGTAACCCCCCCTAATTCTTAATTTACCTAAATAAACATTTAAACACTTGAATTAAGTGTTTTAAGTTCTCTATTTTAACTATTTTCATGTTACTTTAGAAATATATTCTAGAGTAATGCTAAAACGTTCCACTAAAGCAATTTACTGAACACCAAAAAATATTGAAAAACATCTTGACTTTTTTCGCCGAATATGTTCTAATATGAAAAACAATAGGAGAAGATATGATTAAGAGCAAACATGAAGTAACAGATATAATTGAGCATAACGGCATTGAGTATGAGTTTGAAGCCATTATCTATGATGTAGATGAGGGCTATAACCGAGAGGATGAAATCATTTCTTTGCAACGAACAGATGGGAAAGAAATGAGTAATGCCGAGCGAGACAGAATAGAAAGCGTTGTGCTAGATTATGCCAATTCACAAATTATTGGATATTATTAACAAAGTTCTTGACATTGAATCCGAAGTATGCTTTAATACGTTTAAACAATAAAGAAAGGACAAAAACAAATGACTATTAAAAACAAGCAGAGCAAGGGAAGAATCGAGATTGATCTGACAAGTCCAAACGGAAACGCTTTCTATTTGCTGGGAGTCGCTAAAAATCTGAGTGAGCAGTTGGGTAAGGATTCAAAATCCATTCTAGATGAAATGATGGATGGTGGTTATGAACATTTGCTTGAAGTCTTTGAGCGTGAATTCGGAAATTTTGTAACTTTTTATAGGTGAAAGAGATATGAAAAATAAAATGGCAAATGTTGAATTAATTGTTCGTCGAGAGTTTGATGATGAAGGACTTGTCTATGCAACCATTAGGGCAAAAGTTCCAAATGATAAGCGGTGTTTGTATTACACCTCAAATTTCAAAAAGGCATTAATTGATGGGATATCGGAATGGGTAAAAAACTCTCCGTTAGGACAGAAAGAATTTAGGGCATCAAATAATAATTATACTCTTGCCGACTTGTCATTGAAAATCTATCCCTCGTTGCAAGTTTATCTTAAAAAGCATGGAATTTATAACCTTGAAGTGTCTTCTCACATACATGACATTGAACTAGAAAATGAATGGAAGATTGATGATTCATTAGTTGATGAAGATACAATCCTAGAGTGCGAGGAGGCATAAGATGAGTGTGTACGAAGTAGAGATTACCCAACGAATTATTCGCAGAGTAGAGGCAAAGGATAAGAATGAAGCTTACAATCTCGCCAATAACACGGATGAAGGCAATACGGATGTCATTGATAGTGAGACAGTTGGGATTTATGAAGTGGCGGACGAAGGTATTCGAAAAATACAATGGGAAAAGTCTTGACATTCATATTTATATTTGATTTAATATGGGCATGATAAAGAAAGGAAAGATGTGAATAAATCTTTTAGAACAGCGGTAACTAATCTTCTTCAAGTTATCGAGGAAGATAGTCGAAAGCACGGTGATGGACAGGGACAGGTTTGTTACGCCTATATGGTTGGCAGGTTGGAAAGCATTATACGTTTTATGCCAGATACAAAAGAAAATTATGAATATATCATGGAATCATTATCCGGATCATAATAAAAAATACTTGACTTACAAATAAGAATATGTTTTAATAGTGGCAAGATAGAGAAAGGGAAAAAAATGAAAGTAATGTTTGATAACTTTGAAAGTGTAAAGATGGCAAGGTTTTATGACCCCACTACCGATGGCTTCTTTGATGAGCCAATTATTGATGAGGAATCCCAAGATTTTGCTGATGATGAGGCAGAGGCACAGTTTTGGGTTGTTCAGGGGCATAAACCTAATGGTGGGGTTGAAACCATTACGGAATTTGGAAATAAGCCCCAAGCCGATGAAATGACAGATTTCTTTAACTCGCTTCTGGAAAAAGCAGGTATTAAGAAGGGATGACCATGACGAAAAAGAAAAAGATGAAGTTTGCAGTCACAGTCCAGAGAACCGAATACAAGGAACATAGATTTATTGTAGAAGCCGAAAATGAATCCGAGGCAAAAGAAATCGCCCTTGATGAATCCAGCCCCGATCATAACTGGTTAGATGACGGGATTGATGGCGTCGAAGAAGTTGTTGACTTTGTTGAGTGGGTTGGGGAGGATGAGGGATGAGTAAATCTGTTCATGGCATTGACAAATTACAGGAAGAATATCTTAACCTTATGATGGATGTAGACGACACAATGGATGATGACATAGCAAATGATGGACTTGAACGAATGGATGAAATCGAAGAAATTGTTGGCAAGAATGTCGTCAAAAAATGGATTAAGATAAAAGCCAATATTGACCGAGATGTGGAAATGGCGATGGAACGAGAGGATGATAATTTTTAACCAACTGCCCAAGAAATCCCAGACATCTTTAGTGTCTGGGTTGAATTGGGCTCATTAGAGAATATTAAAAATATTTTAGATAAAAAAAGGATTTTGTCTAAAAATATTGTATAATATGAATATGGAAACAATTTTGAGAGCATATAAATACAGATTATACCCAAACAAGCAGCAGGAAGTATTGTTGTTAAAACACTTTGGCTGTGCTAGATGGATTTACAACTACGCCTTGGACAAAAAGATCAAAGCCTACAAACAAGACAAGAAAAATCTTTCTAGATACGAAATACAAAAAGACTTGCCGTTGTTGAAAAAGAATCCAGATACGGTTTGGCTAAAGGAAGTAAACAGCCAATCCCTACAAGCAACCTTGGAACATCTGGATAATGCTTACCGCAAGTTCTTCAAGGAAAAAACTGGTTTCCCAAGATTCAAGTCAAAGCATGACAATAGGCAGTCATTCCATATTCCCCAGAATACCGTTGTCGACTGGAAAACATCCAAGGTTAGTATTCCAAAGATTGACGACATTAAGATGGTGGTTGACCGCAAGGCTGTTGGAGAAATTAGGTCTTCAACCATATCTAGAACACCTGCCGGAAAGTACTTCATATCCATACTGGTTGATTCTGGAGTTAAAGAACCCAAGAAACCAAAAGTCAAATTGCAAACATCGGTAGGCGTAGATTTGGGCGTCAAAGATTTTGCAGTATTGTCAAACGGCGAAAAGATTGAAAATCCCAAGCATCTTAAAAAACATCTTCGCAGACTAAAGATGTTGCAGAAGAGAGTCAGCAAGAAAGTCAAAGGCTCAAACAATCGGAAGAAGGCAAATAGCAAAGTGGCGTTACAGCACGAGAAAATCACAAACTCAAGAAAGGACTTCTTGCACAAGTTGTCAACCAAGCTAATCCGTGAAAACCAAACGGTATGCTTGGAAGACCTAAACACAAAAGGTATGATGAAGAATCATTGCTTGGCACAGAGTATTGGAGATGCAGGATGGGGAATGTTCGGCAGTATGCTCCAATACAAGGCTAGGTGGTACGGAAGAAATATCCTTACCATAGGTAGGTTTGATCCAAGTAGTAAAATGTGTAGCAAATGCGGCAGAATCAACGCTGCACTAACGTTGAAGGACAGAAGCTGGACTTGTGTTTGTGGAGCAGTTCACGATAGGGATTGCAATGCAGCAATCAATATTCGTGATTTTGCATTGAAAGAATACATAGGGGTGGAATGCCCCGATTATAAGCCTGCGGAGAGCTTGGCGTTAGCCAGTTCTGTGAAACAGGAAACCCAACCATCTTTAGTGGTTGGGTAGTTCATATTTACCCACTGAATGTATGATGCGTAAGGAGCAAGAGAAATGAATGTAAAGAATCACGAGTGCAACGTTTTGAATGATAGCAGGATTCTTTCCGCAAAAGAATCCAAAATTCTCGCTAATATCCTGAATCTTTTTGAACGCAGAACCGAACAAGAAACTGGAGTGTGCCTGTCCAATGGTGGTTTTGCCGAAGCCGATATGTACCGATATGATGATGATTACTTTGACATTGAACTAAAATGGGGCGTGGATTGGAATGGGGATAGCGAAATCCATACCGAACAGTACAAATTGCCGAGAGATGCCGTTAAACCCAATACCAAGATTGAAGAAGCCATAGAACAGATTCAAGAGGCATAAAATGAATAGGGAAGTAACCAAAGGCGAAACTGTTAAATTTACTAATGATCCTATTTTTAAAGGATTATGCGCAGAGATAACCGAAATTTCAAAATCAGAAGAATATCTCCATGTTACGGTTAATTTTTGTAAATTTAGTGCATATAACAAACTTGTTGACCCTACCGCAATACATTTTATTAACGAAAGAGAACTGCGACTGTGTGTTAAAGATAATAATTTCCCCTTTGTCAAGATGGAAACAGAACCCTCTATTCGTGAGGCATTGAAGATAGTATTTGAAAAAGAGATTTATCCCAAGATCAAGGAAATCAAAAATAACTATAATAATCGGGACTGGTTTTCATTTTCATTTGGTTGGGCAATAAGCAAGGATGTTAGCATTGAAGATGCCAGATTATTTGCAGTTGATGAGTATTATTCATTGAAGGGAATGGTGGAGAATGAACCTGTCTGAAGTAGAAGTCAAGCGTATGGGTTATCGTTTTTTGGAACCCGGCGAACCCATTTTGATTGGTGATATGGTTGAATGGATTAAAAATGCCGATAAGGATGGAAGCCAGTTCACAGATATTTTGGAGGGCAGTGAATTTGTTGGTTCTTTGGTGAGAGAGCATCCGCAAACACGATTCGCCCGAAAATTCTAATCATACCGAAAATCTAAAGTAGAAGCCTCTTGTTTACAGGAGGCTTTTTGTTTTTCAGGGACTATGTAAGGGACTATGTAAGGGACTATGCAAATTTAACTCCGCCCCCATCCGAATTTTCCACGCTCTCCCAATACTACTCTAGAACCTTAATCTAGAGTAGCAAAAACAAATCTAAAATAATTTCATCAAGTTGGCTTTAAATTTCATCAAGTTTAATTGATTTTTGTTGACATTCCCCCAAAAATATCATATCATGTTACTAGAAAGATGGGAAAAGAAACATTTATAAGTGATTGATATGAAAAGAATTACAACGATACCAATGGATGCCGAATGGAAAGAAAGATTATCTTCCTCGGTCATAAATTTCATTGTCGGATTAAGTAACAAATCAAAGCCCAAATATATGAGCCTGCGGGATAAGTTGTTAAGTATTGGGGGCGAAGAAGTTTGTTTGTGCTATGAATCAGATTTGGATGAAATTTTTGAAAGAGGGCAGTTCTTTAAGGGCAAGTCCAAAATGATAAAGGGCAGACCATGCAGATGCCATACTAACGTCGGATACCTTTTTGACGAACATCCCAATGTCTTTAGAGTAGCAACAGGATGGGCATTATCAGAAGACGGTGTATGGAGACAGCATAGTTGGGCGATAAATATAACTAATAACACTCTCATTGAAACCACAGTAAAACGCAAGGCTTATTATGGTTTCATACTTAACGAAAAAGAATGTTGCGAATGGGTTGAAAATAATTGTTGACATTGAAACAAAAATATGATTTAATACGTTAAACAATGAAGAAAGGAAATAGATATGAATATGAAAAGAATTACAACGATACCAATGGATGCCGAATGGAAAGAAAGATTATCTTCCTCGGTCATAAATTTCATTGTCGGATTAAGTAACAAATCAAAGCCCAAATATATGAGCCTGCGGGATAAGTTGTTAAGTATTGGGGGCGAAGAAGTTTGTTTGTGCTATGAATCAGATTTGGATGAAATTTTTGAAAGAGGGCAGTTCTTTAAGGGCAAGTCCAAAATGATAAAGGGCAGACCATGCAGATGCCATACTAACGTCGGATACCTTTTTGACGAACATCCCAATGTCTTTAGAGTAGCAACAGGATGGGCATTATCAGAAGACGGTGTATGGAGACAGCATAGTTGGGCGATAAATATAACTAATAACACTCTCATTGAAACCACAGTAAAACGCAAGGCTTATTATGGTTTCATACTTAACGAAAAAGAATGTTGCGAATGGGTTGAAAATAATTGTTGACATTGAAACAAAAATATGATTTAATACGTTAAACAATGAAGAAAGGAAATAGATATGAATAAGCAGTTCTCAAAAATATCCGAAAACAATGTCAGGCTGATTTTTAAGGTTGATCCGGATTATGCCGAGGAATACATTAAAAATCGGGGTTACACCAAGAAACAGGTAGAGGATACTATTGTTCGCATAACTCCGTCTGAATTTGCTGAGGTTGGTATTCCCTATGATATGGAAGATCACGAAATGATGTACTCTCATACGGAAATCAGGAACAGAACTACGGTTATTCATGTTATGGGTGGAGTTGCGTATCTTCCCGCTCGTCCTTGCCCGAAGTATGCCAATGTGAAAATTATTGACCACGATAACGAAATGCGGGAATAGAAAATGATTACAGATATTAGAGTTTATTCAAGACAATATATGGAAATGGTTGCCAGAGGACAATATACGATTCCTTTTGACAGATGGCACCTTATTTCTATTGTGACTAGCAATCATGAGACATTTTGGAGTCGTGAAGCATTTCGTGGCACAGACAATATCCGTACTTTGGGTGATATGGGCTGTGTTGATGGAATTTCTTTGGTTTTTTGGGATTTAACCGACGATCAGCATCAAGAAGTTGTCGCCGTCCGTTCAGATGCTATTTTGTTTTCGGAAGATCAAGCCCGACAGATTATAGACTTTGTTTCTAGAGTACATTCGGAGCAAGAGAATACTGGGCTTGTTGTCCATTGTGATGCCGGTATTTCTAGGTCTGGAGCCGTTGGTGTTTGGGCTTGCGATTATCTAGGGCTTAATTATCAGAATTTTGTGGCTCATAATTGCGTTTATCCTAACCAATTCGTATTGAGGATGTTACGTAGGATGTCTGGCATGACACCGATAGGAACTCCGTTTTGGGATGATGACCCTAGAATTATTAGATAATAGATGTTGACATTTAACCCAAAATATGATTTAATACGTTAAACAATGAAGAAAGGGAACGCAGATAAAAATTTGGTCAAAACGTAATATTCAGAAAATCATTAAAAACGAATGCCAGAAAGTTAAATTTAAAGTAAAAGAATATGCGATGTTGACTCCGGGTACCATTGTGGAAATCTATCTTATTGCTGATGGTGATGGGCAGGCACTTCTTTATGCCCCCCAAGACAAAACCGGATGTGGGTGCTTCATTGTCGCCGAAAAACACCCCGAAGAAGATTATTATGTAGATTCTTCAGAAAATTGGGTAAATTGGGATTGACATTATTCCTAAAATATGATTTAATATGTGTAAAGAATGAAAGGAAGCAAACATGAATAGAACCAATAGAATGAGAATGGAACAACTTACCAAAGAAATTTCAGAACTTCAAAATGAATTATCTGAACTCGAAAACAAAGAGTGTGGGCTTATTCTTACTGAGTCGGAAGAAAATAATATTTCAAAACTCGAAGAGAAGATATTTGATGCAGAAGTTGTGCATATCAAGATTAATAAACCCACTATAGTAGATGTTGTTCTTCTCGATGACAAAGGGCGATATTCAATTGAAGGGTATAACAATGATGACATTGATTCTATGCCCAAATCTCTTCTCGCTCCTCATATCAAGAATATGAAATCCAAAAAGAAGGCTCTTAAAGATTATTTGACTACCCTTGCAAAAAAATACAAGGTTAGTTATAAAGTAACGAAAGATTATTACAATTCCCATTTTGAAGGACTTGATTTGTAATGAAAAATCGAGTTGTACATTTGAGCGGGCGTGGAATTAGCTGTCCGTATCGTTATTGGATGATAGGGAAGAAACCAATATCCACCACAATCCCAGAGAAAGTAACTTGCAAACACTGTCGTAAGGTATTGGAAACTCGTAAGCAAATGGAAGAATAAGAAATCTATGATAAAGTATGTACAAGTTGGAGAACGCCTGTATTAAAATATGTTTTAAGGCTTGAAGAAAATAGAAGGTGAATATGCCTAAAAAATTTATAACTAAAAAGCTTTCAGAAAAACAATCCGAAACGGCGATTAAGGATTGGGCGCAAAAGAACTATCCTCAAGCAGATGCACGTACTATCCAAGTAAGGTTTGCTCATGGTTTATTTGGATTTCATATAGAAGTGAGCTATACCGAGAAATCAAAAAAGAGAGGCATGAAAATATGAAAGAAATAAAAATGACATTTTCCCCGCACCTGTTTATAAATGGATGCGCAAATTTGAAATAGAAGTGATAGAAAAGGGGTTATGTGGAATATAGAATCTCTGAAATAAAAGTAGAGGAATAACATGAATTTTGAAAGTGTTAAGAATAGTATAATCACAAACAGACCGCTTGTTTTCCTGTGGCTTAAACTTACCGAACTAGCCCATTGTTTGTGGTGGGTTCTAAAAATCTCATTTTTCGCTAGTTTCTTGGGTATCGCACTATTATCTCTTGTTTTGGGCGAACAAATACTCAGTAAATATGATACGGCGTTGTTTGTATTTCTTGTGATCAGAACTTATATTGAATATATCGTGCTTATAATTACGGGAATTTCAATTATGTTTATTTTCTGTTTCTTAATTTATTCGATATGGAAAATCTGTTATGATTTTATCAGAGATAACTGGATAGAAGCGGGAGATATTGTTTGCCAAAATAAACGAAAAATATCAAATAAGTCTTGACTTTATCCACTGAATATGTAATGATGTGTCTGTGATAATTAAAGAAAGGCAATTGTGAAAACTAAATATCTCAAAACTTTGGAAAGAATAGATAAAGAAAACAAACTCTATTGTATCAAAAGTGGTAACGGATATTCGTGCTATGGATTCGAACAACTTTATTCCATGACCAATAAACTCGCTAATGAATTAAAGCGTAATGATCTCGTTCCCCTTTCCAAAGGAACCAAAGTAACATTCTCAAAATATAATAAATTGCTCGAAATCGCTCGCAACAAGTTTGAAAAAGAACATTATCGTTGCTCAAGCGGGCTTCATCCACAACTCATTGGACTTGAAGGCAAAAGGGTAGAAGTGACAAACAACGGCGAGAAGCAACGGTTTTGGGTAGGTAGAAGCACGGGATGGATTCCTTGTCACCTCATGATATTAAAGTCAAATAGCAGGGGCGGGCTGTCGGTAGGGCAAACTCCATTCGAAAGGGTAAAGGTTCTCCATGCGTAAAACACTCGCAGAACTTGCTTGTGATAAACTTCAAGAGTACAATTTCCACAGGGTAACGTGTAGTGATTGTATCAAAATGCATTATTGCCAAAATGCCCAAATTTTGTTTAAAGAATACCAAGATGTGCGTGCAATAGCCAAAATAGTAAATTTTCTTGAAGAAAAACAGGCTTGACATTTGAGGGGAATATTGTATGTTTAATTTTGAAAAGCCCGCTGACATAACAAAAGGTTCTACGCCACCAAAGTTATATCCGTCAGCGGGCTTTTCATTTTTAGAAAAATAAATAGGAGTAAAAGAATGAGTGCTAAAGTAGAAATTCCGATTGAAGTTGATGATGCGATTGTTGATCTTGATGACCGTCTGCGAACAGCATTGGAGTGTTTATTCGATAATGAGTTTGATAAGTTCGATAAGAAACGCAGTCCTATGTTCGCCGATATGTCACTTCAACAAATGGCTGATCTGAATAAATTCTGTGCCCTCTATATGTCTCGTAAGTATAAGCAGGCAAAGAAGATAATTGATGATAATTGTCTTGATATATTTTTTGATGACACTATTAATAATTGGCTTGAAACTATTTGAATTATTTAGCATTATTTAGTTGACTTTGGTTTGAGAATATGTTTTAATATGGTTAAACAATTAGGAAAGGAAGTAAATATGAATGATACATTGATTAAGTATGTTGAGAACGAAAACGGAGAGCGGTGCGGAGTGGTTGCTGGAGTTCTGGATGGAAACACCGTTAAAATCGGATGGAGCCATTGTGTTGTTAAGAAAGACCACTTTGATAAGAAGCGTGGGCTGAAGATTGCAAAGGGGCGGGCGCTGGCTGGTTCAACAGTAAAGATTCCACCCGTTGTTATGGATGCTATTTCCGATGGTTTTTTCTGGAAGCGATGCATTAAATATTTCCGTCAAGCAAAGTTTATTCAGTATTGTTTTACGGTGCCGGAGGCAATTACACAGGACCATCGTGACCGTGCAAATGAACCCAAAGAAAAGGTCGAGGAGGAAGGATGAGCAAATCTAAAGTAGATAGTTGTAACTAACGTAATAATAACAAGTAATAACAAAAAGGAAATGAAAATGAATGATACTATTGTGAAGGCAAGACGGGCGATGATTAAGGCGTGTGTTCGTGATGGAATCGAAAACCCAAAGGATATTGCTAAAGTAATTCGGGGTATTGGTAAGACCTGTTCCCCAATGCAAATCGCTGGCGTTAAGGCATGGGTGAAGCATCCCAATTCGTTTAAGCGTAAGTAAGTTTAGTTGTTGACATTCCCTTGCGAATATGTTTTAATACTCTAAACAATAAAGAAAGGAATGTAATATGATACTAGAAAACGGGAAAGTCTATAAGGTAAATCATACTCGCAAGGGAAATTTTGACCTGTATGTTGAATCACAAGACGACACTTGGATTAATGGGATCATCGTTGAAGGCAAAGCACAAGCGATGTTGAAAGATAATGAGAAATTTGTTGGAGATGAGATCACAGTTCGTAAGTCCTTGTTAAGTTCTGCCTCTCGTGTCCCCTTGCATTACAAAAATTAAGAAAATAAGTATTGACATTTATTTCCAAATATGTTTTAATACTCTAAACAATAAAGAAAGGGATAGATATGACAAGGAAAGAGTTAATCATATTGGTTCTAATCTGCTGGAGCGTCATACTATATTTCCATTATAGAGTAGAAACACTCAACCGAAGAATTACTGTATTGGAAGCTTATAACGAAGAAGTTTGGGCAACATTCAATAAAATAAAGGAATAAATATGACAACGCATTTGATAGACCCAGAAGATTTTGTTGACGAGCAGGTTGTGGTTACTCCCAATAAGGACGATGAATTTCTCAATGAATTTGTCGGTACAGTTATCGGAGTCAGGCATGGATTCTTGCAGGTTCGTGACCAAGACAACGATGTTTGGGAAGTCGAAGTTTCACAGGTTTCAACACTGGAGAATTAAAAAAATGAAAATCGTATTAACAGCCGAAGAAATGTTATGCAGCGGAAAATGGGATAAGTTTTGTACTATGAGAAACTTAAACCCGTATTGCATTAACGAGGGACTTATGACTTCGGATGAGGAGTTTGACCTTAATGAGCAAGAATGTGGCGAATTAGGAATCGAAATCCCCAAAATAAACATAAATATTCATATATGTAAAAAGTGTGGTTCAAGGCTGGATAATGGATTTTGCACAGACGAAACCTGCCCATATCATGATTGGTCACAGGTTGTTGAAATTGAAGATTTGTGCGAGCTTTCAGTAAAGTGTATTGAAAAAAAGTATGGCACAACTAGACTTGATACCCACTGAATAAGGCGTGTACATGGAAATAGGATGTAACAAGATAGATTCCAAAGAAATCAAGAACATCAAAAGTCTAGTGCATGGTAATAATCTTGTCCCAGATGTTGATTTAATACAGACACGAAATGACACTTGCCCCCTTTATATGTCAGCGGAAAACAATTATGGAATAGTTGACCTGTTTATAGAAAAAAATTGGGATAAGGCTCAAAAAAGGGCAGAAAAATATCTATCCAATCTTTTGAAATCACTTAAAATAACCCTAAATAAAAAAGAACTTGACTAATCCATCCCAATATGATTTAATATGGGAAACAATAGAGAATAAAGTGCATATTACATCAGCAAAAGAGGTAGTGTAATTATGAGATACAAACTAACAATATCTACAGACCTAAAGTATTTTTCTGACACCGGCATAGAAGTAAATACGAAAGCAGAAGTCGACGAGTGGGTCAAAGATAATATTGAGGTAAGGGGCTTGGATTATCGAGTTGGCTATTATATCAAGTTCAAGGACAGTTCGGTGTTATATCAATGGGTTTCAAAAGATAATAAGCCGATAAAATCCGGAGGCTTCATTACCTGTTAATTATTTAGGAGATACTCATGGGCTATATGAATATGGATAATTTGTATAAGAATCAGGACATTTTACTGTTCAAGGAGTGTTACGCTCTAGAGAAGATTCATGGGACATCCGCTCATATTCGTTGGGCAGATAATATGGTTCATTTCTTTTCTGGCGGGGAAAAGCGTGAAAATTTTATCGCTCTTTTTGATGCCGACAAGTTAGCAGAAGGTTTTAAGGCAATCGGGCGAGATACGGTCATCATAAATGGAGAGGCTTACGGTGGTAAACAGCAAGGAATGTCTGATACATACGGAAAACAATTGAAGTTCATTGTCTTTGAGGTTAATATCGGAGGCAACTGGCTTAGCGTTCCCGAAGCCGAACAAATTGCTATCGGTTTAGGACTTGAATTTGTTCACTACAAGAAAATCACAACAGATTTGCAATCCATTGATGCAGAACGAGATGCTGATTCAGTTCAGGCTGTCCGTAATGGTATGGGAGAGGGCAAGAAACGGGAAGGCGTGGTTTTACGTCCCCTAATCGAACTTCGCAAGAACAATGGTGCCCGTATTATCTGCAAACATAAACGGGAAGATTTTAGGGAGACAAAGAAACAGCGCGAAGTTACTGACCCCGCTAAACTTGAAGTTCTAAAAGAAGCACAAGCAATTGCAGAGGAATGGGTTACAGAAATGCGACTGACTCATGTTCTGGATGCGTTTCCCGATGCTACAATTGAAAATACGCCAGATGTTATTAGAGCCATGATCGCTGATGTTCTCAAGGAATCGGTTGGAGAGATTGTAGATTCCAAAGAGGCTCGAAAAGCAATTGGTTCACGTACAGCCCAAATGTTCAAAAAGAGATTTCAAGATTCATTAAAAAATGCTTGACTTACCCACTGAATGTATGCTATGATGCGTGTATTGAAAATAGAAAAAGATATGTTAAAAAATACTCCTGTAGCTCAGATGGTAGAGCAATACACTTTTAATGTATGGGTCGTGAGTTCGAGTCTCACCGGGAGTACCACATTTTGAAATTTGAATATTAGCTAGATTTCGCTTATGAACCTAAGAGAGCGTATGCGATGATACCAACTACCCAATCGGAATGGGGGAGTAGCTCAGTTGGTTAGCAGCGCCGTTCTTATAAAGCGGAAGTCAAGAGTTCAAATCTCTTCTCCCCCACCATTTTATAACTTGTGATCCCTTTCCCAATGACAATTTTTACATAACAAAATGAGATTGTCGGAATGATTTACAATACTTAATTTTGTGTTGGATGAAAATGAAGGGATACTTTTGACATGACAAATATCTACGTGTTTATCATATTGACATTTTTGGCATATCCGTGGTCTATCTTTATAAATAAGTCCCAAAAATGTATTGACAAATGTGAATAAATATGCGACTATATGCTTAAATAATAAATGATTTATCAGGAGTGCCAATGGGAAACCCGAACCGGAGAAAATAAAATGAGAGTAAAATGGAAAGAAGATACTGAGGTAGAAATTCTTGACGGATTTGATGAAAATGATAATGCTCTTGAAACAGTTCCTAAGATATTCAAGAAAGGAACAATTTCAGAGTTCGAAATTTTTGATCGCCCTTCTCGCATGAAAAACAATGAACTTGTAGAGTGCGATGACCTTGTTAATGTTCATTTCAAAGACGGAAAGTTTGGAATGGTTATCAGCGAAGAATGGTATGATGTTATTGGCTGATTACCCACTGAATGACGCATATATATTTGCTGAAATAAGTGTTGACATTATCCACTAAATATGTTTTAATATGGTTAAACAATTAGGAAAGGATATTGAATATGACCAAGAAAATCAATAGCATTAGTGATGTTCAAATCACCGATAAAGTTGTCATTAAAGAAAAATTCTGCGATGACGATAGAATTGTGGATATTGGGGTCGTGGTAAAAAAGACTAAATCCCAAATTACTGTAAAATGTGGCGACGAAAATATTCGCTATCGCTTTGACAAATATGGTTCGATGTCACCTATTCGCAAAAGTGGAGGCTTTGGTTATCCTCGACATGACAGATTTTCATTTTCTCGTATTGAACTTCTCGAAGAAAACGATGAAGTGAAGGCGATTGAGGATGTCATCAAAAAAATTAAGAATGACGTAAAACAGGCGAAGGAGTTAGAAAATAAAAGGCAAGAAGAAGCCCGTATTGCCAAAGAAGCCAAGCATATTAAAGAGGTCAATGAGTTTTGGGATAGCGAGGGCTGGGAAATTTATGCCCATCGAAAAGAGATGACTATGGGCGGGGTTAATGTCATAGTTCTTGAGCGGGTTTTCGGAAATGGCAGAGGCAAAGTGGCAATAGTCCATGTCTCAATGAAGAATGATTCTCTTTATCCTGATAAGTCATATATTGAAGTTCAGCGTGGAGGCATGGAGATTAGAAATGGCTCAGGCAACGAAACATATATATCTTTTTGGAGCGGAAGCAGTTACAGATTATATGGGCAAGATTGGCATAAAGAACTTGTTTACAACGAATTAGCAAATCTGTACTAATCAATTTAACTTTTGAAAGAGACGGGATTAAATATTCCGTCTCTTTTTTTTGTCTTTAATTATTTTCTAGAGTAGGATTAATCACAAGTATTTTTATGCTGGTGTTAACCGGTTGTTTACCGGCTTGCTGCAAAAAAGCTGCACGCAAGCCGGCCGGAAAGCTCGAATTATCCTGAACTAATGCTACTCTAGATGTGTATTCTAGAGTGCTTTATCGTCAAAAAGTTTATAAAATTCTCATAAGATCCCTAAACTTCCAATAATTCGCAAATGTTGATTAATTTTGAAATGCATTGATACGATGAATGTTGATGAATGGGCTAAAAAAAATGTAAATTATGCTACTTTAGATTCATGTTCTAGAGTAGGATGAGCCGGATTTTATCCTGGGGACCAGATCGCCAGCCAGGTGGGAGCCTTCATTTAGCCGTGCTTTGCCACTCTAGAAAAATATCTTCAAAAAGAAAAAAATAAGTATTGACTTTTAATTGTGAATCTGGTTTAATGGTGGCATGAAAGATAAAGAAAGGGCAAATCAAATGGAAGCAAAACTGTTAAGCGATTGCACAAGTCCGATAATCATTGACGATAATCCCAAAGACCAATATCAGATTGTCTTTGAGCCTTCGGAATATCAAATTATAAAAATGGGTTTTAAGTCTAATCACGCTGGTGCAAAGTTTACTCACCCCAATATCTTTGCCACAAAGAAAACCATTCATGAGTTTAAGCATTATCGGAGCGGTGGTAGCAAATTCTGGACAGCGAGTGCGGGGATAGACCATTACCTTATCATTCCTCGCAACAAGATTACTATTCTTCCTGAAAAGGGGTATAGTTATATCCCCGCAGAGATTAACGGTGTAAAGGTTTCGTTTAATGTTACGGGCGGGACTAATAACGGATGGACGGATTATTTAGGCGTGCGTTCAACCATTTCTGTTAATCATAAGTTGTCCGACCTTAAAAAACTCGCAGAAGTCGCTATTCGTGATTCGCAAATAGAGGATACTGTTGCTATTGAAGAACTTACAGAAGATGAGGAAAATTGGTGGGCTTTTTATGACGCTAAAGCAAATCCTAAAATCAAGGAAAATATAGCCAAGATGATTGAAGATGGGAAGAAGCCCCGTATCGTTATGCAAGGAGGATATATTTGCAATAGCGGATATGGTATTGAAGTTTTAAGGCGTAGGGGGAAAAGAGGGGCAGATGGATGGCGTAAATATGATGGGGCAGTGAACAAAATCATCGGCATATTTGATGGAAACCGATACAGCGTCAAGGTAAATCAGATTGACTGGCGAAAAACGGAAATAGCAAATCAAAATCCTGTTGAAGTTAATTAAAAATAAGCGTTGACATTATATCCTAAATATGATTTAATATGCTTAAACAATAAAGAAAGGAATGTTTTATGAGCGAAACAAACAACACAGATAGTCTTTACAAACAAGTGATGGATATAATTTTTTCCGGAGCCCTGAATACAGATGAAAGCAGGGTTAGTTTCATGAGGAAGATTGCGTTATCCAATCCGCAACTTTTCATTGATACTTGCGCAGACATCGGAATTTTCCCAACCCATCAAACTACGTCATGGTATTCTGAAGCAAAGGCAGAATACAGAAATCAGAAGCGAGTAAAAGCAATCAAGATAGTGATGGAAAACACAGGATTGGCTTTGGTTGACGCAAAAAAATATGTTGACCAAAATTTCGCTTGACATTACCCAATAAATATGTTTTAATGCGGGGGAAATAAAGAAAGGGAAAGCAATATGAAGATTATAGTATTGGTTGAGGGTGGATTGGTTCAAGGTGTGTATTCAGAAAATCCGTCAAAGACCGAGGTTCAGGTTTATGATATTGATAATATTAAAGCCGGCGACCCAGAACCAACGGATTTTACATATCCTGTAGATGAACTGAAAGATTTTGAAAAATATCGCGTTTAACTTGATTTTTTAAATAGGAGAAACCGATGAACTTTGAAAAATGGTACGACACTTATCAGCCAAAGTACAATAAAACCCCGTCAGTCAGCGCACCTTTCGGGGGAACAATGTATGAAACTTTCGGCGATGAACTCAAAACAGTTATTGACGAAAAGCAGAAGAAGCCACAAAATATATGGACTTTGATGGAACAAGATGGAGTCATGTATATTTCAAATGGATTTCATCTTGCTAACCGTTTGGGATATTTCATTACAGAGAAGCCTTTTGATGGTGATTGCTTGGAAGTGAGGATTTACTAAAGTATATTTGGCAAATAATCTAATGGGAGAAATCATGAAATATTATGTTCAAGTTGAAAAAACGATGAAATGTTTTGGAATCATTGAGGTGGAAGCCCGTTCATGCACGGATGCAGTTAAGAAGGTTCAAAAAGGAATTGACCAAGACGTAACCCGAACCGTTGACGCATTATGGGACGAACCCGAATATGATGATTTTTCATTTGGTACAACCGGAAATGTTCGTTGAATTAAATTATATTGTTGACATTGTTTCCAAAATATGATTAAATATGTTTAAACAATGAAGAAAGGAATAACAAATGAGTGCATTTATAGTTGATAGAAAACATATTATCTATCTGACCCAGTATGCTTCAAGGAATGAAATCCTGCCGTATCTTCAAATGACACCTGTTGAAATAGCCAATGAACTAGCCAAAGAAAATATCAATAGCATCCATTTTTTATATCCTGATACTATTGAGGATGTTGCAAATGTTCCGGGCGACCCCAAAACACTCGAACCATTTACGCAAGATGACTTAGACGGGCGAACATGGTATAAATTTTATCCCGTGCAGGTCATTAAATCCTGCCGTTGCTACGAATATCAAAGTTGCGAACATGATGGATGGGCAACAAGCAAGGCGAAAGAGATTATTGAACGGATTGTGAATCGGGCAATCAATGAACTCGAAGGGATGGAAGATGCAATTTGGGGCGCTCCTCCTCCTGATTATGTAAAGGTAAAGAGGAACAGAAAAGTGTTGACAACCGCCGAATAATAAGGAAAACAAATGCAACTTCAAACCGTAAATGTAATTGGAATCAACTCTGATATGGGTATCGAGTCCCTAAAATCTTGGGAAGATAATGAGGAAGGCAATCGGGAAGCAGAAGCCTATTTCCGCAAGACCTTGAAAGAGATTGAGATGGTCGAGGATGAAGGGGAAATAGAATGTGCCCTTGAAGATGGAGTGTGGGAATCGCCTGATATGGAGTTTAATCTTATTATCAGCCATTCAACTTGTCCAACCGTTTAGATAATCATTATATTCTTTGAAGCCCGCTAGATTTTATATTTAGCGGGCTTCCCCTTTTTCTAGAGTGAATTAAACTTTTTTGCGAGCCAACAAGAAACGACGCCTTTCCATTTCCCCATTGGCGTATCATCGAAATACCACTCTAGATTAAATTTCTAGAGTAGCATCCCCATAATTCGCCATATATTACGAGTTAGTACCCATTTCTCTATTTAATTCGCCAACAAAGACGAATTATATACAATGAAAAATAATTATTTTGGGCTTGACTTCCTTTAAATACTATTATATGATTGGGGCATAATAAAGAAAGGAATATATGAGTATCACACAAGCCATAGAAAAAGCGAAGAAAGAAGAAACCAAAATTCGTTATCGTTTGCTTGAAATAGCCGACGAAATACCAGAAAATCCCAATGCCAAAAAGATTGATGGTTGCCCTCATTGTGCTATCGTTAATTCAAAATCTCTTGGTAATATCTGGTCTGCTGAATATCATATTTTCGAGTCACAAAAGAAAGTGATTAAGGATTTTATCAAGAAGGCTGAAAATTTGGAGTCTATACTTAATTTTCTAACCACCATAGCAGAAAAGGGGAAAATCATAATGAAGGGAACCGTATCCCACACTTTTCATTTTCACCCGATTGTACAGAATTATGTTAAAGAAAAAATGATATGAAAAGTGTTGACATTGAACCCTAAATATGTTCTAATATGGGCATGATAAAGAAAGGAAATCAAATGAATGTTCGTAAATGTCAATGTGGAGCGGTAACAGTTGAAATAGATGGAGAATACTATTCCATGCCTCTTAAATTGTTCCGCCAAAAGTTCCCGAATGTAAGAGTCCCAAGCAAAAAGTTATATAACTGCGATTATTGCGTAAATCATTGGGGAGTAGACCTTTGCGGGTGTGGGAGCGGAGAAAAATTCGGTAAATGTAAGAATGGTTATCCCGAATGTTCACGCCCCGCACAAGATATTAAAAACCATGTGCAAAAATGCTATTGCGAAAGTGGATGGTAATGAATATGAAAACATTGACGATTAAGTTTGTTGTGAAAGACGAAGATGAAGCCGATGCTCTTTTGAATGAAATCACGGAAGATATTGCAAATGGATATGGTACACCGTGGATTTCAACAGATTTGCGAGGCTCAACAGATAAGGAAATCAATGTATAATAATGCCGTGGGAAGGCTATCAAAACGCAGAAGTAAAAAATGAAAACCGACAATAAAAAATCAAAATCTAAAGTAAAAAATATGTCGGAAGAATTCTCCAAAGCCCGAACAGTTGGACGAATTTCAAGCATGAGAAGTGAGTTGCTTTTCCTTTTGAATCTGAAGGGGAAATTGGCTATTCAACAAAACGAAATTAATAAGAGACTTTGGGATTTATCGAAAGAAATTGATGCTAGTGAAATTTATGTAAATAAGGATTGACTTTGTCCCCAAAATATCCCATACTATTATTACAACAATTAAGAAAGGAATTTCAGATGAAAGAAGTAAAAATGACCGAGAATGTCCTCAAAGCCATTGACAAGTTCTTACGCATTGAAATGATTGTTCTTCCGAGGATTTTATACGGAAATAAACCCCCTACAAAGTATCAAAGTTATACTCTGTATGATTTTTATGGTGCGATTAAAATATGCCACCTTTTACAAGATGAAGAATATAAAAAGGCAAATGACATAATTGAAGCAATAGATTCCTCAATATTGCCGTGGACTATCAGAAAGTGGATGGATGAGTGGCTTGAGGCATATATTTTTGACGAAAATCTAGCCCCAAAGGGATATTATGCGGTAATCAGAAAGAAAGTGAAACAAGGAGAGAATTCATGTAGGGGATGTGCCTTTGATGGAAGTTCTATTTGCGGATTGGATTACCCCTGTTGCCAAGATGAAAGACCTGATAAACAGTTTGTAATTTTCAAAAAGAAGTCTTGACATTACCCACTGAATATGCGAGTATATGCGTCATGAAAACATACGAAAAGATAATAAAGCTCGAATTAAGGACGCAGAAAAATTGGCTAAAATCGTCCCCAAGAAAATGTTTGATAGATTTGTTAGCCTGCCCGTTTTGCGGACAGCAACCTGAATACTCACCACGCGCGGAAAGTGTAGCGCATCCGGGGAATCACTGGCCCGAGCATGTCCAGTGTCGTAGCTGTCGAATCATCTTTCGCACCGGGGAAAACGGATGCGCGTCAGCCGTCGAAAAATGGAACACGCGAGGGCAGGCTAACGCCGAAGCTGAGACTTCCGAAAGGAGCGAAGTATGAGCGGATTGAGGATAGTTCTCCAGCGCCTTGTTCGGCGCTGGCGTGACCCCTTCCTGATTGATCGGGACTGGGGCGATTTCAAGGCGATGAATGACGAACAACTGCGGGCAGAGTATGACCGGCTCTTGACAGAGCAACCGCGGTCTGACCGATTCAGACGCCTATGCCAGTGCATCTCGTCCCGATGGGTGTATGCGCCGAACGCTGCGCTTCACCTTCCGACTGAAGCGCAGCGAAAGGAGGTAAGGTGAAAGCGATTGTTCGGCAATCTGCATTCGGCGACTGGTATGACATCGGAACCAAAGCTGATGTTGTGATACTTGCCACAAACGACGGAACCGGGCTAAAGCCTCGAACGCTGTGCCTTCCGCACCAGGTCTACGTCCACAAGGTGCGAGAACTGGAAGAGAAGCATCACGCGACAGTCACCGCCATCCCGGCAATGGCTGGCGATTACGTTAATCTGCCGAACGATTTGATAGGGAAGAATATGACAGATGGAAACAACTAATCCTACTCTCTGCAAACGGAGCAAATATTCATACAATTAACGGAATCTTGGGCAGGATTTTGGGTCATGGCGGGAACATGGAATATTGGCGAAAAAAAGATATTAAGAAATTCCATGAACAACTAATAGAATATACGCATTCCATTGATGACTTAAATAATATAATTTGCAAAAATAAGCATTGACATTCATCCCCGAATATGTTTTAATGTGTATTGAAAGATAAAGAGAGGAAATAAAAATGAATGTTTTATTTAGTCTTGAGCGATGCGGGGAAGATAACAAAGTTTTGAGATGCCCCAAATGTGGAACTCCGTGTAGTGTGCATTGGAGAACTGTTAGCGGTGATCCATGTGTAGGGGAATATTCAGACATTTGCCCTGTTTGCGGAGAAGTAATTAGTTTTGGATGCTATATCGAGTATTTTCAATATCCATCAAAATAGGTCTTGACTTCCGTTTCTAAATATGTTTTAATATGCGTAAAGATGAAGAAAGGAAACAAAAATGAAGAATAAAGCAAGTAAATCGAAACCGTCAGAGCCAAGAACAAAATATTATTTCATGTTTATCTATGGATGTATTGAACCCGAAATGAGCCGAGCCTTCCCCACCTATGAGCGTTGTTTGGCGGAAGCATTACGAAAATATAAGGTTGAAGGGGATGAGCATACTTATATCTGCCTCAAGGTCAATCCAAAAGGCAGAGTCACCGCAACCGCATTTGAGGAGATTTAATCAAAATGAAACTTAAATTAACAGTAGATATTGACTACAAACGCAACAATGTATCGGTTGCAACGCTGAAAGGTATGCTCGCCCGTGCTGTTTCAATTATGGTTGGCGAAGGCATGATTACACAGGATACCGATGCCGAAGTCAAATCTTGGAAACTCAATATCAAAGAAATCAAAGCCAAGAGGTAAGGAACAAACAATGAAAAAGATTAAATGTGCAGTTGCTTGTACAAACTCAAATGGCGAACCTGATTTTTATTTTGTAACCGTCAAATGCACCGATGAACAGTATGAAAACGGCGACCATTATGATAGAGCCAAAGAAGAGGCGGAAGAGGCCGGTTATGACCCATTTCTGGTTTATGATGAAAATGACCCATACTCCGCAAAAATAATGTCAATGACTATATGGAAAGATAATAATGTCGTCTCTTGTTAATTAGTGATTTTGAAAAATATCGAAAATAAAGGGTAAGAAATGGAAAAATTTACCGCAAATGATGTAAGAAAAGTCCTTGACGCTTATGCTAAAGTATGCGATATGATACGAGACAAGATGGGATTTGATGTGGATGAATTTAGCGAGGATGAGTTTTTGAATATGATCGCAACAGAACTCAACGAACCATCTCCGCCTCTTGATTAATAAATAAATTTCCCCCAACGGAAGCCCCTAGTTTTACCTTTCTTTTAACTGGGGGTTTCCTCTTTTTTGCGCAAACAATATTGTGTTACCAGCCCCACTCTCCTGACGCACGCATACTCGCCACAATGCCACTCTAGATGCACATTCTAGAGTAGCATCATATTTTTCTAATTATTTAGAGTTTTTGCTTGCTTTTTGTTTGAGAATATGTTTTAATGTATATGTGAAGATGAACAGTCCAATTTGATGAACATTGGCAATATCATCTTTCCCGCTACCCACTGAATGCGCACTATGATGCACAATATTAGGCAAAATCATTCACTATGCGTATTATAATGCTCAATATTTATGAAAATAAATGTTGACTTTCATTCCCAAATATGTTTTAATATAGGAAACAATAAAAAAAGGAAATGCAAATATATTGAGTTGTAAAAAGAACTTGACATTCAATCAGAAATATGTTTTAATAATGGCATGAAAGATAAGGAAAGGGTTGTTAGATACAGTAAATAACCGAAAGACAAGGCAGCGGTAGGGAGTCTCGTATCGCTGATTAACAAACAAAACTAACAACCCTAACTGAAGAAAGGAAACGCAAATGAGTAAGATTTATATTAAAATTGATGATGATGGATTTGTGGAAAAGATTAGCAAAAATAAGTTTGACAAACTCATAAATAACCAACTCCTCAATGAAGGTGGTATTGAATCAGACGATGGAACTGTTTATATGTGCGAAGGATTTGAACTTGTAGAAGTAAATATATAAGAAAGGAACAAATATGGGATACTTAACCACAATCACGATTCATAATGATGCCCTACATAGTTTTGCCAAGAACCCCGAAAAGTTTGGACAGGCAATCCTCGATGGAATTGAAAAGGCAGATATGGAAAACCAAGAAGTAACTGTCCCATTTGAAGGATATTGCAATTATATTACTGTTCAAAAGCCCCGCCACGCTGATGACCATGCCGTATATCTGCATTATGGGAATTGCGTTACCGAACTCTATGAATTGTCAAAGAAAATGCCCGATTTGGCTCTGAAGTTTATTAAGGTAGCCAAAGATTTGCTGAAATGGGCAAAAGAAAACGCAGAGAAGGAAATTGAAATAACCAAAATTGTCAAGATGGATTGAGGGGAAAATAAAAGAAAAGATATGAAAACGATAACAACCAAAGATGTGACATTTTTCGTAGTTAATGGCCAATATGGATATATGACGGAAGCATCTGCTATTGGTTTGAACCCCGCCGATATGCCCAAAGAAATCGCCATTAACTTTGGTGAAACTAACGAAGAAGGGAAAGAACTCATTATTGTGATGAGCCTTTCTAAAGTAAAACATTTCAAGGATGGGGGAATTGACTCATGGGTTTATGCTCACCCCCAAAATGAACATATCCTCGAAATCTTTAACGATTAGGAGCAAAAATGAGATATAAACTCAGAACATCTATTGATGGAAAAAACTTTTCTGATAATGGCATATATGCAAAGACAAAATCAGAAATTGATAAGTGGATTGAAGATAATATCAAACTCTTACGCCTAGATTATCGTGTTGGTTATCTGATTAAGTTCGCAAACAACGCAATAATATATGAGTGGGTGTGGACAAAAGATAATAAGAGAGTGAAATAGTT
>ENA-UPTA01001674-UPTA01001674.1-activated-sludge-metagenome-genome-assembly--contig:-NODE-1674-length-24242-cov-8.599868_pt1 | contig 24242 bp, 21 predicted proteins | sample MGYA00238184_ERZ773361 | MGnify/ENA primary metagenome ERZ773361 (study PRJEB29100, sample SAMN05720205) | activated sludge metagenome | isolation source: anaerobic digester from wastewater... | reverse complement strand
ATCCGGGGTCTGAGGCGTATCCATTCCCGAACGAACATGATCGCTCCCGCCGTGGTGAACCTGAGTCCCAGCATAATGAAGTGGGGCATGGTCTCTATCGCGAATTTCATGGCCAGATACGTGGTTCCCCAGAAGAAATAAACTGACACCAAGGCCGCAGCAACAGGTGGTGTCATGCGATGGTCGTCCAAGGGTCATCTCACCTTTCCCATGTCCTGTTTGTCAAAACCAGTCAATTATTGACTGTGATGGAAGGATCTACTTGTTGGAGGGGGGGTGCCTTTTTTACAGGTCCCTGGACCGGAGAGGCAACCACATCTCCACCAGGAGACCGCCTCCCGGCGGAAGCTCGGCATTTATATCTCCACCGTGGGCAAGGGCAGCTTTCTGGGCTATGGCAAGACCGAGGCCGGAACCTCCCGTATCACGGGATCGGGAGGCTTCTGTCCTGTAAAATGGTTTGAATATCTGCTCAAGTTCGTCTTCAGGTACCCCGGGGCCCTTGTCCAGGACCGTCACAGAGACACCGGACCGCCCCCCCCTGGTCCGTCGTTCTGCCTTGACGGAAACAGCGGTTCCCTCAGGGGTGTACCTGAGGCCATTGCGGACTATATTCTCCACGGCTCTTCGGACCAGTTCGCTGTTGAGCCTGACCGGCTCCAGGTCGTCGGGGTAGACAAGCTCGACCCTGCGCTTCATGGCCCGCGCCTCGAAGTTCGCGTCCTCTACAACATTCTCCAAGATAGCTGCAAGATCGACCATCTCGAAGGTCACGTGATCCATCTCAGCCTCGACCCTCGACAGTGAGAGCAGGTCGCCGATCATATCGTTCAGGACCTCCGATTCACGTTCGATACGTTCAAGGGACTCCTTTGTCACTGACCCCGATTTCTTCCTGGCGAGCTCCAGCGCCACTCCCAGGCGAGCCAGGGGGGTGCGGAGTTCATGCGATATGTCCCGGATCAGGCGCCGCTGAGCTTCCAACAGTGTCGTAAGATGTTTTGTCATGGCCTCGAAGCTGCGGGCAAGCTCGCCTATCTCGTCGGAGCGGTTCTTGACCAGGTCCTCCACAGGGGTGTCCAGTTGGCCACTCGAAACGGACCTGGCTGTCTTGCTCAACCGCACCAGGGGATCCGAAAGGTACCTTGCGAGAAGGAAGCAGAAAACAAGAGCGGTGGCCAAAAGGCCCATCAGGTGGATCGCCAGGGCCTTGGGGTTCCCGGTGAGGAGTCTTGCGATGTAGGGTGATCTCCGGAAAGCACCCACAAGAATGTAGTCTTTGCCAGAAGGAGAACCAAGCTGCCTGAAAACCGACGAGAACTCGCCCCTGGTCTGGAAGGTGGTCCCCTGACCGAGAAGCTCTACGGCATCCCTGCCCAGCCTCTCCAGAAAATCTCTCGAGTGACCGCCTTCAACGGTTACAGGGACTCCCTCCCCTTCGAAGATGAATATGGCAAGTCCTGTTTCGCTCCTGATCCTGTCAATCTCCTCCCTCAGGCGGGCAGGACTCTCGGTCTCTACCAGTTCGAGAAGTCTTTTGCCGTTCCTGTCAAGAGCGTTCGAAAGGGCTTCCTGCTGCCCTGTAAGGATGATCCCCTGCTGGGTCATGAAGATCGTCAGAAGAACGCTGACAAGGGCCATCAGGAGCATGGCCCCCAAAAACCACAGGAATATCCTCTGGAACAGCTTTCTCTCTCTCACTGCCCAGACATCTCCGTTGGCATGGCGAGGATATAGCCCAGCCCCCTGACGGTCTTGATCCGGTCAGAGCCGTCAGAGTAGGTGCCTATCTTCCGTCGGAGGTTGCTGATGTGAACGTCGAGGCTCCTGTCGAAGGGGGAGAAGGATCTCTTCAGAACACTTCTGACCAGGACCTCCCTGGACATGGCCGTGCCGGCAGAATGGGCCAGGGTCTCGAGCAGGTCGAACTCCACGGTGGTCAGGTCGATGCGGTTACCGCCGACGCTCACGTTCCTCGCCGCCGGGTCTATGACCATGTCCCCAACGCGGTAGGTGCCTGTTTGGGAAGCCCGGCCACCGTCGATCCTGCTCCGCCTCAGTACGGCTCTGATCCGGGCCACCAGTTCCCTGGGGTTGAAGGGTTTGGGAAGGTAGTCATCGGCTCCAAGCTCAAGGCCGACTATCCGGTCCACGTCATCACCCCTGGCCGTCAGCATCAGGACAGGCACAACTGATTGACGACGGATCTCCTTCAGGACCTCCATTCCCGAAAGACCGGGGAGCATGACGTCAAGGATGACCAGCGAGAATCGCTCTGCGAGGACCCTGGATGCCACCTTGCGTCCATCGTGAATGTATTCGACCTTGAATCCTTCGGACTCAAGGAACTCGGTAAGCAATTCGCAAAGCCCAGTATCATCATCGGCCAGCAGTATACGCTCCACGGCACTCCCCCCATGCAGGAAGGTTTTTGCCATACTACCTCATTGAACCCTCAACTGCTGTCAAGAAAGGTTTTCTCTTGTAAAGGGTCCTTAACATTCCTTTACAGGGAACACCGGTCACTGGATCTCGGCTATCACATCTATCTCCACGAGAATACCGAGCAACTGGCTCCCCACGGTGGTCCTCACCGGGAAGGGCGGAGAAAAGAACTCCTTGTAGACGCTGTTGAAGGCCTGGAAATCCTTAAGATCGGCGAGGTGTACCGTGGTCTTCACCACGTTGTCCATGTTGGCCCCGCCGGCTTCGAGGATGTTCCTGATGTTGGTCAGGACCTGACGGGTCTGTTCCTCGATCGTCTCGGGGGTTTTGCCGGTTTCGGGGTTCAGCGGCCCCTGCCCCGACACGTAGATCCGGTTTCCCACTATCAGGCCCTGGGAATAGGGACCGATCGGATCGGGCGACCTGCCTGTGCGTATCTCTTTCTTCATCTGGAAAACCTCCCTAAAAAGATGGTGAACGGTAAATGGTGAACGGTGAACGGAAAGATCTGCAGGAAAACCATGGTTTTGCCGAATTCAGCCGTTTACTGTTCACTGTTCACTGTTCACTGTTCACTGTTTACGCCTTTGGGTTACTTATCCTGTCCTCCAGCATCGCTCCCAGATGAGCCTGCAGAGCCGTCCTGGCGCAGAGACCCAGGATCCCCCTGTCAACCTTGGGCCTTGGCGGGACCCATTCCGAAAGGCGTTGGCGGATCTCCTCTTCGGGCAGTTCCAGGTCCACCCGGCGGGCAGGAATATCTATGGAGATCATATCCCCGTCACGGACGACGGCGACAGGTCCTCCGACATCGGCCTCCGGGGAGAGGTGCCCCACGGCGGCACCTTCTGTAAATCCAGAGAAACGGCCGTCGGTGACCACAAATACGTCCTGCCCCATCCCAAGCCCTACCAGTGCGTCGGTGGTCATCATCATCTCTCTCATTCCCGGCGCTCCACGAGGTCCCTCGCGCCTTATTACCACCACATCGCCCTTGTGGATCCTGCCCTTGACAACGGCCGAATGGGCCTCCTCGTCGGAGTCGAATACCCTGGCCGGACCCCTGAAGACCTGGGAGCCTTTTGAGATCGTCGAGGTCCTGCATATGGCCCCGTCGGGGGCAAGGTTGCCCCTTATCACGGCAATGCCTCCGTTAGAGAGGACCGGTGCATCGGCAGTTGCCAACACGGAGGTTTCCCTGGACCTTTCTTTCCTGAAGATCTCTTCGGCCTTCAGCCCCGAGACAGAAAGGGCATCTCCGTAAAGATGATCCCTGAGCTCTCCCATGACGGCAGGGACACCTCCGGCGTTGTGAAGATCCACTACGGTCGCCTTACCTGTAGGGATGACCCTGGATATAACGGGAACCTCCCGGGAGATCCGGTCGAAATCTTCCAGATCCAGATCAATATCAAGTTCCCTCGCCAGGCTGAGCAGGTGAAGAACGGCGTTTGTGGAACCTGCTATCCCCATGGTCAGGACTATGCCGTTGAGAAGGTTCTCCCTGGATAGGATCTTATGGGGGGTAAGATCCTCCTTCACCATCTCGACGATCCGACGCCCCGTCCTGGTGGCGAAGCGCTCCTTTTCTGCATAAACTGCCGGGACCGTTGCAGATCCCGGCAGCGACATGCCTATACCCTCGGCGAGGATCTGCATTGTGTTGGCCGTCCCCATCAGGGCACATGCACCCGGGCCAGGGCACACGTTATCCTCTAGATAGCGAAGCTTCGCTGACACATCTTCGTCACCGTACTGGGCGCCGAAGACGAGTTGATCCAGTTCGCTCATCACCGCCTGACGGCCTTCGAAACGGGTGACCAGCTGGGGCCCGCCGGAGAGGAATATCGATGGAAGGCCGGAACGGATAGCCCCTATGAGAACTCCGGGAATAATGCTGTCACAGGACGCCAGCAGAACCAGCCCGTCCAGGAGCTGGACGTTGGCCATGATCTCCACCGACGAGGCTATCACGTCCCTTATAACAAGTTCGTATCTCAGGTGGGGTGTACCGATAGGGACAGCTCCGCAGGTGGCTATAGTGCTGAACTCAAAGGGAGTACCTCCGGCCTGGAGTATCCCCGCCTTCACCCGGGCCGCGAGCCTGTCGAGGTGAACGTGCCCCAGACCCGCGTCGTTGGCGGTGTTGACAATGCCTATCAGTGGACGTGACAGATCCTCGTCGTCATATCCGCACCCCTTGTAGATCGCACGGCGCGATGCCGATCCTCTGCCGGTAAAAAGCCCAAGCCTCCTGGACCTCCATGTCATAGTCGTCACCCCCCTGTACAGAACAAGTATAGACTCTATCTTTCCCGATTGCCGCGGGATCAGTTCCAGAGGAGAGAAGAACATTTCCCCAAACCGGAAGGAATTCTTTGTTCACTCTGATGATAGGATGGATGCATCCGATCAAGGCTGGAGAAGAATCTGAAAGAATTTTGCAGCAGTAACTGACTCTGGTAACGGGGTTGCCTAAAGGGGGCTATGAAAGAACGGGGCATCAGGAACAGGATTATTGTCCCCTTGCGGCCAACGTTCCGGAATCGAACGGCACTGTAACGAATCGTTAAATTCTGTCCGCCAGGCCTTCATCCATCAGGATCTCGACCGCCCAGCGTGCAGCCTTTCCTGCAACGGCGGGACACTTGTCGTCATGACCTCCGGCCCTGATAAAGGCTTGATGATCATCTTCTTCATAGAGTTTGAAGGAACGCCCCATGAGCTTTTCCTGGATCCGACTGCACAAGGTGCTTCCGTATTCTTCCTCGAAACGGGCCACCAGGCGCCGGGCCAGTTCAAAGGTCCTGAACCTGATCCTTTCCGGGTCCGCGAACTGACCGTATTCCCTTCCGCGGAAGGTCCCAATAACCATTACCGCACCTGTCAGGGCTCCGCAAGTGGCCCCTGAAAGGCCAACCCCACCGGCAAGGCCCGTCGCTGCCTTGAACACGCTTTCATCGACCCCTCCGATAACGTCCATTATCGCCCCCACGACACACTGGGAACACCCGCCGAACCTTCTTTCATACTCGGCCCCGAGAGACTCGATCCTGTCCAGTATCTCTTCCCGTCCCATGAACCCACCTCCACCGGATGCGGCCCTAAACCTTGAGGCCCCAGGAGCCCCAAAGATCAGTCGGTATCAGGAAGGCCGCCGTTCCCCTTTGGTTCCCGGCGGCCCGACCTTGGCAGTTATCCCCGTCAGAACATCATGTTGGGCAAGAGGGTGGATATTATTGGCACGAAAGCAAGTATGAACAACCCTACAATAAGAGCTATCAGGAAGGGAATTATCTTCCTGGTCAGCTGCCCTATGGTGATGTCTGCGATCCCACAAGTGGCGAAAAGGGCTATACCGACTGGAGGGGTAGCCATTCCTATCGCCAGGGCTATGACGGTGACCACTCCGAACTGGATCATGTCTATCCCGAGATGCTCTGCGATTGGAGCAAAGATGGGAACGACCAGAAGTATTATCGCCCCGGTTTCCATGAAGGTCCCCAGGATGAGGTAGATCACGAGCATCAGAATATAGATCACGTACATGTTGTCCGACAGGCCCAATATTGCCGTTGAGGCCATCTGGGGAACCTGCTCTATGGTCATGATCCATCCGAATGGGCTGGCTGCAGCGATAAGGAGCATGATCATGGCGGAGTTCAGTGAAGCCTTGTAGAAGATGGGGACCAGGTCCTTCAGTCCAAGCTCCCTGTATATGAAGAAACTCACGAAAAGGCCGTACACGACAGCGATGGCAGCGGATTCGGTGGGCGTGAATACGCCTGTCATGATCCCCCCGAGGATAATGACGGGCATCATAAGGCCCCAAACTGCATCGGCAAAGGTCTTCCAGCGCTCTCTCCATGTTCTTCGGTTTTCCGTAGGATACCCAAGCTGACGGGAACGGACATAGTTGACGCAAAGAAGGATAAAGGAGAGGAAAAGACCAGGAAGTATGCCTCCTATCAGAAGTTGGCCAACCGAGACGTTCGCTACTATTCCGAAAATGACCATGGTTATGCTGGGGGGGATGATAACACCAAGACAGGATGCAGATGCAACAACAGCAGAAGCATAAGACCTTGCATAGCCCCGTTTTTCCATCTCGGGAATGGTCAGCCCACCCACGGCAGCGGCCGTGGCAGGAGTTGACCCCGATATCGCAGCAAAAAAGGTGCAGGCAACTATGGAGACTGCTGCAAGACCTCCCGTTATGTGCCCAACCAGGGCACTTGCAAGGCTGACGATCCTCCTTGAAACACCCCCTCTTTCCATGATCGCCCCTGCAAGCATGAAGAAAGGAATGGCAAGAAGAGGGAAGGAGTTAGCCCCCGCGACCATTCTCTGTGGGATCATCTCTATAGGCATCGACCCCGATGCGATGAGGCTCGAAAGGGCCGCCATGCCGAGGGCAAAACCTATGGGCACGTTCAGCAGGAAACATATTATCAGCGTTGATACAAGAGCGATCAGCATGCCTGGGCCCTCCTGTCCTCGGAGAAGTGCTTGACAATGTTGATGATCTCCAGGGAACAGTAGAGGATCAGCATTACCCCCATTACCGGTATCGAGAGATAGACCCAGCTCATGGGAAGACCCAGTGCAGGAGAGGGTTGACGCTGGGTCATCAGGGTGACGGCCCATCCGTATTTGATCATGTAACCTGAGAAGACAATTATCCCGAGGTTAACAAGTACCTCCGTAAGAGATCTCACCTTCGCAGGGAGAAGGCTTACGAATACATCGATCCCTATGTGGATGCGCTCCTTTACCCCGATCGCGGCGGCGACAAAACTGCACCAGATAAACAAAAACCTTACAAGTTCCTCGCTCCATGACGGGGCATTATTGAAAAGGTATCTCATGAAGACCTGGTAAAAAGTCAGTGCCGCTATTACCATCATCATTATTGCCAGGAACCATTTGACCAATGTATTGAAGTACTTCAAGACTCTCCAGCTGCTGGATTTTTCCATGGCTTTCTCCTGCTTTTCGTGATTATTCTCCGATCCTTCAGGACAGGAGAAGGAGAGGGCTGGAGAAGGACTTTGAACCCTTCTCCAGCCTGAACAGCTATTTCGTATTTACGACGCGTTCGACCAGTTCCTTGCCGTAATCGGCGTTCCCGCTTCCAAGGGTCTCGTAGTATGCAGGATAGATCTTCTCCTGGGCAGCCTTGAGGAAATCGCTCTTGTCGACTTCGTTGATCTCCATGCCCTTTTCCTTGAGAACCTTCAGCATCTCGATCTCGTACTTTGCCAGCTCTTCTCTCTGGATATCACAGGCTTCCCTGGCAGCCTCGGCGATCACTTTCTGGTGCTCTTCGCTGAGGTTGCTGAACCAGGCAAGGTTCGCAATGTACTGCCTCGGATAGTAGAAGTGGCCGCTGAGAGAGAGATACTTCTGAACTTCATAAAAGCGCTGGCTGAAGATAAGGTTCATAGGGTTCTCCTGGCCATCTACAACACCCTGTTGAAGAGCGGTGTAGAGCTCGCCGAAAGCCATGGGGATAGCCGACGCTCCGAAGGCATTGATGGTATCGATCATTACCTTGCTTTCCATAACGCGGATCTTCATGCCCTTCATATCGGCCATGGACTTGATGGGGCGAAGGTTATTGGTGAAGTACCTGAAGCCGCCGTCGTTGTAGGCGAGATGTCTGATCCCGACCTCGTCGTACTTCTTCTGTACGAACTGCCCCATATCACCATCGAGAACGGTGTGGGCATGTTCGATATCCCTGAAGATGAACGGGAGGTCCCAGAGCATGGCTTCGGGTACGAAGCGTCCCATGGGTCCGTTCTCTATGTCACCCATCTCTATGGTCCCCATCTGGACCCCTTCAACAATGGTACGGGCATCGCCAAGCTGGGCGGCGGGATAGATGTCAACCCTGATAGCTCCGCCGGAACGCTCTTCGACCATCTTTTTGAAGGCATAGCATGCTATGTTCTGAGGGTCCTCGGGGATCGTGTTGCCGTTATGGGCGAACTTGACCACGATCTCTTTCGCTGCAAGCGCGTTCCCGGGAGCCATGAAAATGGCCAAACCCATAACCAGTGCAAGGATCGATACTGCTGCAACCAACTTTCTTGTCATCAGTGACACCTCCCTGTTTTGTCTTGCTTCTTTTCCTGTGCTTGTTCTCGGGGAAAGCTGCAAAGACGGTCTTGTGCCCTTCTCTCTTTTGGTTTAACTTCATTAATGCCGACGCCTATGTCGGACCGTTGGCCGGGATCTTCGTGTCTTGCCAGGGACCGGATCCCGGTCACGATTTGTCAAGGACCGACGTTGCTATCTCCCCGAATTCCTCGATGGACAAGAGACACCTCTTATCAAGGGCCTTGTCCTTTATCCTCTTGAGTATCTCTGCCTTGGCATCCTTGTCATCGGTCTGAATACCTAGCTTGTCGAGATAGATATCCACCGTTGGAAGACCGCTCATCTTCCCGATGACCACCTTCGTATCGGGGTGTCCCACCAGGTCATAGAGGAAGGGTGATAGTTCAAGGGGCGCGATCCCCTCTACGTTCTTGTACCAGGCGGCCACTATTCCCGACTCGATGTCAGCCACGCAGTCGCCGATAATGCCGCGGTTCTGACGCACGTTCAGTCCCGTGATCTCCCTGAGATACTTTGAGAGGGGATAGATCTTCTCATAGCGAAGACCCGTGTCGATCCCGTACATCGTGAGAAGCGACACGGCAATGTCCTCGTAGGGGGCATTCCCGGACCGCTCACCAATACCCGATATGGACGTGTGGGCGATGTCGGCACCAGCTGCCAGACCCATGATCGTCGTAGCGGCACCAAGGCCAAAGTCGTCATGGAAGTGGACCCCTATGGGTTTGTCGGTGATACGCTCCTTGACCTTCTTGATCAGGTAGGGAACCGAATGAGGGTTCAGCCCTCCGAAGGTGTCCACCACGGTGAGTTCATCCATGTGTCCCTCCGAGGCTACCCGGTCCACTATGTTCAGATAGTCGTCGATATCGGCCCTGGTCCCGTCGATTGTGAAGAATGAGACGTACATCCCGTTCTCCTTAGCGTAAAGTGTGGCTTCGATCGACACCTCTATGGCCCTCTCGAACTCCCAGCGGTAGGCATACTTCAGAATGTGGTCGCTGGCGGGAACTTCCAGGACTATGTTCTTTACCCCGATGTCAACGGACCTCTTGACATCCTCCTTCATGCACCTAGCGAAGGCGAAGATCTGAGGCCCAAGGTTCCTCTTGATGATCTCCTTGATGGCCTCCGCGTCCTGCTCCGAAACCACGGGCATACCGGCCTCGATCCGCTGAATACCCAGCTCGGCGAGCTTTTCGGCGATTACCACTTTCTGATCCTTGTTGAAGATCAGCCCCGCCTGCTGCTCACCGTCTCTCAGGGATACATCGTGGAACTGAATGTTCGGGGAGAACTTCATGTCGGCCCTGACTTCAGGGATGAAGTTCCACGGGCTTGTGTACCATTTGTCGGTTTTCCAGGGTGTTTCGCTCTTGTTATGGATCGTTGCCATAAATTTCATTCCTCCTTAATAACTGCAGGGTACCCGTTCCTATTGGCCCATCTGCTTTCTGTTGACCCAGAACTTGGGTTGACCTTCCGTCAGGGTCCTCACTATCTCCCTGGCAGCCTTAAGCCTGAGCTCCGGTACGGCTCCATCGGAGAAGAACGCCGCATGGGGTGTGATGATAACGTTTGGCAACTCCGCCAGGGGGTGAATTCCTTCGGGAGGCTCCTTCTCAAGGACGTCCAGTGCCGCTCCCGCTATTACCCCCTCCTTGAGTGCATCAAAGAGTTCCTTCTCGTTGACAAGGGGACCTCTCGAGGTATTAACCACGAAGGCGGAATCCTTCATCTTTTCCAGGTTCTTCCTGTTGATTATGTGGTGAGTCTCTTCTGTCAGTGGGACGTGTAGTGAAAAAGCGTCAACGGATGCGAAGAAGCTGTCAAGATCACAAATACGGCGGATCCCGGCCTGGGCCATGACCTCATCTGGGACAAAGGGGTCGAAACCCACCACTTCCATGCCAAAGGCAGCGGCCCTCTCTGCAACACGCTGACCTATGGCTCCGCAACCGAGAAGACCATAGATCTTGCCTCTCAATCTTGGGATGGGGCTCGCTTCATTGACGTTCCAGACACCCTCCCTGACCCTGGAGTTGAGAAAATTGATCTTTCTTACCCCGGAAAGGAAGAGTGCTATGGTATGGTCGGCCACTTCATCGATACAGTAGTCCGGGACGTTTGCCACCATGATGCCCTTGCGCGATGCTGCTTCGATATCGATGTTGTTGACCCCTATGCCGGTCCTTACAATGACCTTGCAGCGCGTCAGCCCCTCGATCACGTCAGCCCCTACGGGGGCGTACACCACGAGCATGGCATCACAGTCCTTGCCCTCCTCGAGGTAGGTGGAGGGGTCCTGTCTGCTCGACAGGGTCAGGGTGGCGTCTATCGATGCCAGTTCCTTCTCCTCAATATCAGTATCAGGGAAGATGCTGTCGGTCATGAAAACAGAATACTTCGACAAGTTTAAATCACCTCCTTACCGGTCAGGATAGGTCCATATCTTCAACGCTGCCGTTCTCCTGAGGCATCACTCTCCTCGTCGGGCGGCCTGCTTTCGACCAGTTCCAGGATCCTTTGCTCTATGTCCTCCAGGTGTCTGAGCATATGCTCCCTTGCTTTATCGGCGTCACAGGAAAGGACGGATCCCAGGATCTTGCAGTGGAAATCCAGTGCGTTCTGGATCTGGCCAGGCTTCTTGATCACGTCGAGATTCTCTTCCAGGGTGAGTTCCCTCATTGCGCTTAGCATCTCCAGAAGGACCGAGTTCTGGCTCATTTCCGCTATCTTCTTGTGGAATTCAAAATCGGCCTGAAGGAATTTCTGTTCGTCTTCGGTGTTGCTCGCCGTAAGCTGATATAGTGCCTGGAGAGCGTCCCTGTCCTCGGGAGAGGACCTTTCTACTGCCAGGTACACAGTTGCACCCTCGATGATCTTTCTTGCCTCTATCAGTTCCATGATGGGGAAGCGCTTGAGAAGGTGGGAGGACTTGAAATGGTCAGTAAGGATCCTGGTGTTTTCGCTGAGAAATGTGCCCTCGCCGCATCGGACCTCAAGGATACCCATGTACTGCATAGCCCGGATCGCCTCTCGGACGGAGGTCCTGGCAACAGAAAGGCTTTCTGCAAGGACCCTTTCAGGGGGAAGCTTGTCTCCAGGTTTTATCTCCCCGGAAAGGATCTTTTCTCTAAGCTGCTCGATAATATCCTCGGTTATGGTCGAGCGCTCGATCTTTTTGAAGGAGAGGACCATGCATTTTTCACCTCCTGGGCGGTTGTTCATCAATAATTGCAATAATTGTGCTAATATTATGACCGGTCAGAGGTCTGACCACTGACATCATCTCACGGGTCTCGGGGAAAAGTCAATATCGTTACTTTTTTTACAAGATAAGTTTCAGGGTCCGGACCTGAAAACATGAAAACGGGGAGTGAGAAGTGATGGCTGATGAGCGTTACCCCTTTTTGATCCTTTCAGGAACCCCCTTCGAGAGAGGAAGAACCTATGGTGAGACCTTCCGGTCAAGGATCGAGATCAGCATCTCGAACTACAGGCAAATGTTCCGCGACTTTAACGGTGTCGATTGGGAGGATGCCGGGAGAAGGGCAACGGAGTTCTTGCCCTTCATCAAGGATTACAGTCCCAAGATGGTCAAGGAGATGGAGGGCATCGCAGAAGGAGCTTCCCTGGATTTCAGGGACATCCTGATCCTCAACTCCAGGAGCGAGATAGTGCTGGACTCCCAGGTGGACGGCTGCACCTCCTTTGCTGTCGCTCCCTCCTTTACATCGGACGGCAAGACCTACCTCTGCCAGAACTGGGACTGGATACGCCGGCAGCATGACTCCCTGGTAGTGCTCCAGATAGAGCAGCATCCCGAACCATCATTACTCATGATCGCCGAGGCCGGTATTATCAGCGGTAAGGGCATAAACGGAGCAGGCCTGGGGGTGGGCTTCAACGCCCTCACCACCGGCTCCGGCAAACCCGGAGTACCCGTGCACATGATCCTTCGGGGCATCCTCGATTCGCCCCGCCTTGCCGATGCAGTCCAGGCAGTTTCAGATGCAGCGCGCGCCAGCTCGGGCAATTTCATCGTCGCCAGCGCTGAAGGTGAACTTATCGATATTGAAGCCTCGCCTGAAGATTTCTGGGTCTTCTATGGGGAAGAGGGATGGATCACACACACCAATCACTTCATCGCCAACTTTGTCACCGGATTATCCCGGGACAAGGGAAAGGTGATCCTGCCGGACACCTTTCAGCGGCTCGGCCGAATCAATTCACTGATGACAGACAAAGAGGGCAATATCGACCTGGAGACATGCAAGGTTTTGCTCTCCGATCACAGGAACCACCCCGACTCCATCTGCAGGCACGAGGACCCTGGAGACCCTGAAGGGAAACAACTCGCCTCAGTTTACGGAACGATAATGGACCTTGACGAGAGAGTGATCTGGTTCAGCAGTTCCAACCCCTGCCAGGGGGATTTCCACTCCTACGGCCCTCTCGGATAGGCAGGAACGAAAAGGGCGACAACACCGGGAGGGGTATGAAATGGAATTCAAGCTGGCTTTCGGAAAGGGAACCCTGGATCTCTGCATCGAAGACCATCGTATCGCAGATGTTCTTGAACCGGCCGTTATCCCCGGTGGAAGATCGTCCGGAGATATTATCAACGAGGCTCTTGCCAGACCCATGGGTACTCCACCCCTGGTTGATATCGTCCGCCCAGGAGACAGGATCGCGGTGGTAACCAGCGACATCACCAGGCCCTGCCCTTCCCGCGAGCTGCTCCCTCCTGTTCTCGAAGAACTACGCTTGGCAGGAGCCAGAGAAGAGGACATCACGGTCATGTTCGCCCTTGGTAGTCACAGGCAACACACAGAAGAGGAGAAACTAAAGCTGGTGGGAGACGAAATATTCCACCGCTTCCGCTGCATCGATCACGATCCCCTGGACTGCATCCACCTGGGGACCACCTCAAGGGGCACTCCCGTGGAGATCTTCCGACCGGTCGTGGAGGCAGAAAGAAGGATCTGTCTGGGGAATATCGAATTCCATTACTTCGCAGGCTACAGCGGGGGGGCAAAAGCGATCTTCCCGGGAGTATCGACAAGGGCCGCCATCCAGGCTAACCACAGGATGATGCTCGAAGACTGTGCCAGGACGGGGAACCTGGACGGTAACCCCGTCAGGGAAGATCTGGAAGAGATAGGGAAATTCCTTCCCCTGGACTTTATTCTGAACGTGATCCTGGACCAGCAGAAGCAGATCGTACATGCTGTCGCGGGCCACTACTTAGAGGCACATCGCGCAGGGTGTACAGTCCTCGATACCATGGGTAAAGTACCAATAAATGAACAGGCCGACGTGGTTGTTGTCTCTGCAGGCGGTTACCCCAAGGATATGAACGTCTACCAGGCCCAGAAAGCCCTGGACAACGCGGTCTGGGCCGTCCGTCCCGGCGGGGTTGTCATATGGGTTGCCTCCTGTGAAGAGGGCCTTGGCTCGGCTGTCTTCCAGCAGTGGATCGAGAGCTCCTCGAAACCCGAGGACCTGATCGAAAGGGTCAAGAGCGATTTCCAACTAGGAGGGCACAAGGCCGCCGCCATCGCCATGACCCTGAAAAAATGCTCGGTCCTGATGGTCTCCAGTCTCGACCCGGCTACGGTCTCCTCTTTCTACGTAGAACCCTCACCAAGCATCGACAAAGCCCTGGACAAGGCCTTTTCGATAACGGGTCCATCAGCGAGAGTAATTGTAATGCCCACGGGGGGATCGACACTCCCCGTTCCAGACAAGACAGGGTAAGCACTTTGCTGCAATACCCGGGGCCTGGGGGTATCGGGGCCTGTTTTTACCTCTTCGTAATAGTTTTCGATACCTACCTCGCCTATGCGACGGTTGTCGGCTTCCCACCTTTGCCTTAACCCTTCGGGAAACCCATGCTCCTCGCAGGGGAATTGAGCCCACTCACAGCGGTAGTCGACACCATTTCCCCCGACGCGATCCCTGACCCTGCATGCACCGAAAAGGCAGCCCCCTTCCTGCATCCGCCACATGTCCCTGAGGAAAGGTATTTCAGGAGGCGGGCGAACTCCGCATATCCTTCGAATACGGGGTTCATGCCTGCAAAACGGGAATCGTGACCGGAGAAATTTTTCCCAAGGAGTTTCTTGAGTTCAGACGCATTTTTTCTGATATCACCCTCCTCGAAGGCAAGGCACTTGCCGCAGTCCAGTCCGCACGGGGCAATTATCCTGGCCAACTCTTCCCTGCTCATTGAATCCCCCCCTTGGATCTGCTTTGTTCATCCCCTTCTCGCCCCTGGTTCACGAGTCACAAGGTGCCCCAAGCGCATCGACAGAGTACGAATTACGAGTCACGTTTTTGGTCTTTTGGTTTCCGGGTCACTAGTCACATCCCTTCGTGTCCCGCCTAACGCACTTGCTTTTTGACCTTGTCCTTAAACCAAATAATATGGTTTTCTCTCTTGCTCTCCTCTGTGCCCCCTGCGGTGCATTTTTCAGGTTTTGCCCTCGCACTTTCGTCTAACGGATCCTGGCCTTTCCTGCCCCCTGTGGCCTGACGTCTGCCGCCTTGTTGTCCCCCTCCGGATCCACGATTTACGATATACGGCTTTTATGGTATAAAGCAACCATCTTTTTTCAGGGAGCGGTTCGCCTTGATCGATAACATCGTTCTGTTCGGCATGGGTAGCGGTTCCTCCTCCTCTTCCGGCTGGTCCGGAAGGGCAGGCCTTTCTTTGCCGGCAGGGAAGGGACCGCAGTAAACCCAGAATAACCTGAGAAACAAGACAATATCAGGGAATACAGGCCGGGAGAGCAAGATCTCCCGGCCTTTTTTTATCCAGAAATGGGGGGATTTCCATGCGAGAACACCTGTTCACACCCGGTCCCGTAAATGTCCCGAAGGAGACCCTGATGGCAGGGGCGGCTCCGATGATCAGCCATCGAAGCGAGTCCTGGTCCAGATTACTGGAGAAAGTGAGCGATCAACTGAAGAGACTCCTCGATGCCGACGGTCCCGTGATCCTTTTGCCCGGCTCAGGAACGGGTGCACTCGAAGCTCTGGCAGTAAATCTGATATCTCCTGGAGACAGGGTGATCTCTTTCTCCTGCGGCACCTTCGGGGACCGGTTCCGGGAGATAACTTCACGCACCGGTGCGGTGATCATTCCCGTTGACATACCCAGGGGACGGGGGTTTTCCGGGAAAGAAGTCCTGGACTCCCTTTCGGCACATCCCGGGGCAAAGGCGGTTCTATTCACCCATAACGAGACATCCACCGGCGTGTCGAACCCGATCGGGGAGATGATCTCGGCAATGCCCGATGATGGACCACTGGTCCTGGTCGATGCCGTAAGTTCCCTTGGGGCCATGCCCTGTTATCCCTCGAAATGGGGAATAGACGGGCTAGCTTCCTGTTCCCAGAAAGGGCTTCTGGCCCCGCCTGGAATCGCGCCGGTCTGGCTTTCGGAACGCGCATGGAGAACAGCAGGGGCAAAAAAGTGTCCTTCATATTATTTCGACCTCTCCATGCACCGAAGGTACATGGAGAAAAAGCGCCCCCAGAACCCCTATACCCCGCCGGTCTCCCTCTACCACAGCCTGGCAGCTTCTCTTCAGATGCTCGAAGAGTTCGGCTGGGAGAAACGGTTTGAAAGCATTGCCCTTATGGCGCAAACTTTCGAGGCCGCTTGCAAAGGAATGGGGCTGGATCTCTTCGTCAGGGAACAACAGTTCCGTTCTCCCGCTTTGACTTCCGTCACCATTCCGTCAGACAAGGTTCATGGGATAAAGGAGGCCCTGGGTGATCTGGGGATCGTCGTATCTGAAGGACAGGGAGAAGGTGAAACCTGCCTCCGATTCGCCCACTACAGCCCGGGGGGGTGGCCCGAAATATCCCTGCTGGCCGGAAGTCTCTTCGGGGCAGCAAAGAAATGCGGCCTAAGGGTAAAACGAGGCTTCATCGAGGAAGCCTGGAAAACCTGGGAAGGGGGAGGAAGATGAACATGTTCAAGGTTCTTGTGACAGAAACGATATCGGAAGCGGGGCTCGAAATACTCAGGCAGGACAAGGACATCAAGGCCGAGGTCCGCACCGGGCTTTCCCGGGAAGATCTTCTCGGCGCAGTCGCGGATGTCGACGGAATGATCACCCGGAGCGGCACTCCTCTGGACGCAGAGGTCCTGGATGCTGCCAAAAGGCTCAGGGCGGTCGCCCGGGCCGGGGTGGGACTCGACAACATCGATCTGGCGGAGGCAAGCCGCCACGGGGTTGTGGTGATAAACGCCCCCACAGGCAACACCTTGGCCGCAACGGAACATACCATGGCTATGATGCTATCCATTGTCCGTAGGGTACCCCAAGCCTTCAGCTCGGTTACATCAGGGGAATGGAAACGTAGCAGATTCGTGGGCCGCCAACTCTCCGGGAAAAGGCTCCTTATAGTGGGACTGGGACGGATAGGTACCCAGGTGGCCTTACGCTGCAGGGCCTTTGGGATGGAGGTAACAGCCTTCGACCCCTACATTTCGGCCGAAAAAGCCGAGCGTGCGGGGGTAAAGCTTGTGGACGACCTTGCAGGAGGTTTGTCCCTTGCCGATATCGTCACTCTCCACGTCCCTTTGACCAGGGAGACCCATGGAATGATAGACGCCAAAACCATGAAAGCCTGTAAAAGAGGGGCATTCATTGTCAACTGCGCCAGGGGCGGGCTCGTCGACGAGGATGCCTGCGCAGAAGCGGTCAGATCCGGCCACCTTTCCGGGGCTGCCTTTGATGTCTTCGACGGAGAACCGGTGAGACAGGACCACCCTCTTTTTGCGGAGGATATCCGTGACAGGATAGTTCTTACACCCCATATCGGCGCCAACACAGAAGAAGCCCAGTCCGCGGTCGCGACCATAGCGTGTTCCAACCTTCTGGCCGCTCTCAAGGGAAAACCCTGCGAGAACGCCGTCAACCTGCCCTTCGTCGAACAGACCCTCTCAGATGGAAGCAGGGCTTTCCTCTCCCTGGCCAGGAAACTGGGATTCCTTGCATCCCACCTGGTCAGGGAGCCGGTCAAGAATATTCGGATCGCTTTGAGGGGACCCCTGTTCTCACCCGGGGACGACCCGATCTGCTTCGAGATCCCCTACCACTATTCCCCCTTTTCCGTGGCGGGACTAAAGGGCTTCCTGGAATACTCCCACGGTCCGGAGGTCAACTACATGTCCGCTCCGCTGATCGCCGCCGACAAGGGGATCAGGGTAGAGGAGGCCCGAACCTCCGGAGGCACCTGGAAAAACCAGATAGATCTTTCACTCTCTGTGGAGGAACAGCGGGAAACGGTAACCGTCTCCGGAACTGTCACCGAGGAGGGCCGACAGAGGGTGGTCAATATCTGCGGCTACTGGATCGAGTTCATCCCCGAGGGCACGGTGCTGTTATTCAGCAATCACGACCGCCCCGGGGTTATCGGAAAAGTGGGGACCCTGCTGGGAAAAGCCGGAGCAAACATAGCCAACTTCGCCCTGGGGAGGAAGAACGGGAGCGGCCTGGCTGTAGGTGCTCTTCAGATCGACGACGATATATCAGGAGCGATAGTTGAAACCATGAAAGAGGATGTCGATCTTCTATGGGCGGTAAAGATAAATTTCGCGGAGGCCCTGTAGATGAAGCGCATATTTCTGGTACGCCACGGCGAGACGGACTGGAACCTCGAGGGACGCTTCCAGGGCAAGATGGACATCCCCCTGAACATCCTGGGGAAAAAACAGGCCGAAGCGGCTTCGGGAGCGCTTGGAACTTCATTTATCGGAAGGGTAATTTCAAGTCATCTTTCGCGGGCTTCTGAGACGGCAGGATTCACGGCTGCCCTCTTTGGGCTGCCCGTTGAGTTGGAACGCGGATTGGCCGAGATAGATCATGGGCTTTGGGAGGGGCACACAGCCGGGGAGGTTGAAAAAATGTGGCCCGGAATGCTGGATCTCTGGCATTCAAGCCCTGAAAAAGCCGCCATGCCCGGAGGGGAGAGCCTTCATGACGTATCCGATCGCGCCTGGAAGGCTTTTCGGGAGGTCCTGGCCGGACCGGGAGACGTCGTGGCCGTCTTTTCACACGACGCTGTCATCAAGGTGATCCTGTGTCGGATCCTTGGGTGCCCCTTGAGCAGTTTCTGGCGGTTCAGTATAGCAAACGGCAGCATCACCCTGATCGAGGACGGGGGGAAAGGACTGAGCGTATCAGTCATGGGCGATTCCTGTCACCTGGGAAGCCCCTGGATGAGGAAGGAGCAGAAGGGACTGTAAAAGGCCCCGGCGCGTGACTCGGGATACCAACGGCGTCAACGGTAAACGGTGAACGAAAAAGGAGCGTATCCCGTTAGACGTTATACGAGACGAAAGACGAAAGAGCGGGACCCAAGGCCAATATTTCACCACAGACGCAGTGCCCTCAGCCGCCGATCATTGCGGCGAAAGGGTGGGACGCAGACGAAAGAGAGCATTGTCATTTCGAACCCGTCAGTCATCGGGTGAGAAATCTGGTCTTTCACTTGCCTCCACCTCAGAGATTGTCTTTTCTCTTTCCGGTGTCCACTTTTTGGGTCATCCCACCTTTCGGATCTTGCGATTGTGGTATCTTTGGCGCTATAAAACGAACTTTCCGGAGGGCAGAACATGCGGGATCTGAAGAAAGCCGGCAGGGGGACCCTGGCCGTATGGGGCGGGGAGGAAGAGATACAGCCCGGAAGATCCACCCAGGTCCCTGTTTTCCTGGGTGCAGCCCATGCTTACGAGGACCTGGACGAATGGATCGACGTCAGCCTTGGGAAAAGGCCGGGGCACATTTACGGACGCAACACCAACCCGACCGTGGAGGCCTTCGAGGAAAAAGTGAGGATCCTCGAGGGAGCCGAAGCGGCCACAAGCGCCGCATCGGGGATGGGCGCCATCTCCCGCGGTATTCGGGCTCTATCAGGAACCATCGCAACTGCGCCGTCTCGCTGTCGATACCGGCAATTGCGATAGAACCAACGATCTGATCCCCGTCCTCTGCTATCCAGATCGTGCCAGGCCGTTCTGAACGTGAGAACGCAAGGAGCCCCTCCAGCAAGTACTCCTCGAACACCGGACCCAGCCCGTACTCTTCCTGATACAGGACAGCGTGCCGGTAGGTGATATACCCCAGGTCGCCGATCCGGTGGGTCCGGATAGTAATGTTCTTGTCCTCCCCTTTTGAAAGGATACTCCTGATGGACCTCATGGAGCTGACCAGTCTCAGCCAGTCCTTTTCGGGCAGTTCCCCAAGTATACTTGCCACCTGCCGGGATGATTCACTTGATATCTGCCGGAAGGTATCGCGCCCCTTGTCGGTCAGGGACAGGATCTTTGCCCTTCCGTCCGATGGCGACACAGAGCCCTCGACCAGGCCGTTTTTAACGAACCGCGACAGCATCCGGCTCAGGTAGCCCGGGTCGATATCAAGCTTCCCTGTCAGGTCACGGGCTGTGCACTTGCCTGCCGTATCGATCTCGAGCAGGACGCGAACTTCCGCCAGGGAGTAGGGGCTTTGGAGGATATGCCGGTTTACAAGCCCGATGAAGTTCGTATAGAAACGGTTAAAGTTTCTTATCTCTGCAACGAATTCATCGGTCTTGCTGTCCATCGATCCTGCTCCTCTCATCTGTCTGACCAGGGTATCTCTTCGGGACGGCGAAGGTTCTGGTGCTTGAAAACGGGGATGCCGTACTTCGCTCCCAGAGCTCTGAAGCGATCCTTGTAAACTCCTTTCAGGTTGTCGTGAAAGGCTATCGCCTCAATACCTCCGTAAATGCTGGCGACACAGGCCTCCAGTTTCTCCGGTCCGTCCTTCTCATCGTAATGCCCGGAGACCAGCCACTGGTTCGCGAGGATATGGGAAACACCGTAGGCGCTATTTCCCCACTCCTGAAAAACTGCCCCTGAGAAAGCCCTTTCAAAGTGGACGCCGCCGGCGCAGAGCAGATTCCTGACCCTGCGGCCGTCGCTTTCAAATATTGAGAAAAGCGACTCCGCCAGCACCCTGGCCGCAGTCTCATTTGACCAGCAGAGCGGGCTGCTGCCGATCTCGATATCCAGCATGGGGACAGGGAAACGGGTTATCATTTCAGCGCTCCCCCCGCCATAGACCATTCCCGACCAGTGGGTCGCCTCCGTTGTGACAATAAAATCATCAAGACCGGCCTTCAGCCGGTTCTTCTCCATGGCCAGGAGCAGGTTCCGCAGGTAGTGGGAGTTTGCGGGGCCGAAGTTGCCAGAATCCACATCCCCGGTGGTATGGGATGTGAGGATGTTGTCGGGGGCATTCTCACCGGCATGCCATGTAATTATCCCGGCCACGTCGAAGTCGGCGAAATGGCTGTTCATTGCAGGCAGGTAGCGGTTGTAGTCGTGACTGACCACCTTTTGGGTCCGGACAAAGAAGAGGGAGTTACCCGAGGGGTCAGTGTACTTCCTTGCTGGTTCTTCGTCGATGATAATCCCAGTCTCTTCAAGGGGATGAATCTCTTTCGAGGCCTGCAGGACCCTCCCCGCCACCGGGTCGATCGTCTCTCCGCAGAAGAAGAAAACAGCCCTTTTGTTCCGCTCCATGACTCTCCTGCCCCCCCGAAAAGGTTCAAGCTTGGCTATGATATTAACAAGAACGGTTGACCAGGTCAAAAAGATAACGCGGAAAAGGGCAGGGCAAAAAGGAAGCCGGGAGATCGCCCGTAAATAGTTCCCCGATTCAGCGGCAGGGAGGATCCCCCGTCTGTCGATCGGCCTTTGACAGTCCAGAGATCACTATTGACCAAAGTGTTTTTTGAAAAGTTCTTCGGCCTTCCGGACGCCCTCCGGACTTACGGCGACAGATCCGGCCTTCCTTTTCGGGTCGCTGATGTAGCCCTTTCCATGAAGACGGTCCATGGTTCCCCAATCGAAGCTCTTCCAAGCCCTGGTCGTTCCGTCACCATCCTTGTGAAATACAAGCCAAAGCAGTGCCAATGTAAGTTCATCCACCTTGTCCCTGTCGAAATCCATATTCAAACCTCCCCGATCTGAAATTCAAAAGGGGACGAAAAGAACCTGCCAAGAATGAAAACCCCTTTCCGTCAATTTACGAGGATCCTGTCCGTAAATACCGGGTTCTTTACAGAGTTTGCGGAAGAACATATTTTTCCGGGATCTCCCCGGGGATCTTCATCTTCAGGGTTGTCTGCTTCCCGTCCCTCTCAACCACAACGTCAATGGTCTTCCCGAGGTTTTCGAGGATCACGGCCTTGAAGTCCTCCATGGACCCCTCGGCATCGAATTTTAAGCCAGCCGCGGAAAGGATCGTGTCACCAGCTTTCAGACCGAGCGCTTCCCCAAATGTTCCACTGTATAACACGAGCAGGCGGAAGGGTTTTTCAATGGTCGTCACGGCACCTATCGCAAAGGGAGCCACCCGTTTTTCAATGCCGAGGGAGTACTTGATATCCCTGTGCATCTTTTCGCTTAACACCGTCGAGCGTTCGTAAAGTTCATGTATCGCCGAAAGCTCTGACATTAACACTTCCCCGGCAATATTAATGGCAGCCCACGCCCGTTTGTTAAGATCCTGGGACTGGGCCCCCCAAGCCTTGGCCCCTTGCCCCACAACTACGGCCTGAGTAAAGTAATTCACTGCCACGACCTGGTTTTTCCCTACCTCCAGCAGGTTCATTATTATCTTTTTTCGCAGAGGGTCCCCGGTATCGACTCCGCCCAGTTTTTTTATGGCCATCTCGAGTTTGGTCTGATAGTGGTAAACAACCTCCGGTACTCCTTGCATGAAGCCATGTCCATTGGTCGTCTCTTGCCCCCACCTGTAAACACTGTCGTGGTCATAGAGAATGACAAAGAAATCGAGAATGGCCTGGTCTATCTCGTCCATTGGTCCTGGACCTGGATCTGCCTGGGCGGCATCGACCATTTCAGGAACTTCACCGCCCCAGGACTTGAGAGGAGAAGATGCGTCGATGGCAGCAATGAAAGCCGAGGGAACAAGAAGCCTTCCTTCGGTTGTCTCGATAACCATGCCTGTGACGTTCCCCTTCTGATCCAGGGCAGGGGAGCCGCTGTTCCCGGAAGGGGCCTCTCCTGTGAGGACGTACCTTTCAACTCCCGAGGCACCCTGGTGGACCTCGGAGACCGACAGCTGTACGAACCCGTAAGTGCCGTCTCTCACCGCACCACAGTGTACCATCGTCCCAGGGCTGATGCTGGTCTGCACCAGCGTGAGGCCCTCCCTCCCGGAGGCCGGTACTTCGATCATCGCCAGGCCTCTTTTTTCGTCAACGGCGATGATACCCGGAGAGAGGAGCTCAACTCCATCCTGGAAACTGAGAGTGACCCTGGAAGCGTTCTTGAGAAGGTGAGCCGCCGTCACAGCCCTTCCTTCTCCAGCCGCTAGAAATGCCAGACCTCTGCTCTCCTTTCCGTCTTTCGTTTCAGCGGTGAGGACGGCAACGGACTTCATCGCCCTCGAAAGAGCGGCGGCATCCACCTGGGCCTCAGCCGGATCGAACTGTGAAAAGACCATCCCTGACATCAAGAGGACAAGAAACAAAACAGGACCTGGGCGCCTGTTAGTCATCGCTCCAACCACTCCAGTCTTCCCGGCCCCTGAGATCGGACCGGGCAGGATACACTACCGAGGAAATCTTACATCAACAGGGCACGAAAAGATCTTTTTTGCCATTTTATGTTGTACAAGAACGACCGCGGGAAAATCTAGGTGAGAAAATCTAGGTGTCAGACCGTACACTTTTGACTAAATGATGGGGATGGGGGAAGATCGGAGGCAGAATTTTCCGGACAGGAGGGTTCCCCCATTGGCCAGGCAGTTGAGGATCGAGTACCCAGGGGCTTTGTATCATGTTACATCGCGAGGCAACGACAAGAAGGATATCTTCAGGAGCATAAAAGACAGGGAGAAGCTTCTTTCTTACCTGTCATCGGCCTGGGAGCTTCATGGTGCAGTCTTTCACGCCTGGTGCCTTATGAGCAACCATTTCCACCTTATGATTGAGACCCCCGAAGGCAACCTTTCCAGGATCATGAAGCACATCAACGGATCCTACACCACCTATTTCAACGTAAAGCATAAAAGGGCGGGGCACCTTTTGCAGGGCCGCTACAAGGCGGTGCTTGTCCAGGCCGATACCTATGCCGCAGAGCTTTCCCGCTACATCCACCTGAACCCGGTAAGGGCGAAGATGGTCCCATCCCCGGAAGAATACCAATGGAGCAGCTGCCGCCGATATCTTGAAGGCACAGAGCCATCCTGGCTTTCGACAAGCCTTGTCCTTGGGTATTTCGGGACGGAAGTAGAAGATCGCCGAAGGAACTACAGGGACTACCTGTACGATGCCATAGGTAAGGAAAGCCGTGACCCTCTTGCGGATTCAGTGGCCTCGACGATCCTCGGCAACGATGACTTTGTCAGGGACATCAGGGAGAAGTACTTGGATGGTAAGAAAAAAGACCGGGAACTGCCGGCTTTGAGGGATCTGACCCGTGGTCCAGACATAGCAGAGATAAAGGCGGTTTCAGAGGAGGCCTTCCCGGAGGACTCCAGGCTGGCGAGGATGGTCGGGATCTATCTCTGCTGGCGGTTCAGCGGCGCGAAGCTGAAACAAATAGGCAATCTCTACGGGATATCCGAATC
>ENA-UPTA01001673-UPTA01001673.1-activated-sludge-metagenome-genome-assembly--contig:-NODE-1673-length-24263-cov-9.741366_pt1 | contig 24263 bp, 20 predicted proteins | sample MGYA00238184_ERZ773361 | MGnify/ENA primary metagenome ERZ773361 (study PRJEB29100, sample SAMN05720205) | activated sludge metagenome | isolation source: anaerobic digester from wastewater... | reverse complement strand
CGCGTTCGGCCGCGTTCACGGACCTGGCACTGCGGCTGCAGCGGTTCGTGTCGGGTGGTGGAGCGGCTGACGCGCCGGCGGATGGATCGGCGGATGGATCGGCTGACGGGTCGGAAGACGGGTCGGCCAGTGCGGCGCAGGAGGCGCTGCGCGCGGGGCTGGCCGTCCGTCTGCAGCGCTGGCACCGGCAGGTGCGGCGCGATGCCCGCCGCTTCGAGGCCCTGCCCGACGACGCGCGGCACCGCCTGCGGCGGCGGGTCAAGCGTCTGCGCTATGCGGTGGAGTTCGTGGCGGCGCTGTACGGACGCCGGAAGGTGGCCCGCTACCTCGCGCGCCTCGCCCCCGTGCAGGAGCAGCTCGGTGCGTACAACGACCTGTGCGTGGCGATCGCGCTGTTCTCGCGCGCGGTGACCGACGACCCGCGCGCCTGGTTCGCCGTCGGCTGGCTGGACGCGAAGCGCACGGACCTCGTGCCGACGATCACGCGCACGCTCGCCGGACTGCGCCGCGCGCGGCCCTTCTGGGACGGACGTGCACCGCGCGCGGACGACGCGGCCGCGTCAGGCGACCGGGACCACCCTGCGATTGCCCGCGCCCGGCAGCGTGCGCAGTGATTTGCCGACCGTCGTCGTGTACTGCCGCGACGTGATCGTGCTGACGTAGCGCCAGTCGGCCCGCACCTCGTCGCGCGTGGCGGTCACCACCAGGTAGCCGCGCCGGCTGGTGTCGGCATAGACGAGCGGCCCGATCAGCTGCTCGAGCGCGCTCGCGAACAGCGCCGGATCCTCGTCCGGGAAGATGTCCTCGAAGCCCGGCGAGGTCACCGACGGCCCCGCGAACTCGACCCCCACCTGACGTCCCGACGCATCCTGCAGGTTGCTGGCCCAGGCATTGTGCGTGTCGCCGGTCAGCACGACGAGCTCGCGGTCGAACTCGGTCGCCATCGCCAGCACGGCCTCGCGCGCGTTCGGGTAGCCATCCCAGGCATCCATGTTGTAGGGCACGCTGGGCGCCGCGAGCACGGCCTGCTCCTGCGCGGTCAGCGTCTGCGGCGCGAGGCGCGCCTTCAGCAGCATGCGCGCGTACTCGGACACGGTGACCGTCTGCAGCAGCAGCGGCGACGGCACCGGCATGCGCGCCATCAGCACCTGCTGGCCCAGCATCTGCCAGCGGGCCCGCGACGCGCCGATCGCCTGCCGCAGCCATGCGGTCTGCTCCGCGCCGAGCAGTTGCCGGGCCGGGTCGGCCAGGTCGGTCGCGAAGCGGGCGGCGTCGAAGTCGCTGCCGTTCACGTACGCCATCAGGTCGATCTGGCGGTCGCGCGCGATCAGCCGGGTGTCGAGCATGTGCAGCGACACCAGGTCGCCGAAGTCGAAGCTGCGGTAGATGCGGTCGTTGCGCGCCGGATCCGGCAGACGGATCGGCAGCCACTCGTGATACGCCTGGAGTGCCGCCGCGCGCCGGGCCGCGTACGGCCCCTCCGACGCCGGATCGTGGTTCTCGGCGCCGTCGCGCCACGCGTTGTTGGCCACCTCGTGGTCGTCCCAGACGGCGATCATCGGCATCGCCGCATGCACGGCCTGCAGATCCGGATCGGACCGGTACTGCGCGTAGCGCCGCCGGTAGTCGCTCAGGGTGACGAGCTCGTGGCCGGGCTCCGACACCCGGCCCAGCGCGGCCGACTGTGCGGACGCATAACCGTCCTTGGCGTACTCGTACAGGTAGTCGCCGAGGTGCAGCGCGCAGTCGATGTCGTCCTGCCGGGCCGCGTCCGCATAGACGTTGAAGTAGCCCGCGGGGAAGTTCGCGCACGAGAACACCGCGAGCCGCACGCCCGACACCCCGGCCGCCGGCAGCGTGCGCGTGCGGCCGACGCTGGAGAACAGCGTGCCGAAGCCGAAGCGATAGAAGTACGTGCGCCCCGGGGCGAGCCCGGTCACGTCCACCTTCGCGGTGAAGTCGGCCTCGGGCGTCGCCCGCACCGTCCCCGAGCGCACCGGGCGCGCGAATCCGGCGTCGTCGGCGACCTGCCAGACCAGTTCGACGGGCGCGTCCAGCCTGGGCGTCGCGCGGGTCCAGAGGATCACGCGGTCGGCCAGCGGATCGCCGCTGGCGACCCCGTGGGCGAACACCACCTCCTGCCCGTCGCCGTCGCTGCCGCACCCCTGCAGCCACGCGGCACTGGTGGCCAGCAGGCCGGTGGCGCCCAGAAGGCGGACGAACCTGCGGCGGGGGGCGGTGGGATTCATGGCGGCTCCGGTCTCGGGGGTCTGTACGTCACGGCGATGCACGCGTCATCGTAGCAACCCGCGATGACCGGACGACGACGCGCCGGCCCCGGGCCGGCACCGTATCGGTCGCGCCGCCGGCACGGCACCGGTCCCGGTCGGTGCAACCGTGCTTCACCGCGGAGGGTGCCCCGCCCAACAATGCAGCGATGAACACCGAACCGACCACCGCTCGCCTGCAGCGCAGCCCTACCCCCGGCGCTGCCGCCCGCTCCGACGCCCGTGACGCCCGTGACGCGCGCGAGGCCCGCGACGACCCGGACGCCCCCGACGCCCACGCGCCCCACGCGTCGCCCCGGCTCGCGCAGCGCATGCACGGCGTGCGCAGCTCCGCAGTGCGCGACCTGCTCGCCCATGCGAAGGCGCCGGGCATGATCTCCTTCGCAGGCGGCCTGCCCGCGCCCGAGACCTTCGACGTCGAGGGCATCCGGGCCGCGACGCGCGCAGCGCTCGACGATCCGCACACCACGCTCCAGTACGGCACCACCGACGGGCAGCCCGCGCTGCGCGACGCGCTGGCGGCGCACATGAGCGCCCGCGGCGCCGCGACGGCGGCCGACGACCTGATCGTGACCACCGGATCGCAGCAGGGCATCGACCTGCTCGCGCGCGTGCTGCTCGATCCGGGCGACACGGTCATCGTCGAGCGTCCCGCGTACCTGGCGGCGCTGCAGGTGTTCACCCTGGCGCAGGCGAACGTGCTGGGACTGGAGACCGACGCCGACGGCGCGTGCACCGACCGGCTCGATGCGCTGCGCGACGAGGCGCGCCGCCGCGGCTGGCGCCCGCCGCGGGTGCTCTACGTGGTGCCCGAGTTCGGCAACCCGTCCGGCGTGCGCATGGCGCTCGGGCGGCGGCAGGCCCTGCTGCGCTGGGCGGTGGCGCACGACGTCGTGGTGATCGAGGATGCCCCGTACTCGGAACTGCGCTTCGACGCGGGCGGGCCGCCGACGCTGTGGACGCTGGCGCGGACGATTCCGGGCGCCGCGCAGCGCGTGGTGCACCTGTCGACGCTGTCGAAGACCATCGCGCCGGCGCTGCGGGTGGGGTGGATGGCGGCGCCGGACTGGCTGCGCGGCCCGGCGATCCTCGCCAAGCAGAGCCTGGACCTGCACACGTCCACGCTGAGCCAGGAGGTGGCGGCGCACTACCTGCGCTCCGGTCGGCTCGAAGCGCACCTGCAGGCGGTGCGGCGGCACTACGCCGAGCGCTGTGCCGCCCTGTCCGAGGCGCTGCGGCGCCGGTTCGGCGATGCGCTGCGGTTCGCGCCGCCGCCCGGCGGCATGTTCGTGTGGGCGCGCTTCGACGACGCGGTCGACACGACGGCGCTGCTGCCCCACGCGCTGGCGCGCGGCGTGATGTACGTGCCGGGCGAGGCGTTCCATGCCGAGCGGCCCGACCGCCGGACGCTGCGGCTGGCCTTCGCCACCGTGGCCCCCGAGCGGATCGCCGAGGGCGTGGACCGCCTGGCCGCCGCGCTGGACGACGTCCGGCACACGCACTGACGCGGCGCCGGCCGCAGAGGGCCGGTCGGACGGATCAGGACAGACGGGTCGGGATCACCGCCTTCATCTCGGTGAATCCGTGCACAAAGTTCGACTTCGTGCGCACCGGCTCGCCGACGACCTCGATCCGCGGAAACCGCACGAGGATCTCCTCCCACAGGACCTTCAGCTGCAGCTCGGCGAGGCGGTTGCCCACGCAGCGGTGGACGCCGAAGCCGAACGAGATGTGCTGGCGCGGCCGGGCGCGGTCGACGATGAACCGGTCGGCCTGCTCGATGGCCTCCTCGTCGCGGTTGCCCGACAGGTACCACATCACGACCTTGTCGCCCTTGCGGATCGGCTTTCCGCCGAGCGTCGTGTCCTTCAGCGCGGTGCGCCGCATGTGCGCCAGCGGCGTCTGCCAGCGGATGATCTCGGGCACCAGGCTGGTCACCAGCGCGGGGTTGGCGCGCAGCTTGTCGTACTCGTGCGGATTCCGGTGCAGGGCCAGCAGCCCGCCGCTCATCGAATTGCGCGTGGTGTCGTTGCCGCCCACGATCAGCAGCAGCAGGTTGCCGAGGAACTCCCGGGGTCCCATGTCGCGCGTCGCGGGCGAGTGCGCGAGCATGGAGATCAGGTCGTTGCGGGGGGGCGCGTTCACGCGCTCGTTCCACAGCCGCGTGAAGTAGGCCTGGCACTTGCGCAGCTCGTCCATGCGCTGCTCCCAGGACTGCACCGCGCCGTTGCCGTCCGGGTCGCCGGTCGCCATGTCCGACCACCACGTGAGCAGACGGCGCTCCTCGAACGGGAAGTCGAACAGCGTCGCCAGCATCTGCGTGGTGAGCTCGATCGACACGCGCTGCACCCAGTCGAACTCCTCGCCGATCGGCAGGCCGTCGAGCACGCGGCGCGTGCGCTCGCGGATCGTCGACTCGAGCGCCGCGAGGTTGCCGGGCGCCACGATCGGGCTGACGGTGCGGCGCTGCTCGTCGTGGCGCGGCGGATCCATCGCGATGAAGCTCGGGAACACCTCCTCGGGGGGACGCTCGGCGAGCGCGATGCCGCCCAGGTGCGCATCGGACGAGTAGGTGCCGTGGTTGACCTCGACCTCCATGATGTCCTTGTACTTGGTCACCGACCAGTACGGCCCGTAGCGCTTGCTGACCGCGAGGTGGACCGGGTCCTCCTTGCGCAGGCGCTCGAAGTAGAAGCCGACGATGTCCTGCTCGAACAGGTAGCCCTTGCTGACGTCGATCTGCTCGAGCGGCATGGCCCAGGCCTTCTCGCGCTCGGGATGTGTCGCATTGGTCTGCATCGCTGGTCTCCGTGTCTGGGCCCCGGGCGGGCCGCCGGCAACCCGTGAGCGTACACCAGCCGGTCGGTCGAACGCCCGCGCCGCCGCGCCCGCGTTGCACCGCACCGGCGACGCACCTTGTATGCTTTGCGCGGACGCGCCCCCAGAGCGCGCATCCGGCGCGGCGCGCGTGCGACGTGCGGCGCCCGGAGTATGACGATCACACCCACCACCCGCGCGCCGTGCGCAGGTGAACCCGGAGACGACTTCGATGAGCATCCAATGCAAGGCCGCCGTTCTGCGCACGAGCGGCGCCCCCCGTCCGTTCGCCGACAGCCGGCCGATCTCGATCGAGCAGGTCACGCTCGCCCCCCCGAAGGCCGAAGAGGTGCTGGTGCGGATCGCCGGCGCCGGTCTGTGCCACTCCGACCTGTCGGTGATCAACGGCGACCGCCCGCGGCCGCTGCCGATGCTGCTCGGCCACGAAGGCTCGGGCGAGATCGTCGAGATCGGCGCGGCGGTCACCGACCTGAAGGTCGGCGACCACGTCGTGTTCCAGTTCTCCGCATCGTGCGGACGCTGCCGCCGCTGCCTCGAAGGCCGGCCGCAGATCTGCGAGCGCGCCGCGTCGTCGCGCGCCGCCGGCGAGCTGATGGCGGGCGGCAGCCGCATCACCAGCATGAACGGCGAGGTCGTCGCGCACCACACCGGCATCTCGTGCATGGCCCAGTACGCCGTCGTCGACCGCGGCAGCGTGGTCGTCGTCGACAAGGCCCTGCCGCTGGCCGACGCTGCGCTGTTCGGCTGCGCGGTGATGACCGGCGTGGGCGCCGTGATCAACACCGCGCGCCTTCGGCCCGGCGACTCGGTCGCGATCATCGGGCTGGGCGGCGTCGGCCTGAACGGCGTGCTCGGGGCGCGCGTGGGCGGCGCCGAGACGATCGTGGCGATCGATCTCGACGACAGCAAGCTCGCGCTGGCGCGCGAACTGGGCGCCACCCACACCGTCAATGCGCGCGACCCCAAGTGCGCGGAGCAGGTGCGCGACCTCACCGGCGGCGGCGTCGACCATGCGGTCGAGCTGGCCGGCGCGATCCCTGCGATGGACACCGCGTACGCCGTCACCCGCCAGGGCGGCCAGGTGGTCACGGCCGGGCTGTCGCCGTCGGGCGCGAAGTTCAGCTTCGTGCACGGCGACCTCGTCGGCACCGAGAAGACGATCCGCGGCAGCTTCATGGGCTCGTGCGTGCCGGTGCGCGACATTCCGCGCTTCGTGCACCTGTACCGGCAGGGACGCCTGCCCGTCGACCGGCTGATCGACGGCAAGGTCGACTTCGACGGCCTGAACGCGGGCTTCGACCGCCTGCAGGACGGCAAGGCCCTGCGCCAGATCCTGCTGCCCAACGGCTGACCCCGGGGAGGACGATCATGCTGGAACGCGTCGACCGCATGCTGCTGGCCGTGCGCCATCGCGCCCGCGCCACCGAGACCTTCGTGCGCCTGCTGGGCGCGGCGCCGGCGCGCGAGACACACAGCGCGCACCTGTCCGCGACGGTGTCGGTGCTGTCGCTCGGCGAGAGCGAGATCGAGCTGTGCGAGCCGTCGGGCCCGGGCCTCGTGCGCGACCACCTCGACCGCTGGGGCGAGGGCCCGCTGTTCGCCGGCTACTCGACGTCACGCCTGGACGCGCTGGCCGACCGGCTGCGCGCCAGGGGCGCAGCCTTCTTGCGCGAAGGCGAGCGGCTGTACGTGCCCGGCACCACCACCTTCGGTTTTCCGATGGCGATCTCGCCCAGCGCGCAGCGCCCGCGCGTGGGGCCGGTCAGCTTCCTGTACGAGGCGACGAACACGCTGGACACCGACTGGCGCACGGTGGCGGCGCGCTACGCCGATCTCTTCGACCTGGACGCCTCGAAGTTCTCGCCGATCGGCAGCGAACGCTTCGGCTACGAGGGCACGCTGACGCTGTTCGATCCGCCGGCGCGGCTCGACCGCATCGAACTGTCGCAGACCTTCGCCGACCGCCCCAGCGCGATGCGCCGCTTCGTCGAACGCCGCGGCGGCGACTCGCTGTACATGTGCTACGTCGAGACCCACGACTTCGACGCGCTCAAGGCACGCCTGCTGGCGGCGGGGGCCACGCTCACGCCGCGCAGCGGCCGCATCGAGGACGAGCGCGAAGGCGCGTGGGTGCACCCCAAGGACCTGCACGGCCTGCTGCTGGGCATCTCGCGCACGACGCTGGCCTGGGAGTGGTCGGGGCGGCCGGAGCTCGTGACGCCTCTGGCGTCGTGACCCGGCCCTGACGCGGAGGATCCGCCGGCACGCGGCAGCCCCTGCCGCCCGCGCCGCGCGGATCAGCCGCCGCCGGCCTCCACCCGCCAATGCTGCGGCAGCCGCTGCGCCAGCCAGCGCGCCAGCGCGGCGTTGACGTCGACCGGGCGTTCCTGCGCCATCCAGTGGCCGGACGGCACGACCGCCTCGGTGAGGTCGTCGCAGTGCGCGCGCATGGGCTCGGCCAGGCGCGAGGTCAGCGTCTCGCACACGTAGTCGTGGGCCGCGTGCAGGAACAGCACCGGCATCGACAGCCGCCCGCCCCGTGGCGCACGGCGCGCGTATGCAGCGTTGCGCTGCGCGTTCATGTACCAGGAGTCCGGGCCGAAGAACCCGTTCGTCTCCAGCGCGCTGACGTAGCGCTCGAGGTCCTCTTCGGTGAGCAGGTCCCGATCCATCGGCACGTCGGGCGCCTGGCCGGCGCCATGGAACCAGCCGCCCTCGGCACGCGTGAACGCGGTGCGCGCGGGCTTGCCGCGGCCGGCGGGGTCGCCCTTGCGGAACAGCAGCTTCACCGTGTTGCGCACGTTCTTCTCGAACGCGGCGCTCGCCCGCTCGAAGTGCTCCTCGTAGAAGATCTGGTAGTCCCACTGCGCGTACGGCAGCGTGTCGGCCGGATACAGGCTGCGGTCGGCGAGCGCCGCGCAGGCCTGCGGCGTGAAGCCTTCGGGCAGGTAGGGCACGCACAGCGACGCGACGCCGTCGCAGCGTTCGGCGTGGTGACTGGCGAGGCTCCAGACCACCGGCGCGCCCCAGTCGTGGCCGACCCACACCGCCGACGACCGCCCGAGGCCGTCGAGCAGTTCGAGCATGTCGCCGACGATCGGCTCCATCGCATAGTCGGCGTGTGCGCCATGCAGACTCGAGCGGCCGTAGCCGCGCATGTCGGGCGCCACCGCGCGAAAGCCCAGCGCGGCGAAGCACTGCAGCTGGTGGCGCCAGCTGATCGACAGCTCGGGCCAGCCGTGCACGAACACGATCAGCGGCGCATCGGGCGCACCGCAGGCCAGGTAGAACGTGCGATGACGCGCGGTGCGCAGCACGTGTTCGGTGACGGGCAGGTGCATCGAAGAGCCTCCTGAGAAGCCCCGGATGCGGGGCGTGACGGTCGAAAGCCGGTGCGGCCTGGCGGTCGAGGCTGAACGCCCGCCCTGCGCGGCGGCGAACGACCGTCCGTGTCAGCCGCCCGCCGCCGGCGCGTCGGCGGGCGCTGCGATGAACCCGCCGGACTGCAGCTTCCAGAGCATTGCATAGTGACCGTCGCGGCGCAGCAGTTCGTCGTGCGTGCCCTGTTCGACGATGCGTCCGCTGTCCATCACCACGAGGCGGTCCATGCGCGAGATCGTCGACAGGCGGTGTGCGATCGCGATCACCGTCTTGCCGCGCATCAGGGTGTCGAGCTGATCCTGGATGGCCGCCTCGACCTCGCTGTCGAGCGCGGACGTGGCCTCGTCGAGCACCAGGATCGGCGCGTTCTTCAGGATCACGCGCGCCAGGGCCACGCGCTGGCGCTGACCGCCCGACAGCTTGACCCCGCGCTCGCCCGCATGCGCGGCATAACCGGTGCGGCCCTTCCAGTCGCGAAGCGCTGCGATGAACGCGTGCGCGTGCGCCTGGCGCGCGGCCGCCTCGATCTCGGCCTGCGACGCGTCCGGCCGGCCGTAGCGGATGTTGGCGGCGATGGACCGGTGCAGCAGCGAGGTGTCCTGGGTGACCATGCCGATCGCCGCGCGCAGGCTCTCCTGCGTGACCGTGCGCAGGTCCTGGCCGTCGATCGTGATGCGTCCCGCCTCGACGTCGTGGAACCGCAGCAGCAGCGCGACCAGGGTGGACTTGCCCGCGCCCGAGCGCCCGACCAGCCCCACCCGCTCGCCGGGGCGGATCGTCAGCGACAGGTCGTCGAGCACCGCCGCACCGCCCGCCGGCGCCTGACCGTAGCTGAAGCGCACCCCCTCGAAGCGGATCTCGCCGCGCGTGACGTCCAGGGCGCGCGCATCGGGGCGATCGACCAGCGTGTGCGGCACAGCGATCGTCTCCATGCCCTCCTGCACCACGCCCACGTTCTCGAAGATGCCGCTCACCTCCCACGACACCCAGCCGGCCATGTTGGCGATCTGCCAGGCCAGCGGCAGCGCGGTGGCGACCACCTGCGCGTCGACCTCGCCGCGCGCCCACAGGGCCACGCCGATCGCCGCCGTGCCGACCAGCAGCACCGCATTGAGGCAGGCGAGCGTGAACATGAAGCGCGTGGTCATGCGCATGTGGTCGCCGACGCGGTCGCGCTGCTCGTCGAGCGCGGCGCGCACGAAGTCGTCCTCGTCGCGCGCGCGTGCGAACAGCTTCACCGTGAGGATGTTGGTGTACGCATCGACGATGCGCCCCATCACCTGCGAGCGCGCCTCCGAGCTCGCCTTCGAGAGGTCGCGCATGCGCGGCACGAAGTGGCGCAGGAACAGCAGGTAGGCGACGATCCAGACCAGCATCGGCAGGGCCAGGCGCGGGTCGGAGGCCAGCATCAGCGACAGCGCGGCCAGGCCGTACACGAGGATGTACCAGATCGCGCGGATGCTCGAGACCACGCTCTCGCGCAGCGACATCGCGGTGTTCATCACCCGGTTGGCGATCCGTCCGGCGAAGTCGTTCTGGAAGAACGGCCAGCCCTGGCGCACGACGTGCCAGTGCGTCTGCCAGCGGATGAGCGTCGTCACGCCAGGCACGACCGCGTTGTTGCGCACCAGGCTGTCGAGCGCCATCATCAGCGGCCGACCGACCAGCAGCAGCGCGGCCATGCCGGCGAGCACCGGCCACTCGGCGGCGATCGCGCCGGCCCGGTTGGTCGCCGTCATGGTGCCGACGAGCCGCCCGATGAACACCGGGATCGTCGTGTCGATCAGCGCCACGCCCAGGCCGGTGAGCAGCATCGCGACGAACAGCCCGCGCGTCTGCCCGATGTAGTACCAGTAGAACGCCAGCAGCCCGGCCGGCGGGCCGCGGTGGTCGGCGCCGGGCGGCGGGGGCAGCGCGCGCGGCACCCGCGACTCGAAGAAGCGGAACATCGTGCCGCCGCCCGTCGGCGTCAGAGCAGCGCGAGCATGCGCGCGCGCACGAGCTCGGGCTGCTCCATCGGCACGAAGTGCGTGCTGCCGGGCACGCGCTCGATGGCCACGGCGGGCGCCAGTGCGTTCATCAGCGGGATCACGCGCTCGGAGGTGGAGCCGCGCTCGGCGACCAGCATGCGGGCCGGTACCTTCAGCGCGCGCATGGCGGCACGCAGGTCGTGGCGCTGCGCCGCGAAGGTGGCGCTCTCCCAGGCCGGCGTGCAGCGCAGCGTCACGGACCCGTCCGCGCGCCGCACGAAGCCGTCCTCGACGTAGTCCTCCAGGAAGCCGGGCAGCCAGGTCTTGAAGGCGCCGCGGCCCTGGTAGCTGCCGAGCACTTCCGCGGGGGCCGGGAAGTCGGCGCGCCGGCGTCCCGCGGTGCGGGCGATCGGGATGCGCCGGCGCATCAGGTGGGGCATGAACGGCAGCTTCATCAGGCGCTGCGTGTCCTGGGCGACCATCGCCGGGTCGACCATCAGCAGCGCCCGCGCCAGGGCGGGCTGCATCTCGAGGGCCAGCATCGCCGTGGTGCCGCCCATCGAGTGGCCGGCGATCACCCCCACCGGCTGGCCCGCGCCGATCTGCCCGAGCGCGGCGACCAGGTCGCGCGCGAAGGTGTACCAGCTCGTCAGCGCGAACGGGCGCGCCGGCAGGGTGGTGTGTCCGTGACCGCGCATGTCGAGCGCGACGACGCGCAGACCGTCGCCCAGCGGCGCGAGCAGCCGCCGGTAGGTGAGCGCGCAGAAGCCGGTGGCGTGCACGAACACGATGTCGATCGGACCGCTGCCGCGCCCGAAGTTGAGACCCGCCATGTGGCCGCCCTTCCCGGGCACCGTGAACCGCTGCATTCCCCCTCCGCGTTCGCTCGATGGACAGTGGATGGTACCGGCTGTCGCGTCAGGCCTTCGGCAGCAGCCCGCGCAGCAGGATCGAGAGCTCCGGCGCCTGCAGCACCTGGATGCCCTGCTGACGTGCGAACGCGTCGGCCGTCTCGCTGAGTTCCGCGACGGCCACGTGCACGCAGCCCTGCGCCTCGCGCACCCGGGCGGCGCGCTGCAGCGCGCGCAGGGGCTCGACGCCCACCCGGGCGGCCTTCCAGCGCCGGGCGCAGACCAGCACGGTGCGCCCGCCCTTGACGAGCTGGAGGTCCGCCTCGGGGATCGACAGACGCGTGACCTCGTACCCGTCGCGCCGGAAGCCCTGCTCGAGCAGGTCGCAGAACGTCTTCCAGCTCATCGCCGCGACCGACTGCTCGACGGCCGCCACGCGCCGCGCACCCGGCACCCGCGCCTGCCGCCAGGCCGCGATCGCGGCGATCACGGCGAACGGCAGCGCACCGAACGCGGCGAACAGGAAGTACTCGCGCGGCACCAGCAGCCGCGCCACGAGCACGACGCCCAGGGCGATCAGCAGGCTGATCCACCAGCGCGAGCGCAGCAGCACTGCGAACAGCGAGTTCTCCGACATGCGCAGCTTCATCGCGGCGGCCTCTGGATTCCGAAAGGCGACGAGTATGCGCGATGCACCACGCGCCGTCGCATCAGGCCCCGTGGGTCGGCAGGGCCCGCTGGCGCGCAGCCAGCAGCGCGCCGGCGAGCAGGGCTCCGGCCGACACGGCCAGCCCGAGCGTGAGACCGCCCGAGGCGTCCGACAGGCGCCCCACGAGGCTGGGGCCCACGATCTGCCCGAAGGCGAAGACGATCGTGAACGCGCTGATGCCCGCCGGCCACGTCGCCTGCGGCAGGTTGTGGCGCACCAGGGCCGTGGTCGACGCCACCACCGACAGGAACACCGCACCGTACAGCGCGCCCGAGACGAAGGCGGCGACCGGATGCGTGAACAGCACCGGCAGCGCCGTGGCCACGGCCAGCAGGGCGTTCAGCACCGCCAGCGGCCGTCCATCGCGGTGGCGCTGCAGCAGCCCCGCCCACAGCCACGGCGAGACGATCACGCCCACGCCCAGCAGCGCATAGAACGCGACCACCGTGGCCGTCGACAGCTGCTGCTCGCGCAGCAGCGCGACGATGAAGGTCATGTAGCCGATGTAGCCGAGGCCGAACATGAAGTAGCCCATGAGCCCGAAGGCGAACGGCCGCCCGTCGAACCCGCCGCCGCGCGACTGCGCGGGCGGGTCCCCCGGCACCGCACGGCTGCCGATCGCCAGCGGCCCCGTCGCCAGCAGCGCCGTCGCCGCCAGCGCCAGCCACGCCCACTGCCACCCGGCGCGCGCGCCGTCGATCGCCGGCGCCGCCAGCGGCGGCACGATCAGCGCGCACGCGACGATGCCCAGTCCGGTGCCGCCGTAGTAGATGCCCAGGATCAGTCCGGCCGAGACACCGCGCCCGAGCCCCGGGCGCGCGCTCAGCCGCGCCGCCATCAGTCCGCCCGAGATGAAGACCGCCGCGCTGGCCACGCCGGTGAGGAAGCGCGCCGTGTAGAGGGCCGCGTCGGCGTGCACGAAGCCGTGGAGTGCCAGCGTGGCGGCCGCGCAGACGCTGCCGCCCAGCAGCGCACGGCGGGCGCCGATCCGTGCCATCAGCCAGGGGGCGCACAGCGCACCGGCCAGATATCCGGCCGCGTTGGCGGTGTTCATCGCCCCCGCGGTGAAGTAGGTCCAGCCCAGATCGGCGCGCATCGCCGGCAGGATCAGCGCGTACGCGAACCGGGCCAGGCCCAGCGAGACGGCCGCCCCCAGCGCCAGCGCGCAGGCCGTCAGCAGCGTATCGCGCGCCGTCGGATCGGGTCCGCCGGGCCCCGGAGGGACGGATGCAGAGGGACGCGTCAAGGGTTCTCCGGAAGAGGCCGACTGCCCGCGAGTATCGCCGCTTCGGGCGCGCCGGGCCCGCGCGCGGCGGCGGATTCCAGCATTCCCGGCACGGACTTGCACGCCGAACGCGTGCTGACGGACACTTCACGCGCCCGCCCGCGTTCCCGCACCGGGCGTTCACCAGAGGAATCGACGATGGATCTCAGCTACTCCCCGGAAGAACTCGCCTTCCGCAACGAGGTGCGCGACTGGCTGTCCGCCAACCTCCCGCAGGACATCCGCGACAAGGTCGTCGGCTACCAGCACCTGTCACGGGACGACATCATGCGCTGGCACCGCATCCTGGCGAAGAAGGGCTGGTCGGTGCCGCACTGGCCCGTCGAGTGGGGCGGTACCGGCTGGGACATCACGCAGCGCTACATCTTCAACGAGGAGTTCGGCCTGGCCGGTGCGCCCACCCTGCCCGGCTTCGGCCCCAACATGTGCGCGTCCGTGCTGCTGCGCTTCGGCACCGATGCGCAGAAGAACCGGCACCTGCCCCGCATCCGCGACGGCGAGGACTTCTGGGTGCAGGGCTACTCCGAGCCCGGCTCAGGCTCCGACCTGGCCTCGCTGAAGACCCGTGCCGAGCGCAAGGGCGACCACTACGTGGTCAACGGCCAGAAGATCTGGACCACGCTCGGCCACTACGGCGACTGGATCTTCTGCCTGGTGCGCACCGACCCGAACAACCCGAAGAAGCAGGAAGGCATCAGCTTCCTGCTGATCGACATGAAGACGCCGGGCATCACCGTGCGCCCGCTGTACCTGGTCGACGAGGGCCACGAGGTCAACGAGGTGTTCTTCGACGACGTCAAGGTGCCGGTCGAGAACCTGGTGTTCGAGGAGAACAAGGGCTGGACGGTGGCCAAGTACCTGCTCGGCCACGAGCGCATGGGCTCGGCCAACGTGGGCGCGTCCAAGCGCGAGCTGGCGGCCCTGCGCGCGCTCGCCGCGCGCGAGACGAAGAACGGCCGGCCGCTGCTGGAGGATCCGCGCTTCCGCGACCGGCTCACCCGCGTCGAGATCGAGCTGCAGGCGCTCGAGCTCACCGCCATGCGCTTCCTCGACAAGATGCGCCGCTCCGGCCAGCCGCCCGGCGCCGACGTGTCGATGCTCAAGCTCAAGGGCAGCGAGGTGCAGCAGGCGATCACCGAACTGATGATGCAGGCCGTGGGACCGCAGGCCCAGCCCTTCGTCGCGACCGATGGGGGCAGCGTCGACGCGTACACGTCGCGCCTGGCGCCCCGCTACTTCAACTACCGCAAGACGACGATCTACGCCGGGTCCAACGAGATCCAGCGCAACATCATCGCCAAGGCGACCCTGGGCCTGTGAGGAACGCAGCATGAACTTCGAATACTCCGAAGAACAACAGCAGCTGGCGGATTCGCTGCGCAAGTACCTGTCGAACGAATACGACTTCGAGAAGCGCAAGGCGATCGTCCAGTCGGCCAGCGGCGTGAGCGACGCGGCCTGGTCGACGTTCGCCGAACTGGGCCTGACCGCGATCGCGCTGCCCGAGGCCGACGGCGGCTTCGGCGGCGGCGCCGTCGACCTGATGGGCCCGATGGAGGCCTGCGGCGAGGCGCTGGTCGTCGAGCCCCTGCTCGACAACATCGCCCTGGGCGCACGGCTCGTGTCGCGCGCCGGTTCGGCCGCCCAGCGCACGGCGCTGCTGCCGGGCGTGGTCGAAGGCCGCACGAAGCTCGCCTTTGCCGGCCTCGAGCCGGGCGCACGCTACGACCTGATCCCCGCCCGCACGCAGGCGCGCGCCAGCGGCAGCGGATGGGTGCTCGACGGCGAGAAGACGGTGGTGATCGGCGCGCCGTCGGCCGACACCCTGATCGTGTCGGCCCGCACCGCGGGCGCCGCCGGCCAGGCCGACGGCGTGAGCCTGTTCCTGGTGCCGCGCGGCGCGGCCGGCGTCACGCTGAGCCCGTGCCGCACGGTCGACGGTCAGCGCGCGGCCGACGTCCGGTTCGCCGGCGTGCAGCTCGGCGCAGACGCCCTGCTCGGTCCGCAGGGCGGCGCACTGCCGCTGATCGAGGAGGCGGTCGACTTCGCCACCGCGCTGCTGTGCGCCGACGCGATCGGCACGATGAAGAGCGCCAACGACGCCACGCTCGAGTACCTGAAGACGCGCAAGCAGTTCGGCGTGGCGATCGGCTCGTTCCAGGCGCTGCAGCACCGCATGGTCGACATGTACGTGGTGTGCGAACAGGCCCGCTCGATGGCGATCCTGGCCGCCGCACGCGTCGATCAGGGCGGCGACGCCGTCGAGCGCAAGCGGGCCGTGTCCGCCGCGAAGATCAAGATCGCCGATGCGGCACGCCAGGTCAGCCAGGAATCCGTGCAGCTGCACGGCGGCATGGGCATGACCGAGGAGATGAAGGTGTCGCACAGCTTCCGGCGGCTGACGATGATCGCGCAGCGCTTCGGCGACGCCGACCATCATCTGGAGCGGTACGCGGCGCTGTCGTGACGCGCGCGGGCGCGGCGCCGGTGACGCACGCGGGCGCCGCGCCCGCGATACGCGATCGCGCCCGGACCGGCGCTGGTGCCAGCGCTGGTGCCGGCCCGGACGCTGATGCCGGCGCCGACGCCGGCTCCGGCCTGCCGCTCGCCGTCACCCGGCGGGCGGCGTCTCGATCCGCGTGACCATCAGCTGGTCGATGCGGTAGTTGTCGATGTCGACCGCCTCGAAGCGGTGTCCGGCGAACTCGAACCCCTCGGCGCGGTCCGGAACGCGCTTCATCATGAACATCATGAAGCCGGCGGCGGTGGCGTACGCCCCCTCGCCCGGCACGGCGTCGACGTCGATCAGCCGCTTGACCTCGTCGATCGGCGCCATCCCGTCCACCAGCCAGGACCCCGGCCCGCGCTGCACGACCTGACGCTCGCCCGGCGCGACCACCACGCGGTCCATCAGGCAGTGCATCAGGTCGTCGAGCGTGACGGTGCCGACGACCAGCGCGTACTCGTTGACCACGACCGCGAAGTCGGTGTGCTCCACGCGGAAGCGCTCCAGCACGTCGGCCAGGGTGAGGGACTCCGGCACCACCGCGGGCGCGCGCACGGCCGGCCCGTTCAGGGCCGCGGTCAGGGCGGCGCCCGACGCGTCGGCCAGTGCGGGCAGCAGGTCGCGCAGCTCGATGAATCCGACGACCTCGTCGATGCGGCCCCGGCAGACGAGGAAATCCTCGGCGCGGCGGGTGAGGATCTTCTCGCGCGCCCGCGCGGCATCCTCGTCCAGGTCGAGGTAGACCACGCTGTCGCGCGGGGTCAGCGCGGCGGCCACCGGACGCTCGCCGAAGCCCAGCACGTTGCCGATCAGCTGGTGCTCGTCGCCCCGCAGCGCACCGGCATCGGCCCCCGCCTCGACGACCGCGACGATGTCGTCGGCGGTCACGCGCTCCTCGCGCGCGGCGGGCAGACCGGTGATCCGGAAGAACGCGTCCGCCACACCGTTGAAGAGTACGACCAGCGGCGCCAGCACCCGCGTGCACACGCGCATCGGGCGCACCAGACGCATCGCCCAGCGCTCCGGCTCGGCCATGCCGATGCGCTTGGGGATCAGGTCCGCGCATTCGATGAACAGCGCGGTGATCAGGACGAACGACAGCGCGAACCCGCCGGTCGCCGCGACGTCCGGAGCCCCCCCGAGCGACACGATCAGTCGGCTGAACAACGGCGACAGCGCCCCCTCGGCCAGCAGGCCCCCCAGGATCGCCACCGAGTTCAGGCCGATCTGCACGACCGTGAAGAAGTGGCCGGGGCGCTCCTGCAGTGCCATGACTTCCGCGGCGCGCGCATCGCCTGCGTCGGCCAGCGTTTGCAGCCTCAGCTTGCGGGCGCTGGCCAGCGCGATCTCGGCGACCGAGAAGAACGCCGAGACGGCGATCAGCAGCACGACGACGGCGATGTTGAGCGGCAGGGACATGAGCGGCGGAGGTCGATGTGCCGCGACGGCGCGCGGACGGCCCGCGTGGCGGCATGCCGAAGAGCATAGCCGAGCGCGCGCCGCGGACAGGCCGGCAGGGCCATCCCTTCACGGCGGGAATCGCCCGCACCTGCGCGGGCCGCGGATGGGCCTGCAGGCCCATGCCCATCCCTGCGCTTTCCGCCCGCACGCTCCGCGCGGACGGTGCGCTCCAGCCCCAAACGCAAGAGCCGGCTGGCGCAGGCTCCCAAACGCAAGAGCCCGCTGGCGCGGGCTCATGCATGTGGTGCCGGAGGCGGGAATCGAACCCGCACTTCCTTTCGGAAACCGGATTTTGAGTCCGGCGCGTCTACCAGTTCCACCACTCCGGCAGATCCCGGGCGGATCGGGAGCCGGAGTATATCCCGGCTCAGTGTTCGGTCGCCGGCTCGTCAATCAGCATGCGCACGAACTGCGCATAGGGCGGCACGACCAGGTAGGCGTCGGCCTCGCCGGACGCACTGTGGATCTCCATGCGGGCGGCCCGGGCGATCGAGAGGATCGCCCGATTGCTGGTGAGGCAGTGCATGTACACGCGCTGCACGCCGGCGCGGGACGCATGGGCGAGCGCGAAGCGGAAGATCGCCGCACCGAGTCCGCGGCCGCGTGCATCCGGCAGCACCGACAGCCCGAGCTCGGCATCCTCGCGGCCCAGCGTCAGGTGTCCGATGCCGAGCCAGGTCCCGGTGCCCGAACACACGCCGAACACGACGTCGGCACCGAGGTCGATGCCATCCACGTAGCGACGGATGTGTTCGTCGCTGACCGGCAACCCGAAGCGCAGGCGCCGGTCGTCGGGATCGAGCGCCAGGAAGTGTTCGCGCAGACCGTCGCGGTCGCCGGCGTCCAGCCGCTCGAGCAGGGCCACCCAGTCGAGGATCTGGCGGGGCAGCACATGGGGGGTGGTGGGCATCGTGGACTCCTGCGGGCAGGGTTCGCCACCGCGCGCCGCGCGGCGGGAGGTTCCCGGAGGTCCGACGGACGCCCGGAACCCATTGCCCGACAGGCATTCTAACGAGCGGAGGTCCCGAAACGATGACAATTTGCCGCATTGCAGCAATCTAGACGACACCCTCTAGCAAGAGTGAATTCTTGATATTCCGACGATCAATGATCGCCGGAAATTCTGCGTTGCAGCATTTCCATTGCCCCGTGACGTCCTCCGTTCAGAGCGGGTTGAACTTCGGCGCCCGCTTCTCCAGGAAGTGCGCCACGCCCTCCTTGAAGTCGGGCGCGGCGAAGCTCTGTTCCATCTCGTAGTTGGCGATGGCGGTCGCCTCCGACATCGTCTGGAACATGCCGTCCCAGATCTGGCGCTTCATCACCGCCACCGAGCGCGGCGACACGCTGTCGACCATCGCCTTCAGGTAGCCGCGTGCGGCGTCGAGCAGTTCGGCGTCCGGCACCACGCGCTGCACCAGCCCGAGCCGGCCGGCCTCGTCGGCGCCGAACTTGCGGGCCGAGTAGAGCAGATCGGCGGCGTTGGGCAGGCCCACCAGCCGCGGCAGCAGCCAGCTGATGCCGTGCTCGGCGATCAGTCCGCGCTGCGCGAACGCGGTGGTGAAGACCGCGCTCTGGCCGGCGAAGCGCATGTCGCAGTACAGCGAGATGACCAGACCGAGCCCGGCGCACGGGCCGTTGATCGCAGCAACGATCGGCTTCGGGATCGACGGGAAGTACGAGTAGGTCATGCGGAAGTCGGCACGGGTGCTGCCGTGCTTCGGCACCGCGTAGGACGACGGCGCCTCGGCCGCGGCGGCGGGCGCCGCCGCGCCGGCGCCGGACAGGGAACTGAGCATGTTCATGTCGGCACCGGCGCAGAACCCGCGGCCGGCGCCCGTCAGGATGATCGCGCGCACGGCCGGATCGACGGCCAGCTCGTGCATCGCCCGGCGCAGCTCGTGATGCATCTCGCGGGTCCAGGCGTTCAGGCGGTCGGGCCGGTTGAGGCGGACGGTGGCGATCCCGTCGGCGATCTCGCACAGGATGGTCTGGAAGGTCATCGGATGTCTCCTCGTGTGGGGGTGGGCGCTCCAGCGCTGAAGTGCACGCCGATTATGCGCACACCCCGGCCCGCGCGGCGTCCCCGCCGGGGGCATCGGTATCATGTCGGCCCGATGCGCCTCTCCGACTTCGACTTCGACCTGCCGCCGCGCCTGATCGCGCAGCACCCCCTCGCCGACCGCAGCGGCTCGCGCCTGCTGCACGTGCACGAGGATGCGCTCGACGACCTGCGCTTCACCGCCCTGCCCGAGCTGCTGCGCGCCGGCGACCTGCTGGTGATGAACGACACCCGCGTGATCCGCGCACGCCTGCTCGGCGTGAAGGCGGACACGGGCGGACAGGTCGAGGCGCTGATCGAGCGGATCGACGGCGAGCACGACGCGGTCGTGATGCTGCGCGCGAGCAAGACCCCGCGCCCGGGGACGGTGCTGGCGTTCGGCAGCGCGCGCGCCACCGTCACCGGCCGCGCCGACGCGTTCTTCACGCTGCGTTTCGACGAGCCCGTGCTGGAAGCCCTCGAGCGCGAGGGGCACACGCCGCTGCCGCCGTACATCACGCACGCGCCGGACCGCGACGACGACGCGCGCTACCAGACCGTCTACGCCCGCACGCCCGGTGCGGTGGCCGCCCCGACCGCCGGCCTGCATTTCGACGAGGCGCTGCTGGCGCGCGTGCGCGCCCACGGCGTGGGGATCGCGCACGTCACGCTGCACGTCGGCGCGGGCACGTTCCAGCCGGTGCGCGTCGAGGACGTGGCGCAGCACGTGATGCACAGCGAGCGCTACGTGCTGCCGCCGGAGACGGCCGAGGCGATCGACGCCACGCGTGCGACGGGCGGGCGCGTGGTGGCCGTGGGCACGACCGCGCTGCGGACGCTCGAATCCTGCGCGCGCGACGACGGCGGTGTCGATGCGGGCAGCGGCGAGACGCGGCTGTTCATCACGCCCGGCTACCGGTTCCGCGTGGTCGACGCGCTGATCACCAATTTCCACCTGCCGAAGTCGACGCTGCTGATGCTGGTGTCGGCGTTCGCGGGCGTGGCGCGCATCCGCCGCGCCTACCGCCATGCGATCGACAACGACTACCGGTTCTTCAGCTACGGCGACGCGATGCTGCTGCACCGCTGCGCCGGGGAGGCGATCGCATGCTGAACTTCGAGGTCCTCGCCACGGACGCTGGGGCGCGCCGCGGCCGCATGCGGCTGAACCACGGCGAGGTCGACACGCCGATCTTCATGCCGGTGGGCACCTACGGCGCGGTCAAGGCGATGTCGCCACGCGAGCTCGACGACATCGGCGCGCAGATCATCCTCGGCAACACCTTCCACCTGTGGCTGCGCCCCGGGCTGGAGGTGCTGGGCCGGTTCGGCGGACTGCACGGGTTCAACGGCTGGCACAAGCCCATCCTCACGGACTCCGGCGGCTTCCAGGTGTTCAGCCTGGGCGACCTGCGCAAGATCAGCGAGGAGGGCGTGCGCTTCGCGTCGCCGATCAACGGCGACCGGCTGATGCTCACCCCTGAAGAATCGATGCGGATCCAGCGCGGGCTGAACTCCGACATCGCGATGATCTTCGACGAGTGCACGCCCTACGAGATCGGCGGCGTCGCGACGACGCACGCCCAGGCGGCCGATTCGATGCGGCTGTCGCTGCGCTGGGCGCAGCGCTCGCGCGCCGAGTTCGACCGGCTCGAGAACCCCAACGCCCTGTTCGGCATCGTCCAGGGCGGCATGTTCGAGGACCTGCGCGACGAATCGCTCGCCGGGCTCGTCGACATCGGCTTCCACGGCTACGCGATCGGCGGACTGTCGGTGGGCGAGCCCAAGGAGGACATGATGCGGGTGCTCGCGCACACGGCGCCCCGCCTGCCGGTGCACGCGCCGCGCTATCTGATGGGCGTGGGCACGCCCGAAGACCTGGTGGCCGGCGTGGCAGCGGGCATCGACATGTTCGACTGCGTGCTGCCCACGCGCAATGCGCGCAACGGCTGGCTGTTCACCCGGCACGGCGATCTGCGCCTGCGCAATGCGCGCTTCCGCAGCGACGAGCGGCCGGTCGATGCGCAGTGCAGCTGCTACTGCTGCGAGAACTTCTCGCGCGCGTACGTGCACCACCTGCAGAAGGTCGACGAGATCCTGGGCGCGCGGCTCGCCACCATCCACAACCTGCACTACTTCCTGGACCTGATGCGCACGATGCGCGGCGCGATCGCCGCCGGCACGTTCGAGACGTTCCGGCGGGAATTCGCCGAAGGCCGCGCACGCGGCGTCGGCTGAGCGCACGCCGGTTCGGCCGGGCGGCGTCGGCCGGGTGGCATCGGCCGGGCGAGATCGGCCGGGCGGCAGCGCCCGGCGCCGAGTGCGATCGATCAGCGCCGCGCCGTGCTCGCCGCCCGGTACGCCACGATGCGCTGCTTCAGCCCGGGCCGCGCGGCCGAGCGCACCAGCGCCGCCAGATCGGCATCGGCGTCGCCGTCGCGGGTCACGGCGTTGATCGCACGCCGCGTCTCGGCGTCGATCACGTCCGCCGCCGCGCGCAGCGCGGCCACGTGCGCATCGAACGCCTCGCGCGTGCCGACGTGCGACACGAGCCCGGCGGCCTGCGCGGTGGCCGCGTCGATCTCGAGCCCGCCCGCCACCCATGCCCGCGCCGTGTCGGCGCCGACCCGCGCCGCGAGGCGGCGCGTGCCGAGCACGAGGCCGAACGCGGCGCCCGGGAACCGGAACGTGGCGTCCGGCAGCGCCCAGCGCTGCTGGGCCGCACAGAACAGGTCCGCCCCCGCACCCCAGGTGCGCCCGCTGGCCAGCGCGACGGTCAGCAGCGGCGAGCGCCACACCGCGTCCAGCATCTGCTCGACTCGCACGAAGCGCAGCAGCAGATCGCCTTCGGTCGCCTGCTCGAGGTCGGACAGGTCGAAGCCCGTGCACAGGTGCCGGCCGTTGCCCGCGAGCACCAGCGCACGCGCCTGCGGGCGGTCGTGCGCCGCGGCGATCGCCGCGAGCAGCGCATCGACCAGCGCGGACGACAGCGCGTTGCCCTTGTCGCCCCGGTCGAGCGTCAGCGCATGCACGCCCTGCCCTTCGTCGTGGATCAGCATCACGCCTGCGCCCTGACCTGGGCCGAGCGGTCCCAGAGGTTGGGGACGACGTCGGACGAATAGCCCGACACGAAATCGTGCGCGGCGCCGGTGTCGGCGTCGAACGAATGCCGCCGCACCGCACCGATGTTGCCGCCGTACACGTGGATGCTGATCGACGCGCGGTCGGTGAGCGGGTTGGACACCACGTGCACGTCGCCGATCGCGGGCGACACGGTCTCGATCGCGCCGCGCTGCGCGACCAGGAGCCCGCCCTGCGGCACGAAGCGGCCGGCGGCGTCGCGCGCATAGCGCTGCACGTGCTCGGTGCCGCGCAGCACGCCGACGATGCCCCAGACGGTGTGATCGTGGATGGGCGTGCGCTGCCCCGGCCCCCACACGAAGCTGACCACACTGAAGCGCTCGCGCGGGTCGCAGTGCAGCAGGTACTGGCAGTAGCGGTCGGGATGGGGCTGCGCGAACGCGTCCGGCAGCCAGGCGTCGTCGCGGATCAGCTCGGCCATCAGCGCCGAGCCGCGCGCGAGGATCTCGGCCTCGGCACGCGGCGGGTCGACGAGCTCGGTCATGCCGGCCACGAAGCGCCGCAGCGGCGCGATCGGGTCGCTCGGGGTGCTGCCAGGTGTCGCTGCAGTGCTCACGGCTGTTTCTCCTGGTTCGGGTGCGCGGACGGGTGCGCATTCGGGTTCGCGGCGGCCGCGCGGTACCGCGCGCGGATCTCTTCGGTGTGCTCGCCCAGGCCGGGCGGGCGCGTCTGCACGGCGACCGGTCCGCCGTCCATCCACAGCGGGCAGGCGACGGTGCGGGTCTGCGTGCCGCCGGGCAGGGTCATCGGCTGCACCAGCTGCAGGTGCGCCGCCTGCGCGTCGGCGAGCGCGTCGGAATAGGCGTTGATCGGCGCGCCCGGCACGCCGGCCTGCGCGAACTTCTCCAGCCAGCGCGCAGCGTCGTCGCGCACGAAGTGCGTCTCGAGCAGATCCTTCAGCACGACCTGGTTGGCCGCGCGCAGGGTGGTCGTGACGAAGCGCGGATCCTCGAACAGGCCCATCACCCCGACGACCTCGCAGACCGAGCGCCACAGCTTGTTGTTGCCGGCGGCGATGGCGAACCAGCCGTCGCGCGCGCGGAAGGCCTGGTACGGCGCGTTGCGCGGATGCGCGGACCCGAGCTTGCGCGGATTGCGGCCGGTGCCGAAGTATTCGCTGGTCTGCAGGGCCGCGATCGCCAGCGTGGTCGCGAACATCGGCACGTCGACGCGACCGCCCGGACCGCCCGCACGCACCTGCGCGATACGCGCGGCGATCGCATACGCGCCGTACAGGCCGGCGGTGAAGTCGGAGACCGGCACGCCGCATTTCACCGGCGCGCCGTCGGGCTCGCCGGTGACACTCATCACGCCGCCGGCCGCCTGGATCGTGAGGTCGAAGCCCCCCTCCCCCGAGCGCGGCCCGCTCTGGCCGAAGGCCGAAATCGAGCAGTAGATCAGCGAGGGCTTGCGCGGACCGAACCAGTCCCAGCCCAGACCCAGCCGCTGCATCACGCCCGGGCGGTTGTTCTCGACCAGCACGTCCGCGTCGAGCACCAGTGCACGAGCCAGGTCGCGATCCTCCGGACGCTTCAGGTCGAGGGCCACCGAGCGCTTGCCGCGGTTCAGCGACGCGAAGTTCTCCGAATAGCCCTCGGTGATCGGCGGCCACTGCCGCAACGTGTCGCCTTCCATCGGCTCGATCTTCACGACGTCCGCGCCGAAGTCGGCCAGCAGCATGCCGCAGAAGGGGCCGGCGGCCACCTGGCAGAACTCGACGACACGCACGCCTGCCAGCGGCCCTGTCCCGGTCTTCGTGTGCTCCTGCATCCCGTGGTTCCTTTCGTGTTCGTTG
>ENA-UPTA01001671-UPTA01001671.1-activated-sludge-metagenome-genome-assembly--contig:-NODE-1671-length-24269-cov-5.450731_pt1 | contig 24269 bp, 20 predicted proteins | sample MGYA00238184_ERZ773361 | MGnify/ENA primary metagenome ERZ773361 (study PRJEB29100, sample SAMN05720205) | activated sludge metagenome | isolation source: anaerobic digester from wastewater... | reverse complement strand
CTACACACCGCTATACACTCTTTCCCTACACGACGCTCTTCCGATCTGAACATCTATTGCGCCGAGGTCGAGCGCGTCATGGGCGAAATGCCGGGCGTGGGCGAATGCGCCGCCTTCGGCATTCCCGACGAGCGGCTGGGCGAATTGCTGGTCGCGGTGGTCGTGGGCCAGGGAATGGACGAGGCGGCGGTCAGGGAATGGGTGGGCGAACGCCTCGCCCGCTACAAGGCGCCGGGCCGCGTCGTCATCAGTGATCAGCCCTTGCCGCGCAATGACGTGGGCAAGGTCAACAAGGCGGCGCTGCGCAGCGCCTGGGCCGCACTCTCAGGAGACAAGTGATATGGGCATGCCCAAGGATATCGGGATCATCGACTGCATGCTGGGCATTCCGGAGGCCGAGGACCGGTCCGACTGGTTCACCGCCTTCCGTCCGCTGATCAAGGACGAGCAGACGCTGCAGCAGTTCTCGATGCCGGCGCAGTACATGTTCAAGGACGTGCCGCAGACCGGCCATGCCGACGACTACGTCAAGTGGACCGTCGAGCAGATGGACAAGCACGGCATCGCCAAGGCGCTGATCGGCTGGAACGACAACGAAACCTCGCGCCGCGCCAAGGAGCTTTACGGCGACCGCTTCTTCTTCGACCTGCCCTGCGATCCCAACAAGGGCATGGAGGAAGTGCGCCGGATCAAGCGCATCCATGCCGAAGTCGGCCTGTCGGCGATCTCGGTATTTCCGGCGGGAACGCTGCCGCAAGTGGCGATCAACCACAAGTACATGTTCCCGCTCTATGCCTGCGCGGTGGAACTGGACATTCCGATCCTGCTCAACGTCGGCATTCCCGGCCCGCGCATCCCTATGGAAACCCAGAAGGTCGAGCATCTGGACGAGGTCTGCTGGTTCTTCCCCGATCTCAAGATCGTGATGCGCCACGGCGCCGAACCGTGGCAAGATCTGGCGGTCAAGCTGATGCTGAAGTGGCCGAACCTCTATTATTCGACCAGCGCCTTCGCGCCCAAGCACTACCCCAAGGCGATCATCGACTATGCCAACACCCGCGGCGCGGACAAGGTGATCTACGCGGGCTATTTCCCGATGGGCCTCAGCCTTGAGCGGATCATGTCCGACATGGAGAACGTGCCGCTGAAGGACGAGGTTTGGCCCAAGTTCCTGCGCGGCAATGCCGAGCGGCTGTTCAAGCTCTGACAAGCACTACCGACAAACCATAAAGACCGGAAAATCCGGGGAGAAACAACGATGACCCAAGCAGCGAGCGACGCTCGGACTCCGCCCGTGGCAGTGTGGCAGGTGCTGGAAAAGATGACCCGCGAGGAACTTGCGGCGTGGCGCGTGGCCGACCTGGCCGGTCGGCCCACCCCGCAGGAACGCAACCTCGACCAGGGTTTCCCGTTCGGCTGGTACCCGTTCATGCTGGCGCGCGATCTGGCCGTGGGCGAGGTCAAGCCGGCGCGCTATTTCGGCCGCGATCTGGCCGTCTGGCGCGGCGAGGACGGGCAGGTGCGGATGCTCGATGCCTACTGCAAGCATCTGGGCGCGCACATGGGGCATGGCGGCAAGGTTTCCGGCAACCTCCTTGAATGCCCGTTCCACGCCTGGCGCTATGACGGCGATGAAGGGACCGTCAAGGAAATCCCCTATGCCCGCGCCGTGCCGCCGCAGGTGAAGCGCAAGTGCACCCGGAGCTGGCACATCCGCGAGGCCAACCAGTGGCTGTGGGTCTGGTATCATCCGGAAGACGCCGCGCCGCTCTATGAAGTGGTCGAACTCCCCGAAACCAGCGACCCGGCCTGGACGCCGTTCGACTTCGCCGAATGGAAGGTGTTCGGCAGCCTCCAGAACATGGCGGAGAACGGGGTGGACTTTGCCCACTTCAAGTACATCCACGGCACCGCCGAAGTGCCGGAGGCCGAACTCAGCTGGGGCGAATGGGACCGCCAGGGCATCGTCCGCGCCAAGATGGGCACGCCCAAGGGCGTGGTCGACGGCGCGATCACCAGCAATTCGATGGGGCCGGGCCAGGCCTGGGTGCGCTTCACCGGCATCTGCGAGACGCTGCTGGTCGCCTGCATCATCCCGGTGGAACTGGACCTGCTTCAGGTCGTCTACTGCTACACCCAGCCGCGCGCGCAGGCCGAAGGGCCGGCGGCGGGCGTTGCCCGCGCGATCATCCGCGACGTCAACAAGCAGCTCGATCAGGACAAGGTGGTGTGGGACCGGATGCGGTTCGAACCCAACCCGATCATCTGCGACGGTGACGGCCCGATCCCGCAGTTCCGCAAGTTCTATTCCCGCTTCTACGCGGGCGGCGACGGGACTCCCGGCGCGGCACGCTGAGTCGCAACCGACAGGGGCAGGGCTGGTTCAGATCAGGCCCAGCCCCTGCCCGGTGCGCGCCGCCGGGATCAGCAGATGGCGGATGATCCGGTCCATACGGCCCTGGTTGGATACGGCCGCGGGGCGCTCGATGGGGAAGGGCAGGGCATGGGTGCGGTCCGCCGCCAGCCCTTCGGCCAGCAGTTTGCCCAACAGCGGGGCCATCAGGTTACCCCAGGCGTTGAAGTACATCAGTCCGAACAGGCCGGGGCGCGGCTCGAACACGCCGGGGAACTCGCGGTCCCGGAAGGCCACGCGCCCGGTCCAGTAGCTTTCAAGTTCGATCTTAAGACCCTTCGTCTCCGGCCAGGCGCGGTGCAGCCACTCCAGCTGGTTGGCGAAATGCCACCGCGCATCGGCCGCTCCGCCAACCTTCGGGATCGAGGACAGGATCAGGCGATCATGCCGGTCGCGCACCAGCGGGTTGAGATCGAGCGGCACCTGCGACAGTGCCGCCCCGCCAGGATTGACCACTCCGCGCGCTTCTGCCGGCAGCGGCTGGGTGGTCAGCGCATACGCGGTCAGCGGATAGAAGGCGCGAGCGAATTCCGGCACGACATCGGTGGCATAGGCATTGGTGCAGAACACCGCGCGCGCCGCCCGGACCGAGCCCTGCGGCGTGCGCACCCGCCAGCGCTGGCTGTCCTGCTCGATTCCGGTCGCGGGACTGTTTCCGAACAGTCGCGCGCCCTTGGCAGCAGCTCCAGCGGCCATCGCGTTGGTCAGCCGATAGGGATTGGTCCGCCCGCCCTCGACGAAATCGAGCGCATGGGTCCACAGATGGCTGCCGGTGCGCTTGTACAGGTCCTCTCCCCCCGTCTCCGCGACCTTGAGCAGCCCGGCCTGTTCCATCCAGGCGGTCTGGGCCCGGAATTTCTCCATGGCCTCGCGGCTTTCCGCGACATTGAGGTAGCCGCTGCGCACCACGTCGGCGCCCACGCCCAGCCGCTCGGCAAGGGCAAAGGGCAGGCCGCGATGCTCGCGGAATGCGTCGAGGAAGGCGCGGCCCTGATCGGGGAAGGCATCGAACACCGAACGGTCGCGCAGAATCGGCAGGACGTGCCCGGCATTGCGCCCCGATGCGCCCCAGCCCGGCTGGCGGGCCTCGATCAGGGCAACGGCCACTCCTGCCTCGGCAAGGTGCAGCGCGAGCGAGGTGCCGGCGAGTCCGCCGCCGACCACCACCACGTCGCAGTCGATATCGCCGCTCAGCACCGGCCAGGCCGCGGCCAGGCCCTCGGGCCGGGTCCAGCCGCTGCGCTCGATGCCGATCAGTCCCTGCTCGAACTGGGCATCGAGCGAGGTGGCCGCGCGGTCGGCGGCTTGGAGATTGCCATAGCCGTTCCACCAGCGCCACCCGCCCACGGCGCCCGCAGCGGCCAGGGCACCAGCGCCGAGGAGAAGGTTGCGGCGGTTCAATCGGGGTGTGCTAGGCAAGGCTTGGCTCCGCATCTGGCCGGGATCAGCTCTGGCGAGAGTGAGTTGATAATACGCAAAATACAATCTTTGATTGGAATATGGGCGTCATTTGCGTATCATTTATGGAATTGAGTAACGCAAAGCGTTGGGAGCGAGTCAAATGCGTGGTTTGAACGGCAAGGTGGGCGTGGTTGCGGGCGGCGGCCGGGGGATCGGCGCGGCGACCGCGCGGCGGCTGGCCGAGGAAGGCGCCGCCGTGGTGATCGGCGACATCGCCGAGGACTGGGCGAAGGAGGTCGCCGCCAGCATCACAGCCGCCGGCGGACGGGCGATCGGCGTCCATCTCGACGGGACCAAGGCTGCCTCGCAAGCCGCCATCGTCCAGGCCGCGCTCGACGAATTCGGCGCGCTGGACTTCTATCATTCCAATCTCGCTGGCGGCACCGAAGGGGACATAGACGCACTCAACTGCACCGAGGAAGTGCTTGACCGCTCATTCGCGATCAACAGCAAGAGCCACGTCTTCGCCACCCAGGCGGCACTGCCGGTCATGCTGGAACGCGGCGGCGGAGCGATGATCTACACCTCGTCCGGCGCGGCGATCGGCGGCAATGCCTTCCAGGTCGCCTACCCGATGACCAAGAACGCGCTCCATGCCCTGGTCCGCCATGTCGCGGCCAAGTACGGCAAGAAAGGCATCCGCTCCAACGGCATCTGCCCGGGCGTGGTCCTGACCGAGGCGGTCGCCCAGCACCTCACCCCCGAATATGTCGAGGCGACGCTGAAGACCGTGCCCCACACCCGGCTGGGGCAGCCGGAAGACATCGCCGCAGCGGTGGCCTTCCTTGCCTCGGACGACGGGCAGTGGGTCAACGGGCAGGTCTGGCACGTCAACGGCGGCCTCATCAAGCGCGACTGATGGCAGCCGCGCCCTTCGACGCACCGCCGCCGCTGCGCGATCTGGCGCACCGCTATGCGCTGGCGGTCGACAGCCGCGACGCGGCGATGCTCGCGGGCCTGTTCGTCGTGGATGGCACGATGCGGGGGCACGGGCAGGCCGCGCCGCGCTATGCCGGGGCGGAAGGCTTCGCGCGGATGATCGCCGAGGTCGAGGCGAGCTTCGGCGCGACCATGCACAATGTCTTCAACCAGACCTATGACCAGGCCGAAGATGGCGCCGTAACCGGCCTGGTCACCGGGGTGGCGAGCCATGTCCTGCCCGGCGGCGGCGAGGAGGGGCAGGGCCTGACCCTGCTCGACTTCGCGATGCGCTACCACGACCGTTATGCGCGGGAAGGCGGGGCGTGGAAATTCGCCGACCGGCAACTCGAAGTGGTCTGGGTCGAGCGCCGCAAGGCGAGTGCGTTCAGCGCGGCCATGATGGGCCGCGAACTCAAGGGGTTCTGAACCGTGGATTACGCTGCGCATCCGGGCGCAGGCGGTTGACGCGCCGGGGAATTGGGGGTTTGCAGATGGCCATGAGTGACGATTTCACGATCGACGACATGGACCGCGCGATTGTCGAGCAATTGCGCGTCAATGGCCGGGCGACCAACCAGCAGATCGCCAACACGCTGGGGCTGACCGCCGCGACCGTTTCGGCTCGGATCCGCCGCATGGAAGAGGCAGACAAGCTGCGGGTGGTTGCCGTGTCCGACTTCTCGGCGCACGGCTACAACGTGCTGATGGAGGTCGCGATCGAGGTCGATGGCCGCCCCGCAAGCGAAGTGGCCGAGGAACTGGCCGAGTTTCCGGAAGTGTTCGCCGCGCACCTCGTCACCGGGCGCTACGACATCGACCTGCTGGTGGTGCTGCGCGATTTCGGCGACCTGCCGGGGCTCCTGTTCGACAGTTTCGCCAAGGTGAAGGGCATCCGCTCGCTGGTTCCGGCGATTGCCGTCGACGTCATCAAGTACAAGTTCGACGTCGCCCCGATCGACGCGAGGAGCGGGGCATGAGCACGCCGCAGCTTGACGATCTCGACCGCCAGCTGATCGAGGTGCTGGCCCGCGACGCGCGGGTTTCCAACCGCAAGATCGCGGTTGACCTGGGCGTGACCGAAGGCACCGTGCGCGGGCGGATCAAGCGCCTGCAGCAGGAGGGGCTGATCTCGTTCACGGCGATCACCAGCTTCGGCCTGGCCAATTCGGCCAAGCTGGCGCTGATCGGCGTCCAGGCCGATGTCGAGAACGTGCGCGACATCGCCCGCCAGATCGCCGACCTGCCCACGGTCAACGCGGTGATGGTCACCATGGGGCGGTTCAACATCTTTGCCTTCTGCCTGTTCAACACGCTGGACGGGCTGCTGGAACTGACCTCGGACCAGATCCTCGCGGTGCCGGGGGTCCACCACGTCGAAACCTCGATCGCGGTGAAGACGCTGAAATACAATGCGCGGGTGGTGCGGATCACCGAGGCCGACCTGGCCGGCGATGAGGCAGACTGACCTGCGAATTGCGTAACGCCCGAATGCTATTTCTTCGCAATTGCGCAAAGAGGTTGCGAATGCAGGCCGTTTTGCGCTAAACATTCTCCTGACAAGAGTTGGGAGATTCTGATGGCTACCAGTGCCGACTACGGTCTTGGCGAATTCACTTATCCGCGCGGCTGGTTCATGGTCGCCCGCTCGGAAGAGGTTACCACCACTCCGATCGCCGTGCGCTATTTCGGCGAGGACATGGTGATCTATCGCGGCGGGCAGAGCGGCAAGGCCTTCATGATCGAGGCCTATTGCTCCCACATGGGCACCCACCTGGCGCGCAACACCACCTCCTACGTGGTCAAGGACAAGGAACACGTCGAGGGCGACAATATCCGCTGCCCCTACCACGGCTGGCGGTTCGGTCCGGACGGCAAGTGCAACCAGATCCCCTATTCGCCCGCCCCGGTGCCCAAGGCCGCCTGCCTGAAGAGCTGGAAGCTGGTCGAGCGCGCAGGTGCGCTGTGGACCTGGTACGACCCCGAAGGGCTTGAGCCGGAATACGATCTGCCGCCCTTCGCGCAGTACGATGCCCCGCACTGGGTGAACTGGAACCTGCGCGAGCTGGGCGAACTGGCCTGCCATCCGCAGGAAGTGGTCGACAACATGGCCGACAAGGCTCACCTCGAACCGGTCCACGGATCGATCGACATGGTCAGCTTCGAGAACGAGTTTTCGGACCACGTCTGCCGCCAGATCCTCTCCGCCGGGCACAAGACCCTGGCGGCCGAAGGCGGCGAGCCGATGACCAACGACACCTGGTACACTGGCCCCGGCATCCTCCAGTCGGAAATGGTCGGCGCCAATCCCTCGCTGATGCTGATCGCGCACACGCCGATCGACGACGGGGTGATCAAGGTGTGGTACGGCCTGCTGGTCAAGGTCGCCAATGAAACGCCGACTGCGGACGACGTCGCGCTGGGCCGCACCTATGAGGACGCCGGCGTCGATGCCTTCGCCCAGGACTTCGAGATCTGGTCCAACAAGCGCGCCTGCGTGAACCCGATGATGGTGCGCGGCGACGGCCCGTTCGACAAGGTGCGGATATGGTACCGCCAGTTCTACAACCCGCGCGCCAAGGCCGAAACCTGGCAGAAGCGCGTCAATGGCCGCTACACCACGCGCGGCACCAGCAACGACCCCTGGGATAGCGCGGCCTGATTTTCGATAGCCCCTCCCGGGCGGGGAGGGCTTGGGGAGGGGGCTTCTCCCGCAAGCGTCCAAACACCCCCACCCAACCTCCCCCTCAAGGGGGAGGAGTTCGAGGAGCGGTTTCCCTCAGGTCGCGGTGGCGCCGCCGTCCACCACCAGCGGGTGGCCGGTCACGAAGCTCGCCTGGTCGGAGCACAGCCACAGCACGGCAGAGGCGATTTCCTCGGCCTGGCCCATGCGGCCCATCGGGGTCATGCTGTCCAGCATCTTGCGCATGTCCGGGTTGGAGGCGAGCGGCGCGGTCATCGGGGTTTCGATCACGCCGGGGCAGACCGCGTTGACCCGGATGCCGGCCTTGGCCCAGCGCAGCGCGCCGTGCCGGGTCAGGCCGATCACGCCGTGCTTGGTGGCGGTATAGCCCGGCTGCGCGCCGTTGCCGACCAGGCCGTTGATCGAAGCGGTGTTGACGATCGCGCCCTTGCCCTGGGCCAGCATCACCTCGGCCTCCTCGCGCATGCAGTACATCACGCCGGACAGGTTGATCGCCACGCTGCGATCCCACACCTCGTCCTCGTACTCATTGGCGCCCAGGTTGTTGATGCCGGCGTTGTTGTGCGCGAAATCGAGGCGGCCATATTCGCTGACCGCGCGGGCGACCAGCGCCTTGACCTCGGCGCCGTCGGCCACGTTGCAGCGCTGGTAGACGGCCTTGCCGCCCGCCGCCGTAATCAGCGCGACGGTTTCCTCGCCGCCCGCGTCGTTGACGTCCGAGACGACCACTGCGGCTCCGCTGGCGGCGAAGCCCAGCGCGGTGGCGCGGCCGATCCCGCCGCTTGCCCCGGTAACCAGCGCGACCTTGCCGCCGAATTGGTAATTCATCCTGCCTCTCCTTGATATGCGTAGTAATTTGCTTACAGGATAACGCAAATGCTGGTCAATCGGCGTTTATGGGAGCCTTATTCGAATGACTGATGCCCTTTTTGCGCCCGTCCACCTTGGTGCCCTCGAACTTGCCAACCGCGTGGTCATGGCCCCGATGACCCGGGACCGCGCCGGCCCCGGCGATGTGCCGACGGACGCGATGGTAGAATACTATGCGCAGCGGGCAAGCGCCGGGCTGATCGTCACCGAAGGCGTCCAGCCGAGCGCGGTGGGCAAGGGCTATTGGCGCACGCCCGGTATCCATTCCGCCGAGCAGGTCGAGGGCTGGCGCCGGGTGGCCGATGCGGTCCACGCGCGCGGCGGGAAACTCGTGATGCAGCTGATGCATTGCGGGCGAGTGGTCGTGGCGGCCAATCGCGGGTTTGATGCGGACGTGGTCGCCCCCTCCGCGCTGCCCTGCCCGGTGCAGGTGCCGGGGCCTGACGGCACGCCGGTCGATACCGCCATGCCCCGCGCGCTGGCGGCGGACGAACTGCCCGCGCTGCTGGAGGAATACGCGGCGGCGGCGCGCAATGCCATGGCCGCCGGGATCGACGGAGTGGAACTGCACTGCGCCAGCGGCTACCTGATCAACCAGTTCCTCAATCCCGCCAGCAATGTGCGCGAGGATGAGTTCGGCGGCAGCGCGGAAAACCGCATCCGCTTTCCGGTGATGGTGCTGAAGGCCCTGGCCGACGCCATCGGCGCCGACCGGGTGGGTTTCCGCATCTCGCCCGGCAATCCCTACAACGGCATGGACCCGTCCGATCCGCAAGGCACCTTCGCGCCCTTCGTCAAGGCGGCGGACGGCCTGGGCCTCGCCTTCCTCCACGTGGTCGACATGGGGCTGGAAGGGCTGGACACGCTTGCCATGCTGCGGGCGAACTGGTCGGGGCCGATCATTGCCAACAACAACCTCAAGGCCGACAGCGCCCGCGCCCTGCTGGAAGCGGGCCGGGCCGAGGCGGTCAGCTTTGGCCGCGCCTTCATCGCCAATCCCGATCTGGTCGAACGGATCGCGCAAGGCGCGCCGCTGGCCAAGCCCGATTACGCGCTGCTCTATACGGGCGAGGAGCGCGGCTACACGGATTATCCGGCGCTGTAAGGCAGTCGCCTCGCAGTAAATCCGTCATGCTGAACTTGTTTCAGCATCCATCTCTCGCCCCCACCCACGGTCAAAGTGGCGAGATGGACCCTGAAACAAGTTCAGGGTGACGGACTAGAGGATAAGAGCGCGTCAAGCTCCTGAAACGAGAAGGCCCCGGTCCTGCGACCGGGGCCTTCGTTTTACGCGCGACTGGCCGGGGAGAGGTCAGCCCACCGCGCGCAGGCCGGGCTTGTCGCCTTCGCCGCTGGGCTTGGCGTAGTACCGGCTGTACCATTCGCGGAACTGCGGGATCGGGCCGTCGCCGTCGCAGATGATCGGGTTGGCCTCGAACCGCATCCGGTCCCAGATCACCTTGTCCTGATCGAGCTGCTTGCCGATGTCCTTGATCAGCGCGCGGGCCAGGCCGGCGCCGGGGCCTTCGGCCTGGGCCTTGGGCTGGGTGAAGCAATAGCGCACCCGCAGCACGTCTTCCTCCACCGGGGTCAGGCAGGCGACCAGCAGGGTTTCGGAAATCCCGCTGAAGCGCGTCCAGCTCTGGCCCGGGCCCATGGTATCATAGCTGATCAGGCCATCGACGATGCCGCCGGGGGTGCCCATCTGCGCCCGCACGTCGGCGCCGCGGCCCCAGTCGCCCCAGCGCAGTTCGGCGGCGGGAACGTCGGCGGTGCCGTGGATGTACTTGAAGTGGGCGACATCGACGCCGTTTTCGGCCATGTTCTGGATCGAACCGTAGACCACCCATTCCAGCACTTCGTAGTCGGTCCACTCTGCAGCGCCGACTTCGGGATGGACGACCACGTCGAACATCGGGGCGACGTTCTGGTCGGGGTGATACCACACCCAGATCCAGCCGTTGGCTTCCTGCACCGGCCAGGTGCGCAGGCACTTGCGCTTGACCTGCGGCGGGATCGCCTTGGCATAGGGGATATCCTTGACCACGCCTTCCTCGCCGTCATAGCGCCAGGCGTGGAACGGGCATTCCAGCAGGTTGCCGGACACCTTGCCGCCGTGGCCCATGTGCGCGCCCAGGTGCTTGCACCAGGCGTCGGTCACGCGGACCTTGCCGTCCTCGCCGCGCCACATGGCAAGGTCCTTGGAGAAATAGCGCAGCGGCTTGACCTCGCCCACGGCGATGAAGCCAGACAGCTCGATCGGATACCAGCCGAACGGGAAGCCGATGTCCATGCCGCGCTCGGCGGGAGTGGGGCGGCCTTCCAGCGGAGCGACGCGCCAGTCGATCAGGTCCTGCCCGCGCAGCTTTTCGAGGATCTGCCAGACGGCGACGGGCGGCGTGCGGGCATCGGTGGCTTGGGTGGTTGCAGTCATGGGAAGTGCTCCTGCTCAGGCGGCCTGCGGCTTGGCGCCGGCGCGATTGTCGATCGAGATGTGGGTGCCGTTGACGGACTTGCGGATTTCCGGCGCCTTCTCGCGCGGGTTGTAGAATTGGCGGTGCCAGATGCGGCCCTTGTGGAACGGGCCGTCGTCGGGGATCTGGAGGATGGTCAGCGCGGCTTCCTTGTGCTGCCACAGCTCGAAATCCTGGGCGAAGGCATCGAGCGCGACGTCCTGGTAGGACCGCGCCATGGAAACGCCCGCCTCGTCGGCGCGGGTGCCCGACACCTTGACCATCAGCGCGTACCACACCCGCACCACGCCATCCTCGACCGGCGTGTTGGTGATCATGATGACCGAGGGGTGCTGCCCTTCCATGCGCGAGAGCAGGATGCCCGGGCCGGTGTACCAGGTATCGTTGATCAGCACGTCCTCGCCCGAGGAAACGAGCGTGCGGTGGCCCGCGCCAAAGCGCTGCACCATCACGTGGTCGCGGTACTCGTTTTCGAAATAGACGATGTCGCGGCTGCCGTGGACCGGAATGAAGTGGGCAACGTCCGCCATGTTATCGAGGATTTCCTGCGGGTGGACGGGCAGAGTGCCCAATGCGTCGAGCCGCCAGCGCACCCAGCCCTGTTCCTCCATGTCCCATTCCTCGAAGCCGGGCAGGTCGAACTCCGGTTCGCCGCCCTCGGGATCGTGCCACATCCAGATGCAGCCCGCGCGTTCGATCACCGGGAAGGTCTTGATGCAGGCGGCCTTGGGGATGCCGTGGGTGGAATAGGGAATGTCGTCGCACTGCCCGTCCGGGCCGAAACGCCAGCCGTGGGCCGGACAGCGGATCGATTCGCCCTGGATGCGGATGCCGTCCTTGACGACATAGCTGGTGGTGTTGCGCGCCAGGTGGACGCGCATGTGCGGGCAATAGGCGTCGGTCAGGTAGACCTTGCCGCTCTCGCCGCGATAGGCAACGAATTCGCGCCCGAAATAGCGCAGCGGCACCGGATCGGCCGCGACCTCTTCCGAGGCCGCGATCATGAACCAGCCGCGCGGGTATTCGTGCGGCCCCAGTCGGTATTCTGCAGTCTTGGCCATAGTTCCTCTCCCGGCTTGCTGCGTCAGATGAAGGTGTCGGTGTTGGGATTGCCCATCAGGTAGCCGCCAAGGTTGCGCCGGACCGACCCTGGGTTGTTGGCGATGTGGGTGCGGCCCGAATGGATATCCTGGAAGGCGCGGACCAGCGGACTGGAACGATAGATCCCCTGCGCCCCGCTGGAATAGAACATCCGCGAAATGAGACCCGCGCAGCGATCGAGCACGTGGCCCGACTGGTGGCGGAACAGCAGCCGCTGTTCGAGGTCATATTCGCAGCCTGCCGCGGCCTGGGCCATCAGCACGTCGAAGTTGCGCAGCAGCACGACCTTCATCTCGTCGATCGCGGCGGCGGTTTCGGCGATCACGGCCTGGGCATCGGGATCGTTGGCGGTCTTGGAAAAGTCGTTCGAACTGACCCGCTCCGCCCCATAGGCGCGGAAGGCGTCCAGCGCGCCCTGCAGCGCCCCGATCGAGGAAGACGAGACCGCGCGGACGAAGATCTGGCCGAACGGCAGCTTGTAGAGCGGCGCGTCGTTGACCTTTAGCCCCGGGCTGGTGGTGGCGAAGCCGTCCTTGGAACGGTGGGTGCGATAGGCGGGCACGAAGGCGTCCTTCACCACCACGTCCTGGCTGCCGGTGCCCCGCAGGCCCATCGTGTCCCACACATAGTCGATCTCGAAATCGGTGCGCGGGACCAGGAAGGTCCGGTAATCGGGGGCGCCGCCTTCGGGATCGGGCACCAGCCCGCCCAGGAAGGCCCACTGGCAGTGATCGACGCCCGAGGAAAAGCCCCAGCGCCCGCTGATCCGGTAACCGCCCTCGACCGGGGTAACCTCGGCGCGCGGCATGTAGGAGGAGGAGATCAGGATGGTCGGGTTATCGCTCCACACGTCGGCCTGGGCCTGCGGATCGAACAGGGCGAGCTGCCAGTTGTGCACCGCGACCACGCCCAGCACCCAGGCAGAGCTCATGCAGGCCTCGGCCAGGGTCATCTGCACCGCATAGAAGCTTTGCGGGTCAAGCTCGTAGCCGCCCCAGCGCCTGGGCTGGAGGATCTTGAAGAAGCCGGCTTCCTGGAAATCGGCAATGGTCGCGTCGGGCACCTTGCATTCGCTCTCGCAACTTGCGGCGCGTTCGCGCAGGGCGGGGAGCATGGCCCGGGCGCGATCGACCAGGGTCTGGGTCAGGTCTTGCTTGGCGGCGGTGGTGGTCTGCATCGGTGTTCTCCCGCAGGTGAAAGGGTGGTTCAGGCGGCGCTGGCGAGCGCGGCCTGTTCGTCGGCCCCGAAGCCGACGCTGAAATCATGGCCCCACAGGCTGACCGAGGTGCTTTCGAAGACGGTGTGGCGATCCCAGTCGATGGTCCGCCCGCCAAAGCCGTATTCGATCGCGAAGCCGCCCGGGGACATGAAGTAGAAGCTGGTCATGTGGTCGTTGGTATGCTTGCCCAGCGTCGCCATCAGCCGCACGCCGGCATTGGCGATGCGGTCCATCGCGCGGCCGACCTCGTCCATGGAGTCGACCTCGAACATCAGGTGGACGCAGCCGGAGGGAACCTCGCCCTCGAACAGCGCGAGGCTGTGGTGGCGGCCATTGCCGCAGTGCATGAAGTCGATCCGCTGCTCCACGCCCGGGGCGGGGCGGTGGACCAGCACGTCGGACAGGCCGAAGCCCAGCACCCGCATCAGGAAATCACGCGTCTCGTCGATCTTCGGCGCGGGCAGGACCATGTGGCCGAGGCCGAGGTCGCCAGTGACGAAGCGCGGCACGCCTGCCGGGGAGGCAAAGCGATCGAAATCGGTGACATAGCCGAAGGCGAGCTCGTGCCGGTTGCCAGCAGGATCGAGGAACCAGACCATGTCGAACACGTGGCGCAGGGCGCGCTCGGCGGGCGCGGCGCGGTGGAAGGGTACGCCCTCGGCCTTCAGCTTGGCGAGCGCCGCGTCGAACTGGGCCGATCCGCGCAGTTCCCAGCCCGAGGCGAAGTAGCCGTCCTGCGCGCCCGGCTGGACGAAGACGCGGCCCGCGCGCTCATCCATCTTGAGGGCCAGGCCCGCGCCGCAATCGGTCGCCGCCATGCCGAGGACCTGCTCCCCGAAGGTGCGCCATTCGCCGGGATTCCGGGCGGTGACCACCACATAGGCCAGTGCTGCTACCTCCACGGGAATCCCTCCGCTCCTCGTTGCTATGCTGGCAAGCTAGGGGGTGGCGGGGCCCGGCAACATTGACCAAAGTCAAATCGACCGATGAATGCGTAATCAAAATGGCATCTGATAACGCATATCGCGTTTCTGAACCGGCAAATTGTCGATCAATGCGGATGAATGCGGGATACGATTCCACGAAATGCCGTTGACCGTGCCGTGCTCCTGCGACAATGCTGACGCCGTGAAGCCCAGGGCATAAGCGGGAGAGGTTTGATGGCACGACAGGACTATGGCGCATTGCTGGCTCCGGGCCGGATCGGTTCCATGGAAGTGGCCAACCGGATTCTCGTCACCGCGATGGGCGTCAGCCTGTCCGAAGCCGACGGCCATGTGGGCGAGCGGCTGCTGGCCTATCACGAGGAACAGGCCAGGGGCGGCGCGGGGCTGATCATCTCGGGCGTGGCCGGGGTCGCCTGGCCGGTCGGTGCGGTGCAGCCGAACCAGACCGCGATTTCCGACGACAGGTTCCTGCCCGGCCTGAAGGCGCTGACCGAGCGGGTCCACCGCCACGGGACGAAGATCGCGGTGCAGTTGCACCATGGCGGGCTGGTCGCGGGCTATTCCTCCGACGCGTTCGACCAGCCGCTGTGGGCGCCGTGCTATCCCCAGCCGATGAAGGGCGACTTCCCGGACTATTTCCTGCCCGAGGAAATGAGCGGCTTCACCGGCAAGATGCCGACGCTGAAAGTGCTGGAAGCGACCGACATCGACGTGGTCGTGGCGCAGTTCGGCGCGGCGGCGGCGCGCGCGAAGGCTGCCGGGTTCGATGCCATCGAGATCCACGGCGGGCACGGCTACCTGCTGTCCTCGTTCATTTCGCCCAAGACCAACACCCGCACCGATGAATACGGCGGCCCGCTGGAAAACCGCGCGCGGCTGCTGCTGCGGGTGATCGGCGCGGTGCGCGCTGCGGTGGGGGCAGACTTCCCGGTGTGGTGCAAGATCGACGCCTGCGAACGCGGCAAGGACGGCGGGATCGAGCTTGATCATGCGCGTGCGCTGGCGAAACTGATCGAGGCCGCCGGGGTCGATGCGATCACCGTTTCGGCCTATCACGACGTCGGGCAGGGCAAGCTGCATTCGGGATCGAACATCCCGCACCAGCCGGAAGAGAACATCCCCGCCGCCGCGGCCATCAAGGCCGAGGTCCGGGTGCCGGTGATCGCCTCGGGCCGGGTCGAGCCGGAGGCGGGCGCGGCGCACATTGCCTCGGGCAAGTACGATTTCCTCGCCATGGGCCGCAAGCTGCTGGCCGATCCGGCGCTGCCGAAGAAGCTGGCGGGCAATGCGCCGGAATCGGTGCGCCCCTGCATCTATTGCTACACCTGCGTGTCGACCGCCTATGTCCGCACCCCGCTGCGCTGCGCGGTCAATCCCGCGACCGGGTTCGAGTGCGAGGCCGCCGCGCCGCAGGTTTCGGGCAAGCATTTCGTGGTGATCGGCGGCGGCCCCGGCGGCATGGAAGCCGCGCGGCGGCTGAGCGAGGCCGGCAACCGGGTGACCCTGCTCGAAAAGTCCGACCGGCTGGGCGGCACGCTGCGCTTTGCCGCGCTGGCCTATCCGGCGAACGAGAAGCTGCTGGACTGGCTGGTGCAGGAACTGGGCCGCACGCCGGTCGAGGTGCGCCTGGGTGCCGAGGCGACGCCGGAACTGCTGCGCAGCCTCGCGCCCGATGCCGTGGTGGTCGCCACCGGGGCGCGGCGCGACATGCCGGACCTGCCGGGCAGCGGTCTGCCCCACGTCTATTCCGGCGATGACATGCGCAGACTCCTCCTGGGCGAAAGCTCGGACGAGCTGAAGCGCAAGACCGGGCTGATGACGCGCCTTGCGACCAAGGTCGGCGCGGCGACCGGGATCACCGCCAATCTCGATTTCGTGCGCAGCGCCTCGAAGAAGTGGATGCCGCTGGGGCAGGACATCGTGATCGTCGGCGGCGAACTGGTGGGCATCGAACTGGCAGAATTCCTCCACGAGCGCGGCCGCACCGTCACCGTGATCGAACCGGCCCCGCGCCTTGGCAAGGGACTGCTGCTGGTGCGCCGGATGCGCATTCTGGCCGAACTGAAGGAACACGGCGTCGCGCTTCACGGCGGGGCCGGCGGCATTGCCATCGAGGACGGCGCGGTGAGCTTCACTGCTGCCGATGGTTCGGCACAGCGGATCAAGGCCGACCACGTGATCGTCGCCATGGGCGCGAGCGGCGACCTGTCGCTGGCCGATCGCCTCAAGGCCGAGGGCTACAAGGTCGAGGCGGTCGGTGACTGCACCGGCATCGGCTATATCGAAGGCGCGATGCGCGGCGCCGCCGATGCGGCGCGTAGGCTGATCGCCGCCTGATTCCGGCCAAGTCCGTTCAAACGTCGTCCCGGACTTGATCCGGGACCGCTGGCCGCTGGGCGCAGACCCGCGGACTATCGCCAGCGATCCCGGATCAAGTCCCGGACGACGCAAACAAAACGGCGCGCCGGTTGCCCGGCGCGCCGCTTGTTTTCAGCCAGTCTGGCGAAGGATCAGAACTTGATCCCCACCGTCACGCCATAGGTGCGCGGGTCGGCGTAGTAGCCGCCGGCATAGCCCAGCGCGCCGAAGTCCACGCCGCGGACGAAGTCGTGACTGTTGGTCAGGTTCTTGACCCACAGCTTCAGCTCGCCCTCGGTGCCGCCCAGCGGCAGACGGTCCACGCCGATCTGCGCGTCCACCAGGCTGCGGTTGTCACCCTTCATCGCGTTGTTGAACGGGGTCGCGATGACGTTGGAGAAGCTGTACTTGCCGTCTTCGTAGGTATAGCTCACCCGGCCGACCAGGCGGGCATCGCCCATGCCCAGCGGGAACTGCATGTTCAGCGCCGCATTGGCAGTGAAGGGCGAAGTATAGGCCGGGGTCACGATCGAGGCGACGTTGATCGGCGCCGCGCCCGCAGTGGTCGACTGGCCCGACATGAACTCCTTGTAGTTGATGTCGACGTAGCCAAGGCTGCCTTCGAAGGTGAAGTTGTCGGACAGCACGGCCTGGGCCTCAAGCTCGACACCGTTGTAGATCACCTTGCCGGCATTGCCGATCCGCGAGGCGAAAGTGCCGGCGGGGGCATTGGTCAGCGGGATGTTGACCGCCAGGTCGTTGTAGATGTTGTGATAGCCGGCCAGGTTGAGGCGCAGGCGGCGATCGAACAGCTCGGTCTTCACGCCGACTTCGTACGAAGTGACGTGCTCGGGCTTGAAGAACGGCAGGTTGGTGGTGCCGGTGATCACCGCGTCCTGGGCGTTGAACCCGCCTGAACGATAGCCGGTGGCGGCGCGGGCATAGGCCGAAATGCCTTCGGCCACATCGTAGCCCAGCATCACGTTCCAGGTGAAGCGGCTGAAGTTGGCATCACCCGTTTCCGGAGTGGCGAGCGCCGCCGTGCCGTTCTGGGTGCGGAACATCTTCTTGTTGTCCCAGCTGTAGCGGCCACCGGCGGTGATCCGCAGGCCGCTGTCGCGACCGCCCGGGTAGAAGGTGAACTGACCGTAGAGCGCGGTGCTTTCGCTGGTCGCGGTATAGTTCAGCGTGGCGCGGGTCTGGACCAGGCGCAGCTGCGCCGGGTTGGCGGCGCGGAACGAGGGCGCCAGCAGCGGTGCGTACTGCGCGGCCTGCGCGGCCGAGAAACCCACCCCGCGCAGCACGCCGACGAAGGCGGCGTCGCTGAACACGGCGCTGTTGGTGTCGAGTACGAAGCCGCTGTTCTGCGGGTTGATTTCGCCGCCCTTTTCCCAGAAGTAGAATCCGCCGACGACCCAGTCGAGGTTATCGGTGTCGCCCGAGAATTCCAGTTCCGTGCTGAACTGCTTGTGGCGGCGCGCGTTCTGGGTGTCGAACAGGTTCTGGGTGATGCGCGGCACCGGCGTGGCGGCAAGGAAGTCCGACGAGGTCTTGGGGAAGCCCAGGTTCTGCAGCAGGGCCGAGGGGTAGCCGTTGAACAGCGAGGCATTGGTAAAGGCCGGGCCCGAGAAGGCTCCCATGCCGTCCAGATCGGTGTTGCTGTCGTTGTGCCACACGCGGTAGCCGGCGGTCAGCTTGGCCTTGAACGGACCGAAGTCGTTCTCCGCCTGAAGGTTGTGGCCCCAGATCTGGTCCATCGAGGTGCTGGAGATGTCGTTGCAGACCTCTTCGCGCCACACGCGGGTCGGCGCGGCAAGCGCGGCGCAGGCGGCCTGGGCGAAGGTCGCGCCGGCCAGGTACTGCTTGACCGGGGCCTGCTGGGTTACGACCAGCGGCTGGCCGCCGATAGAGAGTGAGCGGGGCGTGCCGTCGGCCACGTTGGTCAGCTGGAAGTTGATCGGCGATCCGGTGATCTTCGACCAGTCGAAGATGTACTGGATCGATCCGGTGCCGCCCAGTTCGACACGCGCGGCGGCGCGGAACGAATCCGACTTGCGCGAACCCGGATCCTTCGCATCATCCGGCTGCAGGATGTTGTCGACCACGCCATTGCGCTGGCGATGGCTGTAGGAGAAGCTGGTCGCGATCCCCATGATCGAGCCGGGATCGACCACGATCTTGCCGTTCCAGGCATTGTAGTTGCCGTAACCGGCCTCGGCCTTGACGCGCAGCGTCTCGGACGGCTTGCGCGAGATGAAGTGGATCGCACCGCCGGTGGTGTTGCGGCCGAACAGGGTGCCCTGCGGCCCGCGCAGCACTTCGACGCGCTCGATGTCCATCACGTCCAGCGCCGATGCGCCCGAACGGCCGATGTAGATGCCGTCGACGTAGAGGCCGTTGGAGGTGTCGAGACCGAAGGTTTCGCTCGCCGGGGTGGGAATGCCGCGGATCGAGATGACCGCTGCCGCGCCCGAGGTGGTGCCCTGGGTGATCGTGACGTTGGGGGCCAAGCCGCTGAGGTCGCGCGCATCGCGGATGCCGAGCTGTTCGACCTTGGCCGAGCTCAGTGCGCTGATCGCGATCGGCACGTCCTGCAGGTTCTGCTCGCGCTTCTGGGCGCTGACGACGATCTCGTCGAGGCCGCTGGGATTCGCCTGTTCGGCGTCCTGGGCCAGCGCGGGGCTGGCGACAGCGATCAGACTGGCGCCCAGCAGAAGGCGCGCGACGACATGCGGATTGCGGGAAACTCTCATGAACACTCCCCCTCGGTCTCTCGGAATGATGCCTTGGTGGTTCGCAATTGATGGATTGCGTAAAAAATGTCAACCCAAGATACGCAATGAGCTTATTGTTAGACGGAATTACCGCGAAATCACTCTCGATTGCACCAATTCCTCGATGTGATTCGCTCCTGGTGCCTGCTCGGTGCAGGGGGGGCTGTCAAACTGATGCCAAATGCTCCCGATTGGCAAGGCGGGTGGATTCGAAAGGAATGCGCCGCCAGCGACGCGGCAAGTGCAGGGATATTGGCGGTGAAGGCCAGAGCGAACCTGTCGGCCCGGCAGCGCACCGTCTCAGGGGCTGCATCGGTGCCGCCATTGGTCAGCCGTTCCCCGGCATCCCGCAGGCTCGGCAATAGAGCCAGGCCGCCTGGCGGATCGCATCCGGCAGAAACCGGTGCCGTTTGAAAGAAACCCGCTTCATCGTTTCCGCCTTACCAACGGAGAGCGTTTCGCATTATAGCGACAGCTCCCAACGTGGGTAATGAACTGTCAGCAGGAATGCCCATTACCTGGCCGAATGGCTTTGCCCAGCTGGTTCTGTCCGAAGTTCCCCTGCAACTGGTTTCAGTGTCAGGAGAGCTCCATCGACCCCGTGCACTTCGAATGGACGCATCAGAGCTGGCGCGGCGCGGCTCCAGGGCAGAATCGGTCCGCATGGTGCGACGCGCAAGGCGCTTATTCCTCCGCCGGGAGGAGGGTGTGATGCGGGTTTATCCTAACCGCCCAACCAGTCGGATGTGATCTCGCCCCTATGTCCTTCCGGCGCCAGCGCGGCGCGCAGGCCTTCCAGCAGGGGCGGCAGCGCCTGCGTGAAGGCGTAGGGCGGGTTGACGATATAGAGGCCCGCCCCGTTATAGATGCCGGGCTGATCGCCATCGTACAGCCAATGTTCCACGCACAGCAATTTCGGGATGCCGAGCTTGCGTAACTGTTCCTTCCACCGCCCATGCGTGGCGCGGTCTTTCAGCGGATACCAGATCACCGTCACGCCATGCGCCCATTTGCGGCAAGCGGCGGCGAGGGTGGCGGTGATGCGCGCGCGTTCATCCGGCTGCTCGTAGGGCGGATCGACCACCACCACGCCGCGCGCTGTGCGGGGTGGCAGCATCGCCAGCCAAAACTCGTAGGCATCGCGCTCATGCACGGCAGCGGATGTGCCGCGCATCGCTCCGCGCAGGGCATAGGCGTCTTCGGGATGCTTTTCGTTCACGATCAGGAAATCCTGCGGGCGCAGAAGCTGCGCCAGAATTCGCGGCGAGCCGGGGTAGAGGCGCGGCTCGGCCTCGACATTCACCGCCTGCACGGCGGCGCGGTAATCGTTCAGCAAGGGGTTCGGGTCGGCAAGGGCCCGCAGCACGCCCTGCGCGGACTCGCCGGTGCGTTGGGCCTCATCACCTTCAAGGTCGTACAGCCCGCAGCCTGCATGGGTGTCGATCAGGGTCAGCGCGCCCTGTTTGTGCTGCAAGGCCCGTACGAGAGCGATCAGCAGGCTGTGCTTCACGACATCCGCGCTGTTGCCCGCATGGAAGGAGTGGCGATAATTCATTGCAATCCAGAATCCTGACAACCCGCCTTTGTACGAGCTACAGGGCGCGGGAGCCGAGCGCGAGGCGATTGAAGTAACCGATCCGGCGCCCGTATAGGGTCGGGCGGAAACCTTCAAAGCACTTCTGCGGGCAGTGTCAAAAGGATTGAGTGGGCCGAGGTGTGGGGGCGGGTCGTGCCATTCCGGTTGGTGCAGGTTTGAGGGTCACGCCAGCTGCGGTAGCTGCCCGAGATACTTGTCGAGCGTCAGTGGGTAGTCACGCACGCGGATGCCCGTTGCGTTGTAGATTGCGTTGGCCACTGCAGCGCCGACGCCGCACAGGCCGAGTTCGCCAACGCCTTTGGCCTTCATCGGGTTGGCCTTGTCGTCGGCCTCGTCGAGGAACACGACTTCCTGGTGCGGGATGTCGGCGTGGACCGGGACTTCGTAGGAGGCGAGGTCGTGGTTGACAAACAGACCGAAACGGCGATCGACCGCCAGTTCCTCCATCAGCGCGGCGCCGACGCCCATGGTCATGGCGCCAATAACCTGGCTTCGCGCCGACTTGGGATTGATGATCCGCCCGGCGGCGCAAACCGCCAGCATGCGGCGCACGCGGGTTGCGCCGGTGTAGCTGTCGACCCCGACCTCGACGAAATGCGCGCCGAAGGTCGAAAGCTGGAAGGTCTTGCCAAGCTCGCCGAATTCGATCTTGTCTTCGGCGACCAGCGAGCCGGCCTTGCTCAGGGGCTGCGAAATGGTGCCGCTGCGCACACGGCCATTGGCGAAGGTCGCATCCAGTGGCAACCCGAGGCGCTGGGTCACCGCCTCGCGCAGTTTGACACAGGCGGCATAGACCCCGGCGGTAGCATTGGCCGCGCCCCACTGCCCCCCAGAGCCGGCCGAAGCGGGAAAGTCCGAACTGCCGAGCTTTACCACCACGGCCTCGACCGGCACCCCCAGCATCTCCGCCGCAGTCTGGGCGATGATCGTGTAGGACCCGGTGCCGATGTCGGTCATGTCACTTTCAACCGTCACGATTCCGCCATCGAGCCGGACCCGCGCGCCGCTTGGGCGGCTGACATGGTTGCGGAAGGCGGCGGCGACGCCCATGCCGACCAGCCAGCGACCGTCGCGCACCTGGCCGGGCCGGGCAGTGCGGTTCGACCACCCGAAGCGGTCGGCGCCTTCGGTCAGGCAGCGGGTGAGTTGCCGCTGGGAGAACTGGCGCTCGGGCCTGGCGGGATCGACCTGGGTGTCGTTCCTGATCCGGAACTCGACCGGGTCCATGCCGAGCTTCTCGGCCATCTCGTCCATTGCGATTTCCAGCGCCATCATTCCCGGCACTTCGCCCGGCGCGCGCATGGCGTTGCCTTCGGGCAGGTCGAGCACGGCCAGGCGCAGTGCGGTCAGGCGGTTGGCGCCGACATACAGCAGCTTCGTCTGGCCAATCGCGTTCTCCGGCCCGCCGCCCGGCTGGTCGCCCGAGCCGCTTTCGTGGGCGATCGCGGTGATCGTGCCGTCGCGGGACGCACCGATGCGGATGCGCTGGCGGGTGGCGGGGCGGTGGGTTGAATTGTTGGCCATCAGGGCTCGCGGCATGGCGATCTTGACCGCGCGGCCCACCGCCCTGGCGCCAAGCGCCGCCATCAGCGCATCGGCGCGCAGGAACAGTTTCCCGCCAAACCCGCCGCCGATATAGGGCGAGTGGAAGCGGATCTTTTGCTTGGGCAGGTTCAGCGTCCTGGCGAGGTCGCTGCGGCCCCAGTCAATCATCTGGTTGGAGGTCCACAGCTCCAGTTCGTCGCCGTTCCACTGCGCGATCGAGGCGAAGGGCTCCATCATGGCATGGGTGTGATCGGGCGTGCTGTATTCGGCGTCGAGCTGGACCGGGGCAGCGGCGAAGGCGGTCTCGAAGCTTCCGACCCGGTCGGCGCGCGCGCGCTTGCCGTCGTCGTCGGTGGCCGGGGCCGCCTTCAGCGCTTCGTCCAGGTCGAAGCTGCCCGCGGCGCGGTCATAGTCGACCCGCACCAGTGCGGCGGCGGCGCGGGCCTGCTCCAGGGTTTCAGCGACGACCACGGCGATCGCCTGGTGGTAGTGATCGATCCGGGGGCCGCCGAGCAGTCTGACGGTGTTGCGATCGCCCTTGCCGAGCGGGCCGGCATCGCGCGCGGTGACGACTGCCAGGACACCTGGCGCGGCCCTGGCCTCGTCTGTGTCGATCCAGCGGATCGTGCCCTTGGCCACTGCCGCGCCGACGATCCAGCCATAGGCCGGGTTTGCCGGCTCGCGGCGCTCGAAGGCATAGGCCGCCTGGCCGGAGACCTTGAGCGGGCCGTCGATCCGGTCGTGCGCGCGGCCGACCACCTTCATCCGGTCGATCGGATTGGGGCCGGCGGGGGTGTCGAACTTCATCGGATCAGTCTTTCTGGGCGAGCACGGCGGCGAGCGCCCGGGTGGCGAGCGGCAACTTGAAGGCGTTGTCCTTGGTCGGCGTCGCGCCCTGGAAGGCCCGTGCGGTGACTGCGGCAGCGTCTTGCGGCAGCAGGGCCTCGGCCGCCTCGACCCGCCAGGGTTTGGGCGCGACCCCGCCGAAGGCTACCCGGCCGGTCCCGTCGGGCTGGATCACCGCCGCGACCGAGACCAGCGCAAAGGCGTATGACGCGCGGTCGCGGACCTTCTCGTAATGATGCCGGCCGCCAAGTGGGCGGGGCAGGGTGACAGAGGTGAGCAGTTCGCCGGGCCGCAGCACGGTGTCCTGCTCGGGCCGGTTACCCCACAGGCGGTGGAAATCGGCGATGGGGATCGCGCGGGTCAGGCCTTCGGCATCGATGGTCTCGACCACGGCGTCGAGCAGGCGCAGCGCCACGGCCATGTCGCCAGGGAATGTGGCGATGCACGTGTCGGAAACCCCGATCACGCCAAGCTGGCGCGAATAGCCGCCAATCGCAGCGCAGCCCGAGCCGGGCTTGCGTTTGTTGCAGGCCATGTTGGTATCGTAGAAATGGGGACAGCGGGTGCGCTGGAGCAAATTGCCTGCGGTAGTGGCCTTGTTGCGCAACTGGCCAGAGGCGCCAGCCAGGATCGCGCGACTGAGCACGCCATAGTCGCGGCGGACGCGCTGGTCGGTGGCGAGGTCGGTATTGGTGACAAGCGCGCCGATCCTGAGGCCGCCCTCGGCTGTCGGCTCGATCCTGTCGAAGCCAAGGTCCTGGACATCGACCAGGTGCGTCGGGGTCTCGATCTCCAGCTTCATCAGGTCGAGCAGGTTGGTGCCGCCCGCGATGAACCTTGCCCCTTGGCGCGCGGCCACCGCCCGGGCTGCGGCGACCGGATCCCTGGCGCGCTCATAGGTGAAGGCCTTCATCCCGCCACCTCGGAGCCAATCACGTCCTTCATGGCATCGGCGATGTTGGAATAGGCGCCGCAGCGGCAGATGTTGCCGCTCATCCGCTCGCGTAACTCCAGGTTGGTCGCGCGCGGGCTGGCGGTGAGG
>ENA-UPTA01001670-UPTA01001670.1-activated-sludge-metagenome-genome-assembly--contig:-NODE-1670-length-24271-cov-5.898992_pt1 | contig 24271 bp, 24 predicted proteins | sample MGYA00238184_ERZ773361 | MGnify/ENA primary metagenome ERZ773361 (study PRJEB29100, sample SAMN05720205) | activated sludge metagenome | isolation source: anaerobic digester from wastewater... | reverse complement strand
CCGCTGGGGCGGAGTGATCGCGCCGGGGATGATGGTCGGCCAGATCAACAAGCCGATGAAGGGCGATCCGGTGACCGACGAGGTCAAGGCCCTGAAGAAGAGCCTGTTCAAGGGCATTCACGTGTTCGTTTCGGGTTCGCAGTACAATTTCTACCGTCCGGTCCGGCCGGGAGACACCATTTACAGCTATGGCGGCGACCTGACCTGCGAGGTCAAGCAGAGCGAATTCGCGGGCCGCTCGGTGATCATCACCAGTCGCCGGGTCAAGGTGAACCAGCGCGCCGAGGTGGTGGCGACCTATGACATCCTGCGGGTGCTGACCGAGCGCAAGACGGCGGTGAAGAAGGGCAAGAACCTGTCGCTCCAGCCGGCCAGCTACACCGACGAGGAATGGCAGGCGATCGAGGACATCTACGCGGCCGAGAAGGTGCAGGGCGGCACCAAGCGCTACTTCGAGGACGTCGAGAAGGGCGATTCGCTGGGGCAGCAGGCCAAGGGTCCGCTGACCGTGACCGACGTGATCTGCTTCCACGCGGCGGGCTACGGCTTCACCCCCTATGCCCCCACCGCCAACCGCCGTGCCCACAAGAACCGCCAGCGCATCCCGGCCTTCTACGTCAAGAACGAGCATGGCATCCCCGATGTCGCCCAGCGGCTCCACTGGGACCCGGTCTGGGCCCAGGCAATCGGCAACCCGATGGCCTACGACTACGGGGTGATGCGCGAGAATTACCTGTGGCAGTATCTTAACGACTGGGCCGGGGATGACGGGATCATCGTTCACATTCATGACGAGATCCGCAAGTTCAACTTCATGGGCGACGTCCAGCGCGTGACCGGCGAAGTGCTGGCCAAGCGGCAGGAGCACGGCCAGAATCTGGTCGACGTCGCGGTCAAGTTCGTGAACCAGCGCGGCGAAGAATCGGTGCGGGCCACTGCCACCATCGCGCTGCCGAGCAAGGACAAGCCGCTGCCGATGTATCCGGAAGTCCCCGCCGACCTCGCCGAAACCGCGGTGCGGATGATGGCGCGGCACTGGGAACTGGGCGGCGACTGACATCGCACGCTGAATCATTGCCCGGGGCGGCGGATTGGCCGATGACAGCGGCCATGACCGCCGCCCCGTCTGACCTGATCGGCGCAGAAGCGCATTCGCCGCTGGCAGGCTCGCCGCTGGCGGTGCTCGCGCCCGGCGCGCGGGTGCCGCCCGGAGCAGTGGCCGTGGCGCTCGACCGGGCGGGTGATCTGCCGCCGCTCGATCCGGCCAATTACGATGTGATGATCACTTGCCGTGCCGACGCACCTGCGCCGTGGGTGAGTGTCACGCCTGAACGGATCGACGCGCAGCTTGAGGCGGTGCGGGCGACTGCGGCAGCCAGTCCCGTCGCGACGGGACTGCTGGCACGGGTGCTGCGGCTGGGCGAGGGCATGGCCTTTTCTGCCGCGCTTGAACTGGAATCGCTGGCCTATTCGACGTTGCTGGGCGGGGCGGAGTTCCGTCGCTGGCTGGCGGCGCGATCCGGCGCGGAAGATATTCCCGGCGGGGCGGTCCGCTATGAACGCGCGGGCGATGCCGTCACCCTGACGCTCGCCTCGCCCGCCAGCCGCAATGCCATGTCGGCAGCCATGCGCGATGCGCTCTACGAAGCGCTGGTCAACGTGCTGGAAGACCCTTCGTTGCCGCGTCTGATCCTGAAGGCCGATGGCCGCTGCTTCTCCACGGGCGGCGCGCTGGCTGAGTTCGGCAGCGCCCGCGACCTCGCCGCCGCCCATGTGATCCGCACCCAGCGTGGCTGCGCGCGGGTACTGCACCTGCTGGGAGAGCGTGCGGAGGTTCACCTCCACGGCGCCTGCATCGGCTCGGGGATCGAGGTGCCTGCTGCCGCCGCGCACCGCCTCGCCGCGCCCGACCTGATGGTACAATTGCCTGAACTGCGCATGGGGCTGATCCCCGGCGCGGGGGGCACGGTAACGCTGTCCCGAGCGATGGGACGCCACCGCCTGCTGTGGCTGGCGCTTGGCGCGTTCAGGATCGGCTTTGCGCAGGCGCGCAGCTGGGGCCTGATCCACGCGGAACTGCCATGATCGCGCGGCTTCACGCCCTGCTGGCGGAACGCACCGACCCCTTCGGCCTGTCTCCCATGCAGCTGCTGGACCGCGACGCGCCCGGCGGGCTGGACGAGCCGGGGCGCACTTCCGCCAACCGTCATTGCCGCCTGCTTGAAGCCGCCGATGGCTGGATTGCGCTCAATCTGGCGCGCGAGGATGACCGCGCGGTGATCCCGGCGCTGACGGGGACAAGCGGCGAGCCGTGGCCCGCCCTCGAAGCGCTGGCTCGCACGCTGCCCGCCGCCGAATTTCGCCGCCGCGCCGTCGAACTGCAATTGCCGGTCGCCGTGCTGGACGAGGCTGCGCCGCTGACGCTTGCTGCGCCGGGCGGCAGGCTGGTGCCGCGCATGGTGGTGGACCTCTCCGCGCTGTGGGCTGGTCCGCTCTGCGCTGGTCTGCTGGCGCGCGCCGGGGCCGAGGTGGTGCGGGTGGAAAGTCTGCGCCGCCCCGATCCGACGCCGCAATCGTCTCCCCGGCTCGACGCGTTGCTCAATGGTGGCAAGCGGCGGATCGTGCTCGATCTTGCCAGCGAGGAGGGCCGTGCGGCGCTCCACGCCCTGCTGCGGGATGCCGATGCCGTTGTCACCAGTGCGCGCGCCCCGGCGCTGGCCCGCATGGGGCTGGAACCGGCGCGCTTGCCCCACCTCGCATGGGTGACGATCACTGCTCATGGCTTCACCGGCGAGGGCGCGGGCAGGGTCGGCTTTGGCGACGACTGCGCGGTGGCGGGCGGACTGGTGCGGTGGGAAGCGGGGAAACCGCGCTTCCTGGGCGATGCGCTGGCTGATCCGTTGACGGGCCTTGATGCCGCGACGCGGGTGCTGGCGGGGGAGCGCGGGCTGATCGACATGGCCATGGCCCGCGTCGCGGCGGCCTGGGCGGAGCGGCTGGCGTGAGGCTGGTGCTGCGCAATGTCCGGCCATGGGGCGGGGATCTCTCGGACGCAGCGCTGGCGGATGGCATGATCGCGGCGGTTGGGCCGAAGCTGCCTGCCGGGGGCGAGGAGATCGACGGTGCAGGCGCTGTGCTGCTGCCGGGGCTGCACGACCACCATCTGCACCTGCTGGCGCTGGCGGCGCGGCGGCAGTCGGTCGACCTCGCCGGGCTGACCGATCCCCGCGCCATTGCCGAGCGCTTGCGCGCCGCACCGCCGGGCGCATGGATTCGCGCCGTGGGCTATGACGAGCGCGCCTCCGGCCTACCCGATGCGGCGATGCTCGATGGCTGGGTGGCCGACCGGCCCGTGCGGCTGGCCGACCGGACCGGGGCGCTCAGGGTGCTGAACTCAGCGGCGTTCGCGCTGCTGGCGGGGCAGGAACTTCCGCCTGGAGCAGAGCGCGATGCGGATGGTCGTCCCACCGGACGCTTCTGGCGCGAGGATGCATGGCTTGCCCGCGCGCTGCCGCAAGCCCTGCCTGACCTTGCGGCCGAGGGCGCGCGACTTGCCGCGCTCGGCCTCACCGCGCTCACGGATGCCACGGCGCATAATGGCCCGGATGAAGCCGCGATCCTGAGCGGCGCGGTGCCGCAGCGGTTGGTGCTGATGGGCAGCGAGCGGCTGGAGGCGGGGGCGGGCTACCAGCTCGGGCCGCTCAAGATCGCCTTCGACGAGCGCGATCCGCCGCCGCTGGAACACCTTGCCGCGCGGATCGGCTGGGCGAGAACGGCGGGGCGCAAGGTGGCCGCGCACTGCGTCACCGAGGCGGAACTGGCGCTCTACCTTGCAGCGCTCGACATGGCGGGCGGGGCAGTGGCCGGCGACCGGATCGAGCATGGCGGGCTGATCCCGGCGGACTTCGTGCCGGTGATCGCCGCGATGGGCCTGATCGTGTCCACCAATCCTGCCTTCATCCACGACCGGGGCGATCGCTATCGCGAGACGCTGGGGGACGGGCGGGGCGAGGAGCTGTATCCCGCCGCGAGTCTGGCGGCGGCGGGCATTGCGCTGCTGGGCGGATCGGATGCGCCCTATGCCAGCGCCGATCCGTGGCTGGCGATGCGCAGCGCGGTGAAGCGGCGCACCGCCGGCGGTGCGGTGCTGGGGCCGGGGCAGCGGCTGGCGCCGTTGCAGGCGCTGGGGCTCTATTGCCGGGGTGAGATCGCGGCGGGCGCTCCCGCCGACCTGATCCTGTGCGAAGGGTTGCTCGTCGATGTCCTCGCCGACCTGACGGCGGAGCGCCTGCGCCTGACCCTGATCGGTGGGCGAGTAGTGTTCCGCTCCCCCTGAACCTTTGGCCCCCTCCCCCTTGAGGGGGAGGCCGGGTGAGGGTGCAGCGCGCCAGCGTGGACGCGCGGCCTTGCCGCGCTCCCCCACCCCTGGCCCCTCCCCGGCGGGGAGGGGGATTCGACTTGCGTGGTCGTCAGTCGCGCCTGAGCAGCATCGAGCCGGCGATGAACCCGCCGCCCATGCCGCAGGCCCCCACCTTGGGATCTTTCAGCTGGCGTTCCCCGGCCTGACCCCACAGCTGCAGGCAGACCTCGTGCAGCAGGCCGAAGCCGTGGAGCCGTCCGCCGGACATCTGCCCGCCGCCGGTGTTGACCGGATAGCGCCCGCCGGGGCCGATGTTGCCTTCCGCGATGAAGTCCTTCGCCTCGCCGTGGCCGCACAGGCCCATCGCCTCCAGCCACATCGGCACGAAGATCGAAAAGCCGTCGTACAGCCCCAGCACATCGATCTCGTGCGGCTTGATGTCGGTGCGCGACCACATGTCGGCGGCGGAATCGTGCGAGCCCATGGTGGTGAGGTCGGCGCGCTGGTCCCAGGTTTCCTGCGAGCGCAGGGCTGAGCCCATCGCCTCGATCCGGATCGGCGGCAGGCGGCAATCGCGCGCGGCATCGGCGGCGGACACGATCACCACCGCCGCGCCATCGATCGGCACATCGCAGTCGAACAGGCACAGCGGGGTGGAGATCATCCGCGCGCCAAGGTAGTCCTCCATGGTCAGGGGCTTTTGCATCACCGCCATCGGGTTCATCATGGCGAACTGGCGTTCGCCGGTAGCGACCATGCCCAGATGCTCGCGCGTCATGCCGAATTCGTGGAAATAGCGCTGCGCCATCCAGCCCGCCCAGTTGGAGGCGGACAGCGCGCCGACGCTGGCAAGCCAGCTCATCCAGCCGCCGATCTGCGCCTTGCCCGCCCCGGCGATCGATGCGCGGCGACCCGCCGTCTGCGAAGAGCTTTCGGTCAGCGCGCGGAAGCACAGCACGTGGCGGGCCTGCCCGGTCATCACCGCCATGGCCGCGACCATGATCGGCGCCATCTGCGCCGGGCCATCGGGCACGGCGCTGTGCCAGCGGGTCTGAAGGCCCAGCGCGTTGCGGACTTCGCCCGTGCCGAGCGGCGACATGCCGGGGGAATTTTCCGCCTTGCCGGGATAGGTCGCGATCCCGTCGATGTCCGCCCGGGTCAGCCCGGCGCGTTCCAGCGCGCGGTCGGCTGCTTCGGCGAGGTGGAGGATCGCGGGCCGGTTCGTGTTGCGGCCGATGTCGGACATGCCGACGCCGGTGATTGCGGCCCTGGCAAGCGCGCTCATGCCGTTTCTCCTTCGCTGGCGTGCCACACGGGAATCCACACGTCTCCGCTCGCCTCGAAGCCGACGCGCACGCGCTGGCCGATGCGGACGGCATCGGGTTCAGCGCCGTAAAGGCGGCTGGTGACGCGCACGCCGGGTGCGCCTTCGACGTCCACCACGGCGAGCACGAAGGGCACGTCCATCCCCGGAATCCAGGGCTGGTGGTTGACGGTGAAGGTATAAATCGTCCCGGTCCCGTCCGCGGCGCGCGGGGTTACCCGCTGCGAGTGGCACTTGGGGCAGAGCAGCTGCGGCGGATGGATCGCATGGGCGCAATCCTCGCACATCGCGATGCGCAGTTCGCCATGTTCGCCGCCGGTCCAGAAGGCGGTGTTCTCAGGCGTGAGTTCGGGCAGGGGCAGCACGGGTCTCTCCAGTCTATGTGTCTTGCCGCCGTTTCGGCAGGGCGAGCGATACGGCGGTCGCGGCGGCGGTAAGGCCGATGATCGCGAACAGCGCCCAGTGGTAGGCCTCAGGCGAGGGGTAGCGTTCCGCGCCCCGCGTCACGCTGTCGAGCGCGAGCAGGGTGGTGACGATCTGCGAGCCGACGCCCATGAACAGGCCGCGGATCACGCCCAGCATCCCGGTGACCTCGCTGGTTCGTTCGGGGGTAACTTCGGAAGCGATGATCGTGGGGGCGACGGCGAACAGCATGGTCGTGCCGAACGAAATGATGATCAGCTGGGCGATGATCACGCCCAGGCTGCTGGTGTCGAACAGCACCAGGGTCCAGCCGAAAGTGGTGATGAGGCCGCCCGTCACCATCGCCTTGCGTCCGCCGCCGCGCCCGGTCAGCCAGCCGCTGAGCGGCCCGGCGAAGACCGAGGTGAGGTTGGAGGGCAGCTTGGCCAGCCCCGCGACCGTGGCCGACAGGCCGAGACCCAGTCCGGTCCAGACCGGTGCCTGGAGCAGGAGCGAGAAGAACACGGTGATCTGCAGCGTCCCCATCGCCACCAGCGCGCTTGCCGCGCAGACCACGGCGATCGGGCGGTGGGCCAGGGTGCGCACGTCGATCAGCGGGTTGGCGCTGGAAAGCGCGCGGCGCCACCACAGCAGGCAGAGCGCGAGGCCCGCGACCAGCAGGGCAAGCGCGGCAGGGCTGCCAAAGCCCCAGGCCTTGCCGCCCGCGAGGTAGAGCAGCACCAGCGTGACGCCCGGTGCGAAGAGGATGCCCGACCACCAGTCGACCGGCTGGCTCAGCACCGCGCGGCGCGATGGCGGGACGAAGCTGCGCACCAGCAGCAGCGAAACGAGGCAGAAGCTGGCGCTGGCGAGGAAGATGCCGTGCCAGCTGGCGAAATCGACGATCACGCCGCCCAGGATCAGGCCCGCCGCCGTGCCGATCGAGGCGCCGGAGATCATCAGGCCGATACCTGCGGGCACGCGTTCGGGCGGCAGGTTCTCGCGCACCAGGCCGATCACCAGCGGCAGGATCGCGGTGGTCGCGCCCTGCATCACCCGGCCCGCAAGGACCAGGCCATAGCTGGAACTGGCCGCGCTGAGCAGCGATCCGGCCATGCCGATGGCGAGGACCACCATCAGCACCCGCTGTCTTCCGTAGATGTCGCCCAGCCGCCCGACCACGGCGGAAACCGCCGCACCGACGATCAGGAAGGCGGTGACCAGCCAGCCGACCGCCGCCGCATCGCCGAACTGCACGACCAGCACTTTCAGCGCGGCGAGGATCATCGCGCTTTCGAAGCTGCTGGTCATTTCCGCGACCCACAGCGCGGCGAGCAGCGCCCAGGGCATCCGGGCGGTCTGGCTCACGAGGCGGTAACCTGCCGCGCGCCTTCGGGCAGGCCTTCCTGCGCCGCGCGCACCTCGATCAGGTCGACGCTGATGTCGCGCGGCAGGGCCAGCGTGGCAACCAGCGCCTTGGCCATGGATTCAGGCGTTGCCGGAGAGCCGGACATGGCGGCGTGGCCGGTCTGGACGATCTTGGTGTAGAAGGCCTGCTTCTCCGCGTCGGTCCAGCTTTCCCCGCCCGATCCGCCCGAGACCGAGCCGGAGCGCAGCACGCTGACCCGGATGCCGTCGCTGCGCAGTTCATCGCGCAGGCCGGCGGAGAGCGTCTCCACCGCCGCCTTGGTCGCGGCGTAAAGCGCCAGCATCGGGAAGGGCAGGTTCACGCTTTCGCTGGAAATGCTGACGATCTGGCCCTGCGTCTGCTTGAGGTGCGGGATCGCCGCGCGGATCAGCCAGGCGACTCCCAGCACGTTGATGTCGAGATGGGCGCGGATGATTTCGTCCGAACCTTCGCCGAAGGGGAAGGGGTGATAGATCGCCGCGTTGTTGACCAGCACGTCGATCCGCCCGAAGCGCTCGGCCGTCCGGGCGATGGCGCGGTTGACGGCCGCGCTGTCGGTCACGTCGCAGGGGATGGCGAGGACGGCCTCGCCGTGCCGCGCGGCCAGTTCGTCCAGCTGGGCAGACGGACGGGCCAGCGCCGCAACCTTCATTCCCGCCTCGATCAGGGCGGCGACGAAATGCTTGCCCATGCCCTTCGAGGCGCCGCTGACCACGGCGACCTTGCCAGCCAGTTGTTCCATTTGTCCCGCTCTCCCGGATGACGCAGCGTCAGGGCTGCGATTCTGCAGTTGACGCTACGTCAATTCCGGGTGCGGGCGCAAGGGACTTCGGCTGGCGATCAGCCCGCCTTGCGCTCCGTCAGCGTTTTCCAGACGTCACCGGCAGTCACCGGGTGATCGAAATCGCCTTCCACGCGGGCATCCTTGCCCGGCAGGGAGACCAGGGTGGTGTCGACCCCCGCCGCCTTCTGGCGGAGCGCGCCAACGGTGCAGTTCTCCCGCCCGCCGCCGACCGCGACGGGATCGACCTTGAAGAAGTCAAAGGCGTTCTGGTGGGTGATCTTGTCGATGATCCGGTCGGGAAGTCCGCTGACGTTGTCCCACAGCCCCTCGGCCACGTCCGGCCAGGTGCAGTCCGAATGCGGATAGTCGCATTCATAGGCGACGATGTCCTCGCCGATCTCGTCATAGTGGCGGCAGCCGAACCTGTCCTCGATGAAGCAGGACAGGAAGTGTTCGCGGAACACCTCGCTCGGCAGCTTGCCGCCCCAGTCGCAGCGCACCCAGGCGCCGTGGTGGCGATAGGTGAAGTCGGCGCGTTCGAGGAAGTAGGGAATCCAGCCGATCCCGCCTTCTGACAGCGAGAACTTGAGATTGGGGTAACGCAGCAGCGCGCGCAGGTGCAGCAGGTCCGACGCGTCGGTCGAAATCGCCATCGGCAGCGAGGAAATCCAGGCCGAGATCGGCGACATTTCCGATGCGTAGAGCGGCGCCTGGCCGGTGCCGATGTGGCAGTTGAGGACGACATGGTTGTCGTTGCAGAAGGCCCAGATCGGCTCATAGGCCGGATCGTGGATGGGCTTCAGGCCCTTGATCGACGGGTTTGAGGGGAAGGTCACCGAACGGCAGCCCTTCTTCACCAGCCGGTTGAGTTCGCGCATGGTGGCATCGATATCCCACAGCGGCAGGATCGCAGTGGGGATATAGCGTCCGGCATAGGGCCCGCACCATTCATCGATGTGCCAGTCATTATAGGCCTGGAGCACACGCTCGGCGAGGCTCTTGTCCTTGGCGTCCCACAGCCACGATCCGTCAAAGCCGACGAAGGTGGGGAAGCAGACCGAGGTGTAGATGCCGCTGACGTTCATGTCGTCGATGCGGGCCTTGGCATCCCAGGTGCCGCGCCGCATCTGGTCGATGTTGGCGGGTTCCATCCCGTATTCGTCCTTGGGGCGGCCAACCACGGCATTCAGGCCGACGTTGAAGGTGGTCTTGCCTTCGGCTTCCCAGTTCCAGAAGGCGTGGCCATCGGCGCCCATCACGTAGCGCGGCATCTTGGCGAGCAGTTCCCTGGGCACGTGGGCATCGAACATCGTCGGGGGTTCGATGATGTGATCGTCGACGCTGGCGATCACCATGTCTTCCATGTTCATGGGCCGGATCCTCTCTTCTTGTGTTTGGTCCTGTGTCTCGCACAATTGACGAGTCGTCAATTTATAACATTGACCTGGATCAAGGCGCTGGCGCGCCGCATCGTCTCTATCCAGATACACAACTGTATCTGGATTCGTTTCGCTCATGCCGCGCACCAGTCGCAAGGAAAGTCAGGCCCAGACCCGCGCGCGGCTGCGCAGCGCGGCGCGGGGCGAGTTCGCGCGGCGCGGGATCGCTGCGGCCTCGATCGACCGGATCAGCGAGGCGGCGGGCTATTCGCGCGGGGCGTTCTACGCCAACTATGCCGGCAAGCATGACCTGCTGCTGGAACTGATGGCCGAACACCAGCGGCGCGAAATCGCGGCGTGGCAGGAGCTGCTGGATACGCCCGGCACGCTGGAGCAGGTGCTGCCCGCGCTGCGCGAGCGGTTCGATGCCTTCGCCCGCAATGCCGAGGACACGCTGTTCGCCACGGAATTGCAGATCGAAGCGCTGCGCAATCCCGAGTTTGCCCCGCGCTACCGCCTGTTCGCGCAGGAGATCGCGGAGCGCACGCTGCGGCTGGGCGAAGCCTTCATCGCCCGCGCCGGAACCAGCCGCGTTTCCGCTGCGGTGCTGGGCAAGGCACTGCAATCGTTCAGCCCGCAGCTGATCGCCGAGGCCCGGCTGGGGATCGCCCCCACCGGCCAGAGCGCGGGCGAGCGGCTGGTGGCGATCATCACCGAATTACTGGGAACGGGCCGCGACTTGGCGGCCGGAGAGGAGAACCCCGCATGACCGATACCCTTGCTGCCCCCGTTAGCGTTCCGCCCGAGCGGGTGATCGATTTCGACCTTTACGACTTCCCGGTCGACGGGCTCGATTACCAGGGATCGATGCGACGGATCTTCCAGAGCAATCCGGCAGAGGTGCTGTGGACCCCGCGCAACGGCGGGCACTGGATCGTCAAGACCAACGCGGATGTCGCCAAGGTGCTGGCCGACAGCGACCACTTCTCCTCGCGCCGGATCATGGTCGGGCCTGCCGACGATGGCCGCCCGCCGCTGGTGCCGCTGCAGCTCGATCCGCCGCACCATGCGCCCTACCGCGCGCTGCTCCAGGCGGCGCTTTCGCCCAAGGCCGTGGGCAAGCTGGGTGAGCGCGCGCGCGAGCTGTCGATCGAACTGATCGACGGGTTCAAGCATGACGGGCACTGCGAATTCATCGGCCAGTTCGCCCAGCATTTGCCGATCGCGATCTTCATGGAAATCGTCGGCCTGCCCGCATCCGACCGGCCCTACCTGACCGAAGTCGCCGAAACCGCGATGCGCGGGGCGACCGAGGCGGAGCGCAACGAGGCCGGGGCCAAGCTGATGGGTTACGGCATGGCCAAGGTGGCCGAACGCCGCGCCAATCCGGGCAATGACCTGATCTCGAGCATCGTCAAGGCCGAGATCGAGGGCAAGCCGATCGAGGATTTCCCGCTGACCGGCATGATCCTGCTGCTGCTGCTGGGCGGGCTGGACACCGTGGCCTCGACCTTGGGTTTCTACGCCCAGTTCCTCGCCACTCACCCCGAACATCGCCGCCAGTTGGTCGAAAATCCCGATCTCATCGCCAATGCCAACGAGGAACTGCTGCGCCGCTTTCCGATCGCGATCCTGGCGCGCGAAGTGAAGGCCGAGATCGAGATGGGCGGCGTGACCATGCAGCCCGGCGACATGGTGATGGTGCCGACCCCGATGGACGGGCTGGACGAAACCAAGTTCGCCGATCCGCTGACCGTCGATTTCGCCCGTGTGAAGCCGGGCGCGAACTCCACCTTCGGCGGCGGCGTCCACCGCTGCGTCGGCTCGGTCCTCGCCCGCACCGAACTGCGCATATTCCTTGAGGAATGGCTCAAGCGGATCCCGGACTTCGAGGTGAAGCCGGGGAGCAACCCGCGCGTCAGCGCCCGTTCGGTCGCGACGCTGACGCAGCTCGAACTGGTCTGGGACCCCAAGAGCGTCAAATGAGCGAGCCCGGAAAGCGCCGCTTCATCTGCTTCTATTGCGGCACCGTCTATGACGAAGCGCTCGGCTGGCCCGACGAAGGCATCGCGCCGGGCACCCTGTGGGAGGATGTTCCAGACGACTGGTGCTGCCCCGAATGCGCGGCCGCCAAGGCGGACTTCATGCTCGACGAGGATTGAGGTCTGAGCACAAAGGAAAGGGGCGGACCTGCCGGTGCAGGTCCGCCCCTTTTGCTTCTCGGGATATTGCCGGCAAGTTGCCTTGGCTCAGTCCCGGGAAAGTTCGATCAGTTCCAGCATGGTCTCATCAGGATCAGGGAACAGGACATAGCGCTGGGTTCCGCCCATCGTGTAGACTTCGTGGGGCCCGCTCGGGATCACGATGCCCTTCGCGCGCAGATCGGCAACCGTGCTGTGAATATCCTTCACCCGGATCGCGATGCGGTGCACCCCCACTTCGTGGTTCGGCTTGAACGGGCGCGCCGTGGCGGCGGGATCGACGTACTGGATCAGTTCGATCTTGGTGCTGCAGCGCGGATCGTCACCCAGTGACATCACCGCGCCGCGCACCATGCCCCCGCCATGCTGGCTGAGCGGGCTGACCTCGATCGCCTGCATCGGCCGGGGTTCATTCCGGCCAAGGTCGTGCATCACCGTGAACCCGAGCCGCTCGTAGAAATCGATCGAGCTGTCGAGGTCGGTGACGTGCAGGTTGATGTGCACCAGGTTCAGCAGGGGCATGGAGTGGTCATCCCGGTCAGTTCCGCATCACCCAGCCGCCATCGACGTTGAGCACCTGGCCCGTCATCCAGCGCCCGGCGTCCGACACCAGCAGCAGCAGCGCGCCGCACAGCGCATCCGGCGTGTCGCGCAGCTGGATCGGGGTGCGCGAGGAAATCGCCTGGACCAGCGGGCTGTCTTCCGGAGTCAGGGCCAGACCCGCGTCGGTCTTGGTCATGCCCGGGCCGATGGCGTTGACGCGGATGTTCTGGCTGCCAAGCTCGGTGGCCAGCGTGGTCGTCGCGCCCAGCAGCGCGATCTTGGTCACGCCGTAGAAGCTCTGCGCCGGGAAGGCCCCGGCGGAGACCTGGTTGATGATCGCGCCGCCGCCGCGTTCCGCCATGTGCGGAGCAATGACCTGGGCGCAATTGATCGCGCCCCAGACGTTGACCGCCATGCCCTTGTCGAAGCGTGCCCGGTCGGTCTGGACGAGCGGCTTGTCGACGATCTCGACCATCAGCGCGGCATTGTTGACCAGGATGTCGATCCCGCCGAACGCCGCCTTGGCGGAAGCCGCCATGGCCTCGACCGAGGCGGTGTCGGTGATGTCGACCTGCACGGCAGTCGCCTTGTGGCCCATGCCCGTGATCTCGTCCGCGACCTTCTGCGCGCCGTCGCCATTGAGGTCGGCGACGACCACGCTGGCGCCGGCGTTCGCCAGGGCCACCGCATAGGCGCGTCCGATCGAATTGCCGCGCCCGCCGGCGCCGGTGACGATCGCCACCTTGCCGTCGAGGCGGAACTCGTTGTTGGTGAAGTCAGCCATGTCTGCGGCTCCTTACTTGGGGAAGATCGGCGCGCCGACCCCGATCGTTACGGTCTTGTAGTGGAGGAATTCGTCGATCCCGGCCTTGCCGCCTTCCTTGCCGAAGCCGGAAATGCCGACCCCGCCGAAGGGGGTGTGCGAATTGATCTGGAAGCCGCCGTTGACATAGACGCCGCCCGCATTCAGCCGCTCGGCCAGGCGGTGGACGCGCTGGATGTCGTTCGACTGGATATAGGCGGACAGGCCGTATTCGCTGTTGTTGGCGATGGCGACGGCTTCATCCTCGGTGTGGAACTTGAGGATCGCGACCGCGGGTCCGAAGATCTCCACCTGGGCGATTTCGTGGTCCGGGTCGACGTCGACCATGATGGTCGGTTCGATGAAGTTGCCCTTGGCCAGGTCGCCCCCGGCGCGCTTGCCGCCGATCAGGAACTTGCAGGCGTTGTCCGCCGCGGCGCGGTCGAACATGCCGGTGATGCGTTCGACGGCGGCGGCGCTGATCACCGGGCCGACCATCACGCCGGGTTCCATCGGGTCGCCAACCTTGAACAGCTTGGCGATCTCGACCATCTTTGCGACGAATTCGTCATAGATGTCGGCGTGGACCAGCTGGCGGGTGGGCAGTGCGCAGCCCTGGCCGGCCAGGCAGCCGATGGTCCAGAATACGGCGCGTTCGGCAGCGGCGTCCAGGTCGCAGTCCGGGAAGACCAGGCTGGCGCTCTTGCCGCCCAGTTCCATCACGCTCGGCTTGATCTGTTCCGCCGCGGCGGTGAGGATCTTGCGCGCGGTGATCGGCCCGCCGGTGAAGCTGATCTTGCGCACGCGCGGATGGCGCACGATGGCGTCGCCTGCCTCGCCCGTGCCCGGCAGGACCGAGATCACGCCGTCGGGGATGCCCGCTTCCTTGCAGCAGCGCGCGAACAGTTCGGGCGCGAAGGGGGTGATTTCGGCGGGCTTGAGGATCACGCAATTGCCGGCTGCCAGCGCCGGGGAAACCTTCATCCCCATGCCGATCAGCGGGCCGTTCCAGGTGTTGATGATCCCGATGGTGCCGATCGGTTCGGGCACGGAATAGGAAAACTCCCCGCGCGTGTCGAACGTGCTCATCAGGTCGCCGGTCAGCTTGTCGCACCAGCCGGCGTAATAGCGCATCCAGCTGACCGCGGTTTCGACCCCGCGTTCGCCCTGCATCAGCGGCGTGCCGCCATCGAGCGCGGCCATCCGCCCGAATTCCTTCTGGTTTTCCATCAGCAGGTCGGCCAGCTTGAAGAGGATCGCCCCGCGCGCCTCGGGCGAGGTGCGGCGCCAGCCTTCGCGCGCGGCTTCGGCGCGGGCGACGGCTTCTTCGACTTCGGCGGGACCGGCCAGCGGCACTTCGGCCAGGGCCTCGCCGGTTACCGGGTGGATGTGGGTGCGCGTGCCGCCAGACCCGGTGGTGCGCTTTTCATGGCCGATGTGCAGGTGAACGACAGGGATATCCGACATGGGGTATGTCTCCTCAGGAATTCCACTCGATGTGAAGGGCTTCGATCGCCTGGACCGAGCCGCCGCGCGTGACGATGTGCTGGTCCGGGCTCAGGCGGAAATGGCCGATCTTTTTGGCCCAGGTTTCATAGAACACGGTCATTTCCAGCCGCGCGAGATGGATGCCAAGGCAGGTGTGGATGCCCGATCCGAACCCGGCGTGGCGGCAGTGCGGCCGATCGAGCCGGACCTCTGCCGGGCATTCGGTCAGCTTCTCGTCCCAGCCCACCATGTGCAGCGGGACCAGCACGGAATCGCCCTGGTAGACCTTGGTCCCGGCGATCTCGGTGTCCTGCGTGATGTAGCGCGGGGTCGACACGAAAGTGTAGCGGCGCATCAGTTCGTCGACGATGGCCGGGATCGCGGCCGGGTCCTCGATCATGCGATTGCGCAGCGCTTCGTCGTGCGAGAGGTGGCGCATGCCAAAGCTCAGCGCGTTGACCACGGTGTCGAGGCCCGCCAGGAACATCAGGAAGCAGATCGACATCAGCTCTTCATGGTCGAGCTGGCGGCCCTCGAATTCGGAGGCGATCAGCTTGGAAACCAGATCGTCCTGCGGCTCGGCCCGGCGCGCCTCCAGCAGCGCGCCCAGCGTGCCGAGGATCTGCATGGTCAGTTCCATGCGACGTTCGACCGAGACCTGCGCGTTGAAGTATTCGACCACCGTCGCGCGGAAGAAATCGAACTGGTCGAGCGGAAAGCCGAACAGCTCCATGAACACCGATACCGGGAAGCGCGAGCCGAGCGCGTCGACGAATTCGCATTCGCCCTTGGCCGCGACGTTATCGATCAGCTTTTCCGCCCACTCACGGATGCGCGGTTCCAGCGGCTCGATCGCCTTGCTTTCGAAATAGGGGCGCAGCAGCTGGCGATAGGGCCGGTGCTCGGGCGGATCGAGCGATTCCGGGATCATGCGGGGCTGGGCCGCATTGGGCGGGATCGACAGGAACCGGCTGGAGAAGCGGTCGGGATGGCGCAGCACCTCGATCGCGGCGTCGGCGCTGGTAACCACCCAATGGCCACCGTGCGCCGATGTCCAGAACACCGGCGGGGCCTTCTGCTTCAATTGCCAATAGGCTTCGTGGACGTCGGCGACGATTGCCGGATCGCTGATGTAATCGAATTCGTAGACCGGTTCACGCCGGCGTTCGGGCGCAGCTGTCGCCATCGAATCGCGCTCCTCTCCCAGGGTTGCTATTGCCCTTAAGTAAACGGTGGTTTACATATCCTGTCAATGGCTGAATCCGCTGTCCAGAGACCCTTGCGCGACGCCCGGCGCACCCGCGCCGCGATCCTTGCCGCCGCGCAGGAAGCCTTTTCGCGCACCGGCTATCTCGACACCGGCCTGCGTCAGATCACGGCGGCGGCAGGGGCCAATCCGGCGCTGGTAAGCCGCTATTTCGGATCGAAGGAAAAACTCTACGAAGCGGCCCTGGCCGATCTGCTGGCGGCGCGCACCATCACTACCCTGCAGCGCGAAACCTTTGGCGAGCAGGTGGTCAATATCCTCACCGCCACCGTGCCGGGGCAGCGCAACCCGCTGCCGATGATGCTGCTGGCCAGCGCCGATCCGACCGCGCGGGCGATCACTCACCGCCTGCTGATGGAAGTGTTCATCGAACCGCTGACCCGCTGGTACGGCGGCCCGCGCGGCGCGGCCAAGGCGGCGTGCTTTTCCGCGCTGGCATCCGGCGTGACAGTCTACCGCGACCTCTATCCGCTGGGCACCTTCACCAGTGACATCGACGCCGAAACGCGCCGCTGGCTGGCCGCCGCCTTCCAGTCGCTGATCGACTGACAAACGCGCGCGACCCGTCAAAGACATATTGCACTAGGTAAGATATGTCGGCACAATCGCCGGCATGGGATGCTTGGCAGGAAAGACGGCGCTGGTCACTGGCGGCGCACGGGGGATCGGCGCGGCCATCGTGCGGCGGCTGGCGGCCGAGGGGGCGGAGGTCGTGTTCTGCTATCGCGGCGCAGACACCGAGGCGCAGGCCCTGGTCGAAGAGGTACACTCGGCAGGAGGGCGGGCAATCGCCATTCGGGCCGACGTTTCGGACAGTGCCGGAGTTGCAGCGCTGTTCGCGGCGGTCGATGCGGAGTTCGGCGCGGCGCCGAACCTCGACATCCTGGTCAACAACGCCGGTATCGGCGGCGATGGGCAGGATGCCAGCCTGAAAAGCGGCTCCGAGGAACTGTTCGACCGGATGATGGCGGTCAACGCCAAGGGGCCATATCTCGTCACCCAGGCCGCCCTGCCGCGCCTGCGCGATCATGGCCGGGTGGTGAACATCGGCTCGATCTCGGGCAAGGTCGCCCAGCCTTTCGCGGCGGGCTATGCGATGGGCAAGCGCGCGCTGCAGAGCCTGACCTTCTCGACTGCCGCAGAGGTGGCCAGGCGCGGCATCACCTGCAACCTGATCGCGCCCGGTGCCGTGGCGACCGATTTCATCGCCCGGCTGCGCGAACGGCCGGGCTTTGACGAAGGCACGGCCAAGGCCACGCCGATGGGCCGGATGGGTCAGCCCGACGATATCGCCGGCGCGGTCCTGATGCTGTGCCGCGAGGAAGCGCGCTGGGTAACCGGTAATGTCATTGAAGCTGCGGGGGGCATTGCGATCTGATGGCGGTCATAACCGAAAACCTGCGCGCGATCATGGCGATCGATCCGGAACGCGCGGAAATCGACTTCGAAGGGCGTGACTACAGCTGGGGCGACCTGGCGCGAGTCGTGCGCGCGATCGAGGCGGCGCTCGATGCCATGGGCCTGCCGGCAGAGGCGCGTGTCGGCGTGATGCTGCGCAACCGGCCAGGGCACATCGCCGCGATTCTGGCCGTGCTGTCGACCGACCGCTGCCTGGTCTCGCTCAACCCGATCCTGCCGGACGACAAGCTGTTTGCCGATGTGACCGGCCTTGGCCTCCCCGCGATCATCGCCGACGAAAGCGACATTGCCCGCCCCGGGATCGCGGATGCCTTTGCCAGTGCCGGAACCGCAGTGCTGGCGATCGGCGCGCGGCTGGAAGGGGTGCGGGTGCTGCCCGGGTTCGAAAGCCCTCGCGGCAGTGTCACCACCTCGCCCGGCGTGGCGATCGAGATGCTGACCAGCGGCACGACCGGCAGCCCCAAGCGCGTGCCGCTGACCCGGGCCGCCTTTGACGCCAGCTTCGCCGGGTTCGCCCGTTACGAGCGCAACCGCGAACATGGCGCGAAGCCGCAGCTGCGCTCGGGCGTGACCATGGTCAACAATCCGTTGACCCACATCGGCGGGATCTATGGCTGCATCGGCGCGCTGGCGGCGGGGCGCAAGATCGGCCTGCTGGAGAAGTTCACCGTCGAAGGTTGGGTCGAGGCGATCCGACGCAACCGGCCCAAGGTGGCGGGCGCGGTGCCATCGGCGGTGCGGATGCTGCTGGAGGCCGATGTCGATCCGGCGGACCTGTCCAGCCTGTCGGCGCTGATTTCCGGCACGGCACCGCTCTCGCCCGACCTGGTCGACGCCTTTCTGGAAAGGTACGGCATCCCGATCCTGGGCAATTACGGCGCGACCGAATTTGCCGGGGCCATCGCCGGGTGGACGCTCGATGATTTCAAGGCCAACTGGACCGCCAAGCGCGGCGCGGTGGGGCGGGTCCAGTCGAACGTCGCGGCCCGCGTGGTCGATGCGGAGAGCGGCGCGGTCCTCCCCCATGGCGAGGAAGGCCTGCTGGAGATCAAGGGCGACCAGCTGGGCGCGAACTATCCGCTGGCCGGGGACGCGTGGCTGCGTACCACCGACCGTGCGGTGCTCGACGCCGATGGCTTCCTGTTCATCCGGGGCCGGGCCGACAACGCGATCATCCGCGGCGGCTTCAAGGTTCACCCCGATGACGTGGTCAAGGCGCTGCACCAGCACCCCGCCGTGCGCGAGGCGGCGGTGGTCGGCGTGGCGGATGCGCGGCTGGGCGAAGTGCCCGCCGCCGCGCTGATCCTGCGTGATGGGGCGGAAACGCCCGATGTGGAAGAGCTGAAGGCGTTCCTCAAGGAGCGGCTGATCGCCTATCAGGTGCCGGTCCATTTCAAGGTGGTGGAGGATTTCCCCCGCACGCCCTCGATGAAGCCTTCGGCCCCCGGCCTCAAGGCGCTGTTCGCGGCATGAGCGGCAGCTTGCCCCGGCCGCTCCCGGCGTTGGACCGCGACAACGCGGCCTACTGGACCGGCGGCGAAAAGGGCGAACTGCTGATCTGCCGCTGCGGGGACTGCGGCTATTACGTCCACCCGCCGGTCCGTTTCTGCCCGGAATGCGAGAGCCGCGATGTTGCGCCGCAGCCGGTTTCGGGGCGCGGCAGCGTCTACACCTTCACCATCAACTACAAGCAATGGGTGCCGCGCCTGCCCGAACGCTACGTGCTCGCGCTGGTCGCGCTGGCCGAGCAGGAGGACGTGCTGCTGCCCTGCAACGTGGTGAACTGCGATCCCGATGAGGTGACGTTCGGGAAGCCGGTCAAGGTGCTGTTCGAGCAATGCGAAGACCTGTGGGTGCCGCTGTTCGAGCCGGAGGGGCGCTGATCATGCGGTACGGCGAAAAGAACTGCGCGATCACCGGCGTCGGCATATCCGAAGTGTCGCGCGGATCGGCCAAGTCCTCGCTTGAACTCACGGTCGATGCCGCGCTCGATGCGATTGCCGATGCGGGCCTCAAGCGCAGCGACATCGACGGGATCGCCACCTGGCCGGGCGGTGATGGCAATGCCAGCGGCTTCTCTCCCGTCTGGATCGGGCAATTGCAGGATGCGCTGCGGCTGAAGCTCAATTGGTATTCCAACGGCGGGGAATCGCCGGGGCAGTACGGCGCGGTGTTCAACGCGATCGGCGCGATCAATGCGGGTCTCGCCCGCCACGTGCTGATCTATCGCTCGATGTATGAGGCAAGCGCGCGCAGGCTGGCCTTCGCCAATTCGCTGGTGAAGGAGGGCGAGCGCCAGCGTGGCGGCTTTGCCTGGTACGCGCCCTATCACGTCCACGCGGCGGCCTTGCAGCAGTCGCTCTATTTCAACGCCCATGTCCACAAGTCGGGGATCAGGCCCGAGCAGCAGGCGATGATTGCGATCAACCAGCGCCGCAATGCGGGGCTGAACCCCCACGCGATCTACCGCGATCCGATCACGCTGGACGATTACATGGCCAGCCCGCGCATCGCCGGCCCCTTGCGGATCTATGACTGCGACGTGCCGATCGACGGATCGGCGGCGATCATCGTCTCGGCCATGGATGCCGCGCGCGATTGCCGCAATCCCGCGATCCGGATCGAGGCGGTGGGCAGTTCGATGCAGTACCGCAATTCCTGGACCCAGCTGGCCGAGGTCGATACCCAGGCCCAGCCAAAGGTCGCGGAAATGATGTGGTCGCGCACCGATCTGAAGCCGAAGGATGTCGACATCGCCGAACTCTATGACGGGTTCAGCTTCCACACGCTCAACTGGCTGGAAAATTTCGGCTTCTGCGAACGCTACGGCGCGAAGGACTTCATCGAGGGCGGCACACGCATCGCGCTGGAGGGCGAATTGCCGGTCAACACGGGGGGCGGGGCGCTCTCGGGCGGGCGGCTTCATGCCTATGGTGCGGTATGGGAAGGCTGCACCCAGCTGTGGGGCCGGGCGGGCGAGCGGCAGGTGAAGGGCGATCCCCGCGTCTGCGCCACCTCGACTGCAGGCGGACCGCTGGCCGGCGCAATGCTGCTGGTGCGTGAATAGAACAAGGGAGAGGCCAATGAGCGAGGATTTCAGCGGAGCGCGGGTGCTGGTCACCGGGGCCGGGCGCGGACTGGGCAAGGGCGTGGCCGAGGCTTTCGCGGCGGCTGGCGCCAAGGTCATGCTTGGTTCGCGCACGCTCGAACCCGCCGAGGCAGCTGCCGCTGCGATCGGCGGCGCGGCCCGGGCTTTCCGCTGCGACGTTACCCGTCATGAAGATTGCCGCGCGCTGGTCGAGGCGACGGTCGCGGCGTTCGGCGGGGTGGACGTGATCGTCCACTGCGCCGCCGACATTCCCCACGGCGGGCTGGGCCATGTCTCGGACGAGAAGCTGGAATCCGGTCTTGCGTCCATCGCCAAGGCGGCCTGGTGGCTGCTCGATGCCGCGCGGCCTCATCTGGCGGCGGCGCCCGGGGGCGGGCGGTTCATCGCCATCGGCTCGGTCAACGGCACGGCGACTGTGGTGCCCAACATGACCGCTTACGGCATGGCCAAGGCCGCGCTGCTCGCCTTCGTGCGCGGCGCTGCGGTGGACGTTGTGGCCGAGGGGATCACCGTCAACGCGATCCAGCCCGGCCTTGTCGCCAGCGACAATGCGCTGCGCGTGCTGGGGGAGGATGGTCTTGCCGCCTATGGCCAGACCGTCCCGGTCGGCCGCGCGGGCACGCCTGCCGACATCGCCCACGCCTGCCTGTTCTTTGCCTCGCCCAAGGCCGGTTACGTCACCGGGGCGAGCCTGGTGATGGATGGCGGCTCCTCGCTTGCACCCGGACATGGCGGGCGCGGGGATATCCTGCAGGACCGCCTCAAGGCACAGGTGGAGCACTAGGGCCATGGATCTTGGTATCGCGGGCAAGGTGGCGCTGGTCACTGGCGGATCGCAGGGCATCGGCCTCGGCTGCGCGCAGCGTTTTGCCGCGGAAGGCTGCAAGGTGATGATCGCCGCGCGGACCCAGGCGAATATCGACGCGGCGGTGGCCGGGATCGGCGGGGACTGCGCCGGGATTTCCGCCGATTGCACGTCGAAGGAGGGGGTCGCGAAAGCCGTGCAGGCCTGCCGCGACAAGTTCGGCAGCGCGCCCGACATCGTGATCTTCAACGTCGATTCCGGCCCCAAGGGCGCCTTCCTGGAAGTCGACGACGAGACTTTCGCGGCGGCCAACACCAACAATGTCATGGCCTTCCGCTGGCTGGTACAAGCGGTCTGGCAGCCCATGAAGGAGCGCGGCTGGGGCCGGATCCTCACCATCGGCACCAATTCGGTGAAGCAGCCCCACCGCAAGCTGCCGCGCGCGGCGCAGAACACCTACCGGGTTGGCGCGCTCGCCCTGTCGAAGACGCTCTCGGCCGAGCTTGGGCCGTTCGGCATCACGGTCAACACGCTGGGCACCGGCGCGATCGCGACCGAGCAGTTCCGCACCGTCTTCACGAAAATTGCCCAGGCCAATGGCGAGACCTATGACGAGCACGTTGCCGGACGGGTGGCCGAATGGCCGATCCGCCGCATGGGCACGCCCCAGGACATGGCCGACGCCGCCGCTTTCCTCTGTTCGGACCTTGCCGGGTTCATTACCGGCCAGGTGCTGGTGGTGGATGGCGGCAATCTTGAAACCCTGCAATGACACTCTTGAGGAGCATCTGATGAAGATCGACACTACCATTGCCGCCGTGGTTACCGGCGGTGCCTCGGGCCTCGGCAAGGCGAGCGCGCAGGCGCTCGCTGCCGCAGGCGCCAAGGTCGCCATTTTCGACGTCAACGAGGAAGCCGGCGAAGCCGTCGCGGCTGAAATCGGCGGCCTGTTCTGCAAGGTCGACATCCTGTCGGAAGAAAGCGTCGAGGCCGGTTTTGCCAAGGCCCGCGCCGCCCACGGGCAGGAGCGCGTGGTGGTCCACTGCGCGGTCGTCACCGGCGGCGGCAAGACCGTGTCCTATGACAAGACCACCGGCGGCTACAAGCGCAACCCGACCGAGATGATCGCGCGTTCGGCCGACGGGATCTTCACCGCATCCTACCGCATCGCCTCGATCGCGGCGCTGGGCATGGCCAATTCCGATCCGCTCAATGAAGACGGCGAGCGCGGCTGCATCATTTTCACCTCGTCCGCCGCTTCGCAGGACGGCCAGATCGGCCAGGTCGCCTATGGCGGCGGCAAGGGCGCGGTCAACGCCATGGTCCTGCCGATGGCGCGCGACCTGATGGACCTGGGCATCCGCGTCAACGCGATCCTGCCCGGCACTTTCGCCACTCCGCCAATGCTGGCGGTGAAGGACAAGGCCCCCGCGATCTTCGCCGGGCTCGAAGGTTCGGTGCCGTTCCCCAAGCGCCTCGGCAATCCGGCCGAATTCGGCAGCCTGGTGATGGAGCTTGCCCGCAACACCTATTTCAACGGCCAGTGCATCCGCCTCGACGGCGCGATCCGCATGCCGCCCAAGTAAGGACCAGAACCATGAACCGGCCGCAGCAGTTTCCCTTCGCCCGCCAGAGCGCGGGACCGTCGCCGCTGCGGCGGCCGGGTTCGATCCGCCGCACCACCTCGATCGATTCCGACTGGCCGGACGGCTTCGGCCAGCCGTGGGAGATGATCGGCCGCGCCCGTGATCTCCTGACGCCCGAGGATGGCGGAGAGCCGAGCGTGCTTGCCACCGGGGGCTTCCGGATCCTGGCCTCCCCGATTCGCGAGATTCTGTCGATCGACGCCACCACCGATCATCCCCGCCTGCAGGAGATGGTCGGGGTGCGCGCGGGCGGGGCCAGCCGGCTGGCGCTGGCCGACAAGCTGGGCGACCTGGCGGGCACGCCGCTGTTCCAGCTGCTTGACGACTATGCCGGGGCCAGCCTGGTCGCCGGGTGGATCTGGTCGCAGTGGAGCGATGACTGGATGGCCCGCAGTCGCGAGGCGGGTACCCGTTCCACTGCCGGCAAGGGCGGCAGGATGCTCAACGTCTGCACCGGCTTTGCCGAAGGGGCGAGCTCGCTGCACGAGGACGGGACCGGCAATACGGTCGACCAGTCCTATGCCGAGGTCGGGCCGCTGGAAAATCCGGACGATGCGATCGGCTGGCACCCCATGCCGTTCCAGCAGGGGCCGCAGAAGCGCCGCGCGCGGCGGATCGACCTGTGGCGCGAGGACGGCCTGATCAAGGTTGACGCCGCGTTCCAGGACAGTGGTTCCAACCCCAACGGCGGGCGCACGGCGATCCACGAATACCGGCTGTTCGCCGAAGTGGAGGAGGCAAGCGGCACATTGGTCGCGCTTCAGGTATTGCCGATGATCCTGCCGTTCCGCGAATGCCCCGGAGCCTCGGTCAAGGCGACGCGGATGATCGGCCGGAACGTGGCGGAATTCCGCAGCGCGGTGCTGGAAACGCTGCCCTCGACGCTGGGCTGCACGCATCTCAACGACGTGCTGCGCGCGCTGTCCGACGTGCCGACGCTCGCGCGACTGTTGCCGTAATGCCATAGCCGTAAGGTAAATTCGCAGGCTCTTGTGTGTCTTGGTAGACCTAGTTATACAAGTCGCCGTCCGGAGCGGCAATGTATCGCTCCAGGGAGGAGAGCCTGACCATGAAAACCACCCAAGCGCGCCTCGTTTCGAGGATTCTGGCCGGCGCAGCCGTTTCCGCCATCGCCATTTCGTCGAGCACCGCCTTCGCGCAGGCTGCCGACGAAACCGACAGCAACATCATCACCGTCATCGGCGTCACCAAGGCCGAAGCCAACATCCAGGACACGCCGACTGCGATCACCGCTTTCTCCGCCGAGAAGCTGGAGAGCCAGGGGATCAAGGACATCAGCGACGTTGGCCGGTTCACGCCGGGCTTCAACATCC
>ENA-UPTA01001668-UPTA01001668.1-activated-sludge-metagenome-genome-assembly--contig:-NODE-1668-length-24294-cov-5.891456_pt1 | contig 24294 bp, 23 predicted proteins | sample MGYA00238184_ERZ773361 | MGnify/ENA primary metagenome ERZ773361 (study PRJEB29100, sample SAMN05720205) | activated sludge metagenome | isolation source: anaerobic digester from wastewater... | reverse complement strand
CTCACCGAGTAGGGGAAGCTGCGTCGCGGAAACTATCGGCCACGAACTAAATCCAAATCACAAATCTCAAATTCCTCACAACTGCTTCACCACGCCGGCTTTGTCGATATAGCCGGTATGCTGCCAGATGAGTTTTTTATTCTTATCGTATAAAAACAAAGTAGGTAAAACCTCTACTTTCAATGCATTCATCAGTTCGGGATGTGCGTCCGCATCAATGCGCACCACTTTCACTGTTGCCGCCATATCCTTTTCGATCTCTTTCAGATAAGGCGCCATTTTTTTGCACGGGCCACACCATTCCGCATATACATCTACCAATGTAAGTTTATCGGTGCTCAGCAGGTGCTGATATTGATCTGGTGTCAGCGAAGCATTTGAACTACCGCCCTGTTCCGTCGTTTCAGGTAAGTTGGCTGCACGCCATTGCATGATGCCACCGCTCATTTCATACACCTGTCCGAAGCCTGCGCTTCGCAGATAGGCTGCTGCCTCGCCACTTCGTTTTCCACTCAGGCAGTATACAAACACCGGCTTGTCAGCAGCCAGCGATTTCACCTGTTCCTTAAATCCGGCATCGTACCAGTTGATGTTGACCGCATTCGCCAGATGTCCTTTGGAAAATTCTTCCGGTGTGCGCACATCCAATAGTTGGGCATTGCCCGTTTTTTGCAGTGCATCATTAAATTCCTGCACAGACAGCGATGTCTTAGTAATAGTCTCCATAGAGGAGTTGCTGTCTCCGGCAGGCTTGTTCTGACTGCAAGCGTAAAAGGAGAGTATGGTGGTGGCGAGAATAATCGCAATACGTGATTTCATAAGTATAAATTTATCTTGTTAAAGTTAGTATAAAATTAGCAGAATTGACACAATGGCTTTTGCATCAATTCTGCGAGAAAGAATCATCACCAAATAAATTATAAGGTCATACGGCTACATTCACCGTAGGCTCAAATATGATTTTTGATTTTAATGAGTTGGAAATCAGACAGGCTGCTTCCGACTTCTGCAAGACACGCAAGGTGCGCTCGCGTTGCTCTTCCGATGCAATCACCACCGTCGGCTGAAGTGTAATTTCGCTGATCATGTATTTGTTTTCTACCATCTCCAGTTTTCCTACTGATTTGGATGTAAAAGAGGAAAATTCAATCTTGGAGTTTTCCGCGATAGCAAGAAAAGTCGTCATCAGGCAACTGTTTGCAGCTGCTACCAGCAAATGTTCCGGTGACCAGATGCCCGGCATTCCTTTCGGGAATTCAGGAGGCGTAGCCACTTCTATTGTCTGAGGTAATACCGCTGATGACATGATACCTTTGCGTTCACTGTCCCATGTTACTGTCACGTCATAATAATGTTCCATAGTGCTTATTGAAATTGTTGTATAATATGTTGCAATTGATTGGCCGCTACGACACCTGATTGGCGCCATTTGACTTGTCCGTTTTTGAAAAGGATAAGTGTGGGCACACTCTGCACGCGATAGGCCGCTGCTGCCTGCGGATTCTTATCGACATCCACTTTGATGATCTTTGCGGAATGGCCTACTTTCTCTTTCAGTTCAGATAAGATAGGCTTCATCATTTTACAAGGACCACACCATTCCGCGTAGAAATCTACTAATACCGGTTGGTCGCTCTGGATAATTTCTGAAAAACTGGTCATAACTGGATATTTTTTAATTCTTCTTTTTTTCATGGTGAATATGGCGGATAAAATCCTGTTTTATTGTACTTCCTCATAGGTAACATCTTCCGATGCCTGCTTGGTTCCCTTGCTACGGGATGCCGGCGCACTGCAACCATTGCTGCCACAGCAGCCGGTGTTGGTGACGGCCTGAAACAAAAATATGGAAGCCAGAAATCCCGACAGGGCATCGTGCATCAGAATGGCCTGCACCCCGATGAACAGACCGAAAATCAGGCGAATCCATCGCATCAGGTGCCAATTGGTAGTGAGTGTTTGCAGGAATGTGTTGGTTTGCATATCGCGTTTTTATTACTACAAATTTGCACTTCTGTTTCTTCAAGTTGCGTAACTTTTGTTACATTTATCGCATCAACAGAAATACCGTTCGCGATGAAGAAATACGTTTTGGCCCTCGATCAGGGCACCACCAGCTCCAGGGCTATTTTATTTGATAAGGAAGCCGCCATAGTGGCGGTTGCACAAAAGGAATTTACACAGATTTTTCCCAAACCGGGCTGGGTGGAACATAACCCCGAAGAAATCTGGCAATCGCAGATTGAAGTGGCTCGTGAAGTGGTGGCCAAGGCCAATATACATCCGGATGAAATTGCCGCTATCGGTATCACCAATCAGCGCGAAACCACGATTGTCTGGGATAAGGAAACGGGAAAGCCGATTTACAACGCGATTGTCTGGCAAGACCGGCGTATGGCCGCATTCTGCGACACGCTCAAAGAAAAGGGCTGGGAAGATTATGTGCGCGAGAATACCGGCCTGGTGATAGACGCCTATTTTTCCGGAACAAAAATCAACTGGATACTGAATAATGTGGAGGGAGCGCGACAGAAAGCTCATGAAGGCAAACTCTGTTTCGGAACCGTAGATACCTGGCTGATATGGAACCTCACGAAAGGAAAGGTGCATGCCACCGACTACAGCAATGCATCGCGAACGCTGCTTTATAATATCAAAGAACTGGCATGGGATGCCAAACTGATGGAGGCCATTGATGTGCCGTCATCCATGTTGCCTTCCGTTCAGGCTTCTTCCGGACTTTTCGGAACCACGCATCCGGATGTGTTTTTTGATCTCGAAATTCCGATTACCGGCGTTGCCGGCGATCAGCAAAGCGCCTTGTTCGGGCAAACCTGCTTTGAACCCGGAATGGCCAAAAATACTTATGGTACAGGCTGTTTTATGCTGATGAATACCGGCAGTGAACGGGTAGTGTCTAAACATGGTTTGATAACTACAATAGCTTGGGGAATAGATGGGAAAATAGAGTATGCACTGGAAGGCAGCGTATTCATTGCAGGAGCAGCCATACAATGGCTCCGCGATGGGCTGAAACTGATTGATGCCGCGCAGGATTCAGAGTTTTTTGCGATGAAGGTGGAGGATACCGGCGGCGTATATGTCGTTCCTGCATTTGCCGGACTGGGAGCACCATACTGGGATATGTATGCGCGGGGCGGTATTTTTGGCCTGACACGCGGTACGGAGAAAGCGCATCTCATCCGTGCCACGTTGGAGTCGCTGGCCTATCAGACCTACGATATCCTGGAGGTGATGGAGAAAGATGCAGGTATCCGGCTGAAAGCATTACGGGTAGATGGAGGCGCTTGTGCCAATAATCTGCTGATGCAGTTTCAGGCGGATATTCTGAATGTAAAGGTAGAGCGACCGAAAGTTGTGGAAACCACCGCATTGGGTGCAGCTTATCTGGCGGGTATTGCAGTGGATTTTTATAAAAAAGACCAGTTGGTAAAGGAAGATCATATCAATGCCTGCTTTGAGCCTAAAATGAAACCGGAAAAACGGGAAAAACTGCTCAAAGGCTGGAAAAAGGCCATAGAAAGATCTAAAAATTGGGAAGATTGATAGGATTTGGTTGTAAATCTTTAAACTTTACTTAATAATCATAGATTCTGAGATTTAAAAACTTTCCGTATTTTTGCCTTTAATTAAACCAATTCAAAATGAAAAAATTATTCGTATTATTTGCTGCTGCTACATTGTTCGTAGGAGTACAAGCTTGCAAACAACAAGAAGAAGCTGCAACTGAAGAAGTTGCAACAGAAGAAGTAACTACAGAAGCTGCTCCGGTAGAAGCTGCTCCAGCTGATTCAGCTGCTGCTGCTGCTCCAGTTGATTCAGCTGCTGCTCCAGCTAAATAATTTTAGCTCAGCTAGTGAAAATAAAAGTCCCGGCAACGGGACTTTTTTTATTTTACAAATTTTAACATTTTGCGTATTTGATATTATATCTTGTTTACTTACATTTGTTGTAATTAAACCAAACCAAAATGAAAAAATTATTTGTATTGTTCGCTGCTGCTACATTGTTTGTAGGAGTTCAAGCATGTAAACAACAAGCAGAAGAAGCTGCTGAAACCACTGAAGCTGTAACAGAAGAAGCTACTGAAGCTGTAACTGAGGCTGCAACTACTGTTGCTGACTCTGCTGCTTCCGCTGCGACTACTGCTGTAGACGCTGCTGCTGGTGCTGCAACAGGCGCAGTTAACGCTGCTGCTGACGCTGCTAAAGAAGCTGTTAAAAAATAAGCTGCATAAGCTTTCAGAAAAAACGGGGCTGCCTTTGGCAGCCCCGTTTTATTTTTTCAGGGCGAGTTTATGTAAACTAATAAAAAGCAAACAGGCGACACAATACTGCTCTCTGTGTAGCGGAGACGGGAATTGAACCCGTCTCGCCTGAGGCGAGATGACTCCTTAGCTTCGATTTTGATTAGGAGAATAAAAAAAGAGAGGCGACACAATACTGTATCGCCTCTCTCTGTGTAGCGGAGACGGGAATTGAACCCGTGACCTCAGGGTTATGAATCCTGCGCTCTAACCACCTGAGCTACCCCGCCGATTTACCAATGGTAATTTCGAGGTGCAAATGTAGTATTTTAAAATTAATTTTCCTCCATCTTTTTTAAAAAGGTCATTTTTTCGTAATCTTGCACGTAATAATCCGGAGATGCACGCATTAAATTCCATATCGGCTCTTGCTCCAAAAGAAGAGGTAGATGTACTCGAAGATATAGCTGTCGAGCTGGATGCCGGATATCATCTGGTGGTCTACAATGACGATGTAAATACCTTCGACTGGGTGATAGAATCTCTGATGGCCGTGTGTGACCATACTTACGAACAGGCAATGCAATGTTCGCTGTTCATACATTTTAACGGTAAATATGCCGTAAAACACGGAGAAGAGACCAAATTGATTCCCATGAAGGATGCATTGCACGACAGAGGAATCAGTGCTTCCGTAGAAAAATCCAGTTGATTTGCCTATTTATATGCTAGATGACCAGCCTGTTTTTCCACCCGTTTCGGGAGCGGAAGAGGGTATCGTAGCAGTGGGTGGCGATCTGTCGGTAGAACGATTGCTGGCAGCTTACAGTCAGGGTATTTTTCCCTGGTACTCCGACGGCGAGCCTATTATCTGGTGGTCTCCGGATCCGCGTTTTATCATTCCGACCGCCGAAATTCATGTGTCGAAGAGTATGCGGCGGGTGCTGAATGCCGGCTATTTTCGCTGTACATGGGATACCTGTTTTGCGGATGTGATGGCACACTGCGCGCAGGTGGAACGAAAAGGGGAGCAGGGCACCTGGATAACGGATGAGATGATGCAGGCATATATTACCCTGCACGAATCCGGATTTGCGCATTCTCTGGAGGTATGGCATCAGGACAGGCTCGTCGGTGGCATATACGGCGTGAGCCTTGGGCATTGCTTTTTTGCAGAGTCTATGTTTCATCTGGAAACCAACGCTTCGAAATTCGCGCTTATACAGTTATCCCGTTATTTGCAGTCAATAGGATTTGAATGGATAGATGCACAGGTGTACACCGAACATGTGGCCAGTCTCGGTGGCCGCGATATTCCCAGAGAAGAATTTCTGCAACTCCTGCATCGCGGTTTGCAGTATCCCACACTTCAGGGGAAATGGGATTTTAAAACAGCGTAGCCATTATCCATTTCATTTTTGCTTCGGTAACGACGTATTTGATATACAGTTCCGTTAATTTCTGCTCCGATGTGATGGCCGTGTTCTCACGGGTATTGACCAGAAATAAATTGCTTTCGCCTAGTTCGAGTCTTCTGGCTTCCCCTTTGTATAGTTGCAGATAATTGCCGTAAGTGGCGCGAAAGAGTGCAATCTGCTCTTTGAGCTGCACCATTTCCGCATATACGGTCATCAGTTTTGTTTCTAGTTCCCTTTGTTTCAGTACTCTGTCAGCCTGAACGCTTTTTGTTTTAATGGTGTTTTTACTCAGCTCTGCCCGTCCTTGCGCGAAGGTCAGCGGCATCGAGAAATTCACACCAATCTTGTAGTAGTTGCTGAAGATTCTGTTGTCAGGACTGATGTAAGAGAAAAATCCCGGACTGAGCAGGTTGTAGTTGACATTGAGTGTCGGCTTCAGGTCTTCTTTCTTCAATCTGCGTTCCAGCGCCAGTTGCTGTAGTTTGATATCATACATACTCATCGAAGGGTGTTGCTGTGAAATAAGCGCGCTGATTTGCTCGATGCTTTCCAGTGGTGCGGTCAGAGATGGATGCGTGTACTGACTGTCCACTTCTATGGGACGGATATCTGCAGGCAGCAAATAGGAATCGCCGTTTTCTGTCCACAGGAAATTGGATAGAAGAAATTTTGATTTTTGTACGGACAGGTTCGCTTCATTGAGCTGAAACTGCCGCTGCTGAAACTGCGCCAGTGCTTCCGTAGTATCGATAGCAGGCCGGTCGCCGAGCTGGAAGGCACGCACGGTAGCCTTATAGCGTATTTCCGCCACACGCAGTGCATTCTGATAAATTGTTTTTATCTGTTCCGCCTCACACCAGTTGTAATAAGTTTGTAAGGCATCAAAGAGCAGTTCATTAAGGAGTAATAATCTTTCCTGTTCAGTGGCTTTCACAAATAATTTAGCGTCCATCAGTGCTGCCCGCTTTTTATCCATCAGCATCGACTTCAGCAAAGGCACGCTGATGCCCAGAAAGTACATGCCATTGTCCGGCAGATTATTTTCCGGATTGATATTAATGCCATAGTAATAATCGTAGCCCGTTTTCACTTCAATACCGTACCAGGCCGGAATCTTTAATTCGCTGTTGAAGAAGGAATAATAGTTTTTTCCGCTGAATTCTTTCCGGTCATAATCTGCATGCAGTATAGGGTCGAAGCCGCCTCGGGCGATCCGCAGGTCAGCCTTAGCCTGTTCGGATAATAAATCCGCTTGTTTAGCCAAAGGGTGGTATTTTTTGATGATGCTCAGATACATTTCCGGACTGAGTATCTTTGTGCTGTCCGTTTGTCCTTTCAATGCGAAAGGCAGAAAAAGCCAGCAGCACAGCAGCAGCCGGAATGCATCCTGGGTGGTTGGCTGTAAAAACTTTTTCATGTTACGGGGCAATTTTATCGGATGTATTTTCTGTAGATTTTCCCGTGTAATAATCAGGCGGGAAGCCATTTAGTTTTCGCCATAATTCATACCACAACGGCACGTTGTTGAGCAGGGCTATACCTTTTACGCCACCGCCCATGCGGAGTGCCTTGGGCCATGGAGTGTCCGCTTTATCTTCTTTCACCAGTATCCTGAATTTCCCGTTTTCACTGATGAAATTATCAATGGAAATGACTTTCGCGCCGAAGGTGCCATATCCGATTTGCGGCCATCCGGAAAAGAAGATGGCTGGCCATCCGTCAAACTGTAGCCGCACTTCCTGTCCGTTGCGCAGCAAGGGAAGGTCGGTAGCGGAAACATACAGTTCGGCGGCATATTCCATTTCTGTAGGTGTGATGCGTACCACCAGTTCTCCTTCTTTCAGCGTTTCACTGACGCCGGCTTTGATGGTCTTGGTAATTTGTCCGTCCTGAGGCGCCAGAATATAGTAGAATCCGTTGCGTATGACGTAGTTATTGTATTGGTTTTCCAGTTTGGCAATTTCCGCGCTGCCATTGCTGATTTGGGAAAAAGACTGAAACTTGTCTGAGTTGGATTTCGCTATTTTTTCATCGTAGTCGCGTTCAATGGCATTCAGCTCGATTTGTGCATTGATGAGTTCCTGTTTGGTATTGATGTATTTATTCTCAGCAATTGTTCTTTTTGCTACCGCATTCTGATATTGCTGGTTGCGCTGCTCCAGTTCCGTAAGGGAGCGCAGTCCTTCCTTGTACAATTCCAGCTGACGTTGATACTGTTCTTTTGCAATCAGAAATTCGTTGTTGGCGGCTATAAATGCCATACTGTCGGATACGATATTTAATCGGATCTGCTGAATTTTATTGCTGGTTTGTTCTATTTTCAATCGCTTGCTTTGTTCCAGCGCATTCACTTGCTGCTCCAATGCACCTATTTTGCTTTGGTAGAAATCATTGCTCGCTTCTTTGGCGGAAATCTGTTCCTTGGTGCGCGATATCAGATTAGGGTCCAGGTATTCGGATTTAATCTCCTTTATACGGATAATGGTGTCACCCTTTTTTACCAAATCGCCTTCTTTAACATACCATTTTTCAATGCTGCCTGCAATCATACTATTCAGTTCCTGCGGACGCTGTTCGGGTCTGAGGGAAGTGACAATACCCTTTGAGGAAATATTCTGTGTCCATGGCAAAAACAACAATAGCAAAAAAGTCATCATGCAGATGAACATAATTTTGATTCGTCTGAAATCTTTATTTCTGTCGGTTTCCACAGAGTAGGAAGACAGTTTTTTACTGTTGATATTCTCTATTTCTTCAAAAAGCCACATAGTTGAGTATGGTTTTATTTAATGTCTGCCAAATCATCGCATAATTGCTGATATTCCGTAGTTTTTGAAATTTCATCAAAAGATCCGTCGGCCAGAATTCGGCCTTCATGCATGAAAATAATCCTGTCGCAAAGTCTCATAATATCCTCGTTGGAGGTTTTTATTATCAGGGTGTAAGTGGTTTTTTCATTAAACAGATAATTCAGGAGTAATTTTTTATCCTTTTTGTTAAGCAGATAGGTAAAGTCATCGAGCAGCAGCAAATTAGGGCGTTTCAATAAAGCTCTGCCCAACAGGATTTTTGCTCTCGTACTTTCCGCCAGTTTAATGCCCTGAGTAGATAAATGCTGATAGATGCCATCTTTGTGTTTCAGGATAAATTCCTTCAAACCGATTTCGCCGGCCAGTTGCATAATCTCATCGGGCTTGCAGTTCAAAGAGCCTACCTGCAAATTGTCAATCAGCGAGCCTTCGAATATTTCTGACTCAGAAAAATAGGCACCAATTCTTCTGCGCAATTCATACACATCATAACTGAAGAACGGAATATTGTTTACCATGATGGATCCGTCATACTGCGTGTAGGCGCCTGTCAGCAGTTGCAGAATGGAAGATTTTCCAGCACCGCGCGAACCGATGATGGCAATCTTTTCACCTTGTTTGACGGACAGATTGATGTTGTTCAGGATCTGTTTGCTTTTTTCGGTATATCGGAATGAAACGTTGTGGAGGCTGATGTCCATACGGGAAATCGGTTCGGTATAGGTAGGATGGAATTCCTCCACCGGATTATCCAGCACTTTACTTGTTTTTTCGAGCGCTGTCAGGAAGTCGTACAGTCCCTCCATGCTCGTGATGATTTTTTCCACCGATGACAACGTCATGATTATTACGATTTCTGTCGCGATAAATTGTCCGATATTTATTTTATTGGAAAAAAACAACCAGCATCCGATAATCAGCAGAATCAACGTGACAGCTGTCTTGAAGAAAATGAATAACCAGAATTGTGTTTCGAGTACGCGGAAATGTTTCTTGCGCACCTGAATATAGCCCATCAGCTGCTCGTTGGTACGATGAATAGCGAAATCCGTTTTTCCTCTGAGTTTGAAAGTCTTGATGTTGCGCGCCACTTCTTCCATCCAGAAACCCACTTTGTATTTATAGTCGGATTCTTCCATGGATGTTTATATGCCCTGTGGTATGGTGTATTTTAATACGAGATAGAGTACGAACATCAGCAGAATTCCGAAGAAAATAAACACCGGATGGTAGAGGGAAAGCAGGGTGAGTCCGAACAGAATCTGTATGGTGGCTACCGGCACTTCCAGCAATAGTTTGGCAATTCCTTTCTGAATGGAAGCGGTATCAAAAAATCGATTCACCAGTTCCGGCAGGTGATAGTCATTGATGGCTTCCTGCTGTAGCTTCGGAAGTCTATCAGAATAGGATAGCGAGATCAGCGTGAACAGGCGTACCTGTATGCGTTCACTTACGCGCATCTGCAGGATGTACATGAAGCCGTTTAAGAAAACACCGGAAATAACCAATGCTATCAGTATTATCAGGGAAGCGGAGAGTTCCTGCGCAAACATCAGGGACACTATAGCCTGTATACCTATTGGCAGCGATAAATACAATAATCCGCTGACAACAGAATAGAAATAGATATAATAGATGTTTCTTTTTTCGGCTCTTAACAGGCCCCAGAGTCTTTTAAAAACGGTGGTATGAGATGTGTCAATATTTGCCATTCGGATAGAAAAAACAGTTTTATGTGTCAAAAAGTTTCCATTTTCTGTATTTTTTTACACTAACTTTTATCTAAGATAGTGATTTAAGGCTCATTGTTGTGCCTGTTCATTTGTTGCGTTTGGATTCTTCATTTTTTCAGGGAACATTTGCACGGTGTTTTCATCTTCAAAAATACTGCCATCTTCATATCCTACGGAAACATACACCATCAGGTCATGTATAGCAGGTCCTTTGAAAGTTCCTTTTACCGAGGTGCAGTCATTGAAATCGCGGCCAACCGCCAGTTGAATATGCTGATCGCCGGCAAAGCAGTTGTTGGTCGGGTCTACACCTGTCCATCCGATATTGGGTATATAGGCCTCTACCCAGGCGTGGGTGGCCCCTTCGCCGCGCATGCCATTTTTATTGGGACAGATATAACCGCTGACATACCTGCTGGGAATTCCAATAGTACGGAGTAACTGCAATAAAACATGCGCGAAATCCTGACAGACACCGGAGCGCATGGCGAGGATTTCATCTACAGTAGTTTCGATGCTGGTAATGCCCTTGATATACCGGAATTCGTTGAAGATATAAGCGGAGCAGGTTTTTATCGCTTCAAGAGGTGATATGTCTCCGATGTGGATGTTGCTTAAAATTTGTTCTATTTCGTGTTGTGATTGGATGGATTCCTTTTTGCTCAAATCGAGTAGCCGGATTTGCTGTGGCACTTCTTCCTGCAGTTTTTGCCAGTCGCCCGGAGAAGACATTGATTCATCCAAAGTATAATTATGGGTTTTTGCAATCAGCCGGCTGTCAATAATCAGCTCATCATGTGCGGCTGCCAGCGAAAAATATCCTACGGTATTTTCCCAGTAGTCGGTAAACCGGTTGACAATCGGATCGCCGGTGATATGTAATTCGTGGCTTAGGATTTCCTGATGCGGTTTGTTATAGCCGTACAGTTTAATCTGGTTGGCACTTTCTTTTACGGCGCGGTCGTATTTGTATTTGGTAATATGGTGGATTCTGAAGACAGGCATGGCGTAATGTTGGAATAATGTATGGCAATAAAAGGTTTACTAATAATATGCAAAATATACTTTACTCAGTTTGTCGCTGAAAGCGTATATATCGGTAATAATTTCTTCCAGATAATCATGCAGCCCGATTCTGGATATCGTCTGCAGATCGGAATATTCTATTTTGCTGCGCAGTCGGCCGATTGTTTTTTGTAAATCCTGATCGGCTTCCGGACTGTCATGCACAATCTTGTCCATGATGTGGCTTACTTTCTTTACGGAATACAGGATGGATCGCGGGAAGTTGGTATTCATAATAATCATATCGAGCACATTCTGCGTTTGCAGTCCGGTGTGGTAGGATTTCATGTAATATTCAAATCCGGATACGGACAGCAACAGATTTTTCCAGTAGGGAATATCCATCGGATTGTTGATGTCATAATCGATATCACTGAATTTTATATCCAGTATCGCGGCGGTCTGTACACCGCGTTCAATGAATTTACCCATATTCATAAAATTCCAACCCTCGCCGCGCGGCATGGTTACTTCTGCGACACCGTAGAAGTAAAGACTGTGTTCTATCAGCGTATTGATCACATATAGCTGCTCACCGCTATCCAACAGCTGTTCCATATGTTTGCTGTTGACTTTCTGGTAATATTCATTGATACTTTCCCAGGTTTCCTTGGTGATGTGATCCTGCACGCCACGTGCATTTTCCCGTGCCTTGGTGATGATGCTTCGGATAGAGTTGTCATTACTCTTGTCGGTAATGATATAGCGCAGCGTAGCTTGAGTATCATCTTTTATTTTTTCGATAGAAGCATCATCCAGATAGGTGAAAATCTGCAATACCGGCTGCCAGTTGTAATGTTCCGTTTCATTCTTGTCCAGCGATGTTACAAAGTTGATTTGCAGCATGCGCATAATACCTTCCGCCCGTTCTACGTAGCGGTTCATCCAAAATAGTGATTCTGCAATTCTGCTTAGCATGTTATCGTTTTTTTGAATCAAGACTTTTAAAACCACGCATCAAGATGTTTATTGATTTTAGTTGTAATTGTCTTGCTTCTTTTGGGTTTGGTTTAAAAATCATTTTTCAAGTCTTGACTCTTGATTCCAATAATCTTGACGCTCTTTAATTTAATCAATAATCCAGGTATCCTTGCTGCCGCCGCCCTGCGAGGAATTGACCACCAGCGAATGTTCCTTGAGCGCCACCCTGGTGAGCCCGCCCGGCACAAGCTGTATGCCATCAGGGCCACACAGCGCGTAGGGCCGAAGGTCAATATGCCGCGGCACCAGTTTCCCATCCAGGTAACAAGGCACGGTAGAGATATTGATGGTGGGTTGTGCAATGTAGGAACGCGGTTCTTTCAGTATGGCTGCTTTCACGCCCTCCAGTTCATCCTCGGAAGCGGCAGTGCCCATCACCATCCCGTATCCACCCGATTCGTTGGTTCGTTTAATCACCATCTTTCCGATATTTTCAAATACATACCTTCTTTCTTCTTCCACTTCCATCCGGTAGGTCGGCACATTTTTCAGGATGGGCTCTTCATTCAGGTAGTATTTTATCATGTCGGGCACATAGGCATAGATGGCCTTATCATCTGCAACGCCGTTGCCAATGGCATTTACGATGGCGACATTGCCCTTTCTGTAAGCCGAGACAAGTCCCGGAACACCTAGCAGGGAATTGGGGTTGAATACCAGCGGGTCGAGATATTCATCGTCCACCCTTCGATAGATGACATCCACCTGTCGCAGTCCGTGCGTAGTTTTCATATACACTTTGTGGTTGTCCACGAGCAGGTCGCGGCCTTCCACCAGTTCTATCCCCATGTATCTGGCCAGAAAGGTGTGTTCGTAATAAGCGGAATTGTACACGCCCGGCGTGAGCAAAACAATGGTCGGTTGCTGCATCTGTTTCGGTGCCAGCGATACCAGGATGTTGTGGAGCATCAGTGAATAGTCGGATACTTTGCGGACCTTATATTCACTCATCAGTTCAGGGAAAATGCGCTTTGTTACTTCCCGGTTTTCCAACATGTAGGATACACCGGACGGCGTGCGTAGATTGTCTTCCAATACATAATAAGTGCCGTCGGAATCCCGTACCAGATCTATCCCTGCGATGTGTACGTAAATGTCGAATGGTACCTGAATGCCGAAAACTTCGCGGTTGAAATGTGGGCAGGTTACAATCAACTCGGCAGGAATGATGCCGTCTTTAATGATGTTTTGTTCGTTGTAAATGTCTTTCAGAAAAAAATTCAGTGCTTTTAGTCGCTGGCTGACGCCTTTCTCGATATGAGACCATTCTGTGGCCGTAATGATACGGGGGATGATGTCAAATGGGAATATCCGTTCTATGCCTTCATTGCCGGAGTATACGGTAAAGGTAATACCCTGATTCATGAACATCTTCCGTGCGATTTCCTCTTTTTTTAGCAGCGTCTCCGCCTGAATGGCATTCAGTTGTCTGCATATGGATATATAATGCTCGCGGATGGTGGAATCATCCAGAGACATTTCGTCCCAGAATCCATCTCTCGGTTTGTATATTTCAAAAATCATGGAGATATTTTATAAATAGTGTGCTATTTACAAATAAAAAGAAGAAATTTTAGGTAAAAACGTTAGAATTAATAAAAAACTAACTAAAAATAAAACATGTAGAAAAGTATAATTTTAATGAATACAGCTTTAATCGGTCATTGTAATGTACGGCGTGTAGTTGTACGGGAAAATTCAATGCATGCATTTAATCTTACAACCTTATGGTAAACTTTAGGTAACATACACAGGCTTTGAATCTTTGCGGAAATATTTAAATTAGCGCATCTTTAAAAAACCACAGTAAAATGGCTCAATATCAAACTCCTGAAGGTATGCAGATTACAGGCAAATACACGCCTGAGTATGCGGAAATACTGACACCGGAAGCCTTGGCTTTCGTAGCAAAACTTCAGCGCAAACACAATGCTAGAAGAAAAGAATTATTACAGAAACGCGTAGAAAGACAGGTTCGTCTGGATGCAGGTGAATTGCCGGACTTTCTTCCGGAAACCAAAGCCATCAGAGAGAGCGACTGGACAGTTGCACCGGTTCCTGCTGATATTCAGGACAGAAGAGTGGAAATTACCGGCCCGGTAGATCGTAAAATGATTATCAACGCGCTGAACTCCGGAGCGAAGGTATTCATGGCCGACTTTGAAGATTCCAATGCGCCCACTTGGGACAACAATATTTCCGGACAAGTGAATCTGAGAGATGCAGTTCGCAAAACCATTACTTACGTAAATGAAGCCAATGGTAAGGAATATAAACTGAATGAAAAACATGCGGTATTATTCGTGCGTCCGCGCGGATGGCACCTTCTGGAGAAGCACGTGACCGTAGATGGCGAAGTGATGAGCGGTTCTATCTGGGATTTCGCGCTTTATTTCTTCCACAATGCCAAAGAGCGTCTGACACAAGGCAGTGGCATCTATTTCTATCTGCCAAAGATGGAGTCACACCTCGAAGCTCGTTTGTGGAATGACATTTTTGTCGATGCACAGAATGAACTGGGTGTTCCACAAGGTTCTATCAAAGCAACCGTACTGATTGAAACGATTGTGGCGACTTTCGAATTGAATGAAATTCTGTATGAACTGAAAGAACACTCTGCAGGTTTAAACTGCGGTCGTTGGGATTATATCTTCTCTTTCATCAAACGCACCGTGAAAAATAAACAGTTCCTCGTACCGGACAGAATGCAGGTAACGATGACTGTACACTTCCTGAAATCTTATTCTGAACTGGTGATTCAGACCTGCCATAAACGCGGTGCATTCGCGATGGGCGGTATGGCGGCACAAATTCCGATTAAAGACAATCCGGAAGCGAACGAAATCGCGCTGGCAAAAGTACGTGCCGACAAAGAGCGTGAAGCTAAAGCCGGACACGACGGAACCTGGGTGGCACACCCTGGTCTGGTGCAGATTGCCATGGACGAGTTCAATAAATACATGCCGACACCCAATCAGATTCATGTAAAACGCGAAGACGTGCATGTAACAGCTGCAGACTTGCTGAAAGTGCCGGAAGGTACTATCACGCTGGCAGGCCTGAAAAACAATATCGACGTGGGAATCCAGTACCTCGAAGCATGGTTGAGAGGTAACGGCTGTGTGCCTATTCACAACCTGATGGAAGATGCTGCTACCGCGGAAATTTCCCGTACACAGGTTTGGCAGTGGGTACACCATGAAGATGCCAAACTCGATGACGGAACTAAAGTAACTGCCGAATTGGTGCAACAACTGATCAACGAACAGAAAGAAGCTTACAAAGCTGCTTTAGGAGATAAATATGCGGCCTCCAAGTTTGATCTGGCTACAGAACTGTTCACCAAAATGAGTTTGCAGGATACACTCGAAGAGTTCCTGACACTCGAAGCATACAATTATATCGACTAATCATTTTATCTTATTTATAACTTATTAATTCAATAAAAATGGCAACAAAACAAGAAAGAGCGGAAGCGCTTAAGAAAGAATGGGCAACCAATCCGCGTTGGAAAGACGTTAAAAGAGATTACACGGCTGAAGAAGTAATTAACATCAGCGGTTCTGTACAAATTGAATACACTTTGGCTAAGAACGGTGCTGAAAAATTATGGAAAAAATTACATACAGATGACTGGGTTGCCGGCTTAGGTGCTTATAATGGTAATCAGGCAATTCAGGAAGTTACTGCAGGTATGAAAGCTATTTATCTTTCAGGCTGGCAAGTAGCGGCAGATGCTAACCTTTCTGCTGAAATGTACCCGGATCAATCTTTATATCCTGCGAATTCTGTTCCTATGGTGGTTAAACGTATCAACAACTCCTTGATGCGTCGTGACCAGATTGAATATATGGAAGGCGAGCCAACCCGTGACTGGATGGTTCCAATCGTTGCAGATGCCGAAGCTGGTTTTGGTGGTAACCTGAATGCATTTGAATTAATGAAACAAATGATTGAAGCAGGTGCAGCTGGTGTACACTGGGAAGATCAATTAGCTTCTGCAAAAAAATGCGGTCACTTAGGTGGTAAAGTATTGGTGCCAACACAAGAGGCTATCAATAAATTATCTGCTGCCCGTTTGGCTGCTGACGTTTGTGGAACTCCTACTTTGGTGATTGCCCGTACAGATGCTGAGGCTGCTAACTTGATTACGTCTGATATTGACCCACGTGACCATAAATTTATCATCGAAGGAAAACGTGCGCCAGAAGGTTTTTACTACGTTAAAAACGGTTTGGAGCAAGGTATCGACAGAGGTTTATCTTATGCACCTTATGCTGACTTAATCTGGATGGAAACAGGAAATCCGGACTTAGGAATGGCAAGAGAATTTGCACAAGGTATTCACGCAAAATATCCTGGAAAAATGTTGGCTTACAACTGTTCTCCATCATTCAACTGGGCAAAATACATGGATGTGAAAGCAATGACAACATTCCGTGAAGATCTGGCTGCAATGGGTTACAAATTCCAGTTCATTACTTTAGCTGGTTTCCACGCTAACAACACCGTGATGTTCGAATTGAGTAAAGCATATATGGAACGCGGTATGGCGGGTTACTCTGAGTTACAACAAAGAGAATTTGCACTCGAGTCTGCTGGCTTCCAGGCAATCAAACACCAATCATTTGTTGGTACAGGTTACTTCGATGCTGTTCAACAAATTTGTCAGCAAGGTCAGTCTTCTACTACTGCTTTGGCTGGTTCTACAGAAGCTGAACAATTCCATTGATGCAATCTTTTTGATAGATATTTTAAAGCCTGACACTTGTGTCAGGCTTTTTTTATGAGCGCTGAAAAAATAATTCGGATAAAAGTATCCGAATTTAAAAATTATTACTTACATTTAATCTGTAAATCATCCAAGCGACACCATAATGTTCTCCAAAGCCTGTGAATACGCCATAAGAGCCACCATTTATATCGTAGATAAATCTACACAGCAGGAACGCGTGAGCCTCAAGGATATCGCGCAGGAGATAGATTCACCCGTGGCATTTACTGCAAAAATATTACAACAACTGGCCAATCATGGTATCATAGATTCCGTGAAGGGAAAGTCGGGCGGATATGAAATAAACGCGCGTCAGTTAAAAAATATCCGTTTGGCAGATATCGTCAAAGCGATAGACGGAGAGGATGTTTTTACCACCTGCGGCCTCGGATTGAAAGCCTGTTCGGAAGAACATCCTTGTCCGATACACAAAAAGTTTAAGAAAATCAGGGTTGCCCTTCGTGATATGCTGGAAAATACTTCCATTCAGGAATTGTCCGTGCAATCAAAAAAAGGATTGACCTTTTTGAAATTATAGCTTATTAAAATCTCTTCTTATGAACGGTGGCCAAATCATCGCGAATGTACTGCAAAAACAAGGTGTACGTTATCTGTTTACCTTATGCGGCGGTCATATTTCTCCCATTTTCGTGGCAGCAGAGCAACTGGGAATCCGTGTAATCGACACGAGACACGAAGTGAATGCTGTTTTCGCAGCGGATGCGGTATCCAGACTCACCGGAGTGCCGGGCGTAGCGGCAGTAACCGCTGGTCCCGGTGTGACCAATACCATTACGGCTGTCAAGAATGCGGCACTGGCACAATCGCCGCTGGTTTTATTAGGCGGCGCGGCTGCTACCATCCTGAAAGGACGCGGCAGTTTACAGGATATTGATCAGCTATCCATTATGAAGGCAGTGTGTAAATGGAGTGCCACTATTACCAAAGTAAAAGATATCGTTCCCGTGCTGGAACAAGCATTCTGGCGGGCACAGGAAGGCGTGCCGGGTCCTGTTTTTGTGGAATGTCCTATCGATACGTTGTACGACGAAGAACTGGTGCGCAGCTGGTATGGTGCCAAAAGCAAGGAAACACCGCCTAAAAATATGCAGGAACGCGCGATACAATGGTATATCAACTTCCACGCCAAACGGTTATTTGCTGATAAGGATACGGTTAATCTTAATGAACCCTTACAGTCCGTTTCTTTTCCGAGACATTCCTCGTATGATGTGGAACAGTCGCTGAAATTGCTGCGCAATGCTCAAAAGCCTTTGTTTGTTATTGGCAGCGGCGCCATGATGCAGGCTGACAAAGCGCAGGCATTGGCGGCAGCGGTACAGGAAATGGGCATACCTGTTTATCTGAGCGGCATGGCGCGGGGCTTATTGGGCAAAGACAGTGCCTTGCAGATGCGCCATCATCGCAAGGATGCCATCAAGGAATCGGATTTAATTATACTGGCCGGTGTACCGAATGACTTCAGACTCGATTACGGCAATCATATCGGTGGAAGAAAGTTTATATCCGTCAACAGAAGCCGCGAAGACCTGCGTAAAAACAAGCAACCAACGGTGGCTATCTTGGCAGATCCGCAGGATTTTCTCATTGAACTGGCCGGGAAATTTAAAGGAAGCTATACTGCATGGCTGGAGCAGTTGAAGGAGAGAGATAATAAAAGAGAAGCCAATATCGCGGAGCAGGCCGGCGCACCTGTGAATACAGGATTAAATCCGGTGGCACTTTTTAAAGAACTGGATATACGGTTGGATGACAATACTATCCTTGTGGCAGACGGCGGTGATTTTGTCGCCACTTCCGCCTATACGCTTCGCCCGCGCGCGCCACTCAGCTGGTTAGATCCCGGTGTGTTCGGTACACTCGGTGTTGGCGCAGGATTCGCCCTGGGAGCCAAGCTGGTATATCCTGAAAAAGAAGTCTGGATTATCTACGGAGATGGCAGCGCCGGCTACAGTCTGATGGAATACGATACTTTTAAACGATTCAATCTGCCCGTTATCTCGCTGATAGGCAACGATGCCTGCTGGAGTCAGATTGCCCGCGATCAGGTGGAGTTTTTAAAGAGTGACTGTGCAATGAATCTCGCATACAGCGATTATCAGTTGCTGGCAACGGCCTTCGGCGGTGATGGTGCACGCGTAGACAATATTGACGGATTCATACAGGCCGTAGCGCGGGCGAAGGAAAGTAGTCGAAATGGAATTCCGTATATCATTAATGCCATCATCGGAAAATCCGATTTCAGAAAAGGTTCTATCAGTATGTAATAACATTTTAAAGAATAAACACCATGACTACAGGAATACCAGCAACAGACAACAGCATCTTAATGGTGATTGATGTACAGGAACGATTGATGCCCGTCATACATGAGCAGGATAAAATAACAGAGAATGTCAACAAGCTTATCAAAGGAGCAGGTATACTGGGTATGGATGTTGTAGTGACGGAACAGTATCCGAAGGGATTAGGCCACACGCTGCCGGAAATAGAACGCACTGCGGAAATACCTGTTTTTGAGAAAGATACTTTCAGTTGTATGTTGCAGCCGGTATTGCTGGATCAACTGCAGCGCACCAACAAAAAACACCTGATTATTTGCGGTGTGGAAGCGCATATCTGTGTGCTGAAAACAGCACTGGATGCAATAGAAAAAGGATATGCCGTGCATGTGGTGGCTGATGCCGTTTCTTCCCGGACACCTGAAAATAAATGGCTGGCACTGGAAAGAATGCGGCAGTCAGGCGCTTTCATTGTTTCTGTGGAAATGATATTGTTTATGCTGATGGACTGTGCAGGAACCGCCGAATTTAAGGCAGTCAGTAAGCTGATTAAATAAAGCAGTATGGAAGTAAAACGCTTATTTGACTTTCTAACCGTTCAGGTAGAACGTCAATCCCAAGCCGTCTTTTTATCTGCCAAAGATGTGCAGGCAGATGGTTGTAAATCCTGGAAAGATTATACTTATCAGGATGTGCAGACCTTGTCCGATAAAGTAAGCCAGTTGTTGTTTCATGCAGGATTGCAGAAAGGCGATAAGATTGCCATCATCAGTGCCAACAGACCGGAATGGAATTTTACCGATATAGGTTCGCAGCAGTTGGGCATTATCAATGTGCCAATGTATCCAAGTATTTCGGAAGATGATTACGCATTTATATTCAAGGATGCAGGTATTCAGTTTGCTTTCGTGGGCGATGCTGCAATACTGAAGAAAGTGCAGCCATTGCGGGATAAAATTTCCGGATTAAAAGGAATTGTTTCTTTTGATAAAATAGCCGGAGTTCCTTGTCTGAAAGAGGAACTGGATAAAATTGAAACCGTGGATACAGCGCGTATTTCCCTTGCAAAAAATGCGGTAGAAGACGAGGATATCGCCACCATTATTTATACTTCGGGCACGACAGGAAATCCCAAAGGGGTGATGCTGACACATGCGAATATTGTGAGTAATCTGACAGCTGTTTCTCAGGTATTGCCGTTTCTGGAAGGTGAACGCTCGCTGAGTTTTCTGCCACTCTGCCACAGTTTTGAACGCGCGGTATTTTTTGCCTATTTGATGTTGGGTATACATGTCTACTACGCGGAAAGCCTTGATACCATTGCGGAAAATCTGAAAGAAGTGCAGCCCTATTGTTTTACTACTGTCCCGCGTCTTTTGGAGAAAGTATACGAAAAGATACTGGCCAAAGGAAACGCCTTAACCGGTATCAGTCGTCGCTTGTTTTTCTGGAGTATGAAAGTAGGCGAAGACTATGAACTGGGCGTCAGTCAGGGCATCGTGTATGATATTAAATTGTACATAGCCCGGAAGCTGGTGTTTTCCAAATGGCAGGAAGCATTAGGTGGCAGAGTGCATTTTATCGTTACGGGAGCCGCGGCCATGCAACCCAGATTAATCAAACTGTTTACAGCGGCAGGTGTGCATGTCATAGAAGGGTATGGTCTGACAGAAACATCACCGGTGCTGACTACCAACCGCGTACCCGAACGGGAACGCTGTGTGGGAACCATCGGAATGCCATTGCCGGGCGTGGAGATCCGGCTTGCGGAAGACGGAGAAATCATTGCCCGAGGCAAAAATGTGATGAAGGGATATTACAATCGTCCTGATTTAACCGCAGAAGTTATAGATAATGACGGCTGGTTTCACACCGGCGATATAGGCACGTGGGTGGAGCATTTCGATCAACATTTTCTCAAAATTACCGACCGGAAAAAGGAATTATTTAAAACAGCCGGTGGTAAATATATCGCACCACAGGCCATTGAAAACAAAATGAAGGAAAGTGCATATATCGAACAATTGATGGTAGTGGGCGGTGATGATAAGAAATATATTGCGGCACTGATAGTGCCGTCTTTTCAGCAACTTTCCGCTTGGGCAGCGGAAAAGAATATTCCCACAGATGATATGAACTTACTTGTTCAGAACACTGAGGTATTGAACTTATTTCAAAATGAAATAGAGCATTACAACCGCCATTTTGGAAAGTGGGAGCAAATCAAGAAATTCAGGCTGCTGCCACAGGAATGGACTGTTGAGTCAGGACAGCTGACACCTACCATGAAACTGAAAAGGAAAGTATTGCAGGAACAGTTCAAACAGGAAATAGAAGCTCTTTTTGCGGAATAAAACTAAGCTGTGTAAATTGGGTTTGAAAAGACACATAATATTGATATTTTTGAAGGGCAACCGGAATTTTATCCGGCGGAATGGCTGGAAATAAAATGTCTTAAACCCTAAATGAAAATATCATCAGCAAGCAGCTCAATATACTTCTGTTAAACTATGAATACCCACCTATTGGCGGTGGAGCAGGGATTGTTACACAGCAACTGATTCAGGAATTTGTCAAAGCAGGGCACCGCGTCACTTTAATTACCACCTGGTTTCATCCGGAAGAGGAGATTACTCAAAAAGAAAACCTGACGATTATCCGGTTGAAATCGAAACGCAAATACTCTTTTCAGTCGAATCCGCTGGAGATGGCTTCATGGATGTGGAAAGCCATACAATACGTGAAACAACATCCCGAACTGGCAATAAATGATGTATGTCTGACGAATTTTTCCTTTCCCGGAGGTCCGGTCGCCTATACGCTTAAAAAGAAATACGGCATTCCGTATATTTTGCTGTCACACGCCCATGATATACCGTGGTATTATCCGAGAAAAATGTTTTTCTGGCATTTGTTATTGTATTTTCCAATTAAATTTTTCTGTTTACAATCGGCCTATAATGTCGTAGTGGCGGATGAGATGAAAGCAACCATCGATCAATTTATCGGGAAAAAACACGCGCTGAAAAATAATGTGATTTACAACGGACTGCACGTTGAACATTTCAATACAAAATTTTCGGGAGATAAGCTGCGCATTATTTTTATTGGCAGACTGGTGGCGCAAAAATCACCTTTTGTTTTTCTGAATGCTGTCAAAGCGTTGCAGGCATACGATATCCCGTTTGAGGTAGTGGTGCTGGGTGACGGAGAATTGCGCGATAAGATGGAAGAATGGATTCTGCTGAATGGTATTTCCAATATTGAAATGAAAGGGAAGGTGAGTCATCTGGAAGTATATCATGAGTTACACCACGCACACCTGCTGATTTCCACCTCGCAGAATGAAGGAATGTCGATGGCCATACTGGAAGCCATATCTACCGGTGTATATGTGATTGCAACGCCCGCCAGTGGCAATGAAAGTCTCATAGAAGAAAATGTGAGCGGACATATTGTGCCACACGGCGATTATAAAGCGGTAGCGCAGAAAGCATATCAGTTCTACACAGAAAAATTACTGCCACAGTATGAATATCCGGCGGATTATCTGCAGCGGGTGGAATTGAAATTCGCGTGGAAAAACATTGCCTTGCAATATGCTGATCTGATGCATCAATGTGTAGCGAAGTATCCAAAAAAAATATCCTGAGAAACAGGCAGCATCACGGAAGGATGCGCCGCGGCAGTTGTATTGCGAGAAATTAACAATATCGGTCACATGTAAATCAATAGATTTATTTTGTATGTAATTATGTAAATACAGTATAGAGGCTGGTAATGTAACTTTATGAAATATTCAATTGCCGATGTTTAAAATGGCAGATATTTTTTCAGAAATCCCACCGTATAACGATAATAAATCGGGAAGAACAATAGCAGGTTCAGGGAGAATATCCAGATAAAGAATGGCTGAAAAAAACTGAAATAAAACAACAGCATCAGCGGAAAATGTATCTCATAAAATTCATTCAGGATTTGTTTATTGAAGAAATCATACTGCTCGTGCTGATCTTCCAACAGGTCTTTCTTTCTGACTTTCTCTTTGATGTAATAAGCTCCCACATACACCAAATAGGCATAGAGGAAAAGGTGACTGGTTTGCGGTAGAAAATACAGCAGTGGCAGGAATAACAGGAGTTCCGCAGGTACCAGCAAGCGCATCACCCATTGTCGCGTAAAGGATAATCCGTATTTGGTAACGAAAGTATGCGTATTGGTATTGCGGTCATTGTCGTAATCTTCCAGCTGATGATTGAGGATATTTCGTATGCCCGTCAGTATCAGCCATCCAAGATAAATCAGCACAAAGAAAACCGGAAAGCTGACTTTGTTTTCTATTTTGGAATACGTGTAGGCCGCCAGCACACAAGGTACTACCTGTGCATACAAGGCATCTGTAAGCACACCCAGGAATCCCTTTTCTTTCAGCCGGAAAGGTGGCAGCGCATATACAATGAAAAGAAAAAATTCCAGTAAAATCAGATACAATGAATAGCGGTCAAACGGCAAGATAAACCACGGAAAAACGGACAGTGTCAGAAACAGGATAACCAGTAAAACAGAAGCAGGCCGCGAGAAGTTGATGAACAGATTCTGTTTGCCGTTTTTTATATCGTCTTCGTAGTCGTGGTAGTCATTGAGCGCATAGCCCATACCAGCCACACCAATCGAAAGCAATATGGAAACAAAGATGTACCATAATATCTTGTTGCCACTGGAATTTCCGAGGAATAAAACGACATACAAACTGCAGAACACGGTACTGAATTTATACTGTACATTGTTCCAGAGCCGGTGCTGTATGTTGTGTATAAATGCCAAACTCAGAGTTCGTTTTTATTCAGGTGATTCATCTGCAGCTGGAATACATTTTGCAGGAAATAACGGTGCATGCCTTTGTTGATGTCGTACTCAGGTTTGTATAATTTAACTTCGAAGAA
>ENA-UPTA01001667-UPTA01001667.1-activated-sludge-metagenome-genome-assembly--contig:-NODE-1667-length-24296-cov-5.552040_pt1 | contig 24296 bp, 13 predicted proteins | sample MGYA00238184_ERZ773361 | MGnify/ENA primary metagenome ERZ773361 (study PRJEB29100, sample SAMN05720205) | activated sludge metagenome | isolation source: anaerobic digester from wastewater... | reverse complement strand
CCAAGGGGTGCTCACTCGATCCCCCCGCCGGCATGTAGTAAGGCAAGCGGGCCAGCTCCATGGCAATATCCAGTGTAATGACCTTGACCCTCCGCGGAACGAGAATCTTGCAGGGAGCGAAGTTCAAGATCCCCCGGATGCCGGCCGTCGCGAGCTTGTCGACCGTCGCCTGGGCGGCGGCGCGAGGCACGGCGACGATCGCCAGGCTGATGCCGCGCCGACCCAGCCCGTCAATCCCCGACGCGTCTTCGATCCGGATTCCATTGATGGCCCGGCCGATCTTGGCCGGATCGACGTCGAAGGCAGCCACGATATCCAATCCGTAGCCTCCAAAACCCGGGTACGCCAACAGGGCCGAGCCCAGGTCGCCAACCCCCACCAGGGCCGCCCTTCGAATGACATCCAACCGCAGGATCTTCTTGATCTCGCGGGCAAGCTTCTCAATGTTGTAGCCGACTCCGCGAGTACCGAAATCACCGAAATATGAGAAGTCCTTGCGAATCTGCGACGACTGCACGCCCACGAAATCCGCCAGAGACTGACTGGAAATGTGCTCGTGGCCAAGGTCCGCCGAAACCATCAGGCCGCGCAGGTAGATGGGCAACCGCCGCACTGTTTCGTCAGGAATCCGATGATATCTCATACCCTACGTCACGCCAAGCTCGTGCTTGTGTTCACATTCACAAGATAAAGGCCGCCACTATACGCGCGTACGGCCGGGCTGTCAACCATGCGACCGGACCTTTTCTCCGCACAGCCTCCAGATGAACACACCTTAACCACTTGTCAGATAAAGAGTTAAGATATGGCCAAGGGTGTCACAAAAAATCACACAAGTTGCGCCCGTCGCATTGAGATAATGTGCAGTCCCGCCGCAAGTAGCGAAATGAGTGATCAATCACCGACCACGGGGCGGGTCCGGTCCACCTTGAAATGTACCAGGAACTTGGGCAGATCCGTGGATTGTCGCCCCCTGCGGCTTTTCCGCCGGATCTCGGCAATTCTCTGCGGGTCCGTTTCCTCCTTCGTCCGCGTCAGATACAGTCGCATGCCGTTGTAGGCTGATCCGGCGTCCCTCCGATCCCCCTCCTCTCGTTCCAGGAACAGGTATGCCGCGTGTGGGTTGGCCACGACATTGTCGTGGCTGAGGTGGTCGGCCATGATGAATACAAACTCATCGTCATTCATGACGTGGGGCCGGGCGTAGAGAGCGATGTCAACGTTGCCCTGGGCATCGGCCGTCGCCAGAACACCTATTCCTTTCGTCCTCTCGAAGTAGTCAGCCAGACTCATGATTCTCTCCTTGGATGATCGCTTCCAATGCGGTCTTCAATTCCGGGTGCTTGAACTCGAAACCGGCATCGACGAGCCTCTTTGGGATTGCTCTTTGACTGGTCAGGAGCACCTCGTCGGCCACCCGGCCCAGTATCAGCCGTGCGGCAAAGCCGGGCATCACGGCCCAAGCCGGTCTGCGGAGGATGCCGCCGAGAACGCGAACGAACTGCTTCATGGTTGTCGGGTGCGGCGATGTGAGATTGAACACACCGGTCAGGCGAGGATTCTCCAACAGGAACCGAATCGCCCGAACCTGATCGGTCAGAGCAATCCATGAAAGCCACTGCCTGCCGTTGCCGATGCGTCCGCCCAGGAAGAACCGGAAAGGGGCCGTCAATCTCGGCAAAGCTCCCCCTTGCGACCCCAGCACCATGCCCGTGCGGATCGCAGCGTATCGCACGCCCGCCTTCTCGACCTTGGCACCGATGGATTCCACCCGCTCGCACACGTCCGCGAGGAACGTGGCGCCGGGCAACGAATCCTCCGTCAAAATCTCGTCGCCGCGGGACCCGTAGTAGCCGACGGCCGACCCCAGAATCACGACGGAAGGCTTGTTCCGGGCAGCGGCCACCGCGTCCACGACGGCGTTTGCACCGTTCGTTCGGCTCTTCACAATACTGTCGGTCTTGGCCTGCGTCCAGCGGCCCTGCGCCACACTCTCGCCGGCCAGATGAATGACGGCATAGGCGCCGTCGACTTGCCCGGCCCAGATACTGGCGGTCCTGCCATCCCATTCGAAGACTCTCGCGCAGTCTCCGACAACTCCCGCGGCCCTCGTCGCATCGCGCGACAGGGCTACAAGCGAGTAGTCGCCGCGGAGTGCACGACACAGCGCCCGGCCGATGAACCCTGTTGCCCCGGTGATGACGACGCGTTTGGTCATAGGCATCTACCCGCCGGTCTCCAGTCGCCGGATTCTCTCCACATAGGCGTCCGGGTCGAACTTGCGGCGCAACCCCGAGGCGTTCATGTATCGGATCTTGCCGAAGACCGGCCGCTCTCCCCACGCGCGGTCGTGCTTTCCGAAACACCAGGCGACCCCGGCGAAGCCGTTCGGGTCCCGGCCGTCGAGCTCGTACCGATTGTTCAGATACAGAGCGATCCGAAACGCCTCCCGTGGCGTCCGTGTCCACTCGAGGATCTTCTTGCCCCAGTACATCCTCATGTAGCCGTGCATCTTGCCCGTCAGCATCATCTCCCGCTCAGCGGCGTTCCAGTATGGGTCATGCGTTCGGGCGGCCTCGAACTGTTCCAGGGAGTACGTGTACTCTCGTTTGTCGCGGCTGTGATAGTTCAATGTTCGCACCGCCCACGGCGGCAGGCAATCGAAACTGTCGTACCGGCGATTGTAGCAGACGAAATTATAGCTCAGTTCCCGCCGCACGATCAACTCTTCAAGGAACGCCTCCCTGCCTCTGCCCGACGCTCGTTTCACTTCCAGCGCCACCTGCAAAGGCGAGATCTGGCCGAAGTGCAGATAGGGGCTCAGGCGCGATTGGGCGTCGAGGTTCGGATTGTTTCGCTCCGTGGCGTATGTGTCGAGCCTGCGCGCCAGGAATTCCTCCAGACGGCGTCTCGCCTCATGGGCGCCACCGCGAAATCCGGGCGCCCTGCCCACGGAACTGTCCACTTTGAGATCTGCGACGACCCGTGCCGGATCGCGGAGATCCAAACCGCCCAGCCTCAGGCCCAGGGAATCCCGAGCCGGTTTGCGCTGCGCGAGCTCGACCACATAGAGATCGAGCTTCCGATGGATTCTGGGTCGAAACGTTCCGGCTGAGAAATTCTCCTTGTCCGCCGCCTCATCCGCCGGCACGATCAGGTTCGTCTCCACCTCCTCCATCGCACACCCGATGGCTTGCCCAATGTCGGCTCGCCACTGGCGCTGAGCCTTCAGATGACCGGCATCCGCGATTACACAGCACGCGTCCTTGGCCAGGGCCGGGATGCAGGCCGTCGGCCCTTGCGGTCGCACAGCCATCTGAATACCTCTGCCGCGAAGATCTGCCTGCGTCTCGCGCAGGCCCTCTAGCATGAAATGATAGTGTCGGGCATTCGCCTCAGGGAAATCGGCAGTCAGACCGAACGCGACCACAACCGGTTTGGCCAGCTCATTGCCCCTGTCAACGGCGTGTTCGAGCGCATGGTTGCAGTCGCAGCGCTGCGCCGCCTGCATCCAGTACAGCACGTATCGGCCGTCCCGCACGGGGTGTCGATTCAGTCGTTGGATCCGCTCGGGCTGGATCATCGTCTCAGCGATCTCCCACGAATCTCACCAGAACCTTCAACGCTCCGAAAAGACCGAAGCACAACGGTTATACATCAACGGCCCCCGGGAGTTCATCCAGGACATCGAGGGTGGGATGCTCGCCAGGCTTCCCACGACTGTCTGCTCCGGATTATCGCGGACCTTGCCCCTGCCTGCGGCATACCGACGGCACCGCACTACGTACGGGACCGCCCCACCCGGCAATCAGCCGTGCGAGGCGAGACACGATTCACACAGCCGAAACGGGCGTTCTTCTCGGGCACACGAGAGGTCCCGCGGACGTTCGCACTCGTGGGTCATGCCTCAGCACGGCCGCCGTTGGCACCCGCCGCTCTGTTTTGCTCCAGTCGGCCGATGAGAACGCCGATTCGATACGAGAATCGGGAGCCGCCGGTCCCTGTCCAGGCACGACCGGAGCAACAGCATCCGATCTGGAGCGCGAATTATGGATGGCCTGGGATAGGAATATGTACATGAGCCCATTGAAAGCCCGCACGTTGGTTTCGCACACGGCCACAGTGCTCCTGTTCGTCGCTCTGCCCAGCGCGTTCGCCCAGCGGGACGATATCGAGGACCCGAACGCCTATCCAGGCTCCTGGTTTCGGGCCTCCCTCGACACGGACGGCAACTTCATCAGCGGCGACGGCCACGGCTACAACGGTGGCACATGGTATTACTACCCGCAGACCGGCTGGTACCGCCAGTGGTATTACAATCATCCATACAGCACCGAGCGCAGGGGCTACCTCAGGTATGAGGTCTATATCAGGGCGGTTGATCCGACCAAGCAGACCTACGTCGAGATCAACTTCAACTGGACCACACCGGAATGGTCGCAGCTCGGTTTGAAGCGGCCCCCCTTGCCCATCGATACCCCCACTGCCGGCCAAGAGAGCCGGTACATGATGAGCAAGCGACTGTACGTCGTCGACCACTGGTATATCGGCACGATCGAACCCATCTATAGTCACATCATCGAGGAGTACAACCCGGAATGGGTCTCCATCGATATCCGCGGCCAAAACGCGCACCTGTTCCGCGGCGCGATGCACGAATGCCAAGCCAAGGAGGGCGCGTGCTGCAATCCGCTCACCGGCCAGTGCACGCTGACTCTGGAGGAAGACTGCCCGACCTCCTGGCTCTGGCTGGGCTCCGGGACTACGTGCGACGCTTGTGTCCTCGGAATCGGCGGCATGGATTTCGGCGACGCTCCCGATTCCTACCACACCCTCATGGCCAATGACGGCGCCCGGCATACGAAAGTGACGGGCGTGTTTCTCGGCAGCGCCGCCGACATCGAGCCGGATGGAAGACCCAACATCTCGGCGACCGGAGACGACATGCAGGGCACGGATGACGACGATGGGGTCCGGCTCACCTCGCCCCTGACGCCGGGCGAGACGGCGACCCTCGAAGTGACTGCCTCGACCGCCGGCTACCTCAACGCGTGGCTCGATTTCGCCCAGGATGGGGATTTCGACGACGCCGAGGACCAGATTTTCTCCGATGAGCTGCTCGCGGTCGGCGTGAACGCCCTCTCGTTTCGCGTCCTGTCAACGGCCGCCGTGGGGGGCACGTTCGCGCGATTCCGCTTCGACACGCGCGGCTTGCTCTCCTGGAGGGGGCTCGCGAGCGACGGCGAGGTGGAGGACTACAGGTTCACAATCGTCAAGCAATTCCAGCCACAGTCGAATTCCGGCCGAGGCGGCCTCCTGTGGAGCCAGGCGCCCCAGCAATTCGACGGGGCGACGCCGTTCATCTTCCACGGCTGGGACGAGCGTTCCGACCTGAGCCTGCATCTGATCGCCGTCGATGACTGGCAGTGCGAGAACGAGCGACCTGTGACGGGTTTTCAGTGGTGGGGGTCGTTCGATGGGTGGACCCAGCCGCAATTGCCGTCCGAATTGCCGCTGGCCTTCCACATCACGCTCTGGACAGACGGCTTCGATCATCCCGGCACGCTCGTCTGGGAGGATTTTTGCACCAATTGGACGTGGAACGTCGCCGGCTACAACAGCGACCCGAGCGGTCTCAGTACGGACACCTGCTTCCAGTTCACTTGCCTGCTCTCCCAGAACGAATGGTTCTACCCGAGCGTGTCCAGGGATCAGAACGACCTCGCGATCCCTGCGGTCTACTGGTTGAGCATCTCCGTCCTCTACGACCCGGGTATCTCGACCATTCAATACCCGTGGGGCTGGACTACGAGACCCTACTACTTCAACAACGTGGCTCAACGGGTCTCGTCCGTCAGCCCGGGTACGGATGCCACCAGCGCATGGCCGCCGAGTTCTGGCAGTCGATGGCTGTCGGGCGCCGAGATCGAGGGCCCCGAAGGCACAACCTGGGATTTCGCCTTCCAGTTGCTCACGAACGAGGGTGCCTCCGCCGACGAGTCCGCTCTGGCCCCCGTCTACCGGTTCTGGTCCGATACGTTCAGCTCACACTTCTACACGATCAACGAGAACGAGAAGAACACGCTCATCCAGGACCATGCGGACACCTGGACGTTCGAAGGAATCGCATTCTACGCCTATCCGCCGGACCGGGCCCCGGTCGGCGGCAAGCCCGTGTACCGGTTCTGGTCGGGCAGCCTCGGCCGGCATTTCTACACGATCAGCGAGACCGAAAGACAGAAGATGATCGGCGACTCTGTGGATACATGGACTTCGGAAGGTATCGCCTGGTACGCGTACGACTGACCCCAAGGTGTCCTGGCAGGCGGAGCTTCAAGGACACAAACCCCGCTTGCGTTCCGGGCGGCTTCCTGTACACTGACGCCAACGACTCGCGGAAACCGAATGCGGTCTCGCTTGTCAGCTACCGGGGCCGGCCGTTGCCTCTCCGGCGCCGAGTCCTGCAGGTGCATCAATGTCGAGGTCTGACTCTGTGCGTGATGCCCTGGATTCCGCAGTGCCGGTGAAACCGTCTCTTTCGACGACAACGGCGACAGCATACTGGTGCTCCTCGGCAAGCCGGAGCCCCGGCACAGGCTCCGGCTGGAGATTGAGTACGACTCGGTGTCTTTCTGAGTGAGACCCCATGCGGATTCTGGCGCTCGAGCCCTACTACGGCGGAAGTCACAAAGCGTTCCTCGACGGCTGGTCGGCGGCCGGCCGGCATCAGTGGTCCCTCCTGTCGTTGCCTCCATTCAAGTGGAAATGGCGGATGCGACATTCGGCCGTCACCTTTGCCCGGCAGATCAAGCGACCACTCGTCGAGTCTCCGCATCCGGACCTGCTGCTGTGCTCGGACATGCTCAACCTGGCCGAGTTCCTTGGCCTGGCCCCCAAGCCTGTCCGGGACTTGCCCCGGATCATCTACTTCCATGAGAACCAATTGACCTATCCGGTCCGATGCGAAAGCGAGCGGGACTATCAGTTCGCGATGACGAACATGACGAGCGCCCTGGCGGCGGACGCCGTCTGGTTCAATTCGGGTTTCCACCGGGATTCATTTCTCCACGCGCTGGAAACCCTCCTGACCCGCATGCCGGACTATCAACCTGTCGAGGCCATTCAGCACATCCGCGCCAAGTCCGAAGTGCACCCGCCCGGGATCAGCCCCCTGCCCAACCGACGGAGCCGACCGCCCGGTCCCATCCGGATACTCTGGGCCGCCCGCTGGGAGCACGACAAGAACCCCGACGGTTTCTTCGCAGCGATGAGTGTACTCAAGGACCGAGGCATTCCATTCCGGATCAGCGTCATCGGCGAACAGTTCCGGGAAGTCCCGGGAGCCTTTGCCGATGCTCGCCGGCACTTCGCCGATCATATCGACCGGTGGGGCTACCAGCCAACCAGGGCCGATTACGAGGCCGCCCTGTCGGAAGCGGACGTATTCGTCTCGACGGCTTTGCACGAGTTCTTCGGCCTCAGCGCCGTCGAGGCATCGCTCGCGGGAGCATATCCCCTCGTCCCCAGACGCCTCGCGTACCCCGAGGTCTTCGGGGCCGGGGCCGACGGCACGACGAGCGATTTCTTCTACGACGGCACGATAGCCGGTCTCACGACCAGGCTCCTCGACCTGGCCGCCCGTCTCGAACGGACCGGTTCGCTGCTCGAACCATGTGCGCAACTGAGAAACCGCCTCAAACGCTTCGAATGGCCCACTCTTGCCCCGATCCTCGACGCGGCCGCCGAGCGTTTTGTGTAGTTCGGTCGAACGCATTTGACAATCGCCCACGGAACTGGCAAGATGGTGCAACATAGTGACCGCTGCGCCCGTAGCTCAGTAGGATAGAGCACCGGTTTCCTAAACCGGGGGTCGTAGGTTCGAATCCTGCCGGGCGCACTGCTTCTTCATCAGAAGGACGTGGACGATGAACCATCGCCTTTACCCCGGACCTCGCGGGCGGCACTTCTGAGCGATCCTGTGCTCGGGCACAGTGGGGGCAGATCCAACCGCAGCTCAGTGCGACAGGGCATACGTGATAATGTTGATGCCCATCTGGATGGTCTTGCGGTAGCCGTCGGCAGCCCATTCAACGCCGTGACTGTCGCACCAGCCGCAGTGCAGGTCAGTAGAGCTGAGGAACACGGCCAGGCGGTCGCCGAAGAAGAGCCCTCGAGCCCCGTGGTTCTGGCCGTGGTTACCCCGCCGACCCGTGTACTCGAGATAGGGAAGCCCGATGCTCCCCAGGTCAAAAACGTTGTGGAAGACTTCGTGTTCGCGGGGGATCATCCGAACGCTGCCTCGTCCAAACAGCTCCTCCAACAGACGGAAGCAGCTCGTGTAGAAGAAGTCGCCGCCTGAGCTGACGACGCAATCATCCATCAGGATGAAGCCGCCGGCAGCAAGGTAGTCCTTCAGATTGCCCCTCTGATCGGAGGTGAACTCAAAGTGGTTCTCGCCCGTCATGAAGAGAAAGGGGTAGTGACGGAGCCGCTCGGGGTCATCGAAAGTCACGACGGCGTTGAGCTGGCCTTCGAAGGCGTATTGCGGCTGCCAGTCGATCGCCGCCTGGATGGGTTTCGTGCGACAGCGAACAACGCGACTGAGTTCGCGAAGCAGGTTGGCATCGCCGCCGGGACGGACGTTCCACACGTCGGGCCCCTTGCCCCGCCCCTTGAACGGCAGTTCGACGACATGGACCCGCGGCAGAATGAAGTCGTACTCGTCAAGGTCGGTCGGATCACCCTGTGTGCTCGGTTCGTACGAGGAATCCTCCGGTCCCGGCGGGGTCGGCAAGCGGAATCTGCCACGCCGGGAGGCCCCCGCTGCCGCAACACCAAGCAGCGAGGTCCCGGCCAGTCTCAGAAAATCGCGTCGTTCCATGAACTGCCGCGCCATGTTTCTATCCTCTTGGCATCAAGACGAGCTGACCCGCCAGCCGGCCATCGCCGCCGTCCTGTTCATATCGCCAGGGCCGTTCGGAGGGCCGGCCGTCGCCGTTGTCCTCGATGCTGGGGGTTTCGGTGGGCAGCAACTGCCTATCCTGATACCACTTCTCAATCTCGCGAGCGGCCGCCGTGAATGCTTCGAGCACGGAGACGCACCCATCGTGATCCGTATCGCTCTCGGCTCGAGCCAGGGCAGGCACGAAGTGTTGGCCGAACCGTGTACCGTATGCCTGTTGTTCGCTCGAAGCCAGAACGACGACCCTGCCCGGACGGGCGAAGGCCTTGGCCGCGACCGCCGCATAGGGACAGTCGAGAAGGACGAGCTGGGTTTGCGCTTTGAGGCCGGCGAACCACTTGGCCAAATCAGCCTGCGTGATATCCGGACCGGGGAGATTGAAACGCAACGAGTCCCCGATGGCATTCGCCTGGCCGGCGTAGTAGAAGACGAATCGGTCCGCCGGGGTCATGGTCGAGGCGTACACGCGGATTATCTCTGCGATCCGGTCCCCCGTTGCAGCGCCCACGGCGTCTGCATCCGGGACCAGCACCGTCACCTGGTTCGGCTTGACCGAGGCTCGCTCCAGCAGGTATGCGCAGAAATCACGCGCGACCTGGTCGCGGGCCAGACGATCCTCAGTGTCTTTGCCAATCCCACAGACAATGACCGCGTACGTATCTCCGGGCGGGGGGGTGCTCGAATCGGTGGTCGGCGCCGCAATCGTCGCTATGGAGATCAGAATGGCCACAATCTTGAAGGTCATAGAGCCTCTCACACAAGCCCTATCGCCCGGCGGATGAACCAGCCGGCCGAGAGCAATAGACACAGAATCATAAGCAAAGACCATCGGGGCCAGACACTGGTGACCGTCTCCGTGACCCCAATCTGGTGCTTGGGGACAAAGAGCTTCGCGGCGTCCCTGTCCAGACTGTCGAGGTGGACATACCGCGCCCCGACCCGGTCGGCCAGCGACCGCAGGAACGGTTCATCCAGATCGATACACGACATCTCGTCCCGCACGGGCGGCAGATTCGCCGCGACGGTTCGCTCGCCGAGAAACGTGCCGTTGAGTTCCGCTTGCACGGTTGCGACGACGGACTGGGCCGGGCCCAGATCCACGCTCGCCCGGTAGTATCCGGGGCCGGTCGGTTCCATGCTCACCACCCGCTCGCCGGCCGTCAGCAACACGTTCGCCCCGGCCGCCGGCTGGAAGGCCTTGTCCACAACGTACGCATTGAACACGACAGTTCCAGGGTCTTCGTTCGCCCGCTCCGCGAACAACGCGACGCCCACCCCGCGCGCAGGCGTTCGTCCCAGGTATGCGACCAAGCCACAGATCATTTCCGCCAGCGCGCCGCCCTGCAGGTCCTCGCGGTACAGGGCAAACAACTTCGAGGCGTTCAGCAGGCACACGCGGCCGCGACCGACGCGGTGGGCCAGGATGATCGGCGTGTCCCCCACCGTGGCAAGCGTCGCGGAGGCCGGCTTCGCATCGGCGATGCCGTAGTACGGAGAGATCCTCTGCTGTGGGCTCGTGAAGGCATTCGGATCGAACAATCGGTCCACCTGCGCCTCGAACGACGGCTCGATCGCTTCGCGGTGAGGCGGCCACAAGCGTGGGTCTTCTCGGCCGAATACGGCCGGCAGAAGCATTCGAGCCCGCTCGTCCCCCCAGTTCGCCAGGGACGCCACAGTCCGACCCGCCAGGAGGATCAATCCCCCCCCGCGCTCGGTGACGAAGCTGCGCAGGCCATCCCACTGGCCGGGGGCCAGTCCACTCATGTCGGTCGGGCCCAGAATGATGACATCATATTCGTAGAATCTGTCTTTCCCATCAGGTAACGTCGTGTATCCCAGGTTCCGCGATGCGAGGCCCGCGATCGGCGCGTCTTTGATCACGTCGAATGCGAAATCGAGCCGGATCCGCTTGTCCCACGCCAACGCCTGGCGGATCTTGCCCACGTCGAAGTTCGCCCATTGTGTGTACAGCAGGACTCGCAGCGACCGCTCCTGCGTCACCTCGATGGACGTGCTGCGAGAGTTGTTCGCCAGGTTGATCTCGCCGCGAAGGGACTTCGCACGGACGGTGAGGACGTGGGAGCCCAGTTCCTGCGCCGGCACAAAGAACTCGGCCCGCGCCTCGGCCTGTCCGGAATCCCCCGGACGAAATCGCTCCGGAGCAATTTGCACCGTCTGGATCGTCTTGTCGTCGCAGACCAGTTCGAGCGTCACCGGACCGCTTGGAGCACCTGCGGCCGTCACGATGGCAGTCGCCTCGCACGCCGTATCGACCCACGCGACCGCTGGAACAGAGAGGGTCTTGATCGCAACGTCCGGGCGGGGCGCGCGAGCGCCTACTCCGACGAGCAGGACAGGCAGATCGTCCTTGGCCGCCGGCAGATAGCGCCGCGGGTCCCGGTCGTCGGCTCGCCCGTCCGTGAAGACGATCGCGCCGGTCGGTCCTTCGCTGCCCCCCGTTGCGGCATCCATAATCAGCGAGATCACCTCGTGCAGGTTGCTCTGCGAGCCCCACCGGCGAAGCAGGTCGGCCGACCCGCAGTGATAAGCACGCCCGTCGAAGCCGTAGATCCGGTACTCCGGTCCCTCGCTGCCGTACGAATCGAAGCACTCCGCAAACCAGGTGAGTGACTTGTCCAGTCGAGCCGTGTGTCCGTCATCGGCGATGGACATGCTCTCACTCGTGTCGAAGATCGCCAGGACGGTGTTGCGACCGAAGATCTCCTTCTTCCGCCAGGCCGACGGGTCCCACAAGATCACGAGCAACAGCAGGATTGCCGCGTAATGCATGGCGACCAGGAGCCAGCGATATCTGCTGCGCTGCGGCGTCTGCAACTGCGCTCCGCGAAAACTCAGAAGGACAATCGCGACCGGCGCCAGCACGAGCACAAGAGCAACGAGATGTCCCGGATAATCCGCGAAGATCATTTTGCCGCTCCCTGCGAATCAAACCGGGCGGCCGCCTCGAAGAACGCGTTCTCCGCTTCGAAGAACTCGACGTCGGAGGCCTCCTCTTCGACGGGCCGGCTCGGACGCTTTTTCGCCTCCAGGGCCACGGACCAGAATTGCCGGGCGAGCAGCCGCGCGGTATCCGCCGCGGTGGCGTGCGGATCGCTCGTATAGACATGGCTGGCGCCCGGACCGCCGCCGGAGGACATAGTCGCCCAGTGTGGTCCCGCCATGGACTCGAGCAGACGCTGGGCCGCCTCTAATCGCTCCATCATCTTCTGTTTGTCGGCCTCGCTGAGCGATTCATCATAGGCTTCCGCATCCTTGGCGAGTTGCTCGGCCATCTGCTGCGCCTTGTCGGAGGAATCCTGTCCGTCGCCGGCGAGCCCGCGTTCGATGGATAGTCCCGCGTCGGCCAACCGCCGGGATGCCGACTCTGCCAGTTCCGCCATCGTTGCCGCTTCGACGGAGTCGAGGGCCTCATAGCGGGCGTCGTCGAGCCGATCCTCGAACTGCTTCATTGCCTCGACGGCGCGATCCAGGTGTTCCTTCGCCTGCCGGCTCGCCCGCCCAGGATTCGAGGACTCGGCCGTGGGCAGCCCGCCGACCTGCTCGCTCAACTGGGATGTCTGTTCCCGCAAAGCCTTCTGTTTCGCCTGGAGCATGCGCATCCGGGCATCCTGCTGAGCCGAGGCCCGCCCGGTCCCATCTCCGGGACCCCAAGTAGGCTGACCATCGGGAGATTGTCCCTGCCCGGCCCCGTCGGATTTTCCGCCAGGCTGACTGTCCTGTCCGGAGCCGGATTGTCCACCCTGCTCACCGCCACCCTGTCCACTTTGCCCCCCGCCGGATTGCCCGCTCTGCGACCCACCCGGCTGGCCCCCTTGGCCGGAGGCAGACTGTTGGCCCTGCTGATCGCCCGACTGTCCGCCTTGCCCGTCGCCGGATTGACTGCCTTGCTCGCCGGCGGACTGTCCGCTTTGTCCCTCGCCGGATTGGCCACTCCGGTCCCCCGAATCATCGGAACCAGGAGTGCTGTCATCCTGCTGGGATGCCTGCGCTCCATCTTGCCCTCTGTTCCGACTGTCGCTCGCGGCGGTCTGCGCCTCCCGAGCGGACTGGGCCGCAGCTTTCGCCTCCTTGTCTTTCTCCAGGGCCTTGGCGGCATCGGCCTTGAGCGACTCCTGCTGTCGCGAGAGCGAGTCGATCTTCTGCTGGATCTCCTTGAGCCGGTTCTCGATCCGCTCCTGCTCCATCTTGGGTTCCTGTGGCTGCTCCTGCAGCTTGATGCGTTCGGGAGTTTCCTGAGGCGCGCTCGGATTGTCGTCTGGCGGACTCCACTTCATGTTCAGCTCGTCGATGAACATGCGGAGAATCCGATAGGCCTCCTGGGCGGGCGGCAAAGCGGCTTTCGCATCCCGGCTATCGAGGTACCCTTTGGCCTGCTCGTAGGACTTCAGAATCACGTTCATCACGGCTTTGTCGCCGTCGCCGAAGCCAGTGTCGGGATCGTCTCGGATCTCCGTGAGCTTCGTGGCACAATATTGCACGTCGGCCGCGAGCGATTCCATCTTCGAACGATCCTCATCGGGCGTTCTGAGCGAGCGGGCCAGTGCCCAGGTCTTCTTCACGATCGCGCGCGTGTATTCCAGGATCGTAATGAGGTCTTCCGGTACGGGCATCGGCATGGGACTCTGCGACTTGCCTCCCGGCTGCACGTGCCAGTATTGCCGGTACGGGCGGATCTCGATGAAGTAGATTTCGCTGCACGCGTTCGGATCGGCCCGCACGTGGCCCGTGCGGACATCCTGAGCAGTCGCATACACGAGAATGCCGTCGCCGACGTGCAACTCGTACTGCTCCAACTCCAGGACGCACGTCAGGGAACACTCCTTCGCCCCTCCGGGCGAGGCAGACACCAGGACGACCGGCTCCCGGCCCGGCAGCTCGCAGACCAACTGGGCGCCATCAAGGCCGAAATCGTCCGTCACGTCGAAGACGATTGGAACGCTGGCAACATCTGTGGTCAGATAGTCGCCCTGGGGCGAGACAAGCTTGAACTCCGGAGGCTGGTCGGATTTCAGAACGATTTGCAGTTCCTTCGCCTGGGCGCTCGCCAGACCGTCCGTGCTGGTGCCGCTGACTTGGATGGATGAGGCCCGGTCGGCCGTCACCTCGAACTCGAAGCTGTCGGCGCCGTTGAGCGACTGTGTCGTCGCCTGCCCGTCGGGCCCGACCACGACGGCCTCGCGCATCGCCATCGAAGCCTGGGCCTTGAATTCCACGCGGCTATGGGGCAACACCGCCAACGGCTGATCGGTCACTTCCTGCTCGTACGGCTGCACGGGCGGCAGGCCCTCCCGCGCAGGGGGAAACACGGTTGCCACCACTCGCTCAATCGAAGGTGTCTCGCAGACCCGTATCGACCGGCCGTCGGATCGCATGCCGGGCGCCTCGAATCGGTACTCGAACTGGCCAGCCGCGTCGAAGGATTTCGTCGCCGTGAATCTCGTCTTGCCGGCCTCGTCCGTCGCACGGGTCATCTCGATCCTCTCGACGTCTACGTCCGAAGGCTCGTTCCCATCGTTCGGATCGCATCGGGATATCACGAGCGTAACAGACTCCGGCTCGCGACCCTGCACCGCGACGGCAAATGCCACTGGGTCATCCACGCCGACGACGAGATCACCCTGGGCAGACTCCAGCACCGTGGCGGGTACCGGCTCGATGGCGGAAAACGGCCGGACCAGCCGGCCCAGATAGGACGAGAGATAGAGCACATTCTGACGGACGAAGAGCCCGACCACGAATACGCACAAGAGGATGAATCCAAAGAGCAGATAGCCTTGCCACCGCCTGATCGTCGAATCGAACCGATACCCCTGGGATACCAGGTTCACCTGTCGAACGAGCTGCCCCGCGAGGGCTTTGGAGTAGGGGTAATCGCCCTTGCCCTCGTAGTACTCGACGGCCGCCACGAGCTGCTGATCGAAGCTGTGCTTGCTCTCGATGTAGTTGGCCGCACGGGCGTAGGTCATCTCCCGGCGGAGAACGCGGACGATGCAGTACAGGCCGATGCCAATCATCGCGAGGAACAGGGCCAGCGACAGCACGCGGCCAAGCGTGCCGAAGTGGACATGGTGATCGAGCCAGGCGTACAGGCCGATATACGCGGACACGCAGGCCAGCCCCACCGCCGCAATCCGCAGCGCACTGAGGGCCAGCAGCCACGCTCGCACGCGTCTGACGCGGGCAATCAGGTCGTTCAGGATGTCATCGATGCCGGTGACCATATCCAAGCGTTTGTCATCGTCTCAACCGGTTCGTAATCGCCGGCTCCAACAGCAGCAGCAAGATCGTCGTCCACGCGAACGCTTTCCAGATGGGCCTGCTTTGCGTCGCCGCGCTCGCGTGCACGACTGTCTGTCCCGGGTCCGCATCCGTCACGAACGCACGTCCCATCGCATCGGCAATCGCTTCCACCGCGGGTGTTCTCATATCCGTCTCGCCCTCGGCCAAGTTGACGGCGGCGCAGACCGCCGGCTCATCGAGCGTCTTCATCCAGCCCGTCACCCGCGGCGGGGGCAGGACCATTCGTGTGCCGGTGATTGCCGCCTGTGCCCGATTGCCACCACAGTCCTCAACTGCGACAGAGGTCCGCCCGCTGACTCGCATGGCTTCCGGCAGGGTCAACACGGGCCGCTCGTCCACGTGGAAACAAAACTGGCGGATCTGATCTGATTCACCCGCCAGGAACCGGCAGAAAGGCACCCACGCAGCGGACTTGGCCAGGAGCCCGAGCGAACCGTCGATGCTTGTATTGACCAGGATCGTGGAGCCCCCGTGGGAGGACAAGCCGTAGACGAATCCTGCCCCGCCCGCGAGCCGCCAGAGACACTCGGCCTCGGGCGCAACCCGGCATTGCCAACGCCCTTGCATCGCGATCTTGTCGAACCGGTAGTTCGCGAGGGCCTTGGCTGCCTGCTCGCCAAACGCGACGGGGGCGCCCGCGACCGGTTGGGGCTCCGGGTATATGACCCCTTGAATCCACTTCTGGGGCTGTGCCGCCAGCAGCCCTTCGCGAAGCAGATGCTCGCACGCCCGCAGGTTGCCGACCTCCGTCGCGAAGAAGACGAGCCGACCGCCGCGAGCCAGACAGCTCTTGAGCGGCGCGATCGGGCACGAGTAATCCGCCGGCATCGAGGAGAACACGGCCGTATCCGCCCAGTCGAGGTCCGCTGCGCCGAGCCGGTCCTCAGCGACTTTTCGCACGACCAGCGAGCCGGCCGGCCCCTGCTCCGCAAGGGCCTCGACGGCTGTCTTGAAGAGAAACGCTTCATCATCCCGATGCACGACGAGCATCTTCGTCGACGCCGTGCGCGGAATACACACGCCGATCCGATACACATCATCCGCGGACAGGCTATCGGCCGGCTCCAGGTTTAGTTCCACCGGCAGGCTACCCTGGGCAGCCCCCTCCTGGCCGGGCCCCAGGTCCATCTGCATCCGCACGACCCGTCGCTCGTTCGGCAACAAGACCACGTCGATGGATGCGGGCGGCCGGTCCTCGCACTTCATCACCAGCTTGCGGTGCTCCTCGTCGCCGCCGTAATTGGCGACGACGGCATCGACATCGAGCTCGTTTCCCACCGCTTCTATCGCGCGAGCATCTACGATGGCGGTGTTGGTCGCCGGTTTCGCCGGCGCGACAATCTCATAGGATAACGCCGCAACGACGGCCGGTTCACGAACCCGCTCGAACCCTCGAAGCACTTGTGGCGTGAAGTCGCTGAGGACAACGGCCGAGATCGTGTCGCCGGGCGCAGCGGCCTGGCTTGCCTGCCGCAAAGCTTGCACAAAATCCACCGGATGTGCCTGCTTTGGCACCGTGGCGAGCCTTTTGATCTCCGCAATCGCCTGACTGCGGCTGAGCCCCTCCGTCAATCGGCCTGAGGCCAAGCCATAGACGCCGAACACCGCATCGTCCGGCGCACGGCGCACGGCGTCCACCGCCTTCTCGATCATCCGTGCAAGCAGCGTAGACCGGCCATCCGCATAGGCCATGGAGGCCGAATCGTCCAGACCCAGGTAGTGAATCGACCGGTGCCGCTGCGGCGCCGCCTTGACCTGCAATACAGGCCTCGCGAACACAATGGCGATCAGGACAATGATCGCGCAGCGGAACACGAGAACCAACAGGTCACGGAGGTTGCGCCGGGAACGGCTCTCATGCCGTCCCGCCCGCAGAAACTGCACCATTGTGAACGGCACACGCCGGAAGCGGGGCTTGGCCAGCATGTGCGCCACGATCGGCCCGACCACAGCGACCGCCCCGAACAGGAATGTCCAGCCCAGGAGACTCACATCAGCCTCTTTCGCTTGACCAGGTACGCAATGAAGGCCCGATCCAACGGCTCGTCGGTCTCCAACAGGCAGTAGTCGATCCGGCTCTTGCCCAGGGTCCTCTTGATGTTGTCCAGGAAATCCGCGACGCGCTGTTGATAGCCCGTCCGAATCGATTGAGGAAACGTGCGGACCTTGTCGCCCGACTCCACATCTTCGAACTGGATAAGCCCCTCATACTCGAGGTTCAGTTCCTGATGGTCCATGACGTGGAAGACGATCACGTCGTGTTTGAGAAACTTCAAATGGGCCAGACCTCGAAAAATGTCGTCTTCGTCATCGAGCAAATCGGAGATGAGAACAACCAGGCCGCGGCGTTTCGTCGTTTCCGCGACGGCGTGCAGCACCGCCGCAAGGTTCGTGTGACCCGTGGTGGTCTGGCGGTCCAAGGTCTGGAGGATCGCGCGCAGATGCGTCCGCCGGGACGCCGCCGGCACCTGTGAGAGCACCTTTTCCGCGAACAGCATCAGGCCCGTGCTGTCGCCCTGCTTGAGCATGAGGTAACTCAGGGCAGCCGCCAGGTAACACGCATAGTCGATCTTGCGGACCGAGTCGCCCGCGAAGGACATGCTCTTGCTGATGTCGAGCAGGATGTAGACCGTCGTGTTCGTCTCCTGCCGAAATCGCTTGATGCACAGGCGGTCCGTGCGGGCGTAGATCTTCCAATCGACGAACTTCACCTCATCGCCGGGGTGGTACTCGCGGTGGTCGCTGTATTCGACGCTGAAGCCCTGGAACGGGCTCGGGTGCAGCCCGGAGAAGAATCCCTCCACCGCACACCGCGCGACCAGTTCCATGTTCGCCAGCTTGCTCAAAAAAATCGGATCGAGATATTCACGATTCGACACGGCCATAGCTCCGTCACGGCTCGCCGCCCGTCAGGTGCCCGTCGTATCGGTCCTGTCCGTCCCCAAGGACCTGTCCGGGCCCTGCTACTTCGGTGCCGACACCTTCTCCACGAGGTCGCCCAAGATCGCCGCGACGCTAATCCCGTCGGCCTCCGCGTTGAAGTTCGGGATCACGCGATGCCGCAGCACCAGTCTGCTGATCGCCTTGACGTCCTCGAAGCTCGGCGTGATCCGCCCCTTCGTCAGCGCCAGCGCCTTGGCCCCCAGCGTCATGAACTGCCCGGACCGAGGCCCGGCCCCCCACTTCAGGTACTTCTTCACCATGCTGGTCGCCAGTGAATCAGTCGGCCGCGTCGCCCGCGCCAAACGGATGCAGTACGCAATCACGGTATCGCTTACCGGCGCCATCCGCACGATCTCCTGGAACAGCGTCATGTCCTGGGCATCGAGCACGGGAGCGATGGAATGCTTCTTGCCCGTGGTGGTTTGCTTGACCATCACGTGCTCTTCCTTGGCCGTCGGATAGTCGATGTAGACCATGAACATGAAGCGGTCGAGGGCCGCTTCGGGCAGAGGATATGTGCCCTCCTGCTCGATGGGGTTCTGCGTCGCGAGCACGAAGAAGGGCTCGGGCAGTTTGTGCGTCCGCCCGGAGATGGTGACCTCGCGCTCCTGCATCGCCTGGAGCAGGGCCGCCTGCGTCTTGGGCGGCGTGCGGTTGATCTCGTCGGCCAACACGATATTCGCAAAAAGCGGGCCCTTGACAAACTCGAACCTCCGCTGTTTCGACTGCGGGTCCCGCTGAATGATGTCGGCGCCGGTGATATCCGACGGCATCAGGTCCGGTGTGAACTGAATCCGATTGAACTGCATCTTCATCGCGTCCGAGATCGAGTGCACCATCAGCGTCTTGGCCAGGCCCGGCACGCCCTGCACGATGCAGTGCCCGCCCGCGAGCATGCAACAGAGCACCGAGTCGATGACCTCGTCCTGGCCCACGATGACCTGGTGCACCTGTCGTTTGAGCCTCGTGCACCCGTCGTGCAGTCTGGCGATCAGTTGGTCGTGATCGACGGACGCCGCCGGCTCGGCTCGGGTGTGCTCGCTCGCCAGCTCAACACCGTCCGCTTGGGTTCTCTCCGTCGTTGCCATAAACCCATGCCACCTTTGGATTCTTACGCCAATCGGTTTTCAGAAATTAGACGCAGCGATCCCCCTGCTGTTACAAAATTCCGGCCACGCCGGGGCAAATGGACGCGGACCGCACGTTTGAGACGTTGTGCTCTCATGGCTCTGTGTGAGACAACTTCTTACTGGAACGGGGGTTGCGCGATCTGTACGCGAACCGTCGACCCACCTTGTGAGCACCTGTCCACCGGCGGCAAACACGAGATCCTCGTCGGCGACATCTGCCTGTGAGGGTTCATCGCGTTCGCCGCAATCTCGCAAAGGAGCAAAGAAAAAGCCCGCGTGAACCGCTGCGTCGTCCGCCATCGGCGACACACGGCTCGCGCGGGCTGTAGACTACCCGATGATGCGCGTCCAACCGAGACCGGAAACCATCCCCGGCAACTACCGCCCGGCGGGCAACTGCGGCTCCATCTTCATCACACCGAGATAGGTGAAGTGGTAGCTGTTGTTGTTCGCGGCGGTCGGGGCCAGGCTGATCGCGATCTCGCCCGATGCGTTGGGCATGATCCCGACAACCTGGGCGGACCTGTCCACGTTGTTCCCTGCATCAAAGGCCACGAAACCCGAGTTGGCACCCGCAACGTTATAGCCCGTCTCCCGGTTGTCACTGACGCCCAGACGCGACGCATAGAACGTGAAATCGTAGGTCAGGCCCGTATCCAGCCCAGTCAGCTTGAAGCTCGGGAATATGTTGCTCGATCCACCCCAAAGCTCCGTATTGCCATAGAGGGAATCCCGCGTGGCCTCTTGCGGGAACACAGCCGACGCGAGGGTACCATTCGTGTTGGCGCCGTTGAACCGGCTGAGCATGACGAGGCCAACGTCCGTGACGGTGTTGTTGATCGTCACCAGATTCGCCAGGACTCCGGAGGAGGAACTACCAACCTGCTCGGTCACGTTGTTCCAGGAGTTGTCGGGATCGTCCGCCGCCTCAGTCGGCGTGCTCGCCGAGCCGAAATCGAACAGCAACGCCTCCGGACGCGCGTCTCCCGTGGCGACGGCGCCGGCGGCGATCTCGTTGCCCGCCAGGTCCTGCACGCCGCTCACGCTCACGCTGAAGACCCCCAGCAGGCGCTCGCTCAATGTCAGAACGACGATCTGCCCGCCGGCGTCCAATTCAGCGAGGACAACCTCGGCTGCCCCGTCGTTCACGCCGTAGTTCTCGATGGCCGCCGCGGACTCGGGATTCAGCCGTTCGTCGAAGGAAAGCTTGATCCTGAGCCCGTCGGGCGAATTGGCCGACAGCAGAATCGGCGAGTTCACGTCCGGGACGACGGTCAGCACGGCGCCCTCGCTGACGGCGTCGAACAGCAGGTTGCTCACGCCGATCGAGAACACCGCGTCGTTCATATCCAGTGTCACCGACTCGATCGTGTAGCTGAACTCGTTGGCGCCGGGGATCGCCTCGCCGTCTTTGAACCACTGGATCGCGTAAGGGCCGGTGCCGTCCACGGCCGCCTCAAAGGTCACCGGGCGATACTCTGTCACAGTCTGGCTCGCAGGCTGTTCCACGAAGACGATCGGCTTCTGCTCGGGGATCTCTTCCACGACCATCACGCCGAGATACGTGAAATGATACCCGTTGTTGTTCGCGGCGGTCGGCGCCATGCTGACCGTGATTTCGCCTGTGCCGTCGGGGATCGCTCCCATCATGTGGGCCGTCGCATCCACGTTGTTCGCGGAGTCCAGCGCAACGTATGCGGTCGTCGCACCGGCAACCGTATAGCCCGTCTCCCGAACGTCGCTGACGCCGGTCCGCGAGGCGTAGAACGTGAGGTTGTACACCCGATTCGGGTCCAGTCCGATCAGCTTGAAGCTCGGGTAGACGTCGGTCGCGCCGCCCCAGGCTTCCGTGTGCCCGTAGAGAGAATCACGGGTGGCGTTCTGTGCGAACAACGCGGAAGCGAGCGTGCCGTTGCCGTTGGGGCCGCCCGGGCTGAACGGGCTGACGATCTGGAAACCAATTGCCGTCGCGGCGCCTTGTGTGTTGACCAGGCCGAGCAACTCGCCCGCGGCCGAAGCCCCGACAGCCTCCGTCACGTTGTTCCAGGCGTTCGCAGGGTCGTCAGGGGCCTCTCCGGTCGCGGTCGGCGTGCCCGACGAGCCGAAATCGAACAGGAGCGTCTGTCCCTTGTGGGCCGACCACTCGTCCAGCACCGGCTCGACCGCCGCCCGCCAAATGACATATCCGTCGGCGTTCATATGCAGCATATCCGACAGGAACAGCTCGGCTCGCGGCTGGCCGTCCGCGCCCAGCATCGGCGTGAATACGTCCATGTAGTAGAGATGGTACGCCTTCTGGGCCAGCGCCTCCAATCGAGAGTTCAGCTCGCGGGTCACCTCCAGGTACTGGGCCCGGCTCGGACTGGGCTTCGTCGCGATGAACGCCACTTCGGTCCCGGGCAGTTTCTCCGCCACGAGCGACAGGAACGTCATGTAGTCCGCGTAGACCTGGTCCACGGACTTGCCCCCGGCCAGATCGTTGTCGCCCTCGTACACAACCACCAGGGCCGGCTTGTACGCGGCCACGACGCGATCGAAGTAGTGGAGCAGATCGCTCATCAGCGAACCGCCGAAGCCGCGATTGATGGCGGGGTAATCCGGAAATGCGGCTGCAAGATTCGTCCACATCCGCAGGCTCGACGAGCCGACGAAAAGAACTGGGTCCACAGGAGGCGGGCTGGTGACATCCGCCTGCTCGAACGCCAGGATCTCGCTCTCAAAACGCGTCGGGTCCTGGGCCCGGACCGCCGTCAGCGGCATCGCTGCAAGAGCCACACACACCAACCCGATCAACACGTGAAAACGCGTTTCCTCGACCTTGCCGGCCGCCACGCGCGCACTGCCGGCGTCAAATCCTCTGCGAGTTCTCATAGAGCACATCCCCTTCCTTCTCCACGGTCTTTTCACGACCCAAGTCCGGCCCCCACGGTTTCACCTTACACCATAGACAACAGTCCGCCGGAGCTCTTCCGCCGCACTATCCGGTCATTGTACCAAGTCACGGCCCTTCTGAAAACCAAGAAATCCACTCCGCTGCCGCGTGGCAAGGCTTCGCCATGTCCGAAACACGACATTTGAAATGGGATACAAGCCCCAAGACTCGGCATCCGGCACATGGCACCTCTTACAGTCAGCACGATCACACGGTCCTGTCGCGGCAGTGCCACTGTGTGGCCAGCTTCGTAGACTACATCGATACTGCAACTCTTGGCGGCCCGCTGCAGTCTTTCGGACACTCTTCTAGTAGGAAGCACGTGGTCGGAGCTTTCGCCTCTTGTCCACTGCGTATGCGGCTGCTACAATCTCCTCCAGAGATTGCCTTGTTCGGGCTGCAACAATGCAGGTGGAGTCCACGGCCAAAGCAGCAATCATGAGAGACTGGAGCCGGCGGGAGAGTCACACGAAGGCAGAGACTCGGATTGGACCGCGTCTGCGGAGACTCTCAAGCCCTGCAGCACCCACAATACGGGCCTCGATCTGGCCGACGTTCACGAGTAGGCGGGGCGGAACCGAGCCCAAGGAGCAGTCTCCGGCTCAGATATAGACCTTGTCCATCATCCTGGGGAACGGGATGCACTGGCGGATGTGCTTTTCGCCGGTGATCCAGGCGACGGTCCGCTCGACGCCCAGGCCGAAGCCGCCGTGCGGGACTGTGCCGTACTTCCGCAGGTCCAGATACCAGTCGTAGGTCTCAGGGTTCAGTCCCTGGTCTTTGATCCGAGCCAGCAGGCGGTCGTAGTCGTCCTCGCGAACGGAACCGCCGATGATCTCGCCGAAGCCCATCGGGGCCAGCAGGTCGAAGTTCTCCACGACCTTCTCGTTGGCGCGGTCGGTCCGCATGTAGAAGGCCTTGGCCTCGCGCGGGTAATGCGTCACAAAGACCGGCTTGTCGTGCATCATCGAAATGATCGTCTCGTCGGAGCCGCCGAGGTCCTTGCCCCACTCGAACTCGGCCGCCAGTTGGGCGTGCTTGGGGTTGTTTTCGATCCGCGTATTGACCTCGTCCAGCTCGCCGTTGAGCTCGATCAGCTCGGCGGCGATCTTATCCTTCTGCCACTGCTTGATCTGTCCGGATTCCTGCTTCTGCAGTTCGGCGATCCGGCTCTCGATCTGCTGTTTGCGGTTCCTCAGGCCCTCCAACTCGCCGGCGAGGTAGTCTCGGGCCTTCGGACCCCTGAGGATCTCGACCGCCTGCGTGTACGAGAGCCTGTAGAACGGCGGCTGGATCCGCTCCAGAGCCGGGATATCCGCTCGGAGCGCCTGCAACTCGCCACGGTTGTCCGCCAGGACGCGGCCGGCGATACTCGAGACGAGCCCCTCGGCCAGTCCGAGCAGGCCGTCGAGGTCGATGAAGGCCACCTCCGGCTCGACCATCCAGAACTCGGTCAGGTGCCGACGGGTCTTGCTCTTCTCGGCCCGGAAGGTCGGCCCGAAACAGTAGACCCGTCCGTAGCTCATCGCGGCCGATTCGAGATAGAGTTGGCCCGTCTGCGTCAGGTGCAACGGCCGGCCGAAGTAGTCCACCTCAAACAACGAGGTCTGGTCCTCGCCCACGATGGTCGTGAAGATCGGCGTATCAATGAGGATGAAGCCGTTGTCGTTGAAGTACCGGCGAATCGCGTCGATCACCGTGTGGCGGATCCTGCCGATACACCATTGCCGTTGTGAGCGGAAGTGCAAGTGCCGATGCCGCATGAGGAAGTCCACGCCGTGCGCCTTGGGCGTGATGGGGTAGCCCTCGGTGACGCAGACCACCTGGGCACCCGTGACGGCCATCTCGTAGCCGCCGGTGCTGCGTTCGTCGGCCCGGATCGTCCCCGTGACCGCCAGCGACGACTCCTGGCCCAGATGCTTGAGCCGCTCGAACACCTCGTCCGGGACCCGCCCCTTCTCGACGATGCACTGGCACAGGCCGGTGCCGTCGCGGATGATGAGAAACT
>ENA-UPTA01001663-UPTA01001663.1-activated-sludge-metagenome-genome-assembly--contig:-NODE-1663-length-24302-cov-5.264321_pt1 | contig 24302 bp, 21 predicted proteins | sample MGYA00238184_ERZ773361 | MGnify/ENA primary metagenome ERZ773361 (study PRJEB29100, sample SAMN05720205) | activated sludge metagenome | isolation source: anaerobic digester from wastewater... | reverse complement strand
CTGATCGTCTTGCTGACCGTCTTCTCGATCTTCCTGTGCGGCATCGTCGTCACATACGTCGCCAGCGCCAACAACTACAAGAAGGACGCGGACGACGCCAGGCGAAGCAACCAGATATCCAAGAGCCGAGAGGCAGACGCCCTGCAGCAGCTCGAAGACAAGAAGAAGCAGGCCGAGGACGAGAAGGCCAAGCTCAATGAGCAGATCCTCGCCCTTGACACACAGACCAAGAACCTCCAGGGCGAGTTGGACATGGTCAAGCGAGAGAAAGACCAGTTGGTGCAGAAGGTCGCCAGCATGGCTGCCGCCGTCGAGACGACGACCGCAGCGGCCAGGCAACAGACGACGCTCTTCGAGACGGCTCAGCAGGAAGTGCAGAACCTCCGGGCCGAGCAGACCAATCGCAAGAAGGAGCTCGATGAGACCAACCAGATACTCCTGGAGAAGTTGGCGCTGATCGCACAGCTCGAAACGAGGGTCCGCCAGCTCACCGAACAATACCAGGAGGCCGAGAGCCGGCTCAATCAGTACTTGCAGCAGTATGGGCGAGTCGCCATGAGGCCCGCGACCACCGTGGCCCCGGCGGGCACGACCGTGCAGCCGATGGCCTTGGCCCCGACGGGCCAGACCCGCATGATCAGCCTGAACGGTCAGGTGACAGCCGTGGATATGGGCAGCAAGCTGGCGGAGATCTCCATCGGAGCGGCCGCCGGCGTCCGGCCGCAGATGAAGTTCCATGTCATCCGCGGCGAGATCGTCGTGGCCGACGTCCTGATCTTCGAGACCTCGCCGGACAAGGCGGTCGGCAGCGTCGTTCTCATCCAACAGGGAATGGAGCCGAGAGCGGGTGACAGAGTGGCCACGAACCTGTAAGCCGAACCCGGCGGGCCGGCCATCCGGCTCCCGCCGCCAGGAGGTTATCCGTCTATGAGTCCAATGCCTCAAGCACGCGGGGCCAAGATCGCCCCTCCCAGCAATCTGTACACCGTTATCCTCGCTGTCGCGGTGGGGGTCGTCCTGGCGACGGCGGCCTATGTCACATTCGCCTGCTACAGCCGGTACGCCACGATTTTTGGATTGCCGTAGCAAATTCCCTTGACGATACCGCTTAACGGCATTCAAAATATCCAATGGCAAACTGAAAGGAGTCGCCCGTGCTATTGGACTCAATCCTCGGCTATTTCAGTATGGATATGGGTATCGATCTGGGTACCTGCTCCACGCTGGTTTGCGTCCGTGACAAAGGCATCGTCCTGAATGAACCCTCCGTCGTGGCGGTCCGCAAGGGGACCAACATCGTTCTGAACAATGGCGAGGCCGTCGGTCTGGTCGCACGGGAGATGCTGGGCAAGACCCCCGGCTCCATCAGTGCCATTCGCCCTCTCAAAGACGGCGTCATCAGCGACTTCGAAGTCACCGAGGCGATGCTCAAGTACTTCATCAACAAGGTCCACGGTCGGGGCCGGCTGGTCAGGCCGCGCGTGGTCATTGCCGTCCCCAGCGGCATCACCGCCGTCGAGAGACGGGCCGTCATCGACAGCGCCGAGCGGGCCGGCGCCAGGAGAGTGTACCTCGTGGATGAGCCGATGGCGGCCGGCATCGGCGCCGGGCTGCCCATCACCGAGCCGACCGCCTCCATGATCGTAGATACCGGCGGCGGCACGACCGAAGTCGCCGTCATGAGTTTGGCCGACATCGCGACCGCCACGAGCATCCGCGTCGGCGGGGACGACATGGACGAGGCGGTGATCAACCACCTCAAACGAACGTATAACCTGCTGATCGGCGAGGCGCGGGCCGAGAAGGTCAAGATCGCCATCGGCTCGGCAGCGCCGCTCGAACAGGAATTGACGATGGAAGTCGCCGGCCGGGACACGATCTCCGGCCTGCCCCGCAAGATTGTGATCACCAGCGAGGAGATCCGCGAGGCCCTGAAAGACCCCGTCGCGGCGATCCTCGAGGCGGTCACGACCACGCTGGAGCGGGCGGAGCCGGAGCTGGCCGCCGATCTGATCGACAACGGAGTCTGCATTTGCGGCGGCGGCTCCCTGCTGCGGGGAATGGACAGTGTGCTCGCCAACGCCACGGGACTGAAGGTGTATCGGGCCGAGGACCCGCTCAGTTGTGTCGCGCGGGGCACGGCCGTCTACCTGGAAAACCTCGAGATTTGGAAAGACACGATGGACCACAGCGACCGCGGGTACGATTGACCGTGTCCCGCGACCGGCCCCGATGGTCTGGTCCGGATCGTTTCATAGAAGCTCGATAGACAGACCAATGCCATGAGACAAAGGAAGATCAATCTGTCCCGAGGAGTGCTCTTCACCTGGGGCATGCTGTTCGGACTGATCTTTCTGTTCGCCGTTCCGCCTCGGACGTGCAGTCGTCTGCAACTGTTCTACGCCAGCGTGTTTCGGTGGCCGCTGGCCCTGGGGCGAAGCGCCTCGTTGGCGGCCCACGGCCCCGTCCAGACGCCGGGCGTCAGCTCGCAGGAGCACGAAGAGCTCGTCCTGGAACTCCAGACCAAAATCGCCAATCTCGATGGGCAGCTTCAAGACGCCAGGCAGAAGAACGAACAACTGGCGAAGCTCCGGGATCGACCGGGGTGGGGAAACGTCGAGTTGCGACAAGCGAGAGTCCTCGCAATGCCGGATGCGACACAGAGTCATCTGTTCATCAGTCGCGGGTCGGACGACGGCGTCGCCACGGGCCAGTCCGTCGTGAGCCTGAGCGACAGCGGCGACGCCCAGGGCAACAGCGTGATCGGAACGGTGTCCGATGTCGCCGCCAAGACGGCGAAGGTTCGCCTGATCACCGCCGCCGGGTCCCAGGTCTTCGCCAGCGTCGCCGACCTGACCGTACGCGGGATCATGGAGGGCCAGGGCGACGGGACGGCCAAGATCCTGATCTGGAGGGAACACAAGATCCGCGAAGACGATCCCGTATACACCGGGAGGCTGCCCGGGCTGGACGTGCCGGTCATCACGGGGCGCGTCGCGAGCTGCGAACCGGACCTCGACAATCCCGTGTTCTGGGATGTCCGGGTCGTGCCCGTCTGCGATGTCGCCACGCTGAGCGACGTGGCCATCGTGGTTTCCGCCCCTCGACCACAATAGCCGCCGCATGCCGGCCAGGGCATCCGGCCGTCCGCTCGATCCAGATCGGGCCCCCCTTGGGAAGTGTTTGGATTCGGTTTGTGTTTGGAGTGACTGATGCGTTGGATTCGGTTCGCGGTGCTCGTGCTTCTGGCCTCGGTACTGCAAGCCGGTCTGGTGAACGTGTTGAGTCTGGGGAACGCGGACATCAAGCCGAACCTTCTGTTGATCCTGCTGGTGTTCTTCGCCTCTCGGTGCAATTCGACGGACGTGGTCATCACGTCGTTTGCCATCGGCTTCATCGCGGACCTGGTCAGCCCGATCCGCAACGTGATGGGCCCGCGCATCATCAGTTTCGGCTTGTTCGGCACGCTGCTGTTCAACGTGCAGCGGGTGTTCTCGCTGCGCAGGCCGGTCTATCAGATGGTCGCGATCTTCATCATGGGTATGCTGACCGCCGCCCTGAGCCACTTTCTGGCGTCCTTGCGCGCCGACGGGGGGCAGGTGAATCTGGCGGCCCAATGCCTTTGGCAACCGCTGTACTCGGGCATTCTCGGGCCGCTTCTGTCCTTGCCCATCGGCTGGTGGATGCGTATGAATGGAAAGGGCCGCCGTTCCTATGGCCGGGGGCCTGGATCGAGACGGTGAACCGGACCGGGCGCGTGGTGCACGGATGTACGAACAACGAGTCAAGGTATTCATCGGGGTCAGCCTCGCGATTCTGCTGATCTGCATGCTTCGCCTTGCGCAGATGCAGTTGCTGGCCGAACCGGCCGTCCGGGAGGAGATCGCCAAGATCAAGGAGCGTCAGGGCAAGTCCAGGCAGCTCAAGACGCTCCGAGGCACGATCTTCGACCGCAAGGGCAAGGCCCTGGCAACGGACAGGCCGCAGTTCCAGGTCTATATCAGCTACGGGCTGAGCTGCTACCTCGACGAACGCGTCGTGCTGGCCAAGATCCTCGACGCTCGGCGCAAAGACGGGGACGAAACCGCCGAGGAGGTCCGCGAGGAGGCGGACAAAAAGCGTCATGTGCTTGAGAGCGTCATCCAGCACTGCTCGCAGTTCGGCGCGAGTCGCGAGGAGATCGAGGCCGCGATCAGGGCAGGAAACGACCGGATCTGGGGGATTCGGACCAGCGTGCGCTGGGCTCGCAGCGAGTATGACCCGAACCTGGTCGCCCAGTACGGCAGCCGCGTGAGCGTCCCGGCTGAGAAAGCCCTGGCGGACTTGCGGCGACAATTCCACGACCCGTGCGATCTGTGCTGGCGAATCGCCCAGGTGGATGACATCCCGGAAGTGAAGAAGAAGCTGGCCCTCGTGGAACTCCAGACGGAGGATGATGTCTTCGCCGCCCAGGTTGAGTTCCGCGAGATCCCCGATGTGAACGTTCTGCCGACCGGCCATCGCTACTATCCCTATGGATCGGTCGCGGCCCAGACGATCGGCTGGGTCGGACCGGCCACCCAGGAACGAGACAAGGAGCTGTTCGAGGACGATCCCCAGGCCAGTTACCTCGCGGGCGAGGTCTGCGGTCGCGAGGACGGCATCGAGTACGTCTGCGAGAGCATTCTCCGCGGCCGGCGAGGGGAACTGGTCTACGACATCGACCGCCAGCTCGTCCGCGAAATCGAGACCGAGTTCGGCCAGGACGTCCAGCTCACCCTGGACATCGACCTGCACAAGCAGATCGAGGAGTACATGAGCAGTCCCGAGAAGAATCCGGACTACCACGACGCGAACATGGCGGCGGTGGTGATCGACGTCGGCTCGGGGGATGTCCTCGCGATGGTGTCTCTGCCGAGCTACGATCTGAACACCGCCCGCTACGACTACGGACGGCTCTTGAACGATGCGAATCATCCCCTGACCAACCGCACGATCGCCAACCACTATCCGCCCGGATCCGTAGTCAAGCCCCTGATCCTGATCGCCGGCCTGGAGACCGGAATGATCGCGCCGGAAGAACCGATAAGCTGCCCGGCCCACGAACAACCCAAGGGCTGGCCCAATTGCCTGATCTTCAAACGCAGCGGAATCGGACACGATGCAAGCTGGATCAACAACGCCCGCAACGCACTGAAGGGAAGCTGCAACGTCTACTTCGCCCATCTCGCCGACCGGCTCGACTCGCGCGTGCTGCAGGAGTGGCTGTTCAACTTCGGCTACGGGCACGAGATCCCCCTGGTCTGCCCGGTGGCGGCGGATGGCGACGCCGTCGCGCGCAGCCTGCGACAGGTTCCGGGCCAGATCGGTAGCTCATATGCATCCGCGGACACCGATATCGTGTCGTTCGACCAGATCCCGCCGTTGCAGCCCTGGCACAAGCGGCTTTTCGGGATCGGTCACGCCAATTTCCGAGTCACGCCGCTGCAGGTGGCGAACACCTTCGCGACCCTCGCTCGCGGCGGCCGGCGCACGAGGCCTCGGCTGTTCCTGCGCCCCCCGCAACCACCGGCCGAAGCAGTGGACCTGCCGATCTCTCTCACAAGTCTGGCGACGGCCCGAGACGGCATCCGTGCCGTCGTCAACGAGCAGGGCGGAACAGCGTTCACAGTGTTCAAGGGCAGCAGCCTGTTCGGCCGCGGCGTAAAGGTCTACGGCAAGACCGGCTCGACTGAAGACCCCGACAACGCCTGGTTCGCAGGCTACGCCGAGGATCGCTACGGGTCGAAGATCGCGATCGCCGTGGTGATCGAGGGAGGGCAGCATGGCGGCAGCGACGCCGGTCCGTTGGGAAGAGCCATCCTCGAACTGTGCGCCGCCGCCGGCTATCTCGGCGACGCCCTCCCCTCCCCGTGACTGTGGCACGGCACTGCCTTCCCGACAGATGAGAAGTCGCCATCACGCGCGGGCTTCATCATATCGTGACACTCGCGGGCGTTTCAAATCCGGCGAGGACCCCTCGGAGGATTTCGAAGAACCTCCTGTTGTCCGGCCAGAGGATGCGACTGTCCTGGGGCATCGGCTCGTCGATCCGCTCGAGAAAGCGAGACAGGACCGCCTCATCCAGTCCCTTCGACCACACGCCCAGGCCGAGCCTCTCGACGTAGTGCGCGTTGGTGAGTTGCTCATAGTGCCCCCCGACCGGCAAGAGCAACATCTTCTTCTTGAGACTCAGGCACTCGCTGATCAGCGAGAAGCCCGCCGATGCAATCACGCCCCGCGAGGAAGCCAGGTCCGCAAGGAAACCCTCCGTGGAGCGCTCCTGGAACAGGCAGTTGCCGCTTTCGAAGCGTTTGTTGAAGCCGTAGATGTGGAATTGCTGATCCGGGAATCGGCCGAGCACCTCGCGCAGCCACTGCTCGCGCGTTCCCGTGGTCCAGTAGATCGTGATGTGGCCCGCGTTGGAGGGCGTCAGCTCCGTGATGATCCGCCGCACGATCGGCGGGGCGAGCATCGCCCGATCCGTTTTGAGCGGGGCCTCGAAGAAATTGATGATCACGTACGCCTTGGCGCCCATGCAGTGAAACCGCGTGACCGCGCTGGCCTGGAGTCGCTGGATCACATGCCTGAGCTCGTGGTCGATCTTGCAGAAGGTCAGCGTATGCTCGTTGTTGACACTGATGAATGGGACGCGATGGCGGACCGCCCACCAGGCACTGAAGGGCTCGAAGTCGGTGACCACGAGGTCCGGCCGGAACGGCTCGTACACCTGGTTGTAGAGTTCCTTGTTGGTCCGATGGCCGTTCGGGAACTGCCACAGGTTCTTCCACACCGTCGCGATCGGGGCGACGTACCCCTTGCTGTAGTCGAAGGTCAGGCCGAAGATCTCCTGCGCCCGCTCGCCAAAGCACTCGCGCAGATACAACAGGGCCCGGTGCGACGTGGCGAAGATCACGTCGTGTCCGGCGTCGAGGAACCGTTGTCCGATGAGATGCGCCCGGCTCGCATGCCCGAACCCCTCACCCGCCACCGCATAGATGATCCTGGCCATCCGGCTCTTCTGCTCCTGTCTCGTCAAACGACAAACCAAAGGTCAGCAGTGTACCAGATTTCCAGCGGCCCGCCAGCCCAAAAAGAGCGCAGGGGCATGCGCTCGCGGCAGGCTCGGCGGGCCCCGTGACGTGGAAACTACCAGGAGTGGTCGTCTTCCTCTTCGGAGTAGGGTGTCGCCTGGCGGGACGCGACCATCACGGTGGATGCTTCCTTCGACCCGTTCGCCGGGATACCCAGGTAGGTGAGAGTCTTCTCCAGAATGCTGGCGGCGACCGGGGCCGCGACAGTGCCGCCGGTGTAGCCCTTCTTCAGGGCCACATTGGGCCGGCGGATTGAAATCAGCACGACAACCCGCGGGCTCTGGGCCGGGGCACCGCAGATGAAGGACGCGATGTAAGCCTTCTCCAGATACCCGGGACCGTCCGGATTGGCCATTTGCGCCGTCCCCGTCTTGCCGAAGACCGTCCATTTGTCGAGCTTGGCCTTGGCGCCGGTGCCCTTGGGATCGTTCACCACGCACGTCAGGGCATCCTGAACCATCCACCGGGCCACGTCGGGCCTGATCACATAGCCGATCCGGAGCGTGGAGGGCTTCATATCCACCACCATGCCGTCGGAGCGGACCAGCGACTTGACGATATAGGGGTGGACGAGCCGGCCTCCGTTGGCAAGCATGCAGAAGGCCCGCAGGATCTGGAGGCCGGTCACGGAGACCTCCTGCCCGAATGGAATTCTCGTCACGCTGTATCCGGTCCACTGGTCCGGCGGCCGGAGCTTTCCCTCGGCTTCGCCCGGCAGTTCGATGCCCACCTTGCGTCCGAACCCGAACAGCGTGAGGCCTTCGTACTGGCGGGTCGCGCCGAGCCGCTGACCGATCTTGGCCATGCCGATGTTGCTCGAATTCTTGAGGATCTCGCGAACCGTCAGATCACCGAACCCCTTGCGGTACTCGCCGATGCGGCCGAACCCTTTGCCGCGGTAGTTGCCGTATTCGCAGAAGATGGTCTCGTACCGGTTGACCACCTTCGTGTCGAGAGCGATCGCCGCAACGAACGGCTTGAAGATGCTCCCCGGCTCGTACTGGTCCGTCAACAGGCGGTTCGTGAACAATTCGGGGCGGGTCCGCGCGGTCTCGGTGGTCTCCGTCGGGTCGAAGTCCGGCAGGGTCACCATGGCCAGGATCTCGCCGGTGTGCGGGTCCGCCACCATGGCCACCGCCGACTCGGCTTCGAACGCCTTGTACTGGTTCAGCAGCGCCTCGCGGGCAAACTGCTGGATCGTCGCGTCGAGCGTCAGGATGAGACCCGCCCCATGAATGGGCGTCTCGTTGTCGTCCTGCTCGTCCGCCAGGGAGTAGCCCAGCGGCCGGCGATGCACGTCGACGAGAAACGTATGCTTGGCCCCCCGGCCGCGAAGGTCACGATCGAACGCGTGTTCAATACCCGCCAGTCCGAAGTTGTCCCTGCTCGTGAAGCCGACAACATGGGCGGCGAGGCGCCCCATCGGATACTGTCGCCGCCAATCGTACTGGACTCCGATGCCGTAGTGGACCTTCCGGGCCGCCTCGCACTCGGCCGTCGTGGCGTCCCTCTTCAGGATGGCGCAGCCGGGATTGTTGCTGTCTACGATGGACCGGCAGATCTCGTGAGCCCCCACGTTGAGAATGGGCGCCAGACGAGTGGACACCTCCTTGGGCTCGCTGATCACTCGCGGCTCCGCGAAGATCGTGCGGATCTGGGTGCTGGCGGCCAGGACCCTCCCACGGGTGTCCAGGATGGCCCCCCGCTGCGGCTCCAGGGGCACGTAGGCTCGCTGCTGAACCATGCACTTCTCGGCGTAGTAGTCCGCCCGAACGTACTGCAGTACGAAACACTGACCTGCAAGGGCAAAGAACGCAATGATAACCAAGCCCATGATGACGACGATGGTCGTCAGCTCTCGCTTGTCAGGGCGGGAGGCATTTGTCCGGTTGTCCATGTCCTTGTCGTCCGTTGCGGATTGCATGCACCCTTCATTCATCCAGCCGTCGGGAGACCGAAGCCGGACTGATCAAGCTTTCCACGCGAAGCTGTTTCTGCCAAAGCTCCTGCTGGAGCCGGCCCTGCTCGATCTTGGAGGTCCGCAGGCTGTAGAACACATGGCGATTCGCGTCGCGCAGATACACGGCCACGATGAGCGTGGCCGCGAAGAAGAAGATCACCAGAACGAAGCTCAGGCGAGATCCCATCCTGCTGCGTCCCGCTCACTTCAGGGGCAGCCGGATCTTCGTACCCGGATCCACCCGCGACGGGTCTTTCAGCAGGTCCGCATTGAGCTTGGCGATTTCGTCATATCGCGCTCCCGCGCCAAGCTGGTTCGAGGCGATCCTCCAGAGGTTGTCGCCCTCCAGGACCGTATACCAGCGAACTTCGGCATTCGCTGCCGGCGCCGGCGCGACCGGCCGCTTCAGCGCCTCGACCCGCTCGAACAGCTCTCTCGGCAGGACGTCCGACGGCTTGTTTGGATTCGCGGCCGGGGCCGATTGCGGCAGAGGCGGAATGACGAGCTTCTGGCCCGACCGGACTTCGTGAATGGACGGGAGAATGTCCCGATTGGCCTGGAAGATGCGTTCGACGTTGGCAATCTTGTTGCCCTCCTCGGGCCCATAGACCTTCTTGGCGACTGTGGACAGGCTCTCGCCATCACCCACTACGTAAGTCCTTTCCGGCTGCTTCGCCCGGGTCGTCGCGGCGGGCTTGGTCTGCTCCGGGCTCGGTGATACGCTCTCCTGGGGCTTCGGCTGCATCGTTTGGATAGCGACCTGCTCCGAGGACACGGGGGTTGGCACGTCCATGTTGATCGTCGAGGTCTGCTCCCGCAGAGTCTGAAAACCGGCCACGACTCGATCCAGCAGGTTCTTCGGCAACGCACTCTGAAAACGAATCTCGGGGTAGTTGGCCGTTTCGCTCAACTCGGACTCCTGAGACGGCAGCTCCAGGACCGACGAAGGCCCCTGGGCGACGGCTTCCTCGGTCTCGGCCTGCGACTCCTGCTGATTGACCAGTCCCCGCCAGTCCTGATCTGCCTGCATCTGTGCTGTGTCGACGATCCCGATGTTGCGATCCGTCGCAGAGACCATGTTCGTGGATACTTCCGCCCGGGTTGCCTGCGGCTTGAGATTCGGCAGGCCGTTGATGACGAAGGCAACGACGAAAATGAATATCAGCCCCAGCAGCAACCCGATTTTGGCATCCGACGTCATGGTTTCACTCCGTTTCTACCGTTCCGTTCTGTTCGGCTGCAAATCAGCGGATCCCTGAGTCCGGCGACCTCAGGTCCGCTGTGCAATCCTCAGTTTCGCGCTCCGGGCCCGGTTATTGGTCGCGATCTCTTCCGGACTCGGGACGATGGGTTTCTTCGTGCGTACGTGATAGCGTCCTTCTGCGGCGTTGGCCTTGAAATCCCGTTTCACCAGCCCGTCTTCCAGGCTGTGATAGCTGATGACGGCGAGGCAGCCGTCCTTCTTCAGCAACGCCGGCGCCGACGACAGCAGCTCTTGCAGATTGTCCAACTCGTGGTTGACGGCAATCCGCAGCGCCTGGAAGGTGCGAGTCGCCGGGTGTTTACGCGATCGGTTCTTGCGGTTCGGCGACCGCAACGCACTGCACACGACGGCCGCCAACTGCCCCGTCGTCGCGATGCGTTCACGCTGCCGCCGCTCGACGATGTACCGGGCGATTCGCCGTGACGCGCGATCCTGACCGTACTGAAAGATCAGGTCCGCCAGGGATTCCTCGTCGAACTCATTCACTATATCGGCAGCCGTCGTTTCCAGGCTTTCATCTATTCTCATGTCGAGAGGCATATCCATCCGAAAACTCAGCCCGATCTCGTCGTCCACAAGCTGCGCCGAGCAGAGCCCCAGATCGGCCAGGATGAAATCGACCGACGGGATGCCCAACTCACCGAGACATTCGGCGATCCGGGAGAAATTCGACTTGACCAGGATGACCCTACAGGCAAGACCTGCCAACCGTTGCCGGGCCCGCTCCAGGGATCTGCTGTCGAAATCCAATCCGATCAGCGTCCCTGCCGGACTCAGCCGACGACCGAACAGAAAGCTGTGACCTCCGTGTCCTGTGGTCGCATCGACCACCACCCCATCCTGCGGACAGCTTATCTGTTCGGCCAAAGGTTCCGAAAGAACCGGAACGTGCTCTACGTTCTCTTGCTCCACCACCGCATCCGCCGGCGATGCCTTCAGCTCACGGCCATGGCCTCGGCGTGTCGCTTCATCTTCATCACATAGGGCGAGAACGCCACACCCGCAAACAAATCGCTGCTCTGTTTGAGCCGCTCCAGGCGGTCGGCGAGAATCGCCATCGAGGCGCAGGTCTGTTCATCGACCGGCCTTTTCCCCGTCAGGCTCTCGCCCACGATTTCACAATGACGATCCGTCCCTGTCATGGTACCTCCAATGCAGCGATCACGATTCCCTGGCTTGTTGTTGCATCACGCGCTGCCGCGCCTGGGTCATCTGCTTCTGGTACTGGGCCATGTGATCGCTCAGATACTGCTCCCAGTCACCCGTGTTCCAGATCTCGATGTGATCCCCGGCGCCCGTCAACGTGATGTCCTCCTTAAGGCCGGCCCGCTTACGGAGCTTGTCGCTCAGCAGCAACCGGCCCTGGCCGTCCAACTCCACCTTGCTCGTGAGGGCGAAACTCATTCGCTCGAAATCGACCGCCTCGTCCGGCGCCGTCGCGTCCTGAGCCATCGACAAGACGAGCTGCTCGTAGCACTTCTCCGGGTACAGGCACAACACCCCGTTGGCCCCGAGCACGAGGTAGAAATCTCCGCCATGCTGGTCCACGTCGATCTGGTTGCGGAGCTTGTTCGAGACAAGCACCCGTCCCTTTCCATCGACGACGTGCTGGTATTCACCTGTTAGTTTGAGCATGGCATCAATCCCACTCAGGCACAACGTTGAGGGCTATTTTACCACTTCTTCCCACATCGTCAATATATTCCCCCACACTTTCTACATTTTTTGGGAAAATCCCTCACGAGAGTGTCACTCGATCACCGGACGATGAGAATTCAGGCAATCTGACTTGATTCAGCGGATGTTTCACAGTCCCATAACCATCCCCAATGTGCCACCGTTCCAGCCCGTCGGATGTGCTCGAAGTGACGCCGCAGAGCGATTTTCTGGCCTGTGAACGCTGTAAATCACCGTCCGGACCCCGTGGCGCCCTGATCGGCCCGCCCCCTCGGCCCAGAATCGCCCAGAATCTCCCTGCCCCCGTCAGACACCCTGCGCATCCGCGCAGGGAGGAAACTCACAGAGAACCTGTGGGGATTTCTTGCAAGGCCGTGCGTTCCCCTCCCGCGATACGGGTGTTTTTCCTTTTCAGTCGAACATGCCGACGCCTCATGTGGTATCGTACGTACCCTGTTATCGACAGCTACAACTATCAGGAGGAATTGGCATGAAGATCGTTCGGATCACCGCCCAGGAACTACTCGACTCCCGAGGCCAGCCCACGGTCGAGGCCACCGTTCACCTCGGCGAGCACCTCAAGGCCTCGGCCATGGTTCCTTCAGGGGCCTCGACCGGCAAGCTCGAGGCCCTGGAGATGCGCGACGGCGATCCCGACCGGTACCACGGCAAAGGCGTACTCACGGCCGTGCAGAACATCACCGACACGATCGCCCCAGCCCTTATCGGACTCGACGTGACGGACCAGCAGGCCATCGATCGGCGGATGATCGAGCTCGACGGCACCGACAACAAGTCCCACCTCGGGGCCAACGCCATCCTGGCCGTCTCCATCGCCTGTCTCCGCGCGGGCGCCCTGGTCCGGCGAATCCCCTTCTTCGAGTACACCGCCGAGGCGTTCGGCAAGCCGACGGATGCCCCTTTCATCATGCCGATTCCACTGATCAACGTCCTCAACGGGGGCAAGCACGCCGTCGGCTCCTCCGACTTCCAGGAGTACATGATCGTGCCGGTCGGGGCGCCGACCTTCGCCGAGACCGTCCGCTGGGCGGCCGAAGTGTTCCAATGCCTCAAGACCGTCGTCCACGACCGCGGCTGGCCCACCACCGTGGGCGACGAAGGCGGCTACGCCCCGCCCGTCGGCTCGAACGAGGAGCCACTCAAGCTGATCATGCAGGCGCTGGAGAAGGCCGACTACATGCCCGGCGTGGAGTTCATGATCGCCCTGGACCCCGCCGCCTCGGAACTCTATCGCGACGGCAAGTACCACCTGGAGAAAGACGGCTTGGAGCTCACCTCCGCAGAGATGGTGGATCTATTCGTCGATTGGACTCGGCGATACCCCATCGTCTCCATCGAGGACGGACTCGACCAGGAGGACTGGGAGGGATTCGCCCTGCTCAAGAAAAAGACGCAGAACACGGTTCAGATTGTCGGCGACGATCTGTTCGTCACGAATCCCGAGCGGGTCCGGCTCGGCGCCGAGCGGGACGCCGCCAATTGCGTCCTGATCAAGGCCAACCAGATCGGGACAATCACCGAGACGTTCGCCACGATCAACCTGGCCCGCAAGTATGGCATGACGACGATCATCTCGCACCGTTCCGGCGAGACGGAACTGCCGTTCGAGGCCGACTTCGCCGTCGGGACCGGCGCCGGTCAGGTCAAGATCGGCTCGATCTCGCGCTCCGAGCGGATCGCCGAGTACAACGAGCTGATGCGGATCGAGCGCCGGCTCGGCGACAAAGCCGTCATCGCCAACTTCCCGTTCGTCCGACGCGCGAAGGCACAATCGTAGTCGGCTCGGTCGGCCCGAGGAGGACATCGCCCCCTTCGATCACAAGCTGAAGTCCAGGACCTTGGGATGGGCGAGTCTCTGGTAGTCCGCCATGCTGATCCGGATGGCTTCCTCGTGCGTACCCGCCTGAAACAGGACATGGTCGTCCTTCTCCAGCGTCTTGTCCATCACGGTGGGCAGCTTGTAGAGGTTGCCGAAGGGCGGCTCCGCTCCCACATCGCAATCGGGGAACAGTTCCGCGATCTCGCTCTCCTGCGCCAACTCCACGAACCCGGCCGCCAACTGCGATTTCAGCTTCTCCAGGTCCACGTGACGCGACGCCGGCAGCACGCACATCACGAAGCGACCGTCGGCCTTGACGATGACGGGCTTGGCCACATACCGCCCCGACTCGTGCTCGACCTGGGCCATCTTCTGTGAGCTGAAGACCGGCACATGCTTCGAGGTCTCATACTCCACGCCCGACTTCTTCAGGAATTCCTTCACTTCCATCGTGGACCTCCTTAAACAGGCTCAAAGTGCGTGACGCAGGTGCAGGCAATCGCCTATCGCCGGCTGTACTTTCCCATCAACTGCCCTTCCGCGAGGATGTGCCCTTTCATCGCCTTGACCAGGTCGGCTTTCCTCGTGCCGTTGGGCAGATCGAGCATCGCATCCAGCGCGTAGACCTTGAAGTAGTAACGGTGCGTGCCGCCGGGGGGGCACGGCCCGCCGTAGCCCGGACGCCCGAAGTCGGAGACGCCCTGCCGGGAACCGTCCGGCAATTGCGCCTTCGGAGGCACGCCCTCGGCCAGTTCCCGAGCCGTCGGCGGGAGATTCCACATCACCCAGTGGACCCACGTCCCCACCGGGGCGTCGGGATCGTCCGAGATCAGTGCGATGCTCTTCGTCCCTTCCGGCACGCCCGTCCACTTCAGCGGCGGCGACAAGTCGTTTCCGTCGCAGGTGTACTTCGCCGGTATCATGCCCCCTTCCTGGAATGCTGAGCTGCTAACCGAAATCGCCATATCCCGGCTCCTTTCCTCGCTGAGTTCCCCAGATTCGTTGTCTCTCTCACAGCCGCAGATCGTGATGGCCAGTGCGGCCATGGCCGAAAGAACTCTCGACATACGTCGTCCTCCCAATTGTCCATTGCCCGCTGCTCTCCTCATAGGATACGCATCGGCGCCCGCCGCGGCAATCAGGAAACTGCTTTAACCGCCTGCACCCAGACCGCCGGTCCGAATCTCCGAGCCCCACATCTGCACGCTCTTGCTCCACCACACGCCCTTGTACCGCGACCGGCCGTTGCGATACTGGACTCGATTGGAATTGTTCTGGGCCACCGTGCAGTTCCGCAGATTCTCTTTGCGATTGTCGAGCCCGTTGTGATTGATGTTGCCCGGATCCTGCTATTTCTGCCAGCGTGTAGGAGACTCAGGTGGACTGTTCCGCCGCCCTCGGCATCGAGCGCCCTCGCGACGTTCGTCAGATCAATCTCGGTCTTCTCGGATGTCCGCGAAGCCTGGCTCGTTTGTAGTGACGCCGTAAGCGTTATCTTATGCCCTACGGGCACACGACAAACGACCTCGCCGCCGGTCGTGATGATCCCGGCGCAACACAGTCATCGATTCTCACGGCCCTACGGGTAGAGACAAATGTCGTCAAAGTACAGTGTGCCTGCGGCCCCGGAGCCCTCGATGCCGACCGTCAACGAGCGAACACTGCTGGCGTTGCCGACCGTGGACAGATCGATGTTCCACGGCTGCCAGGTCTCTAACGCCAGATCCGATGCGTTTCCATCGTACGCCACCTTGGTGTCGTTGATCTTCACGTAGAGTTGCCCGCCGTTGTCGGCAGTGCCCCTGAAGTAGAGCGAGAGGCTCTTGACGCCGCGAGCGGTCCAGTCCTGTACGTCGTCAAAGGTCCGTGTGGCCTCGGCATGCGTGGCCTCGCCGGTGTTGCTGTAGAAGAACGGCATGGATTGACGGCCGCCGTGGACGATGCTCGTCTCACAGAAGGTGCCGTTGAGGGCGGGGTCGATCCCGACGATCGAGCCATTGGTCGTGTCGTCGTAGCCATCGATCCACGTCTGGAAGACAGCTTCTTCGGCGTCCATGTCATCCGTGTAGCTTTCGAAATCATCGACGATCACGAAGTCTTCGGTGGTGAAGCTCCAGACATCGCCCGCATAGGTGCCGGCGTCGGCCACTTCATCCACCTTCCAGAAGTATTCCGTCGCGAGCAGGAGACCCTCGGGGGTGTAGCTGTGGTCGGTCACCGCGTGACCGGAGACGGCGCCCGCGGCGACCTCGCTACTGTCGGTGCCGATGTACAAGACGTGTGACGTGGCGTCGCGGCCGGGGCGCCAGTCCAGATCAGGCTCGACGCTGACGCCTGTGGCCCCGTCCGCCGGATCGGGCCGGAACGCCTGCAACGGGATGTAGAAGAACCGCACCTCGCTGAGACTGGCGATCCCAGTCGAGCCCCACGTGGCGTTGATGGTCAGTCTGACGTACCTGGCGATGATCCCGCCGAAACTGACGACCGTGTCCGCCGTGCAGGTCGCCGTGCCGGTCCCCTGCGAGAATTCCGGCACATTCTCCAACTGGGTCCAGGTCTCGCCGTCGGTGGAGTGCTCGATCACAACCTCCTTGGCCCCGAAGCCCATGAACGACTCGAGTTCCGAGTTGCCGTTCCAGACCCACAGTTCGTGCAGCTTGTATTCCTTGTCGAACGTGTACTGGATCCACACCGGCAGATCGCCCGGCGTGGCCCACATGGTCTTCAAATCGACGCCGTGCTGATCGAACTGGTCAAGTCCGGAACCATCGACCGTCCTGCTCGCGGGCGAGGCGGACTGCTCGCTCGCAGCCTCGGCCGTAATGCCGGTGATCGGAAAGGTATACGGCTCGGTCGTGAAACTCCAGACGTTACCCTTGAAGACCGTGTTGTCCGGGGCGGCGTTGACCTCGTCGATCCGCCAGTAATAGGTCTGGCCGTATTCGAGCATGCCTTCCAGATCATATGTGTCATCCGCCTGATCCAGACTGACGAGCACGCCCCTCGGATCGGACCGGCTTGCGTCGTTGACGTCGTCGAAGACCACGCCGAGGTAGACATCGTGCGCGACGGCGTACTCTCCGGCCCTCCAGCCGAGGACCGGGTCAATCCGAACGTCCGTCTCCATGGGGGCCGGGTCCGGCCTGCGGGCGGCAACCGGGACCTCGATCTCGGGCGGTGGCACTGTGTCGAACCAGACCCTGTCGATATTGAGATCGATGTCGCTCTGATTCAGGTTGAAGTAGAGATCGATGTCATCGTTGAAATTCCCGGTGCCCCCCACCGTGGGTCCGGTGTGCGTGTACTCGAACGTGAAGGTCTGCACCTGGGTCGTCAGCTCGATGCTCGGGGCGAGCCAATACTGGGCCCAGTTGTGGGTCGTTCGACCCAGCAGCATCGACGAGATCGTCCTCGGCGCATCGGCTCGGGCCATGAAACTAATGTAATACGTTTCGCCCTGCACGAGTTCCAGATACGACTGAATGAGTTGCAGAGAACCGGCCGCTCCATCCGGGATGACGATACGCAGCGACATGTCCCCGGACATGGTCGTATCCGGCACGGGCTCCACGCGTTCGAAATCCGTGGTCTCCCAGAGCCACCAGTTGTCCGCGGCGAGGGGCTCATCAAACTCCCAGTTGCGAAGCTGGTTGTCGGCGTGGGTGATGGCTCCGGCCATGCCGAGAGCCGCGACGAAGACAGGCAGGAACACACATCTCTTCCACATGGCAGTCCTCCTTCAGAGAACAAGTACACGACCTCGCTCCAGTTTCCTCCACTTGCCCATCGTTTCGGAGGCTTGCCACGCTCCTGGCGAACGCTCCGATCACAGTTCGATTGTACCCCATCCTCGCGAGGAACACCAACGATTACTCCCATCGCGGACAAGAAATCGCCCTGGCGAACACGAGCCATCCGGCCCGCGATGGGGCCCCAGTATCCCGTAGGGTGGGTTCTTGACCTACGCGTTCGGTCCGAGCAGAGTCCACCGAGGCAACCGGGACGAATCCCCCACAGAGATCGGTCTCTCCGGATCCGCTATGTCTCTGTGGTGCAACTCAATCCTCGCAAATCGGCGGACATCCTGATTCCTAAACCCGGGGGTGCCCCCCTCTCTCCGGCCCCTCCTCCGGGAAGTTCAGACTGGCGAACTCCCCGTGCAGCCGCCGGGCCGCGGCGTCGTAGGCCCGAGCCGCCTGTACCTCGTGCACGAAATAGCCGAGGAATTCCGCGTCACCGCCAGCCTGAATCTCCGAGCCCCACATCTGCACGCTCTTGCTCCACCAGACGCCCTTGTACCGCGACCGGCCGTTGCGATACCGGACCCGATTGAGGTTGTTCTGGGCCATCGTGCAATTCCGCAGGTTGACTTTGCGATTGTCGAGCCCGTTGTGGTTGATATGGTCGCAGACGAGCCCGCCCGGCGTGCCCATGATCTCGCGGTGCATCCAGACCTTGCGGCTCCGACCCCCGCAATAGCTCGACCGCACCGCGTAAAACGTCCGGCTCGTCCGCACGTAATGCCAGCGGAACTGCGACAGCCAGCAGTAGTCCTCCGGATCGACCTTCGCATACATCCGCCGCGTCAGCGGAATCCGGCAGTACTCGCCCGCCTCGTCGATGTAGATCGGAACCATCCCGCGCAACCTGCGGTCGATCCGGGTCTCGCCCGTCCGGCGGTCGCTTCGTCCGATGGCCCGTTTCTCGAACATCCGGCACAACCTTTCGGAGGCGCCGAAAAAAACACGCGCCTCTATAAATGCCCGATGTTGCACGAATTTGTCGAAAAATCGGGGTCCGCCCGACCCCTGAAATCGGCCTAAACCGTTACGCCGCAAAGAATAAAAAAAATCTTCACGAAACCCGTTTTAGGGTCCCGGAGTGTTGCACGAATTTTGCTATTCCCGGTTGTTCGGTGGGGATTCCGGAGGGCTGTTCCGGCGTCCACGGGACTGACTGGACGACATGGACGGGGTGGACTCCGTGGACGTCGTGGACGGTCGAAAGGAGGTGGCTCGGCGGCTCTGGGTACGGACGCGATACAGTCGCTCGGAGAATCCACCCTCGGCTTCGAACGCCTTCGCCTGCGAGGCCAGTTGCCGATCGAGAAAACTGCAAGCCACAGCAATCAGCACCAGCGCGCCATTGGCCGAGATCTCGGCATAGGTGGCTCCCCTCCCAGCTTGTCCACGCCGTCCACCGAGTCCGCAGCGTCCACCACATCCACCATGTTCCTGATGCCCTCCGCGATATTCTGTGCCCCCGACCTCGCCGCCTGCACCATCTGATCGCGTGTCCGGCTCCGCTTCTCGGTCTCAAAGCAAGCGCCAACTCGCGCAGAGACGTGGCGACACAGAGACAGGACTGGGGGACCACGGGCTCCGCCCGCCGCTCGTCCACGCAGATTCACATGGCCCCTCAACCGACAACTGACTACCGGCAACTGACAACTTTCGCTCTTCAGACCGGCTCAATCTGCGCAAATCGGCGAAATCGGTGGATGTCCTCCTCTTGGTCCCTAGTGACAGGGCAATCAGTCTGAACCTGAGACCGGCGAGATATGCCGAAGGCAAGGCCCGATCACCAAAGTCCCCTTGGCGGGGGAATCCGAACACCTATGTCCAAAGCCTGACCCCTTCTTCTGTAGCATAGCAAGCAAGGGAGCCAAGACAATCCGCGGAGTGATTCGGTACATGCATCCAGCGCGAGCTACAGCGAAAGCATAAGCGTTCGCGGAGGAAGAGGGGGCCGGAGGGTGTTCCATGCCTCATTACGGTTGCTGGTTTTCTCTTGCTGCAAACGGTAAGGCTGGCTATCATGCGCACGTTCGCCTGAAGAAGGTGGCGCTGGAGGCCAATCAGGAATGGAGCTGTTTCCCTGGTGCGGGATGTAGAGAGGGACGATTATGACTCAGCGGTATGAGTTGAAACGGATTCCCCCAGAAGAGATCGACTACGCGGACTTCAACCCGAGAGGTGAGAAAGAAGCTGAGATTGAAGCGGATCCGGCTTTTGAGCAATTGAAGGAATCCGTGTGGAAGTACGGGGTGTTGGTGCCTGTAGTCGTTCACCGACAGAACTCGGGCAAACCGTACCGTCTTGTAGACGGGGAGCGACGACTTCGAGCGTCGTTGGCGACGGGGGTCAAACGTATTCCCGCTCACATCGCGACTAATGAGACCGACCTCGATGACCTTGTCCAGGCATTCCACATTCACATGCTACGGAAGCAATGGAAAGCCGTAGCGCAGGCGAAGGCGCTTAAGAGAATCATTGAGGGACTCAAGTCGCAGGGGAAGCCCATTGCAGCAGGGGACCTGTTGGAGGAATTGCGCGTGGCGACAGGGTGCAGTGAGACCCGTCTGAAGGCTCTACGCCGCGCGATTCAATTTCCGGAAGCTGTTCTGGAAGCCGTCGAAGCTGGCAAGCTCAACTTCAGTCACTTGGTCCAGATTGAGGAGAGCTTCATAGAGGCAGTCAAGGGCAAGTTCCCTGAATTGCTGAGCGAAATTGGCGAAAAGCGTGCGAGGCAGGTCCTCGTGGCCAAAGCTCGTCGGAAAACACTCACGAGTACACGCGCCTTAATGGAGAACGTGTTGCCCGTTATCACGCGTGCTAATACCGATGCGGAGAAAGCCTGTGCCAGGGAGCTACTGAGACAATTCATCGAACGGCCGGATATGGAAGCCAAGGCAGTCCTCCAACAGTACGAGAAGAGGTACCCTCAATCTGGGAGGAACTGGTCCGAACTGGGCAGGGATGTCCTTGAGTTCACTGACTGCCTGAGCGAACTGCTCGACGGCGTGAGTACCGACATGTTGAGGAGTTATCCGCAGCTGACGAAGGAAGTGCAGCAGCACCTTCAGTCCTTGCGGGCACAACTCGGTACGGTCATCCGTCGCATCAACCAGATAGCGGAGTGAACAGTGAAAGAAATGAATGCACTCAAAAAGGGTGTTCTCAAGCAACTCCGAGGCAAGTACAAGGGTATCGGTCCGCTGCAGCCACCTTCATGGCTGAAACGCTCTCGATGGAAACCGACTTTCTGCATGTCCCTATCGAATGACACGCGAGTCATCGCGATTGATTTGATACCAAGCGCAAACATCCCAAGGTTGATCTACCGTGAGGAAGTACGCTCGCTGAAAGGGAAACACGGCCGATTGCGAGTTATCGTATGCGTCCTTGACGACAGGTTGGGTGATTTTCCGGGAACCAGAGCTTTTTGTGAAGAAATTGGCTGTGGTCTTCAAGCCTTCATCCCGGAGGTGGGCCTTCAGACTATCGTCACTACCGATCTGGACAGGACGGACGAGATTCAGGCTACTATCGAGCCCGGGTGGTTCCCGAAGCACATCCTGGACAGCGCAGCGAATTTGACCAATCTCTCATTCCATCAGACAATCAACGAGTTTTGCCAGAAAGTTGTTCCCCTTGCTGATGACGAGGAGGCTGTCACTACCCTTGTGTATGGAACGGTGGACCGCCTTCTTCAGCATTACCCGGCGTGCCATGCCAACGTCGGTGGCTTCATGAAACTTGCACATTTCGAGTCGATGTTACGGCAGGCCGTACCGAATGCGACTGAACACGTTCTTCACTCATTCCGAGTATTCTTGGCGGGTTGTCCCGTGATCAGCCGTTTCTACACAGGTATCGAGGATGCACACGCTCGTTTCTGTCTAGGCAACAAGAAGAAGCTAAGTGTCGAGTATTGCTGGTTGCTCACAGCTGTCTTCCATGACATCGGTCGCCCCCAGGAAGGTGCACGGCGCATGCTTGAGGTAGAGCTGGACGACGAAGACATAGACATATCAATCGTCGGCAAGGAGACACGTTGGGTTAAAGAGAAATACAACCACGCACGACGGATTCTTGCGTCCCTTGCAGTGTTTGCCGCGTGCAGCCCCGTGGGCGACAGCGAGTGGGACGCCGGAGCCGTTCCAGATGAACAGGAGAATGCGCTGGCAGCCGAATGGACGAATCTCTACGACCAGATGAGTAGTCACGCCGTCATTAGTGCGTTCGATATGCTGGCAAGCATTGTGGAACAAGCGAGGGCGGTCGACGAGCGAAAGAACCGACCATTTGTTGTGACCCACGCCACACCGGCTGCCCTTGCGATACTGCTTCACGATTGGAGGATCTGGGATAACGCCAAGAAGTGGAAGCTGCTACCTGTTGATTCCAACGTTATCCCGATGGCGGCACTGCTGATCTTCATCGACACTTGGGATGATTTCAAACGCAAAGGTATATTGTCACCGATCAGTATTGAGTCGTTCACTGTCAACGACAAGGGCGTGAGCGTCACCGTGAGATGGCTGAAGGCTGAGGAATACGAGAAGGAGAAGATCAAGTATGCTGCATTCAGGAAGGCCCTAAGGAACAAGAGATTTGATATGGACATCAATGTGAAGGTCGCCAACGCATCATGAATATTCTCCTCGTTGAACCGCAATTCCCGTTACCTGACAAGAGCCGGAATCACTCCCACTTCCTGCCTATCGGTTTGCTCAAGATAGGCACACTGCACAGACAGTGCAACGACAGGGTGAGACTCGTTCGAGGACTGCGTCCGGCGCATATGATTCCGGATCGAATCTTGATTACGTCTCTTTTCACGTACTGGTCCCAAGAGGTTCATGCCGCCGCACGCTACTACCACGAGCGGTATCCGCGGGCGGGGATTGAGATCGGCGGTATCTATGCGTCGCTGATGCCAGAGCATTGTCAGGAGGCTTTGCCTTTTGCTCATGTCAGGCGGGGTCTCTATCAGGATGGAGCGGCTGAGAATGTCCGCATCGATTTTTCGTTGTTGCGCGAGGACCTCGACTACCAGATCATCCATACAACGCGCGGTTGCACGCGCCACTGCACCTTCTGCGGCACGTGGAGAATTGAGCCCGAATTCACGTTCAAGCAGTCCGTCCGCGGGGAGATTCAGAAGCCGCGCGTCGTGTTTTACGACAACAACTTCCTGGCAAACCCTCACGTGGATGATATTCTCTGCGAACTGGCCGATTTTCGGCTTGATCGAGGCAGGCGACTCTCATGTGAGAGCCAAAGCGGCTTTGACCTTCGCCTTTTGACGGCCGGCCGAGCGAAATTGCTCCGCGAGGCGAGGTTCCGGTACCCAAGGATTGCATGGGATGGTCCGTACAAGGATTGGCCGAAGGTCAGAGAATGTGTCAACATTCTGAAGGAGGTCGGGTATGGCAGGAAAGACATCTTCGTCTTCATGATCTATAACCACCGTCTGTCCTATGCCGAGATGAAGGAGAAGCTCGACGCGTGTCGGCGATGGAAGGTGCGCGTCATTGATTGCCGGTATCGCCCTTTGGACCAGACTTTCGACAACTATATCCCAGGGCCAAAGACGCAGACGAGTGCCGACTATTACATTCATCCTATGTGGACCGATGCCCAGGTGCGTCGTTTCCGGCGAGCCGTAAGGCACCAAAACATCGCCGTCTTGCTGGATTTGCCCAATGGTAGGTATGTCCACGGCTGTGAAGCACGAAAGGTCTGATCCGTAGGAGTAGATAGGAGACGAAAAGGTGTCGGGTCCTCGTCTTCAGTGTCAAGCGTCCCTTCGCGGCGTCCCCACGAGGGCGAGATCACAGATGTCGGCGGCGGTTGTCGAAGATGTGGACGCGAGGAGGCATAGAGGCGCTTCGAGCGACATTCTCGACCGGTGGGCCGAAGACGGGGCCGTGATTCGTAAGCCGTAGCCCACGGGCTTTGGCCCGTGACCTGTGCGCCGTGATCTTTATGGGGGACCTGGATCCCTCTCGCTCACAGAGACGGAGGGGTGTGCGGAGCCCACGCTGCCGTTGACGTCGGTGGCGTATATGACCCCGCTTCCGCACTTTTGCGCTTCATCGCTTCCACTGTCCAGCCGAGCCTACCGGTGGTATAATCGCGGCTGTCGGCTGCTCGTGGATCGTGGGGCGGCAGGACGAAGAAGGTAAGAACGTAAGAAGGTGGGACGGTGAGAACCTGCCTTCTGGCTTTTTGGACTTCGATTCCGGCCGAGCGGCCGGTTTGGATAAGGGACAGCATGGACAAGCTCTCTGCCGAGAGGCACCTCTGGTGGCAGACGTGTGTCGTGTATCAGATCTACCCGCTCTCATTCATGGACAGCAATGGGGATGGGTACGGCGATCTGGCCGGGATTTCGAGCAAGCTCGACTACGTCAAGGAGTTGGGCGTCGATGCGATCTGGCTTTCGCCGATCTATCCTTCGCCTCTGGCCGATTGGGGGTACGACGTCAGCGACTATGTCGGGATTCATCCGCTGTGCGGGACGATGGCGGACTTCGATACGCTGCTGGCGAACTGTCACAAGCGTGGGATGAAGCTCATTCTCGACTTCGTGCCGAACCATACGTCCAATCAGCATCCGTGGTTCGTCGAGTCGCGGTCGTCGCGGGACAATCCGAAGCGC
>ENA-UPTA01001662-UPTA01001662.1-activated-sludge-metagenome-genome-assembly--contig:-NODE-1662-length-24303-cov-8.106854_pt1 | contig 24303 bp, 23 predicted proteins | sample MGYA00238184_ERZ773361 | MGnify/ENA primary metagenome ERZ773361 (study PRJEB29100, sample SAMN05720205) | activated sludge metagenome | isolation source: anaerobic digester from wastewater... | reverse complement strand
TTTTTTTGTCCTTGCCCAAAGAACCTGACAGGCAGTTGATGGATATTGATTTTGAATAGCAAAAAGACTTTCCACTGCCTGCATTGGATCATCAACAGGCGCAGAAAGCTTTTGTTTATAAAAAATAATCTGATTTAATTTTGAAGAACTTATCTGCATTTCTCCTCCAAATACTCATATATTAACGGTCAGTATGAACAGAACCATAGACAACAACGAAGCAAGTAGTCCGCTCAGAAAGTTTACCATGTTGTTGTTCATGAATTTTACACCTTTTACAAGCTTATTTTCACTTTCGTCAAAAAATCTCCTTTCAGTGTAGATCTTAAGTTTTTCGCAGTAGTAAAGGGCCTGCACGGATGCCCCGAGAAGACTGTCAATTATAGAACCTATAAAGCCTCCCAAAAAACATACGGCAAATGCAAAGACTATATTTTTGAAAGTTATTCCAGCCCCATACTTTAAAGCATATCCAATTGTAAAAATAAGCGATATAACCAAAGAACCCAATAAAGAAGCTAATGTTCCCAGAAGACTTATTCCTCCGGACATTCCTTTTTTAATTCTTTTCCATGTAAGTATGGAAACCGGTTGGTTTTTGCTTAGAACTCCCAGCTCTGAAGCCCATGTATCTGAGTTTGAACTGGCCATGGAAACTGCAAAACCAAGCATAAAGATATGATTCTGGGTTATATAGTATAAAAAGGCTGTCAGAAATGCCGGCAGACCGTTGGCAATAACCTGCGAATAGTCACGCCTTTCTGATTTTTCGGCAATGATCTCCGTATCTTTTTTTTCAGATTTTTTAAATTTGGTCAGAAGAGTTGAGGACACAAAAAAAGCGATAAGTATGGTAAAAAAAAGAAAGCCGCCGAAAAAATATAAGCTTGCGCCAAGAGCCATTGCTCCAGCAACACCACTTAAGGTAAGAGATTTTTTTCTGTAAGCATAAAAAGAAATGATAAAGCTTAAAACCAAACCAATAACGAAATTAAGCATGAGACACTCTCCTTCAGAAAGAAAGCAGATAATATAAGTAGGAAGTTATAAGCGGTACTGTAAGGTTGTCAAGGCCAAATACGGAAAATAACTCTATGAACATAGCTACCGCAGCTATTATAAAAGAATTGACCAAAAAGTTCTGGTCTGCGTGTACAAACATAATTATAAGCGATACAAGGAAAGAGAAAACAAACATTGCCGCACTTCCCTCAAGACTTTTGGTGCTGTCGGCAATTTTAAAACTATGTTTTCCATACTTGCCGCCTATTATAGCTGCAAAGCCATCTCCGTAACCCATTATCAGTATACCCATAGCGCCTATGAAAGGTGAAGAACTTTTAGTAAAGGTCATAATGGAAAGTATAAAGAGAGAGACAGCAAAATAAACCGTTCCAAGATCTTTCTTTCCTGCACCCCTTTCCATAGACTTAAAAATATTCTTTTTGTAAGAGATGTAGTTTAGAACAATGAAGAGCGCTGGAACAACTGCTGCCCATAGGTTGTTGTCAAAAAAAAGCATGGCCAGTATCCACCAGTTTGATACACCAATATGTACAAACTTTCTTGAGCTTTCTTTGGAAAGGATCTTCTTTTTTTCAAGCAATCCGGAAATCCCTATAATAAGAAATACAAAAATTATAGAAGCTAATATCCCGATAAAGTTCATACTCGTCTCTCCTCTCTTAAGAATATACTGCTTATAATGATTTTCTTTTCGTCTTGGGTCACGTAATTTCTTGACCCGAAACAATCATAACCGTTTTCTCTAACTTTATCAAGGATTTTTTGATATAAAAGGGCAGAGGCCAGTACCGGTTTTATGGATTTTTCATCCAGATAGTCTACAGCAGATAAGAACTTAGCATAGTATTTTTCAGCAATTTTAGCTTCATAATCCCATAAATTTTTAAAATTTCTGTTTATTGTACTTTTGGAAAGATCATCCATAGAGTATCTGAACATCTTCATAACTTTTATAGGGAGGTAAACCCTTTTCATTGCAAAATCCTCTCCGATATCCCGCAGAATATTGGTTATCTGCATAGCTTTTCCAAGTTCCGCAGCAAAAGGAGCTATAATTTTATGATTTTTAACAGCAATAATTGGAGAAAGCATCATGCCTACTGTTCCAGCAACAAGATAACAGTAATTTTCAAGCTGTTCCTGTGTTGTAAAAACACAAAAATTCTGATCCATGCGCTGTCCGGACAACATATCGTAAAAAGGCTGTATACTGAGCTCGTATCTTTCAAAAACACTTCTCAAAGCACGCCAGAGAGGAGAGTCTATATACTCCCCTTTTTCAAAGCTCTTTAACTCATCTTCAAACTTTTTAAGAGAATATCCACCTTCATTTTTATCCACAATATCATCAGCTTTTCTGCAAAAAGCATAAACAGCATATACAGCCTGAGCCTCCTTTTTTTCAAGCAGAGAGAAGGCTGTATGGAAGCTATGGGAGTTTTGTTTTATTATATTCTCACAAAAGAGGAAATCATCATCCAGAGAATTTTTCATAAAGATTCAGCGTCCCTTCTAAGCTCTGCCGCAGCAAGCTTTGCTGATGTAAGTACTATAGGAACTCCTGCTCCGGGATGAACCGAGCTGCCGCAAAAATAAAGATTTTCGGTTGACATACACTTGTTGTGAGGTCTGAAATAATTGCTTTGTCCAAGAGTGGGAGCCAGTCCGAATGTGGCACCGTTATATGCGTTGAATCTTGATTCAAAATCGTTCAGAGTATATATTTTTTCATATTCGACCAGATTTTCTATGTCATTTAAACCGTTGACTTTTTTCATCTTGGAAAATATAATTTTTTTATACTGTTCAGTTTCTTCGGCTGTCCACCTCTTTTTTCTTACAGATAGGTCAGGAACCGGAACCAAAACATAAAGAGCTTCTTTGTCTTTGGGGGCAAGCGAGCTGTCAGCCTTTGTCGATGCGTATATATAGATTGAAGGATCTTTTGGGTCATTTCCCTGGAAGATATCGGATATATTTCTGTCAAAGTCATCAGCAAATATTATATTATGAACCTTCAGACCATCAATTTTCTTTTTTAAGCCAAGATACAGTAACACAACAGAACAGGAGTACTTCATGGAGTCTATTTTTTTATCCGTATACTTTCCCTTATAGGTACTTTGTCTTATGAGATTTTTCATTGCATAAGGGAAGTCTGCGTTGCAGACCACATAATCGCTTTTTATTTTCTGCCGGTCTGAAGAAACTCCGCAGGCTTTTCCGTTTTGAACAAGTACTTCTTCAACGGCGCAGTTGTAGTTTATCTTTCCGCCCAGCTCTTCAAAAAGTGATGCCATAGCTTTGGCCATGGTAAACATTCCGCCTTTTATGAACCATACCCCGTAAATACTTTCGATCATAGGTATTATAGTATATATGGAAGGTCCGTTGTAGGGCGATATTCCTATGTACAGGGTCTGAAAGCTGAGAAGCTTTTGAAGACGTTCATCCTTAACATATTTGGCAACTTCATTATGGGCTGTGTTAAAAGTTCTGAGTTTCAAAGCGTTGACAATAGTTTTTGGATTATAAAAATCCAATGGTCCACGGAAGGATCTTTCTATAAAATTCTCCTTTGCATTAAGATATCTGGAGTATGTTTTGGAAAGGTACTTGTAGTAACCTAAAGTTTCCTTCATGGAGATATTTTCAAGAAATGCGGTCAAATGAGCCATATCAGTTGAAACATCATACTTCTGGCCGTCGGAAAACTGTATTGAATATATAGGATCAAGCTGCTGCATAGGTATGTAGTCTTCGGGATTTTTCCCGGCATATTCAAAAACTTCTCTGTAAACCTCGGGCATCATAACTATGGTTGGTCCTACATCAAAAGTAAACCCGGCGGAACTTATCGTATTCATCTTTCCCCCCGGGAAACTGTCTTTTTCAAATATTTCAACATCATAACCGTCCTTCTGAAGTCTTATTGCACAAGAAAGACCAGCCACGCCGGCACCGACAACCGCAACTTTCTTCAACATGATCCCCCCCTTATTCTGGTTTCTATATAATACTATATAGCAAAAATTAAAAAACGGAATCGCTTTTTTAAAATTTCCTTTAAATAAAGTGAATAATAAAACAAAATCTCCCATACGGGAGATTTTGGAAAAGAAAATTATTATAATTTTTTATCGTCGATACTGTCAAGATAACTTTCAATTACCTTGGAAACCGGTTCAAGACAACCGTTCTCGAAAGGGGATTTAAGGTTGGCAATTTCAAGCAGTCCGGTGAAGGGTTTTGAACCACCGGCTCTGCAGAGCCTTACATAATCCTGCCATGCCTTTTCCCTGTCCTGTCTGAACTTGCTCCAGAACTGAAAAGCACATACCTGAGCGAGAGTATAGTCTATATAATAGAAAGGATCTTTATATATGTGAGCCTGTCTCTGCCAGAATCCTCCGTTGACAAGATAACCGATAGCGTCATAATCTCTGTGTGGCAGATATTTTTTTTCAATTTCGGACCACTTTTCACGCCTTTGCATTGAGGTTGCCTGAGGATTTTCATATACAAAATGCTGGAACTCGTCGACAGATACGCCGTAAGGAATAAAAGTCAATGCACTTGCCAGATGCATATATCTTGCTTTTTCAGCGTTTTCAGTATAGAATAGTTCCCACCACGGCCAAGTTATAAACTCCATGCTCATTGAATGTATTTCGCATGCCTCAAGTGTAGGCCAGCCATACTCCGGAATCTTGAAGTCCTTTGAGGAATATACCTGAAAAGCATGTCCCATCTCGTGTGTGAGAACATCCACATCACCGGAAGTTCCGTTGAAATTTGAAAATATAAACGGTGACTGATAATCAGGAATAAATGTGCAGTATCCTCCGGGAGCTTTTCCTTCCTTTGCAACCAGATCAAAAAGCTCGTTTTCAATCATGAAATCAAAAAAATCTCCTGTTTCTCTGGAAAGTTCTCTATACATCTTCTGGGCTTTTTTCACGAGATCGTCATATGTACCTATAGGCTTTGGATTGCCGCCTTCAAAAGTAAAAGATTCATCATAATAGAACAGATGATCTATTCCTATTCTGTCTTGCTGCTTGGAAAAGATTTTAGAGGCCATAGGAACTATATATCTGCGGACCTGCTCTCTGTAGTTTGCTACCATAACGGGATTATAGTCAGTTCTCCCCAGTCTGTCGTAGCCTAACTGTACAAAGTTTTTATAGCCTAACTTTCTGGCTATGGTGTCTCTCACTTTCACAAGTTCGTCGTATATACCGTCAAACTCTTCAAGATGTTCCTCAAACCATTTAAATTTGGCCTGTACAGCTTTTTTTCTGGTCTGCCTGTCGGGTGACTGCTCAAAAGGCGTCATCTGTGAAAGGTTTCTTTCCTTTCCTTCAAACATAATTTTAGCTGATCCAAGAAGCTTGGTATACTTTGAAGTAAGCTTGTTTTCACTCTGCAGGTCATTTATTATTTCCGGTGAAAAGGTTTTCAGGGAAAGGTCTGCAAGCGCAAAAAGCTGTTTTCCCCATTTTTCTTCCAGTTCTTTGCGAAAATTTGATTTAACGAGCTCTTTATAAAAACTATTGTTGAGTTCTTCAAAAAGCGGCCCGTTTTCATCAAAGAAGTTCATTTCTTCTTCATAAAAGGAGTCTTTGGTGTTTATTGTAGCGCGTACATTCACTAAAACCTGCATGGTCATGAAGCTTCTTCTCAGATCATTTATTTTTTCCATAAAATCACTTTGTTCCTTAAACGAACCCGCTTGTGAAAAAGATTTTATAAGCTGTTCAAACTTTGTTTTGGTAGAGTTGAAGTCCGGACGGACATACTTCATTTCACTGAATTTCATTTTTATCCCCCTTTTTTTTGAATATAATTATATTCTATCATAAAAATTTTAATAATAAAAAAAAATTTATTGGATAATAAAAAAACTATCAGTTTTCACTGATAGTTTATGGCTCCGGATGAGGGGCTCGAACCCCCGACCTAATGGTTAACAGCCATCCGCTCTACCGCTGAGCTAATCCGGAATATATAAGTAAGACATAAATTATTATAGCACTGGACACAGCGATTTGCAAGAAAATTTTATGTTAAGTAATCTTTAAATATAGTAGTGCCTTATTATTCCGAAAAAGAGAAAGTAATTCTTTTATACAGAGTATCCAAAAGATCATAGGCATAGGCATCTTTATCTGATTTCAGAATTGAAAGAATCTGGAACACTATCTTTTCAAGTGTTTTAAGATTTTTTTCCTTGCTCAGGCGCAAAAGGTCTGTCAAAGCTTTTGTTACCCAAGCCTTCTTTGATGAAGCGTCGATACTCTGATACTCTTCAAGCTGTTTTTTTATATATGAGCGTACTCCTTTTAAATCTGTGTTATAAGAGTTAAGCTCTCCAATCGTATCCATTCCCTGCACGGAAAATTTGGTAAAGTCTTTTTTAAGATCGTAGTACCATATTTTTTCCATAGTAAGTGCCAAGGGTATTTTTAAGCTTACCAAAGTACCGGTCTTTTTCTTTTGGAAAGAAACTGCTCCGCCCAGAATCTCCGTATAGTCCCTGACAATGCTAAGACCAATACCCAAGCCTTCGGTTTTTCTTGTGAGTATATTTGAGGTACTTGAAGAGAAAGATCCGCTAAGCCTATCTATATCCTCCTGGTTTATTCCACTTCCGCTGTCTTGTATGGAAAAATCAAAGAAAGATTCCTGGGCATTGAATTCAAACCATATATCACCGCTGTCTGTAAATTTCACCGCATTGTCTAAAAGCTCTTCCAGAATCCTTCTTAGTTTTTTGCTGTCGACAAAGATGGTTTTTTCATCGTAAGTAAAAGGAGCATGAATGAAGTGAAACGAAAGTCCTTTTTTGAAGCATAGGTTTTCGTATTTGGATGAGATTTCCAGTACCAGATTACCTGGATTGAAATCTTCAAGAAGCATAAACTTGTTTATAGAATTTTCTTCAAGATAGGATCTTTCTATCAGCCTGTCAAATTTTGCCAAAAGTTCTTTTGAACTGTCTATCATAACCCCCAGCATCTGCAGCTGCATTTTGTCTGAGAGCTTGCTTTTTAAATGCTCTGAAAAACCGATTATAGATTGCAGAGGAGTTTTTATTTCATGTGAAAGTATCTTTAGAATGTTGGTTTTAAAGACTGCGGAATTTTTAATTCTTTCCTGTGAGTCTTGAAGTGCCTGTATAGAACGGTTGAAGTTTTCATAAAGCTGTTCAAACTCATCCAGTATAGTTTTGAACTCATCATTATTCATATAGGCTTGGGAAGGTTTTTTACCGTTTTTGATTTTTTGAAGGTAAGAAAGAATGTAGTCTATCGGCTGGCTGATGTCTTTTTTTATCTGATGTCTCAGAAAAAACAGAAAACCTGAGAATACCAAACCGAAAAAAATAATTCCAGCTACCAGATGAAGTATGAAAAAGTTCATACTCTCTGGCGGAAGTGTGTTTTCATGAAGATAACTTTTTATAACTGCAGCGGCAACAATATGAACTATGAAAAGTAATATAAGAGTATATATAATAAAGGTAGAAGTAATTTTTTTATTGATTTTTGAAGAAAATGAGCTTTTATTGTCTTTAATCATATATAATAACCCCCAAATAATAATGGATACTTTCCTCAGGAGGAAAAATGTTTCTTGAACGGATAGCTGATGTGCTTATATATATAGGGAAAAATCTTTCTTTTTACGGAGCTAGTGCAACAGAAATAGAGTACTACATATCAAAAATTTCTGATGCATACGATATAGATGTGAATATTGCAGCCATAGGTACGGTCATAACTCTGACTGTGGTTGACGATCATGGAAAATCAATAACAAGGATTGAAAGAGTAAGCTATTCGGAGATCAACTTTGAGAAGCTTTCTCTGTGGGAAAACATGATAAAGCGTGTAACAGAAGAAAAACCAACTATATTTACGCTGAAACAGTGGATAAAAGATATTGAAAAAAAGGAAAATTCACTCGGAATAAGCTTCTGGAAAAATATTATAGCAGTTTTCATTGCGTCGTTCGGTTTTTGTTTTGTATTCCGCGGAAATTATAAAGATGCAATCGCCTCAGGTATTTCGGCACTTTTAGTTTACATGGCCACATATAAGATAACAAGCAAAATATTCAGAGACTTTCTTGCCGGATTGCTTGTATACTCTGTGATAAAATTAATATCAAAGATTGTGTCAATAAGCATATTTCCTAGCCTGGCAGGGGGTATCATGGTCTTTGTACCCGGTCTTCTCCTTACAAACGCTATTATGGAAATAGGCGATAGAAATCTGGTTTCTGGAAGTTCAAAACTCATGGAAGCCATATTCATGCTTGGGTCTTTGGTTCTTGGAGCCGCCATGGCTTCTGCACTTTGGGGATAAGGAGGAGATATGGATACGGAAATAATAACCAGAATTCTTATGGCTTTTTTGGCTACCGGAGGATTTTCTTTCTTATTTAAGACTCCCAAAAGACTTTTACCTATTGCTTCTTTGACAGGGGGACTCGGTTGGGCAGCTTATGAGGTGATAAAACTATTCTATGGATTTGAAAGTGCTATAATACTTTCGTCAGCTGTTGTAGGATTTCTTTCACACATATTTGCCAAAATATTTAAAACCAATGTGCATCCTTTTATAACGGCGGGTATAGTACCGCTTGTTCCGGGAGCATCCGCCTTTTTTGCCGTAAAAAGTTTTATCGACAAGAACCAGTCACAGGCTTCGAACTTCGCATACGAAACTTTTGTGTCTGCTTTTGGTATAGTAATAGGAATAGCAATTTCCTCGTATGTATCTAAAATACTGAATAAAAAAGATATTGACACAGAAAAAACAATCTGATATAATTTAACGGACAAAAAATAATACCGTGCCTTCATAGTTCAACGGATAGAACGGTGGATTCCTAATCCGCAGATAGGTGTTCGATTCACCTTGGGGGCACCATATCCTTAAGTGCAAAAGTGTCGGAATATTCCAGCACTTTTGCACTTATAATTATATTTTAGCATAATTTGTTCAGAACTTAAACTTACTTATAATACTAGCCAGTTCAGATGCAAGACTGTTGAGGGTTTCACTGTTGGAACTGACCTCTTGTGCGCTTTCTGACTGTAATCTTATAGAGGAAGTCATTTCATTAACCTGTTCAGTTATTTCTTTTGAAGCTTTAACGGAAGCATCTATTGAGCCAGCTATTTCCTGTGATGAGGCGCTCTGTTCCTGGCTGTTTGCAGAGAGATTTTCTACCGAGGTACTTATCTGTTTTATGTTTTCTATTATCTGTCCGAACTCTTTTTCTATTTCAAAAGAGCTTTCAGATATTTCATATATGGTTTTTACTGTGCTTTGGGTTACTGCATCAACACCTTTTATTCCTGTCCTTATCAGTCCGAGAATACTTTCTATTTCTTGGGTAGTCCGCTTGCTTTCTTCAGCCAGCTTTCTTATTTCTTCAGCAACCACGGCAAAGCCTTTACCTGATTCGCCGGCTCTTGCTGCTTCTATCGCTGCATTAAGTGCAAGGAGGTTAGTCTGCTCTGCAATAGAACTTATCTTTCCTACAACATCTTCTATATTCTGTGACTTTGCTTCAACGTCCTTTACTGCATCAATGGTGTCCTTAGCCTGATCTCTTGCCTGACTTATTCTGTTCACAATGGTTTTAATGCTCTCCAATCCTTTTTTTGAAGCCTGGAGTACCATGATCGAATTTTCAGATAGATTCTGCGCCAGACGTGAAACATTCTGAGCTGAAAAGGCTACTTCAGAAACCCCATTATTTGCATTTTCAATAGAGTCAGAGGTGGATTTAACGTTCAGAAGAATATTTTCGGCACCCTCTTGAAGTTCTTCGCTCGCCTTACCTGAGTTCATAGCAAGTTTTGAAAGATCCGAGGAGGAGGAGTTAATCTTTTCAGATGAAGATTTTATATTGTTGAGGATTGAAAGAAGATTTTCGTGAAGATCTGAAAGACATGATGAGATCTTACCGATTTCGTCCTTTCTTTTAGTATACTTTTTTATTTCCTGTACACTCTTTTCAGAAAGGTCGTATCCTGCAAGAGCCGATATGCAAGCTGTAAGCTTGTTTAGAGGATGTTTTAAAATTCTGTTGATGAAAAATACAAACACAAAGATAAGAACAAAAGAAATTATTGAGATATAGAAAATTATAGATAAGATACCTTTTCTGAGAGAATCATCAAGCTCTTTTGTAGGTACTCCGGCAAACCACATTCCTATTACCGAGCCCTGATTGTTTTTTAAAGGTATATACTTAGACTGAAAGCTTTCACCCACTACCACAGCCAGACCTTCAAAAACCTCTCCTTTTTTCAGAACGGTTTCCGAAACTTCTTTTGAAGCAGTAGTTCCCACAGCCCGTTTTCCGTTTTTATCCAGTACATTTGTAGCGACTCTCATATTGTTAAGAAAAACAGTGACGTAAGCTCCGGTTTTTCTTTTTATAAGATCCAGAATATCGTAGTTGCTGTTTATTACAACTGTGCCCTTGTACAAAAGCTCTCCTTCGGTCCGCCATTCCCCGGGGTAAAGTTCGTCTATGAGCGTTAATCCAAGCTCCGTTACAGAGTCAATCTGCTTATAGCTTATAGATGTACTAAGTTTGGTAAGCTCCGATGCAAAAAACACAGTAAAAAATATCAGGATTACGGCTACTCCCGCCATAACCAAGAAAATAACCTTGATGCTTAAAGATTTAAACATAGTAACCTCCCAGTATAATAATAATATAATAACTTGTAAACCAAGTTATTAAAACTATTATATCAAAAAATAAACTCCTTTCAAAAAAGGAGTTTATTTTTTATATTAAAAGGTATGTATGCTTAAAAATCAAAACCGTATGAAACGGCAAATTCAAACTGAAAATCCGGTAAAGACATACTTACAGCAACGTCCTTGAACATAAAATCATATTCAGGCATCTGTGTCGCTTCAAAGAAAAACGGTCTGTAATAACAATAACCTTTGTTGGCGTATAGTCTTTTAACCCTAAACGGAGGTTTCACTGATAAAGACATGCAAAGCCCTTTGAACTTATATTCCAAAACAGCTGCCGGTGATAAAAGAAAAGCCGAGATATATGGTGGGACTGCGTAAAGAAAAGGTTCGTTGTTATGCTTGGTAAAGACAAAGTTTTTTCGTGTTTCTATAACAAACTGAGAGTATTCAACACCAAATGCAATGGATAAAGCTTGTGAAAGCGTACTTTCCTGCTGATTAATAAGATCAAAGATCAAGAACGAAGAAGTCTTGACTGAACCCATCAGATATGTTGAATCAAACAGCGGAGTTACATCAAGATAAGAGGATGCTTTGAAAGGTCCCCAACGGTAATTAAAATTCAAAAAAAACATGGGTGAAAAAGTTTTTTCCAGTCCAGGATAAGAGATACTGCATGTTTTTGTTGCACCCGAGCTTTCCCGTATTTCATAAGTATCGTTATAGGCAGGTACCTTTACGTACATTGTTGTAGGAGTAGATACACAGAGTCCGATATTAATGTAACTCTCAAGGTTTATGACAGTGTCCAGAAAGTTTATAAAAGGACTTGCAAATACAGATAGGCATAAAAGCATAAGCATAACTGAAATAAACAAGAAATTCTTCATAATTCCTCCCTGTACGGTAGTGTAGGTTGCATTTAAACTCTTTTTTTTAATATGAAAAGAAAAAAATACTTTTAGACATATAAATTATACAACAATTTTATTTGTTGTAAGCAAAAAGTGTTTTTATTCACACATCTTCTGAAAAGAATGAATTGGAAGTCACTCTTTTCCGAGTTCGTTTGCCAGGTCTTTAAGTTTTTCGCCGAAAAGTTTAAGTTCCTGGGGGGAAAGAAGATTTTCGATATTTTTTAATTTATTAAGACGCTGCATAATAAATTCATATGAACTTTCCGTATCCTGTCCCTTCAGCTCGTTTATGCACAGAAGAAAATCTGTGCTAACCCCAAGAGCCACGGCGATTTTGGCAATTGTCTCTGCGTCGGGCTTAGCTCCTTTTTCTATTCGGTATATAGTTGTAAAGCTTACTCCGGAAAGCTGCGCCAGTTTTTCCATGGAAATTTTCTTTGACACCCGTGTTTCTCTTAATCTGAGACCTATTTTATAAAAATCTAACAACAGTATCACCTCAATTTTAATTATACTTTATATATTGCAAGTGTGCAAAAAGTAATTTAAAAGCTACAGATATTTAATTGACTTGTTTTTCATAATTGCAATATGATCAAAGTAAGAATTATTTAATAATTGCATAATTATAGATGAAAGGAGGAAAATATGAGAAACAATCTTAAAACATTGAGAATACAGAAAAAGATGACTCTTGAAGACGTAGCTTTCAAATCCGGACTTGCGTTTACAACCATATGGCGGATAGAAAAAGGGCAGATAGTTCCTACAATTTCTACATGTGCTAAAATTGCCGTTGCGTTAGGGGTAACTCTTGATGATCTTTTTACTCTGGAGAGCATTAACGAAAAATAAAGGACAAATTTTTATGGCCGATATTCTGCAGGGGGATGCAAATTGAAAAGTACAGAAAAAAAATACTTTTCCAGAATTTCAAAAACATCTGATGAAAAAGACCTTTTTTTTACTGGAGATATACAAAAAAAGTATATGATTTTTTCTGAAAAAATCATATCAGACCTGATATACTTAGTATATACGCTTAAGGAAGAACTGTATACATGCTCTAAAGTCAATGAAAAAATAAAATTATATTCTCAAAGAACAGAGAATATAATTAAAAAGATAAAATATTGAGTATAATTACAGACTTCTGAAAAAAAATCTGAGATCTTCTTTTTCCTGTTGTGAAAGCTTATGCCAGCGCTTACCCTGCACGGCTCCTTCCAGTGCGAACAGCATATTAATGCATGCTTGCCCGTCAATGTTCTTAATTTTTTTGAAAGCCTCCTTGCTTCCTGCATCAAGCAGTTCTGTACTGTCATGTATTCCTGCTTTTATAAGCAGAGCCTCAAGAACGGCTCCAATGTTCTCCATTTCAGATAATTTCAACTGAAAACCACCTCCGTGTGTTCTTTTCAGTGTAAATTATATCAAAATAGGCATTTAATAAGTATTCTTTTTTGGTATAATGTAAATATGTATCCTAAGCATTTCAGACGTAACATATGTTACCGACATAGTTGGCTTTTTTGGGTATGATTTAGTTGCAAGCTGAAAACTATCAGGAGGTGAAAGTATGTCTATGTTCTGTTATCAGTGCAGTGAGGCAGCCAACAACACAGGTTGTACAATTCAGGGGGTATGCGGTAAAAGTGCTGATGTATCAAATCTTCAGGATATGCTTATCTGGGTTTTGAAAGGTATTTCTTACTATGCACAAAAGGCCAGGGAGCTTGGTGCAAGTAATGAAAATGTCGATTTTTTTGTCATCCAGAGTCTTTTTACGACGATTACAAATGCCAATTTTGACCAGGAAAGGATGACAATGTTTATAGAAAGTGCTTTTCAAGCACGTAGGACAATAAAAGAGCTTTTTGAAAAGAAATATTTTGAAAAGTACGGCAAAGAGTTTACAGAAAATGTTCCACAGGCGGCAAGCTGGTATAAAGCCGGTGGTACTCCCATATATGAGCTCAAAGGTTCTGAAGTTGGAGTTCTTATGGACAATAATGAGGACATAAGATCGCTGAAGTACTTTCTTATCTTTGGGTTAAAAGGAATAGCAGCCTATGCCGAACACGCATATGTTCTTGACAAGAGTGACTCAGGAATATTTGCATTTGTTGAAAAAGGCCTTGCAGCTACATTAAGAGAGGATATAACTGTTGATGAGCTCCTTGGTCTTATTATGGAGGCTGGTAAGATATCTGTCGATACCATGGCGCTTCTTGATGGTGCTAATACAGGAACGTATGGAAAACAGGAAATAACCAAAGTGTTTACGGGAACATATGCAGCCCCCGCCATACTGGTCAGCGGACATGATCTGCGTGATCTTCATGATCTGCTTGAACAGACCAAAGATAAAGGCATAAAAATATATACCCACGGAGAGATGCTGGCCTGCAATGCATACCCTGAGCTTAAAAAATACCCGCACCTTGCCGGAAATTTTGGTACCGCATGGTACAATCAGCAGAAAGAGTTCGAGGAGTTCGGAGGAGTCATACTTATGACCACCAACTGTCTGGTTAAGCCAAGAGACTCATATGCGGGCAAGCTTTTCACCACAGGTGTGGTAGCATACCCCGGCATAGAACATATTCATGACAGAAAGCCCTCAGGACAGAAGGACTTCTCAAAGGTTATAGCCAAAGCTCTTGAAACTGGTCCTATAAAGGCACGTGATGGAAAGTATATTACAATAGGGTTTGGCCATGACCAGATAGCCGCTGTGGCAGATAAGGTTGTGGATGCAGTCAAGACCGGCAAGATAAAGAAGTTTTTTGTTATGGGCGGTTGTGACGGAAGAAACCCAGCCAGAAAGTACTATACCCAGTTTGCCCAAGAACTACCTAAGGATACGGTAATTCTTACGGCGGGATGTGCCAAGTACAGGTATAATATGCTTGATCTGGGAGATATTGACGGGATACCGAGAGTTTTGGATGCCGGACAGTGCAATGATTCTTATTCTCTGGCAGTAACAGCACTCAAACTGAAAGAGGTTTTCGGAGTTGCCGATATAAATGACCTCCCGATAGAGTACAATATAGCCTGGTACGAACAGAAGGCAGTTGCCGTTCTACTTGCCCTGCTCTATCTGGGTGTGAAAAATATAAAACTTGGTCCTGTTCTTCCGGCATTTCTATCTCCAGCTGTGGCCAAAGTGGTAGTTGAAAAGTTTAATATTTCTCTTATAAATGATGTGCAAAGTGACATGGAGCAAATGCTTAGATAAAAAACCGGGTTATCCCGGTTTTTTCTTTTATACTGAATGTGTTATAATATATGTATACATAAGTATATCTTATTTTGATAGAAAGTATCATTACTTAATACATAGGTATGATTTGGTATAATTATAAAAGGTACTTCCAAAAATTTTATAAAACATCTGGAGACAATCCAATGAAAAAAAATGAAAAGAAAAACATCCTCATAATAGGTTATACCCATCCCAAGCACGATAAAAGAGTCATTCGTACCGTTGAAAGCCTTTGCAAACATTACAATGTATTTTACCAGTATGCTGTATCCCCCGGGGAAAAAGATTCTGAACAGGAGGATATTTTTTTGGGTAATGTAAAGTTTTTACCCTTGATATTTGACCCAGCAAAAGAAAGTACCATGATAAAAAAATTCACAGCAAGACGACCTTTTGATAAAAAACTACTTTTGATTATAAAAAGCAGAAAATGGGATGCTATATACTTTCATCATTTCTGTCAGACCTTTCCCGTCGGAGCTTTCAGGCTGGCAAGAAAGAATTCGGATAAAATAATTTATGATGTACACGAAAATCATCCGGAAAATTTTTTGAATACTCTTCATGGAGTAATGAAGAAGATAAAAGAATTTTTTATGTGGAAGGTGTTTAAAAAACAGCTTATTTTATCAGACAGGCTTGTGTTACTTTCCGAAGACTTTAAAAAAGAAGTATTTTCTAAAACCGGAGTGGAAAAGCCATATTTTCTTATGCCTAACTATGCCTGCATGAAAGCAGCGGATGTAAAAAAAGAGAAAACCGTGGTTTATGTCGGCAAAATAACCAGAGGATTTGAAAGTGAGATTAAAATAATAAAAGAGCTAGTCAGACACGGTTTTAAATTCAGAGTCATAGGTTCGAAGAATGAAACCTTTAATACAGTTGAGCATGAATGTACGGGTTTTCTTCCCTATGGTATGATGATGCAGGAGCTTTCCAAAGCTTCTTTTTCAATTGTTTCATACAGTACTGTTTCAGACTCAGGGTATATGAACGATATTCTTTCTCTTCCCCACAAGTATTATGATTCTCTGGCCGCAGGAACCCCGGTTATCGTAAAAAATTCTTTTACCACGATGTGCAATGAGGTGCGTAGGTATGGATGCGGTATTATCATAGACGTTCATGATGTACCTGCCAGCATAAATAAAATTCTTAAGGCTTATGAGAACTATGGCTCCTTACAGCAGAACCTTATAAACTGCATTGATAATTTTGTCTGGGATAAGGAAAAAGAAGAACAGTTTATAAATTTTATAATTTAATCATGCGTTATTCTAAAATGAATATACTTATATTAAAATAAATATATATATTATTTTTTAAAAGCTTATTTTTAAGAGGTGTACGATGAAGATTCTTTTAGCCAGCAGCGAAGTGCTGGACAAAGATTGCCCAAGCAACGAAAGCGTTCGGATAATGAACCTCGAAAAGGGATTAAGGGAGAATGGGAACACTGTTGAAGCATGTTTTTACAAAACACCGGAAGATCTTTTTTCAAAGCTAAAAAGTAAAATAATAAAAAATGAGAGCTTTGAAAAAAATGTTCTTCAGATAAAAAACAGCTTCAAAAAAGTTGATGTTCAGGGCTACGACGTTATAAACCCACATGATGTAGTATGTGCCGGAGGGTTCAGCGGAAATATGATACTATCGGTTAGCGGATACTTTTCCAGGGAGGTCATAGCCCAAAGCAGTGCCGATAAAAAAAAGAAGCTTGAACTGTACGATGCCGCTATGTCAGTGGAGAAGTCAGCTATAATGAAGTCCAAGGCCATAATTGCATGCAGCCGTAAATTAAAAGGCTATATAAGCGGTGTTTTTAAGTATCCGGAAGAAAAAATATATGTTGTAGGCAATTCTGTTGACAGCGATATGTTCTCCCCGGCAGAAAAAGATAAGGTAAATTCAATACGTGATGAGTTTTCATTCGATAAGCAAAAATTTATGGTTCTTATTCCAAGAATAAAAAAAGTACCCGACAATATAGACAAACTTTGCCGTATAATAGATTCCCAAAAGATTAATGATGCTTTTTATGTTTTTTGCGGATGGGAAGACCTCAGAAGCACTATAGAAGAAAAAGTCTTAAATAAAAACAGGTGCTATTTTGTAGGTGAAAGCTTGATTGAGCAGCAGGCGGATCTATACAGAGCCAGTAATTTTGTGCTGGATACGTCTGTCTATTCTGATATAGCTGAAATAAACGACGGACAGATTCCACCGGCAGCACTTAAAGCCCTTTCCAGCGGTGTAGTCTATGTATGTCTGAAAAACGATACCTACGAAGAAAATTTTGTGGACGGACAGAATATGATAATGCTAAAGGACTTTGAAAAAGAGGTTTTTGAACTTGTATACCAGAAACTTACCGCAGCAGGTCATTTTATGGAGGATATCGGCAGAAATGCCAGAAAATTAGTGCTTTCTGATGAAAAAGATTATTCTCATTATGCTAATGCTAAGAAGTACGGTAAAATCTTTGAATACGCAATTACTCTTTAACAAGGATGTGAGGCTATGTCCGAATTAAGGTGGAATCCATTGCTGAGAACATATACAATGGTTGCTTCAAACAGACAGGCTAGACCCGATATGCCCAAAGACTGGTGTCCATTCTGCCCGGGCGAGGGAAAAAAAGTACCGCCTGACTATGATGTATTTTCTTACGATAATGACTTTCCTGCTCTGAAGCTGAATCCCGATGAAATGAAAGTAAAAAGCACCGGGATATACAGTGCTGTCCAGAACTACGGAAAGTGTGAAGTTATACTGTATTCTCCCGATCATAATGCAAAGCTTTACGAGCTTTCTCCACAGCATATAGTAAAGCTTATTCATTTATGGAAAGACAGGTTTATAGAGCTTTCAAAAGATGAAAAGATAAAGTATATTTTTGAATTTGAGAACAGAGGGGAGGAAGTGGGAGTTACAATGCCCCATCCACATGGACAATTGTACGCATATCCATGGATTCCGCTGAAAATAAAAACCGAACTTGACAGCTGTCGCGACTACTATAATGAGCATGGTGAATGTCTTATATGCTCTATGAATGATGAAGAAAAAAAGTTTGGTGGAAGAGTTATCTTTGAAAACACTTCATTTATGGCATATCTTCCGTTTTTTACGGACTATCCCTATGGAGTTTTTATAACAAGCAAACGTCATATAGACAGTTTTGTTGGTTTTATGCCAAAGGAAGAAGAAGATCTTGCAGATATACTTAAAAATATTACAGGGGCTTTTGATAACCTTTTTGATAGACCTTTCCCGTATATGATGTGCATACATCAATCACCTGTAAATTCAGAACAGGAGTATAAAAATAACAGTCGGTACTTTCACTTTCATATTGAATTTTATACACCGCTCAGAGATAAAAAAAGAATAAAATGGTATGCATCCTCCGAAATGGGAGGCTGGGCTGCAGCCAACACCATGAATGTCGAGGACTCAGCCAAAGAACTCAGAGCAGCGCTTGAAAAATTTCTCAAAAGATAATAAGCCGCCGTCGGGGCGGTTTTTATATAGTATATAGAAAAAATAAAGGAGAGAGTCGAGTGCTAAAAAATCTTAAACTTAGAACAAAACTATTTGTACTTATTCTTTTGCCTGTAGTAACCGTTATTACCGCAGTATTTTTGTTTATCGGAATAAACACATATACAGTCAGCCTTAAAAATGCCGAAAGTATAGGGCGTGTCAAGAGCCTTGAACTTTCTTATATGCTCAGTGAGTATATGAACGAAGTATTCTCTAATGCAAGAAGCATTTCAGGACTTATACAGGCTATGAAAGAAAACAATAACCAGGACAGAAACATAGTAAACATGACAATGAAAAAGCTCCTGGAAAGAAATGCAGAGTACTTCGGCATTTATGCGCTTTTTGAACCGGACTCCTTTGACGGAATGGACAAAGAGTATGCATTAAAGGAATCATACGATGAAACAGGCGTGTTTAGCGTGTACCATTACCGTGACGGTTCGCAAGTTAAAACCAAAACCTTGGATAATTACTCCCAAAGACAGAGCTTTGACTGGTATTGGACACCCTATTCAACCAGGAACGAAAGTATAATAGAGCCATATCTTGATACACTCTACGGTAAAAAAATACTCATGACAACAGTTGCTGTTCCTGTGTTATACGATGGAAAATCAATCGGAGTTGTAGGAATAGACCTTACTTTTGACAAACTCATTTCCATGAATAAAAATATTTCACTTTATAAAACCGGATTCGGCAGGATAATGACCAACAGCGGAACCATAGTTGCCCACCCGCAGGAAAAAGCGTTGTTTTTGCCCGCAAAAGAGATAAAAGAAGAGGAAAACTTTGCAGCAATAACCGAAAGAATGAATAATAATGAAGTCTTTTCAGTCTTTTCAGCCTCGCAGAGTTTGGGCAAGCAGGTATTTGCAAGCTATGTTCCTGTATTTCTTGGAAACAGTACAAAGCCTTGGATTGTCGGAGTTGTTGTCGAAAAAAGCGAAATGCTTGATGATCTTTACAGCCAGATAGCAATATTTACCGTTTCGCTTGTTGTGGCAGTAACCCTAATAATGTTTGTAATAATAGTTGTGTCTGTTCTCATAAGCCGTTCCGTGTCAAGTGCTTCCAAAATAGCGGACTCTATATCAAACTACAATCTCAGGACAGAGATTCCCAAACACTTCTTAATCCGTAAGGATGAAATAGGAGTGCTTATAAACTCATTGAATAAGATGCAGCAAGAACTTAAAGTAATTGTCAGAGATATATCAGAAAAATCAGAGACGGTTGATAAAAATTCACAAGCCCTTTCTCTTACCTCAAAAGCCATGGCTGCATCAAGTGAGGATCTTGCAGTAAGAATGCAGCACATAGCCCAGGGAGCTTCTGAGCAGGCACAGGAACTTTCACAGATAGTCAAGTCTCTCGAAGAGTTTGACAGGAATATGGAAAAAGCCTTTTCTGAACTGGAAAACGTCGGAAACGAATCCAAAAATGCAAACGAAAAGGCTGTAACAGGAAAAAAAGAAATGGACAGCCTCATAGGGTCGATAGAAGAAATAAAAAAAGCCTTTGAAACGGTAAACGGTAAAGTTCAGCAGCTTCAAAGCTCTGTAAGCGAGATAAGTGGAATAACGCAGATAATATCTTCAATTACCGAACAGACCAATCTTCTGGCGCTTAATGCAGCAATAGAAGCCGCAAGAGCCGGTGAAGCCGGAAAAGGCTTCAGCGTTGTTGCCGATGAGATAAGAAAACTTGCAGAAGAATCAAAGGCTTCAACAGTAAAGATAGTTGAACTTGTAAGCTCAATTAATAGCGATACAAGCGAACTGAGAGATACATCAAAAAATGTCGAAAAGTTTGTCAACCAGCAGACACTGTCCGTTGAAAACACTGTTCTGTCTTTTGCACAGATACTTACAGCGGTACAGAAGGTTGATCCGTTGATTCAGAAAACCTCGTCATCTATGGACGAAATAGTGAGATCAAAAGAAGAGATACTTAGAAAGGCCGAAAAAATAAATACGATTACCCAGGAAAACAGTGCCTCTACAGAAGAAGCATCTTCTAGCTCCCAGGAACTTTCAGCTTCATCGCAGGAGATAGCCGCTATGTCAGGCAGTCTGAATGAAGTTGCAGACAGGATGATACAAACAGTCAAAAAATTTAGTACATAATAAAAAACAGTTAATTAATGTATATCCTTTCTGAAAAAGATTTATGAAAGCTGCCGGCGCATATGCGCCGGTTTTACTTTGCTGTTTCTTTTTTAAGCCTGTAAAGTGCACAGCTGAAAGTGATAATACATAGGATTAGAAGAAGTAATGAAACAGAAAAAAACTCTCTTGCAGGAAACGGTTCATTCATAAGTATTTTTCTCAGGATATTTATCACGTGAGAAAACGGATTAAGATAAATGACTATATATAAGTTTTTGGAGAGAGTTTCAGAAGGGAAAAGCGCCGAGCTCAGAAAAAATGTCGGGAGTACTATAGCGTTCATAACAGTCTCATATACCACTTCATTCGGTAGCAAAAGACTCATGGTGTATGTGAGGCATGAAAGGAAAAAGGCTGTTAGAAAAAGTATTATCAGCATAGATAAAAAGCTGAGCGGGTCTGATGGAACTCTGACAGAGAAAAAAAGAGATACGGCCATGAGAACAGATATTTCTATGAAAGACAGAATAACAGTTTCAAGTGCCTGTCCCGATACAACGGATACTCTTTTTACCGGAGATATGAGTACTCTGTAAAAGCTTGCGTTGTTTTTCATGATATAGTTTATTATTCCTCCGCTGCAGCATGCGGAAAAAGTTACCAAAACCATTATCCCAGGAAGTATAAAGGCATTGTAATTACTTATGGTACTGTGCATGCTGTTTGCTCCGACTGTTCCGTAAAGAACCATCCAAAGTATGGGCTGAATCAATGTGATAACTATGGTTATTGGGTTTTGGACTCTCCACTTCATATTTCTGTACAGGATATTCAGCATACTTTTTTATCCTCCTTTACTTCTTTTTTGGAAATAAGATCTATAAAAACGTCTTCAAGGCTTGGACTGGTTATATCCGCCGATTTTACGTAAAAAGGTTTATCTAAAAGTGCTCTAATTATCAGTGGAAAGCTGCTGTCTGAATCATCAGAAACAAAAAATGCAGACTCTCCGCGGATATATGAAGAACTACAGAGCTTTAAACTTTCAATGTACCGGCAACAGGAGGGCAAAAGCTTTGCATCTGTCAGTCCTATCTTTATCATAGAATTTCCTGTGAGTCTTTTAAGTTCATACGGACTTGCTTGAATAAGTTCTTTTCCGTCTTTTATTATACAGATGCTGTCGCTTAGAATATCGGCTTCTTCAAGATAATGAGTGGTTAGAAATACTGTGGTTTTAAAGATTTCTTTTATTTTCAAAATCATTTTCCACATGGCTCTTCTTGATTGTATGTCCATACCTGTTGTGGGTTCGTCCAGAAAAAGGACTTTAGGAAAGGATATCATATTCATGGCAATATCTAGCCTTCTTTTTATTCCTCCAGAGTATGTTGATACCGGATATTTTACATAATCAGAAAGTTCAAAACTTTCAATGAGCAGTTTCATTCTCTGATTTATCGTTTTATTGTCAAGCTGATAAAGCCTTGCCTGAAAGATAAAGTTTTCCTTTAAAGACATATGGGTATCTATAGATATATTCTGTGAAACGCAGGATATCAAAGGTCTTACATCGTCTGGATTTTTTTGGGTATCTATATCCAGGATGAAGGCTTTTCCTTTTGTGGCAAGGCATTGAGTCGTAAGAATTTTTATAAGTGATGATTTTCCGGCACCATTGGGACCCAAAAGTGAAAAAACTTCACCTTCTTTTACCTGTATGTTCAGGTTGTTCAAAGCGTTCACACCATTTCTGTAGGTTTTTGAAAGATCCTGGGTTTGTATTGTATACATGCTCTTTCTCCTTTATGCTCTTTTTTTAACTGCAATCCAGACTTCGCAGTTATTTGCCTTTGTACTGTCCAACGGATAAACTTCTATATCCGGAAGGTTTGCATACTCGTATCCGGAAAAAGCGAGCCACTGGGTAAAAAAAACTCTGAATATGTTCTGCACACTCAGTCTGAAATCACCTTCACAGCTGAATATTACCCAAGTTGCGGGTTTTATGCTGCAGGAACAAAGACCGGAGGGAATTTTTCCGTCTATAGACGATGCAATATAATAAAAAATATCTTTGGGATCGTTATAGACACTAAGCCCATATATTTTTTCATGTTCGAGGGAGCATAAGCTCAAAAGTTTACGGTAGGCCGGCGTTTTTTTAGTTTTTTGCCAAAAGCATGGAATCTTTTCAAAATTTTCTTCAGGGTTGCGGGTCATTCTGGTTTTTAATCCGGCAAAGCTGAGGGCTCCTTTTTCCTGAATACGGTATCTTAGGCCTTCGTATCCGGTCAAAGTTATTGATAGGGAAAGCTTTGAAAAAGAGTTAAGAATAGCGGATTCCGATTTGGCAAGGCTTGGACTTATTCCGTGTATGCTTTTGAAAGCCCTATTGAATGCAGAGAGCGACGTATAACCGTATTTCAGACTTATCTCAGTGATGCTTGTATTTCCACAGCGGATATCAAAAGCTGCCAGAGTCATCTTTCTTCTGCGTATATACTCTGAAACTGATATCCCGGTTATATAGGAAAACATTCTCTGAAAGTAATAAGGAGAACAACAGGCAATTTCGGAAGCTTTTTCGTATGAAAGTTCATCTGTGAGATGGTCTTCTATATAGTCTAAAGCTTTATTAAAACGTATCAGCCAGTGCATTTTATCACCTCCGGATAAAGTCTAGCATGATATAAATTTAATGTCTTGCTTTTTTCTGCCAGCTTTTGTAAAGTAAAAAAAAAGCACCCTCAATGAAGTGAACCCCTTTCGTCAGATTTTGTCTAACTAAAGGGGGTCAGTTCACAAAGGGTGCTTTCGGTTATGTCTAAAAGAAGTTTTGAAAGTCTGAAAATCCGTATCCTATTACATCCGAGCTTTCTTGGACAATTACAAAGGCTTTGGGATCTATGGTATGTATTTTTCTTACGACCTCGCCCTTCTGTTTTTTATTCACTGCAACATAGATCATATTCTTTTCCTGCTGGGTATATGCTCCAGTTGCCTTTATTATTGAAGCTCCCCTGTCCATGTTTTTCATTATAAAATCAAGGGTTTCTTCTCTATGGTCTGTTATTATGGTAAGAATGCAGTTGGATTTTATCATCCTTACAGCATAATCTACGACTATGCCGTTGAGTATTACAGATACAACAGAGTACATGCCTACTTTCATATTAAAGACACCGCCTGCCATAATTCCTATGGTCAGGTCAATGAAGAGCAGGTTGATTCCAAGAGATACGCCCGTATACTTTGAAGCTATTTTGGCAAGTATATCTGTTCCCCCTGTGGATGAGTTTACAGAAAAAACTATGGCCATGCCCAGTGCAGAGATGAAAACTCCTAGAAATACTGCAAGAAAGTAATCATCGGTTGTAAATTTAGGGAACGGAACCATCCTGTCAAGAAAATCTACAAAAAAATTCAGCACGAAGGTGCATATTATGGATCTGAGTCCAAAAGCTTTTCCTATTAGTATGAAGGACAAAATAAAAAGTATGATGTTTACCGCATACATTATGATTCCTACAGGAAAGCCTTAATGATTATCGCTATTCCGTTTGCCCCTCCTGTTGCTATTTTGTTTGGCATGAGGAAAGAAACCAATCCTACAGCAGTTAGAAAAGTTCCTAAAAAAGAAACGATGTACTCTTTCAAAACCTTCTTGTTCAAAGAGATCCCCTCCA